>Ga0307437_1000052_pt1 | contig 84924 bp, 81 predicted proteins | sample SalMarWE160390MG_FD_202146 | JGI IMG/M metagenome (GOLD analysis project Ga0307437, IMG submission 202146) | Salt marsh sediment microbial communities from the Plum Island Ecosystem LTER, Massachusetts, United States - WE1603-90 | ecosystem: Environmental > Aquatic > Marine > Intertidal zone >...
ACCCTTTCGGGGTACGCGGTGCTCGAGACCGACTGTTCGAAGACCCCCTGCGCAGCATGGGTATACGCGAATGGCAGCCAGTAGACGGCCTGCGGCGGGTGCACTGGAAAGCCACCGCGCGCCACCAGCGAATGCTGAGCCGCATCTACGAGCCCAGCGAGGAGCCGCAGATACTGCTCTTTCTCAACGTCACGACTCTGCCTCGCCACTGGCAGGGCAGCATCCCCGAGCTGACCGAGAGAGTGATCAGTGTGGCAGCCAGCCTGGCAGCTATGTGCGTCGAATCCAGAGTGCCGGTGGGTCTGGTCTCCAACGGCATGTTGCCGGGCAGCGACCAACCGCTGCGCCTCCTGCCCGGACGAAGCCCCAATCAACTCGTGCGGATTCTGGAAACCCTGGCCGGCATCACGCCGTTTGCCTCGCTGCCCATCGAAGAGATGCTGCTGCGAGAATCCCCCAAACTGCCCTGGGCATCCACCCTGGTCGTGGTCACCGCCATCGCCCACGAGGACTTGCTCATCTCACTCCTGGAGCTGGAAGAGGCGGGGCGAGAGGTGGTTCTGTTCACGCTGGCCGAGGAGCCTCCCAGACGCGAACTCCCTGGCATCCTGGTCTACCATCTGCCCCACCTGGTTGACGATCTCATCGCACCGCAGGAGGTGGTGGCCTGATGTTGCTTTCGGACCGTCGCCAGGCGCTCATGCACTTTTCTCTGGTGGGTATGGAGATAGCCTGGACCACTCCCTTCGCCACTCTGTTCTTGCATCAGCACGGGTTGGGCTGGACGCCAGGGCTGACTTTCTGCCGGTTGTTCGCCGCCGTGCTGCTGTGGATCCTGGCCTTGGAGCTGCTCAACCGACGCGGTGTGGAATCTCGTGGCTATCACCTCTCCGTGACTCTACTGCTTTTCGTCACCACTCTGGGCGTCGTGCGTGTCTGGCTCCACGGAAACGCAGCGCTAGGTGATCTGTCGTGGTTAAGAAGCACATTCGACGCCCTATTCAACTTTCATGAAGGGCTGCGGCCTGAACTGGTTCTCATCCTCACCAACCTCTTGCTGTGGCACAGGGCCACCAGCGCCACCAGCCGGTCGCTGGACTTCTTCAACGTAGGCGTCAGCTTCCGGTTCGGGATTCTGCTGCTGATCATGGGCGGTGGCCTGCTGATGCACGTCACGGGCTATGACGCAACCGCACTGTTCTGGCTCTACATGGTCTTGGGGTTGGTGTCCGTCTCATTGGCTCGCACCCACGACAAGGCTAGCTGTGGAGGCAGCGTGGGCAAACCAATGTCTACACGCAGAATGGCCCAACTGGTCGCAGCGGTGGTCTTCACTGTTGGCGGGACAGCCGGTATGACCCTCGTCTACACGCCGTCCAGCATCAGGACGGCGCTGGGCGTGCTGAGACCGCTGCGGACGGCGCTGGGCGTGCTCCTGGAGCCTCTGGCCGCCGTACTGATGTGGCTGATCGAGGCTTTCATCAACGCACTGTACTGGGCGCTGTCGCGCCTCATGGTGGGCCAGAACCTGGAGCTACTGGAGGGTCTCAGAGAGCAGTTCGCCATGCTGCTCGCAGCCCTGGATAGGTCAGACCCGTCGGTCGTGACGCTGCCGCCCTGGCTGCTGACAGCGTTGCGCTACAGCGGGGTGCTCCTGGCCCTGCTGGTTCTGGTGGGCATCGTCCTGCTCTCTCTGAAGAGAATCCGGGAACAGCAGCGAGGCGAGGAGTTGGAGGAAGAACTGGATGAGGAGATCACTCTGGGGGGGAGCACCCTCGGGCGCGGTTGGCAATGGCTGCGGGACAGAATGGGTCTCGTGAGGCGCTTCGGCGTGGGTCGAGAGCTGCTGGCCGCCATCTCAGTCCAGAACATGTACGCCAACCTCTGCCGCCTGGCCGGGCACCGAGGCTACCCCCGGCACCCGTCTCAACCCCCCGACCGCTATCTGCCTCTGCTCGTGGAGGCCTTCGGGGGCCACCAGGAGGCCATCTCCCATATCACCACGGCCTACATGCGCGTACACTACGGCGATCGGTCGGTGGGCATCGGCGAACTGGCCAACCTCCGCAGGGACTACGATCAGGTGCGAACAGCAGAGCAGGAGACCGAGGCGTAGAACGCAGCGCCCTTGTTCGTAGTACGCGCTTGGGCGCGTTGGAAGGGCTGAAGCCCTTACTACGTACTGGACCTCATCAAACGCAGAGCGCTGACGCCGAGGAATGGGTGCACGCCCCATGGGACGTCAGTGCTAAGGCCAGGGAGTGGTGTCTCCCCGGTCATCTTCCACGCCGAAGCCCGCCGCGCCGAGGTCTGCGGTGAGAGTTTCCAGGGCGGCCCCTATCCGCTGCTCGACTTCCTTCTTCGAGCCCCCCGGAGCTGATAGGGTGATGAGGATTCTAACCTCCGATCCATATCGCCTGGCCCTGGACTTGATGTAGACCTCCGGGTGGTCCTCGACCACCTCGGCCAGGATGGGAGCCAACGAAGACTCGTCACCGCAGAGCGCGATGATGGCCTTCTCCTGGTAGTAGCTGTCCCCGAAGATGGCCTTGAGGATCGGTGGCAAGGTCTCTTGGTAGATGCCCTTCAACTCCTCGGGGACGCCCGGCAGGGAGACGAGAGTCGTGCCGCCTACCTGGAGCACGGACGCGGGTGCTGCCCCCACGGGATTGCTCAGGGCGGTGGCATCCTGGGGCAGGTAGGCCATCTTCTTCCTGGCCTCGGTCAAGGTCGCATCTGCGAGGTATCCCTTCCTCGTCAGTTCCTCATAAGTGGCCTTGACCAGAGCCAGGGCCTCGGCGTGCAACTCCAGTGGGCGCCCGGTCGCCTCGGCCACCCCCTGCAAAGTGATGTCGTCACCGGTAGGCCCCAGGCCACCGGTGGTGATAATCAGGTCTGGGTTTCTCTTCAGCGCCGCCCGCATCTCGGCGGCGATGGCCTCGATCTCATCCCTGACCATGGCCACCCTGGTCACCTGGCCGCCGACGCCGGTGATCCTCTTGCACAGCCAGTTGGTATTCGTGTCCAGCACGTCGCCAAGGAGCAGTTCGTTGCCTATGGCGATGATCTCCGCTCTTGCCTGTCTGCTCACGAATGGGTGTTCCTTCCTTTATTATGATTATGTTCCTTTTTCGAGAAGCATCTCGTGTATCTTCAGGCGACCGAGCATCTCCTCCAGCACCGCCTGGGTGAGCATTCCCTTCTCGGTGACCAGGACGCTCACGTACTCTAGCGGCGTGACCTCGAAGTAGTAGTTGAGCACCTCCACGGCCTGAGGATAGCCCGGCCACACCTCCTCAGGATCCCTGACCTCGATCTCGAAATACGGATAGCTTGAGGGAAGGAGCTTCTCGGTGCCACAGAGCGCGTAGAAAGGCACTCCATGGGCCCTGGCCGCGAGCGCCACCCCGCAAGTGCCCATCTTGTTGACCAGCCCTTCCTCGGAGACGCTGTCCGCCCCCACCATTACGAGGTCCACACGGGGCACGACGTGGCTCACAGAAGCGTCTGTGACGAGCGTGGTCCGGACGCCGCGCTTGCTCAACACCTCGGCCACCCTCCGCCCCTCGTACAGCGCCCTGGACTCGGTGCACACCACCTCGAATTCCAGTCCCCTGCTCCTGGCCAGCAGGAGGGCGGCGAGCACTGTGGAGCTCCGCGAGTGGGTGAGCACGGTGCAGCCGCCAGAGAGCAGAGAGAGTGCCTCCGCAGCGACCCTCTCGCCCCTCGATGCGAGCTCCTCGGCCCACCCTCGGGCGGTAGCCTCCACCCGCTGACGTGCCTCCTCGAGACTCCCCACTCCATCCAGGCTGGACAGCACACCGTTGACCAGGTTGAACAGGGGGGCCATGGCTGGTTGGGCCTGGATGACTCTCCTTCCCGTGGCACTCAACTCCCCAAGGAACGAGCCGAGATCCCTGGCCTCGGCCTGCTTCGCCAGCACCGCAAGGACCTCGGCGGCATCGCGGGCCAGCTCAGCAGCGCCCGAGATATTGTCCTCCGCCAGGCCCCTTATCAGGCTCTCCACAGTTGGGGCGGTCATGGTCTCAGTGGGGAGGTGAGGGGGCGCCCACTCTGAAGATCTTCTCCCGGTCGGCCTGCACACCCTTCGTGCCGTTCATCGTGTCCACGACCAGAGGGGCATGGGCTACGATCCAGTCGTAGTCATAGGAGCTGTGCGCGGCGACGATGACCACGCAGTCCTGGCCCTCCAGGAGCTCCTCGGTCACGGGAACGGAGGTCAGCGTCTGCTCGTCGCGGTAGAAGACATCCTTGCCCACGCTGAACACGGGGATGTGAGGGTCGTTGTAGCTCACCTGGGCACCATTGCTCAGCAGCAACTCGATGACCCTCTGGGCGGGGGAGTTGCGGGCATCGTCCACGTCGGGCTTGAAGGACACGCCCAGCACCAGAATCCTGGCCAGTCGCAAGGTCTGGCCCCTGGAGTTCAAGGCCTCCGTGGTCTTGTTCAAGACGTGATAGGGCATGCCCTGGTTCAGCTCGGCCGCCAGCTCGATGAAGCGGGGATAGAAGTCGTACTCCCGAGACTTCCAGAACAGATAGTAGGGATCGACGGGCACGCAGTGACCTCCCACACCTGGCCCGGGATAGAAAGGTAAGAAGCCAAACGGTTTGGTGGAAGCAGCCTCGATGACCTCCCAGATGTCGATACTCATGCGCTCGCTGAGCTTGGCCAGCTCGTTGATCAGCGCGATGTTGACACTGCGGAAGATGTTCTCCAGGAGTTTGGTCATCTCCGCCGCGCGGGGCGAGGAGACGACATGCACCTCTGGCACCAACTGCTCCAGCACGAGCCGGGCCAGCTCCGCACAGCGGGAGGAGACGCCCCCAACCACCTTGGGAGTGTTGGCGACGGTGTACTTCCTGTCTCCAGGGTTGACGCGCTCCGGAGAGAAGGCCAGATAGAAATCGCGCCCGGCCTTCAGGCCTGAGGTCTCCAAGATGGGGAGCACGTCCTCCTCCGTTGTGCCTGGGTAGGTCGTGCTCTGGAGGACGATCAACTGTCCGGGCTTGAGGTGCCGGGCTATCTCTTCGCTGGCAGCCACCACATAGGAGAGGTCCGGAGTCTTGGTCTTGGTGAAGGGTGTGGGCACGCAGATGAAGATCACATCCGCCTCTGCCAGCTTTTCACCATCGGCAGTCGCAGAAAGGGTTCCTTCTTCCAGCAACCTGGCCACGTCGTCGCCGTTCACATCCTGGATGTAACTCTCCCCCCTGCGGATGGCAGACACCCGGCCCTGGTCCACGTCGAAGCCGGTGACGACGAACCCCAGACGCGCAAACTCCACCGCCAGCGGCAAGCCTACGTAGCCCAGCCCGATCACGCAGATACGTGCCTCCCTGCCCTCTATCCTAGCCTCGAGATCCACCTTCCCCTCCCAACGGCCTCGCCCTCTCGAGCACCACGAGGCTTGTCAGTCCCATGAAGAACACAGCCGCCCCAACGAGATAGGCCTGGATGAGGTTGGCACGCATGATCAGGATGCCCACCACACCCAGGGAGCAGCACACCGCGTAGAGGAGCATCACCGCCTGCCTTTGGCTCATACCCAACATCACCAGACGATGAGAGACATGGTCCTTGCCGGGATTGGTGAGCGGATTAACACCCCGGCGCAGTCGGGAGAAGACCACCAAAGTCGTGTCGAAGATGGGCAGGCCCAGCACTATCACGGGGATCATCCAGGTAATGAGATCCGGACGGCCGGGAAAGCGCAGCTTGATTCCCACCACCGCGAGGACGAAACCGAGGAACAGGCTACCCGCATCTCCCATGAAGATGGTAGCCGGGTTGAAGTTGTAGACGAGGAACCCCATGCAGACCCCCATCAGGGCTGCTGCCAGGCTGGCCACCAGGTACTGGCCATTCCAGGCCGCGAGCAGCAGAAAGAAACCAGCGGCCACGGCCCCCACCCCTCCCGAGAGTCCGTCCATGTTGTCCAGCAAGTTGAGTGCGTTCGTGATGCCCAGCATCCATAGCAGCGTGATGGCCAGGTTGAGCACAGGGTGCGGGAGGAAAGCTACTTGAACTCCCGAGAGCATCACGATCATGGCTGCCACCGTCTGTCCAGAGAGCTTGAGCAGCGGGCGCACCCCCCACCGGTCGTCCCACACACCCAGGAAGGAGACGATGGTCGCCCCGACGAGGATGCTGATGGCCTGAGAAACCACCCACCTCTCGCCAAAAAGGAGCAGGGCAGCGATGAAGCCTGCGTAGATGGCGAGGCCGCCCATCAACGGTACCGGCGTCAGATGGACCCTTCGTGCATCAGGTTCGTCAACCAGGCCCAGCCAGCCAGCCAGACGGCGGACGATGGGCGTGGCGCCGAGGACCAGAATGAGCGCGCTGACGAAGATGAGCAGTACGCTGATCACTGAATCGTTTCCTCTAGCTGAGCGATGAAGCTATCCCAGGAGGGCTTCTCTTCCTCACTTGCCAGTTCCCTGGCGATCGAGGCTTCCTCGAGGGCATCCTCCAGATGCCCCATGTCCTTGTAGATGATCGCCAGATTGCGATGAGCCTGATAGTCGTTCGGAGAGAGACTTATGGCTTTCTGGCAGTGCTCCGCAGCTTGTTCCAGCTCCCCTTCCTGACCTAGAAAAGCGCAGAGCTGGATGTGTGGCTTCACCTGTCTGGGCTCGATCTCCAGTGCCTTGGTGTAGGCCTGAGTTGCCGCGTCCGTGTCTCCGGACATAGCGGACGCATCTCCCAGAAGCACGTAGGTCTCGGCATACTCCGCGTCCAGTTCCAGAGACTGCTGGTACTTCTCGATGGCCTTTTCGTACTCCCCGACTATGAAGTAGACCAGCCCCCATTCATTGAAGAGCTGTGTATTGTGAGGGCTCAGCGTGGTGGCGTCCTGGTAGTACCTCACCGCCTGGTCCCATCTCTCCTGTATCTCTTCTGGTGTCTCACTGTACTCCGCCCATATCCGGTACATGCGACCCAGATTCGCCGAGTGGTCGGTATTCAGCAGGTTCAGGTCCTTGGCCCTGGTCAGCACCTGGTACCCAGCGCGGAAAAGGCTGTCCCTGTCCAGGGACGCCACCTCCTGAACCGGCAACCGGAGGAAGTCATCGATGGTCTGGGGCTCGAAGGAGACTCGCCCTTCGTCACTCTCGATGGACTTGATCTTCTCCAGAATGCCTCGCGCCAGGAAGAGATAGTACCAGTCCTGTTCGGGGGCCAGGCGGATGCTCTCCTCATAGAGGGCCACGCTCGCATCCCATTGCCGGGCGTCGTCCCAGTTCAGACCTTGCTTGTAATGGGTGTCGGCCCTGACTACGTTCGCGTTGGTCGTGACTATCAATACAGAGGCGATGATCACGAGAAGGGGCAGCGCCACCATGCTGGGCCAATGGCCCAGCTTCGACGACGGCCCACTCCTTCCCGCCAGGCTGAGCCCCAGCAGGATGATGACGGCGAACACAGCGCCATAGTAGGCCAGGATAGTGTTGGACAGCAGACGCGAGTAGTCCAGCAGGTCGGCCACCGAACCGATCACGGGCTCATAGTTCACTGTTGAGTAGTGCACGCCGGTGAAGATGACGAAGATACCCAGACTTAGCAGGGCGTAGGTCAAGAGGGGAACAGCGACGCCGGCACCACTGTCCTCTCGGCTCCCTCTTCGCCCTTCAAACATGATGATGGCACCGCCAGCGAGCCACGTCAGCGTGAGCATCCAGGGAACAGCAAACCCGCCGGCGGAAACATCGAAGCTGCCGGTGATGTGATCGTAGCCCAGAGTGGCCATCACCAAACCCATCAAGATACCGGGAACGACGAAGTTGCCGGAACCCCTCCACAGCGACCACAAGCGCGCAGACCACCCTCCGCTGAGTTCTGTTCTCCTGCGCCGGCGACCCCTTCGGGAACCCCGCGAATCCGCAGCCGGCTGAGACGCCGGTTCGGCGCCTGGCTCCTGGCGGTCCGGTGCCCACATGGAGAGGCCCGTGACCACCAGTAGCGCACAGTACACCCAGAAGTAGGTCCGCGTCGCTACAATGGCGATTCCAAAGTGAATCTCGATGAAGTGGGCCACGATGGCGGAGAACAGCGCGATGAGCAGTATCTCATCTCGGGGTGAGATCTCTGGTGTCTCTCTCCTGGACGATAGTACGAGCGCGTGGATGACCAGGTAGACCAGGAAACCGAAGGTGATGCCTACCGCCAGTGCGACACCCGAGAAGCGCCAGGTCCCGTCCAGCAGCCGGGCACCGACCGCGAAGACGAGCCCGCCCAGGGTCCACAGGATAACGTAGACGGCGCGCTGTGTTCGATCCGCGGCAAACCCCAACCACTTGAGACCGTAGTAGAACAGACTACCGAAGAGAATCATGTACGAGACAAAACCCACCCACCCTGTCATGCCCAGAGCGTCAAAGGTCTCGTTGTGAGCGCGGTCCGGAGAGGCGTTGCGAGCCTCGTAGTGGGCCAGATCGGGAGGGTAGAACCTGTTGTAGGCCACAAACATCGATTCTGGTCCGTAACCCACAAGCCAGCGTAGCGCATTCAGCCCATCCAGACCATCAGGGGGCAGGCCAATTGGCTCGTGAGGACTGATGAGATCGATGACCCCTTCCCAGATGAGGACCCTCACCTTGCCGGTGCCAGTCTCCGTCTCGAAGATCTGTCCCAGACGGCCGACGTAGGGAACCTGTCGCAATGGGGCTAGAGGGCTATCCGGAATGTTGAGCACAGCGAGGAATAGGATGCCTGCGAGCGCCGCGGCCGCCGCCCCGGCCCAGAGCCACGTGATGCGCCTCCTCACAGCAAGAATGAAGACGAAAACGAACAGTCCCACCACCAGGCCTATCCAGGGACCCCTGCTGTTGGTGAAGAAAATGCAGACCAACTGGATGACGAGGACGAAGCCGTACAGCACCCCTAGCAGATGGGGTCCTACGGCCTCCTCGCGGAAGGTGAACCAGAAAGAGACGACGAAGAGGAGCATCAACGCGGCCAGAGCTACGAATTCCGCTCCCAGCCCTCCGGTGACGACCACGTAGTTCAATCGGAAGATCAGAAGGAGGAAGTACGAGAGCGAGAGAGACTGTGCCGCAAAGAGCAGCACCACTGTTGCCACCCGCGCTGACTTCGGCAGCCAAACCTTCCCCCCCAGCAAAACGTGGCACACCAGAATCGCTGCGGAGGCTACGACGCTGCCACCCACAAGTGCATAGAAGCTCAGTCCCCCGGCCACATGTTCGACGTTGGAGAGGAAGAAAAGTTGATACCCGAAGATGTATGCCAGACACAGAGCCTGAAGGGCCAGCAGGATGGCGTATGAGATACTGCTGACGCCCAGGAGCCGTCCTCCGACAGACCCTCTTTCCAGAGATGGGTCCCTCCCCTCGAATGGCTGCAAGTTGACGATGAACCGGCCGATGGTGATGGGCACGACCATGATCAGGTAGGCGGCAACGAAGATGGCGTTGCCCATGTTTGACGCTACCCGGGCAATCACGTCGCCGGCCCACGGCAGAGGGTCAAGCTGGAAATGCTGAATAATGCCGTACAAGGCTATGGGGAAGCTGGTGATGACAATGATGGTTAGCAGACGCTCCAGTTGCTTGCGGGAGCGCAACGTGATCAACATCAGCATGAAGACCACTACGTAGGAGAACAGCGTGTAGGTGCCCTGTAGCCGCTGGTAGGAACCCCAGAAGCTGATTCTGGGAACCACGGATGTGACCGTGGTGAGAACGTACACTCCCAGCAGGAGCAGAGTAGGGGTGACCAGAGGCAGCCGGAAGAAGGAGGACACGCCGCCTTGGCCCTCCACAGGTGCAGTTCTGCGCCTGTCGATCAAGTCCTCCATGGCCTTGACCAGCCAGGCGGCGATCATGAGCAGAGCAATGGAGCGGAGAAGGCTAACCTTGTCGGGCTCGAACACCCGGCTGCTATAGACGTTGAAGAAGAGGGGGACGACGACGACCGCTGCCAGCCAGCCAGCCTCGATGATCCCGTCACATAGAATGGATAACCTGGTCCGCATCGCTCGCCCTACCTAGGTGGGGAGCCCGTTCCCTGGAGATGGGCTATGGCCCTGTTTCTCCAGACCGAAACGCTGCCCCTCCGTCACTCGCTCGCCTCAGACTTGGACGGCACAATCCCCTCGTAGTGCCTCAACATGAGGCGAAGACCTTCGTCAATGCTGACCCTGGCCTCGAATCCGAGCACTTTCTTGGCCAGCTTGGTGTCGGCCACCAGGCGCGATACCCCTCCGCTCTGAGTGGCGTTGTGCAGCGAGATTACGCGTTTGCCCAGAAGAGCCTCAATCTTCTTGAGCAACTCGTTAATGCTCACTTCCTGACCGGTGCCGATATTGAAAATCAGATCATTGACCCTGTCCGCCAATCCTGCCGTCTTAAGCGCGGTGACGACGTCACTGATGTGGATGAAATCTCTGGTCTGCTTGCCGGTGCCGAAGACGGTCGGCGTGCTCCCGGTCAGCGCCTGCCCGACGAAGTGGGGGATCACCGGAGGGTGCGACGGGGGTACAGCCTGGCCTGGACCATAAGCATTGAAGATGCGAAGCATGACCGTCTCGATGTCATAGAGGGTGCCGAGAGCGGAGACGTAGTATTCGGACGCTATCTTGGCCACCGCATAAGGGTTGGGTGGATGCACGAGTGCCGTCTCCCTGACCGGCTGGTCCTCCTGCTCCCCATAGACCGTCCCGGAAGAGGCCAGTACGACCCGGCGTACGCCCGCGTCTCGCGCTGCGGTCATCAGGCTCACCGTGCCCCCCACGTTGACCTCGTTGTACTCCACGGGGTACAGTATCGACTCTGAGACCGACACCCGCGCCGCCAAGTGGAAAACGACGTCCACGCCCCTCAGCAGAGTCCATAGCCTGGGGATGTCGCGCACATCGCCTCGCGTGAAGGCTACAGCGTTGTCCAGGACAGCCGGGTCTCCCGCACTGAGATCATCGATCACCCGCACGCGATGTCCAAGGCTGACCAGATGGTTGGCGAGGGCCGAACCTATGAACCCGGCGCCGCCCGTAACCAGGATCTTCATGCTTTGTTCCTGAACCAGTCTATGGTCTGCTGCAGGCCCTCGGCCAGGGCCACGCGGGCCCTGAAGCCCAGTATCCTCTCCGCTTTCTCCACGGCCGGAACCCGCCGCCTGGTATCCTCGAAGAACTCGCCATAATCCACTTCGTATGGCACGCAGACGACCTCTGATGACGAACCGGTCATCTCGCGTACGGCTTCCGCGAGTTCACGAACGCTGGTCTCCTCACCGCGCGCTATGTTCAGCACCTCTCCGTTCGCATCTTGGACGCTGGCAGCGAGCACCGTACCCTCCACGGTGTCATCGACGTAGGTGAAGCAGCGAGTCTGCTCGCCGTCCGCGTGGACGGTCAGCGGCTTACCGGCCAGCGCCTGACTGATGAATCTCGCCACCACGCTGCCGTACCCTCTCGGATCCAACCGTGGCCCGTAGGAATTGAAGTAGCGGACAATGGTGACCGGCAGTTCCCGCTGGCGGTGGTAAGCAAGAGCCAGATACTCGTCCATGGCCTTGGCCGTGGAGTAGCACCACCTGGCGACCCCCGTCGAGCCCAAGAGCCGGTCGTCATCCTCAGCCAAGGGACAGGCAGTGCTCTTGCCATACACCTCCGACGAGGAGGCCAGCACCACTTTGCGTCCTCTCCTGGACGCCTCCTTGAGCACGGTGCCGGTCCCCCACACGTTGGTCATCATCGCTTGTAGGGGATCGGTCAGCACATGTCTAACACCTACGATGGCCGCCAGATGATAGACTACTTCGCACTCATCCGTCATCTGCTCCATGAGGTGGGAGTCGAGGATGTCTCCTTCGGTGAAGCGAAAGCGCGGGTTGTGGAGGTTGTGCTCGATGTTGGCAACCTTGCCCAGGGAGAGGTTGTCCACGACCACAACGTCGTGTCCGTCAGCCAGCAGCCTGTCGGCTAGATGCGAGCCTATGTAGCCCGCTCCTCCAGTAACCAGAACTCGCATCGTCTCTCAGCCCTCGGCTCCGTCGAAAGGGTCGCCTACTCACCGTCGCATGCTGCTGTCCACTCACTGATCGTGGCGAGTCCGTCCTGCAACTTCCGCTTCTTCCCCCTGTAGTTGCCACGAGGCCATCCTAGATCATAGTCCAGTTCCCATTACTTATCAACCTTGCGTGCCTCGGCGATGCGAGGAACCGCGCGCGCACGACGGCAAATAGACATGCCGTGGCGGCTAGGGACGCCCACGTCTGCGGCGACGCTAGGAGCAATGTCCGAGGATCAACGAATAGAACGACGATCTGCGGTCGCGGATTGAGACCCTCACGGACCTGGCAGGAGACTGCTGTAGAGCTCGAGGACTCTGTCTATCATCACATCCTGGGAGAACTCCTGCCTGGAGCGTTCTCTCCCTCTCTCGCCCATCGCCGTTCGCAGTTGCTCGTCGGCGAGCAACCGGTTGATGGCCGAAACGAGTGCACCAGGATCGCGTGCCGGCACAACAAGGCCCGTCTGCCCGTCGACGTTCACGTAGGAGGTTCCGGTCCCCAGTTCGGTGCTCACCACCGCCTTGCCACAAGCCATGGCTTCCACCTGTACTACTCCAAAGGCTTCGCTCCGATGCGAAGCGGGGAGCACGAAGATGTCACAGGCCTGGAAGTGGGCCGGCAGCTCCTCGTCCTGCACACGGCCCGCGAAGAACACCTTCTCAGTCAACCCCAGCTCGGCGACGAGAGCCTGCCACTCCTCGGCCATCGGTCCCGACCCCACCACCAGCAGTCGTGCATCGATGTCGCGCATGGCTCTGATAAGGTGATCGAGACCTTTGTAGTAGCGCAGGAGGCCGACGAAGAGTAGCAGGGGAGACCCATACTGCTCGCGCAGTCTCCTGACCTCCTCGGTCCTGAGCTGGAGAAAGGGTTGCAGATCTATGCCCAACGGGATCACCGTACATTTCTCGGACATCTCGCTCAGGTACGGGGAACTCTGAACGTAGTTCGGGCTGGTAGCGATGATGCGATCCGCGCGGGCCAGAACTTGCCTGAGAAACGGTCGATACAGCTTGAGGAGGCCCTTCTGGCGAACGATATCGCTGTGGTAAGTGATGACCGTTCGTTGACTATGTCCGAACGTGAGGTGGGCCAGCTCGCCCCAGGGATAAGGGAAGTGTAGATGGGTGATGTCTGGCCTCAACCGGCTCATCCATGAGAAGAGAGCGAAGCTGATGGGGGTGGACGACACAGTGGCCAGGCGTCCGGCCTTGATCACTCTCACGCCCTCCAGCTCTGCGACCTCGGTCTTGCCCGTAGGACTGGTGACCAGAACCGTGATCTCGAGTCCACGTCTCGCCGCTCCCCGCGCCAGTAGCCTGATGTGGTTCTCCATGCCGCCTACGACAGGGTAGTAGTCCTTGTAGACATGCAGTACTCTCATCGGCTCTCCCCTGAATCCAGCGGGCTAGTAGGCCTTGACCGTGACGCCGGTTCTCTCTTGGGCCCGGCTGGCTAGCTCCTCCAAGTGTTGCCTGGATACCTGCCTCACGCCGCTCTCGGCGACAGGCCGCTCCGCCGTGTAGATCTGGACCATCTCCGGGGACAGCCGAGCCACGCTGGCTAGCCAGGCTTCGCGGGCTTCACCCTCGGCGTTCTGCACCTCTCCCTCGATGATCATACTCTGGATGATCAGACGCGGCATGGCTTCCAGACCTTCGAGTATTTTCTCCAAAGTGATCGCCGACGACGGGCGGCTCAAGCGCGAGAAGGTTTGAGGATCGCCTGCATCCAGTTTCATGATGGGATCGTCCAGTTGCGCAACGGTCTCCCTGATCTCCAGACGGTGCATGCGAGACGAGTTGGAAAGGATGGCTAGCCTGGACTGCGGGCACATCCTATCCTGCAGTTCGAGCATCCCCGACACGATGTCCGGGAAGTTCGGATGCAATGTGGGTTCACCGTTACCTGAGAGGGTCAAGTAGTCGGGCGGCGATGGCTGGCGTCTTATGGCCTCCTCCACTTTCTGCAGGACAGAATCCACGGACGGGAACCCGACCTGCCCCGCTGGTCCGGGTACCGTATGGGCGGTGTCGTACTGGCAGTACACACAGTCGAACGTGCAGACCTTGCGGCTCGGCGGTAGCAGGTTGATCCCCAGAGAGCGGCCCAACCTTCGGAAGCTTATAGGCCCGTAGACAACGTCTCTCTGGAGCTCCAATACGGACATCCCCTCCTCCTGTTGGCTGCTGATCGGCTCTGCCCGGTGGTGGCTGACAGGGCGGTGGTCATGTGATGGTGAATACTGTATAATAGTGCGGAACCGAACGGGGGCCTGCTGGACGTGTCGAGTAGCATCTCCAAACCATCTTCTATTGCACCCCAAATCATTATACCACAGACAACGGGGGACAGGAATGCCCCACCGGATTGAGATTTCCGCCGGTCAGGTCACCGTCACGGCTGAGCTGAACGACACGCAGACAGCTAAGGCTGTCTGGGCTGGGCTGCCCATCGAGGGCGTAGCCAACACTTGGGGGGACGAGATCTACTTCTCGACCCCCCTGTCTTTGGAGCTGGAGTCCGGTCAGGATCTCGTCGAGATGGGGGACCTGGGTTACTGGCCACCGGGGAAGGCCTTGTGCGTCTTCTTCGGACCCACGCCTGCCAGCAGAGGCGAGGAAATCCGCCCCGCCAGCGCGGTCACGGTCTTCGGTCGTGTAGTTGGGGACGCTACAGTGTTGAAGGCCGTCTCAGACGGCACGCAGGTGACGGTTTGCCGAACCGAAGGATAACGGCCCTGGTTGCGCGAGGTATGTCACGGACCAGGACGGTCAAGCGGTGCTTGACATAGGTTCCAGGCTCGTCTAGAATACCGCGATTCCGGGGCCCTGGAACCGCGGGCCAGTCGACAGTGGGGGCGAGGCTCCCTTGAATCAAGGGCTGAATCTACGGCTTCTGAGTCTGGTGGGCCAGGTCGGCGTGATCATGGTCGTCTACATCCTCGGAGGCCTGGTGGTCGGTCGATGGATAGACGGCAGGTTGAACGCCTCGCCAACGTTCACACTGGCCTTTATTCTGCTCGGAGTAGGCGCCGGAGGTTGGACCATTGCTCGCCTGGTGATGTGGGCTCTCGAGGAAGCCTCGAAGGATTCCATAGACCGGAAGGACTGAGGGGGGTACTGTATGGACGAACTGATGTCTGACGTAATGGAACCCGTGATGGGTGAAGAGGGGTGCCTGCCTGGATGTCTGACGGGCAAAGGGTGCCTGATCTACATCGTCATCATCGCCATAGTTGCTTTCCTGACCACGAAGTTGCCGGTAGTTATGCCAGAGATCTCGCTGCCAGCGGAGCCCGTCTTCACGATTCCTGGCGTGGGTTTCGCCGTCACCAACACCCTGCTGGCGACTTGGTTGACCATGCTGCTGCTGACTGTGGGGTCCATCGCGGTCACTCGGAACCTGAACATGGTACCCAGCGGCCTTCAGAATCTGGTGGAGTGGGGCCTGGGTGTGCTCTTGGGTCTGGCGGAGAGTGTGGCCGGTGAGAGGGGAAGGAAGTTCTTCCCGCTGGTGGCCACGATCTTCATATTCCTGCTGGTCTCCAACTGGATGGGCATCGTGCCTGGTTTCGCCAGTGTGGGACTCATCCACGAGGCTCCTCACGGAGGGCACGAAGTTCACCAGGTGTCCGTACTCGGATTGAATCTCAACATCCTCCAGGCCGCAGAGGTCGGAGAGGATGACACCGGTTGGACGGTGTTCTCCTTTCTGCGCTCGGCTGCCACCGACCTCAACACCCCGTTGGCCCTGGCCCTGATCTCGGTGGTGATGACGCAGGTCGTGGGATACCAAGCACAGGGCCTGCGCTACTTCAGCAAGTTCATCAGTTTCAAGGACGTCCTGGGCCTGATAGTCGGGCCTCTGGAAGCGGTAAGTGAGCTAGCCAAGATCATCTCATTCTCCTTCCGACTCTTTGGCAACGTCTTTGCTGGGGAGGTGCTGTTGGCTGTACTGGCCTTCATTGTCCCCTATCTGGTATCCATTCCATTCTTCGCGCTGGAGCTCTTTGTCGGGCTGATGCAGGCTTTCGTCTTTGCCATGCTGACCTTGGTCTTCATGGCCATGGCCACGATGGGCCATGGATCGGAAGGTGAAGAACACTAGCCTTTAGGAAAGGAGGGCTATCGAATTGGCAGCGGGTGATCTGATAGAATTCGGTAAGTTGTTGGGCGCGGGACTGGCCATGGGTCTGGGGGCCATCGGTCCCGGTATCGGCATCGGGCTCCTTGGAGCAGGTGCCATGCAGGCCATCGGACGTAACCCCGAGGCCACAGGCCAGATTCAGATCAACATGATGTTGGGCATAGTCTTCGCCGAGGCAGTTGCGATCTACGCCCTGGTTGCTGCCCTGATCATCAAGTTCGTGTAGGGTGGCTTGTCTGGTCACGTGTTTGCTGTGACTACTAAACCCCAGCCGGGGTCTATGAAAGGAGGTTGGATTTGGAGGGACTAGGAATCAACCTAGGATACCTGATCTCCCAGATCATCAACTTCGTACTCCTACTGGTCATCCTTCGGGTGTTCCTGTACAAGCCGATTGTGAACATGCTTGACAAACGCCGCGAGACGATCCGAACTGACCTGGAGGAAGCCGAGAACGCGAGAAGCCAGGCCGAGGCAGCCAAGCAGGAGTATGAGAAGCAACTGGAGGAAGCCAGGGAAGAGCGACGCTCCATCCTCGCTCAGGCCAGGGAGCAGGCCGACAAGATGAGAGAGGAGATCCTCGACAAAGCGCGAGGGGAAGCTCAGGGACTGGTGGCCAAGACCGAAGAAGAGATGGAAACTCTTCGACGGCAGGCCCTCGCCGGTGCCCAGGATGAGATGGTCGAGCTCGCCATGGCGGCAGCCGGCAAGGTGGTCGGCGAATCGCTGGACGCGAAGGCTCACCGCCGTCTGATCCAGGAGTTCATTGCCGGGGTAGGTGAGTTGGGATGAAAGGGGACGGGGAACTCACGGCCTCAGAGGTCCTGGCGAAAGTCATCAGCGCAGTGCCCCTGACCAAAGATGAGCAGGCGGCTCTGCGCGAGAAGCTTCAGGCCCGATTCGACCAACCGTTGGACCTGCGCTTCGAGGTTGAACCTTCACTCCTCGGGGGCGTCAGGGTCCGTGTTGGCGATGAGGTCATAGACGGGAGCGTGAAGAGCAAGCTCGACGCCCTCGCTCAGTCTCTGGTCAAGAGCCGGTAGCTCCCGTAGCCAAATCCGGTCGGATAAGTCATTGGTATTGGGCCGTGGCCTGTTCCGGCCTCTTCTGACGAGCATCTGTGCAAACAGGTTGTTATTACGCGAAACCTAGGAGGTGCCAATGGCCTCACGAGTAGGTGATGCGACCGCGGCCCTGAAGCGGCAGATCGAGGTTTTCGAGGCCCCCCTCAAGGCCATCGACGTGGGTAGCGTAGTCGAGGTGGGCGACGGCATCGCCAGGGCCACCGGTCTGGCGACAGTCATGTCCAGCGAACTGCTAGAATTCACCAAGACCGGGGTCCTCGGCATGGCGCTGAACCTGGAGCAGGTTCAGGTCGGCATCATCATCCTGGGTGACTACACCGAGATAGAGGAGGGCGACGAGGTGCGCCAGACAGGTCGGATCGCATCCGTCCCTGTCGGCGAGGCCCTCATTGGGCGAGTCGTCAACGCGCTGGGCGAGCCCATCGACGGCAAGGGACCCGTCGAGTCCGACGTCCTGCGCCCCATCGAAAGAATCGCGCCCAACGTGACGGTTCGCGAATCGGTGAACAGGCCCGTGCAAACGGGGATCAAGTCCATCGACTCTATGTTCCCCATTGGTCGCGGGCAGCGAGAGTTGATCATCGGTGATCGGCAAACGGGGAAAAGTGCGCTGGCTATTGACACGATCATCAATCAGAACAACAAGGACCTGATCTGCATCTACGTGGCCATAGGCCAGAAGCGGTCCAGCGTGGCGCAGGTGGTGGCCACTCTGGAGAAGTACGACGCCATGGACCACACCGTGGTCGTAGTGGCCTCGGCCTCGGAAGCGGCCGCACTGCAATACATCGCTCCCTATGCCGGCTGCGCCATCGGTGAGGAGTTCATGGAGCAAGGCAAGGATGCCTTGATTGTCTACGACGACCTGACGAAGCACGCCTGGGCGTACCGTCAGGTTTCGCTTCTACTCCGTCGCCCGCCTGGGCGAGAGGCTTACCCAGGAGACCTGTTCTATCTTCACTCGCGCCTGCTGGAGAGATCGGCCAAGATGCACCCTGATTTTGGAGGTGGCAGTCTGACCGCTCTTCCCATTATCGAAACGCAACTGGGCGATATCACCACCTACGTCCCCACCAACGTCATCTCTATCACAGATGGGCAGTTGTACTTGGAGAGCGACCTCTTCTACGCTGGTATTCGCCCGGCGATCAACGTGGGCATTTCCGTCTCGCGGGTGGGCGGCAAGGCGCAGACCAAGGCCATGAGGACAGTGGCCGGCAGGCTGAGGCTGGAGCTTGCCCAGTTCCGAGAGCTCGCCGCCTTCGCACAGTTCGGATCCGACCTGGACCAGGCCACGAGGAACCAGTTAGAGCGTGGACAGAGGCTCACGGAGATCCTGAAGCAGCCGCAGTATGAGCCGGTGCCATTGGATCACGAGGTGATAGTCATCTACGCCGTCACCCACGACTTCGCCGACGAGGTACCACTTGAGAAGATGCGAGACTGGGCGGATGGGCTCCTGAGCTTCATGGACACTGTACACCCGGACATCGGACGTCGCATCATGGAGACGGAGGTGCTGGACGAGGAGACGGAGAGCAAGCTCCGCGACGTCATCGCCGAGCACCAGCAGTCCGCAGACTACTAGCTTCGGGCCGGGGCATCTCCGGGAACCAATGGGAGAAGCTCGCTCAGCCGAGTGGGATAGCGAGGAACGAGTTGGCGACAGCACGTGAGATACGCAGACGGATTCGCAGTGTAACGAACATCGGTCAGGTCACGCGGGCCATGGAGGCGGTATCGGCCTCCAAGATGCGGCGCGCTCAGGACCGGGCGCTGGCTTCTCGTCCCTACGCCGAAAGGGCGTGGGACATTCTCACCTATCTCGCCAGCCAGCCTGCAGCCGGCAAAGTGTTGCACCCCTTGTTGGAGAAACGCCCTGTAAGAAACACGGGACTGGTGCTCATCAGCCCAGACCGGGGTCTATGCGGGGGGTTGCCCACGAATCTCATACGCGAAGCGGTGAGCTTTCTGCACCGCCAGCAGAATCCGGGGCAAATCATCACTATTGGCCACAAGGGCCTCGATTTCATGCATCGCTACGGGGGAGACGTCGTTGCGGATTTCTCTGGGCTTCCTGATCAGCCGGCCTTGAGTGACATCACCCCCATAGCGCATCTGATCATCGAGGATTTCCTCAACGGCACATTCGACCAGGTCTGTATGATCTATGCGCACTTCATCAACACCATGGTGCAGCGGCCCACGACAAGACAACTGTTGCCCATCGAACCGGCGAGGATGGAAGGGATAGGCGGCGTGGCCTACACCATCGAGCCGGACCCTCAGACGGTCCTGGGCGAGGTTCTGGAGGGCTTCACCGTTCTTCAGATCTACCAAGCCATTCTAGATGCCCAGGCCAGCGAGCACTCGGCGCGCATGGTGGCTATGCGTGCCGCTACAGAAAACGCCCAAGCGTTGGTCGAGGATCTGACCCTGAGCTACAACCGGGCCCGGCAGGAAGCCATCACCACGGAGTTGCTGGACATCGCCGGAGGCGCCGAGGCCTTGACCAAAGCACGTGCGGCGGCTCGGTAGCCAGCAAGGGAGAGGGCAAGGCCGTCGAGAAGGGCCAATTACTGGGAGGACGAAATACCCATGGCAGACACAGCGCGCGGTAAGGTAGTGCAGGTTATTGGTCCAGTAGTGGATATCCAGTTTCCGCCAGAGCACCTTCCGGAGATCTACGATGCGGTGGAGATCCCTCGCGATGGAGATGGAAAGCTGGTGCTGGAGGTGCAACAGCATCTGGGAGATGACTGGGTGCGCTGCCTGGCCATGGACTCAACCGATGGCCTGCAAAGGGGCATGGAAGCCGTCGCCACCGGAGCCCCCATCATGGTGCCCGTGGGAGAGGCTACATTGGGGCGTCTGATCAACGTGTTGGGCGAACCCATCGATAGACGGGGTCCGATCGGGACTGAGGATCGGGAACCCATTCACCAACTGCCACCCACTTTCGAGGAGCAAAGCACCAGCGCCGAGGTCTTCGAGACAGGGCTCAAGGTGATAGATCTTGTGGCGCCCTTCACCAAGGGCGGCAAGACCGGTGTCTTCGGGGGGGCCGGCGTCGGCAAGACGGTCGTCATCATGGAGCTGATCCACACCATCGCCATGGAGCATGGCGGGGTGTCCGTGTTCTGCGGCATCGGCGAACGGTCTCGTGAGGGAAATGACCTGTGGTACGAGTTACAGGAATCCGGCGTGCTGGACAAGGTGGCCCTCATCTTCGGTCAGATGAACGAGCCGCCCGGGGTTCGACTGCGTGTGGGCTTGACCGGGTTGACCATCTGCGAGCACTTCCGCGATGAGGGCAAGGATGTCTTACTGTTCATTGACAACATCTTCCGCTTCGTGATGTCCGGGTCGGAAGTCTCGGCGCTGATGGGACGCATGCCCAGCGCTGTTGGCTACCAGCCGACGCTGGGCACAGAGATGGGTGAGTTGCAGGAACGGATCACGTCCACCAAACGAGGCTCCATCACTTCGCTACAGGCCGTATTCGTGCCGGCGGATGACTACTCTGACCCTGCGCCGGTGGCGACCTTTGCTCACCTGGATGCCACCATCGCACTAGATCGCTCCATCTCCGAGCAGGGACTGTACCCGGCCGTGGACCCGCTTGCTTCCACCTCGCGTATCCTCGACCCTAACATCGTTGGCGAGGATCACTACCAGGTGGCGAGGGAGGTTCAGCGGACTCTACAACGGTACAAAGACCTCAGCGACGTGATCGCCATACTGGGCGTGGAGGAGTTGAGCGAGGACGACAAGCTGACTGTGGCCCGGGCACGCAAGGTGCAACGCTTTCTCTCGCAGCCCATGTTCGTGGCGGAGGCCTTCACCGGGCGAGAGGGTGCCTATGTGCCCATCAAGGAGACTGTGCGGGGGTTCAAGGAGATACTCGACGGGAAGCACGACGACATACCGGAGGGAGCCTTCTTCATGGTGGGCGCCATAGATGAGGCGGTGGAGAAGGCGAGGACGATGGTAGGCGTCACCCACGAACCCACCTCCACGGAGCCTGAGGGAGAGGCCGGGGGCCGATAAGGGGACGGCAAATGGCGAAGCTCACCTTTGAGTTGGTGACACCAGAACGCGTCGTCTACTCCGACGACGAAGTGGACATGGTCATAGCTCCTGGGGCCGACGGCGAGCTAGGGATCCTACCCAGCCACGCACCCCTGCTGGTGGCTCTGGGCATAGGCGAGCTTAGGCTGAAGAAGGGCACGGAAGAGGAATCCTTCGCCGTTCACGGTGGCTATCTGGAGGTGCTGGCCAACAAGGTCATCGTCATGGCCAGCGTCGCGGAGCGCGCTACTGAGATAGACATGGCAAGAGCCGAGGCTGCCAGGTTGCGCGCAGAGGAGCGCTTCCGCGAGAGGCCTGAGGGCCTAGACACGGCTCGTCTGCAACAGGCACTGAGACGCTCGCGGGTCCGCCTCAGGGTAGCCCGCCGCAGACCACGCCGGCCCGCGATGGAGTACAAGAGCGACGAAGGATAGTGCGAAAACCCCGGTTTTCGACAAGTCCGACGAGGAGTGCACATGTTTTCTAAGCAGATTGGAGTGGACCTGGGCACCGTCAACGTGCTCGTCTGGACCAAGGGCAAGGGCATCGTGCTCTTCGAGCCGTCCATCGTAGCCCTGTCCACCCACGACAATAGGATCGTGGCCCTGGGTCGAGAGGCACAGGCCATGCTGGGCCGGACTCCGGACAGTATCGAAGTGCTGTCCCCCCTGCGCGACGGTGTGATTGCCGACTATGTAGTCACGGAGTTGATGCTTCACTATTTCATCTCCGGCATAGTAGGACGGGTTCGCCTCTTTAAGCCGGAGATCATGATCAGCGTTCCCATCGGCGTGACCACGGTGGAGAAGCGGGCCGTGCACGACGCCGCAATCCAGGCGGGGGCCAAGGTGGCCCACCTCATACCCGAGCCTCTGGCCGCTGCGCTGGGCGCCGGTATGCCCGTTGACACTCCATCGGGCAACTTCATTGTCAGCATCGGAGGTGGGACGAGCGAGGCTGCCGTCATCGCCATGAACGACATCGTAGTCAGCGGGGCGGTGCGCGTAGGTGGTATCAAGATCAGCGAGGCCATCGCTTCCTACATCAGGCGGAAGTACAATCTGATGATCGGCCATCAAACGGCTGAGGAGATCAAGCTTCAGATCGGGGCCGCCATTCCTCTGGAAGAAGAACTGACCATGGAGGTCCGAGGAAGAGGCGTTGTGGCCGGACTGCCCAGAATCGTTACCGTCTCATCGACCGAGGTGGCCGAGGCCATCGCTGAGCCGCTGGGCACCATAGTTTCGGCTCTCAAGGGCGTGCTGGAGAAGACGCCACCCGAGTTGGCTGCCGACATCATAGACCGTGGAGTCGTGATGACCGGGGGAGGCTCCCTGCTGCGCAACTTGGATCGTTACTTGACGCAGGAACTGGGTGTTCCCTGCTACGTCGCCGACGAAGCGATCGCCTGCGTTGCCCTAGGCTGCGGCAGGGCGTTTGAGGAATACGAGGTCTTGAAACGGACACTGCCCGAATTGTAGAGTACTGAACAGGGGTGGCACTGATCCCGACGAAGCGCGCGACACCCTGGTGGCGACGCGCTTTCTGCTTGATGGTTCCCTTGGCAGAAGCAGACGGACGGCTGTAAACTCCGCGGCGGAGCGGCCACCACCCGGTGCGGCATCACATAGGTCCGCCAAACCGTCGTCGCCGAGAGAAGGGCGACCGTCGCATTGGAGTGGTTCAATCTGGACGTGGACCTGTTCGTGGACAAAGTTTGAAGTGTCCCTTGTTAGTCAACAAGACCTCGAGGTTCCGAGCCTTGACAACGCTACCGGTAGTTGGTAGGATTGTGCTAGTCTAGATAGTATAATTCCGGCGATTGTTTGCCGGATGTGGCTGGCACTGTTATCCAGTCCCGTGGAAAATGAACCTTTTGCGGCCGACACCTATTAGATAGTAGTGGGACCGTGTGAAGTATGGCAGTGGAGGAGGACGTCACTGTGAAAGACAACCGAATGGGGATGCGGCGCGCTCTCTTTGGCTGGATAGACCAGCCCAGGAAGACGATGCGCTACGTCATCGGGGAGGCCAGATGGTCAACTTTGTTGGCTCCGGCGCTGGCCATCTTCCTGGCTCTAGTGTTCGTCACCATAGTCTCAGCACCGGCGAGCTCGGTGGTGGCCCGGGAGCAGGCTGCACAGCAAGTGACCGCACAGATGGGCTCATTGTCAGACGAGCAGGCCGCAGAGGTGGAGCGCAGCATACAGACCTTCACGTCGCCCCTGTTCATAGGGGCGACAGGCATCGCTCTGGGCACCTTGGGGCTGATCTTGACCTGGCTTTTTCGCGGCGCAGTGTTGTTCTTCATCGGCTACCTGTTCGGCACGGATAGTAGATACATCCAGATGGTCACTCTGGTGCTCTGGTCCTGGTGGCCGTTCGCGCTGCGTGACCTGGTCAACGCCGTCTTCGTGCTCCTCAACGGGCAGCTCGTCATTAATCGAGGTCTCTCTTTCTTGGTGACCAGCGGCGACCAGGTGCAGGATGCGGGCAACCTCCTCTATGGCCTCCTGTCGCAGGTGGACCTGTTTCTGGCGTGGCATCTCGTGCTGGTCGCTGTGGGCCTGGTGGTGAGCACGCGCGCGAACACGGCCAAGACGGCCGTCGGAACCGTGGCCTATTGGGTGCTTACCGCCCTGGTGGGGCTGGCGCCCACTCTATTGGCGAGCCTGACCAGCTTCGCATAGAACATTCAACTCAACCTCTGTGTCTGGCCACTACTTTGCCGCCTCCGGACTGTAGAACCACCACGCAAGGTGTGCGACCATCGCCGAGGGAGGCATTTGACACCGCCCGGGCATTCGGGCATAGTGAGAGAGGGCGTGCCAGACAAGTGGCCTTAGCCCTACTGGCTGAGACGGTCAGTGCACAGACGGGAATCCTTGGGGATGCCTTCTGCAACATGCCGCAAAGGCAATCTCGAGCGGCTCAGAGACGACAATCACCGTGCCGACGTGGAGGTGACGTCAGGCTCGGCACACAACGTGTTCCGAATAAAGCGCGCTCGTGCGTAGTTATCTGCCATAGGAGTACACTAGCAGGGAAGAGGGAAAGAGATGCGGAGAGTCATAATCATCGCGACCGTCCTTCTGGCGGCGGGAGCGATTGGCTACTGGTTCCTCCAGCAAGGGGCAGGGAAGCCAGGAGCGGACCTGGAGGATGTCGAGACTGTGGCAATCGAGCGCGGCGATATCGAGGCCACAGTTGATGCCACAGGAAGCTTAGACCCTGCGGCTGAGGTCACGCTGTCCTTCGATACGGGAGGGGTCGTGGTCTCTGTCGAGGTGTCCGAGGGAGACCAAGTCCAACAAGGCCAGATCTTGGCCCAGGTAGAGACCGCCGAACTCTCATTGGGAGTCACCCAGGCACAACTGGCGCTGAGCAGCGCGGAGGCGAGTCTGGCCAAACTGATGGGCAGCGCAGATGCCGACGACGTAGAGGCTGCGCGCGCCAATCTGGCAAGCGCAGAGGCGACCCTGGCCAAGCTGCGCGAGGGGCCCAGTGAGGACGAAATCACACTGGCCAAGGCAGACCTCCGCAGGGCTGAGATCTCTCTCCAGGAGGCGCAAGAACTGTATGACCAGTACGCCTGGGTGGGAGGGGTAGGCGCTCTACCGCAGTCGGTATCCTTGCAGCAGGCGACCATCAGCTACGAACAGACGTTGGCTGCCTACAACATCGCCATGCAAGGCCCGACCGAGAGCGAGCTTCGCGCGGCAGAGGCAGCGGTGGCCCAGGCTCGGGCTCAGCTCAGCAGTCTGCTGGAGGGTGCGAGTGACGAAGACCTTACCATGGCCCAGGTAACTGTGGATCAAGCCAGGGTCTCCCTGGAGCTGGCTCAATTGCAGTTGGATGGAGCCACTATCAGCGCACCTTTCGACGGAACAGTAGCCTTCGTTGGCGCCGAAGCCAGCGAGCAGGTGGCGCCTGGCACACCGATGATCACGCTCATAGATCCCTCAGGCTTCTATGTGGATGTGTACATCGACGAGATAGACATAGGTCAGGTGGAGGTGGGACAGGAGGCCAGATTAGCCCTCGATGCTTTCCCCGAGGAGGAACTTCAAGGCCGCGTGGAGTTCATCTCCCCTGTGTCCACCGAGAATCTGGGGGCGATCAGTTACTCGGTCAGGGTCTGCTTCGACCCCACGGCTGTGCCGCTGCGATCGGGAATGACAGCCAACATGACCATCGTGACGGAGCGCCGTGAGAACGTACCCCTCGTGCCCAGCAGGGCCATCTCCGTGGACAGAGACACCGGCTCATACTATGTGGAAAGGCTGAAGGATCACGAGATCGAGCGTGTGGAGATAGAGATCGGCATACAAGATGCCACCTACACCGAGGTACTGAGGGGGCTGGAGGAGGGAGATCAAGTCGTAGTAGGCGGAACGAGCATGAGAGACCGACTGCGTACCAGCATGTCGTAGGCTACTCTAGAGCCACGCTTGTATCGCCAGGTACTTGAGGCCATGATCAAGATAGAGAACGTCACTAAGGTCTATAAGATGGGTGAGGTAGAAGTGCACGCGTTGCGCGGCGTATCTCTCGGGATCGAAGAGGGTCAGTGGGTGTCCATCATGGGCCCATCTGGCTCCGGGAAGTCCACGCTGATGAACATCATCGGCTGTCTGGATCAGCCCACCTCCGGCGACTACTACCTCGACGGCACGGATGTGAAGGATCTGGATGAAGACGAACTGGCGGAGATCAGAAACCGCAAGATAGGGTTCGTCTTCCAGAACTACAACCTGCTCTCTCGCACGTCGGCCCTGCGCAATGTCGAGCTCCCTCTCCTCTACGGCGGGGGCGAGGATCGGCGGGAGCGAGCCATGGCCGCACTGGAGGCCGTGGGCCTGGGCGACAGGGCCAATCACAATCCCAACGAACTGTCGGGGGGGGAGCAACAGCGGGTAGCCATCGCCAGAGCCCTGGTCAACGATCCGTCGATCATCCTGGCCGACGAACCCACCGGTAACCTCGACTCCAAGTCCGGAGCGGAGATCGTGGAGATCTTCAAGCGCCTCGGCGAGGAACAGGGGATCACGATCGTCTTTGTGACTCACGATCGAAGTGTCGCCGCCGAGACGCAGCGTATACTCCACCTGCTCGATGGGTGCATTGCAGATGAGGAGATAGTTGCCGCCCCACCCGGCCCCCAGGAGGCGAAACGTGGACATAGTTGATAGCGTGCGGGTGGCCACAGGGGCGCTGAGCGCCAACAAGATGCGCTCGTCTCTCACCATGCTCGGAGTGATCATCGGCGTGGCCGCGGTCATCGCCCTCCTCTCCATTGGCCAGGGGGTGCAGATGGCGGTCACCGGGCAGATCCAAAGTGCTGGCTCCAACCTCTTGATGATCCTGCCAGGCGAGATCACGCAGACCGGCGGCTTCGAGTACAACCCCTCTCTGACCTATGAAGATGCCCAGGCCATCGCCAACCCCATGAACGTGCCAGATGCCGCCATCGTGGCCCCCACCATGGAAGGAAGCACCTCCGTGAGCTACGATGGGGAAGACCTGACAGCCAGCACGGCGGGGGTTACGAGCGATTATGACCTCGTACGCAACCTCGAGGTAGTCCTCGGCCAGTATATCACCACTCAGGACGTGGACAGAAGGGCGCGAGTGGCCGTCTTGGGCTCCAATGTGGCGGAGGAGCTATTTGGGGGAGACGGCTACGCTCTGGATCAGACGATCAAGATCAACCGCATTCCCTTCAAAGTGGTCGGAGTGCTGGCAGAGAAGGGCGCAGGCATGATGGGCAGCGAGGATGGCTACATCTACGTTCCCATCACCACCGCGCAGGCCCGGCTCTACCCCCAACAGCGCAATCTGGCTGGTGATTTCATGGTCACGATGATCTACGTGCAGGCAACGACCGATCAGAGCATGGACGCCGCGAGCGAACAGATCAACGAGTTGCTGAGACGCAGGCACGACATCTCCTTCCAGGACGACGACGATTTTTCGGTGCTCAGTCAGGCAGACCTGGTGGCCATCATGGAGGAAGTGACGGGCATGCTCACCCTCTTCCTGGGTGCCATCGCGGCTATCTCCCTCCTGGTGGGAGGTATAGGCATCATGAACATCATGCTGGTCTCCGTCACCGAACGCACACGGGAGATTGGCATCCGCAAGGCGGTGGGAGCCAAGCGGCGCGACATCTTGCTACAGTTCCTAGTGGAGTCCATGGTATTGAGTCTTCTCGGCGGGGGGGCGGGGATCGCCCTGGGGTTCCTTCTGTCTCAAGGGGTATCACAGCTCTCGGAAGACCTGACCACGGTGGTGTCCATGCAATCCGCCTTCCTGGCAACCACTTTCTCCCTGATCGTGGGGGTGGTTTTCGGTCTCTACCCGGCGCTACGAGCGGCGCGCTTGAACCCCATCGATGCTTTGCGCTATGAATAGGGGGTGCTGTGTGAGCAAGGCAAGGTTGGTGAGTTTGCTGCTATGTACGGTGGCGATGGTGTCTCTGCTGGCCGCTTGTGGTCAGGAGGTTCCACCCGAGCCCACCATAATCCCGCTGCCCGCAAGAGACCAGCAAGCTCCGACTGCAACCTGCACCGCCACCGTTACGCCCACGCCGACGGAACCACCGACAAATACCCCCGCACCGGTTCCGGTCACGCCGACGCCCACAGCGGAACCGACTGAGATACCCAGGCCGCTGGCGCCAACTCCCACGCCCACGCCGGCCCTCCGAGGGCGTTTCGTGTTCCAGGTGGCGAGCGGGGGAGACATCTACACGGTGAACGCCGACGGGAGTGCCTTGACTCGCCTGACACGGGGTATGGACCCCAGTTGGTCGCCCGATGGGACCCAGGTAGCCTTCTCGCGCTGGACGACTCCCTGGGGCATCTACACCGTGAACGCGGATGGCAGCAACGAGAGGGTGTTGTTCAGTTCCGAGGTTGCCCGCGCCCCGGTGTGGTCCCCCGATGGTAGCCAAATAGCGTTCTACTTCGAGACGGAGGGTCTGACGCCGCCGTGGAGGATATACGTCGAGGGCTACGGTTGGATAACGCTTATCCCGGCGCAGACTCAGACGGAATGGCACCTGGGAGTTGTGGACGTGGCGGATGGCTACTTTCGCCAGCCATACTGCGATCGCTTCGCCTTCTCTCCCACATGGTCCGGGGCCGGCGAGCGGTTGGTCTACGATGGGGACCACGGCCTGAGTGTAACCACGGTGGAGGGTCCTAACAACGTACCCTTCAACGACAAGGTTCACGATCACTACCCGGTCGCCTCCCCAGATGGCAGTCGCATAGCGTTCATGCACTGGCAGCACGATCACTGGGAGATCTACGTGATGAACGCTGATGGCAGTGGTCGCTGGCCGTTGACGGGAAGCTCTGCCCTGCTGGATCGACGCCCGAACAACGTCTCTCCCGCGTGGAGTCCGGACGGCGAGCAGATAGTCTTTCTGTCCGATCGAGATGGCGACTGGGGATTCTACGTGATGAACGCCGATGGCAGCGGCCAGAGAGAGATCCTCGAGGATATCACCACCCGCCTCAAGCCTAGGTACCAGGGAGTGAACGAGAGAGTCATCTCCTGGGGTCACTCGTGATCGCCACACTCCTCGTCGCTCTGCGCAACCAGTGCGCACACGCGAACGCAGGCCAGGGAGGGCCCGACGTGTCACCTGGCCTCTAGTCGGTCCGAACCCACGCAAGCTCCAGAATCCCGCGTCTCGCCGTCCCCTTGCCTGGCGGGCAGCAGTGGCTCGCTCAGGATCGGTCCGACAGCCGGGGAAGTGGACACCACTCGCGCGTGTCTGACAGCCTCTGCTACTGCCTCTCAAGTCAGCCTAGCGAACGTCCATGGCCTGTGCTAGAATGTGCAATGGCTGGAGATCATCGGAGGTTCCGTTTGCCTACAAGACTGCCTCTCGTTCGGGATCGCAGGTGGGTCATCCTACTGCTCTCAGCGGGATTCTTGTTCTCCGTGCTTACGCTCTATCTGACCCCTTTTCTTTCCGCACCCTCGGCCGCGTCCTCCGCTGCACCAGGTCTCGTCGGGTGGCTGGTTGATGCCCAGGGGCAGCCCGTGGGGAATGCCGATGTCGAAGTCTACATCTCCGGGTCCGAGGAGCCTGCGGCGACGGCTGAGAGTCAAAGCGATGGCTCGTTTATCCTTGAACTCCCTGACCGCTCCTTCGAGACTTTGTTGGTAGAGATCTCCCATGCCCACTTTCATGGGCAGACGTGGGTCGCCGGTGTGGAAGAGCTCAAGCGGCTGCGGGAGGGCGCCACCGTACGCTTGCCCAACATCACTATGCAGAGGCGGATCACTCTGGGCTTCTGGATAGCCACCTTCACCTTTGTGGGGATGCTGCTGCTCATAGCTCTGGAGAAGCTGCACAACACCATGGCTGCCCTGCTGGGTGCGGCCATAGTCCTCGGAGTCAGCTTCGTGGGGCGGCCCCTCAACCCCGATTTCTTCATTCTCGACTTCGAGCGGGCGCTTCAATACGTGGACTTCGATGTCATCTTCCTGGTGATGGGAATGATGATCGTGGTCGGCATCTTGGAGACGACGGGCGTTTTCCAGTGGACGGCGTATCAGGCCTATCGCCTATCCAGAGGCCGAGCCTGGGTATTGGTGACCATCTTGATGCTGCTCACCTCGGTAGCCTCGGCGATGTTGGACAACGTAACCACCATGTTGCTGATGGCGCCCATCACCTTGGAGATAGCCCTGGCCCTGGGCATCAATCCGCTCTCACTGATTATCCCGGAAGTCCTGGCTTCGAACATCGGTGGCATCAGCACGCTGATCGGGACACCCACCAACATCCTCATAGGGTCCTATGCGGACATCGGCTTCGGAGACTTCCTGATCAACCTTACCCCAGGAGTGATCCTGGCCCAGGTCGCACTGACGATTTACGTGCTACTGGTATATCGCCGTCAGTATCGGGAAGCAAGCAGCGGGTTGTCGCCAGCGATGTTGGAGAGGCTGAGGGAGAATGGTCGCATCACTCAACCAAGGACACTGGCCAAGGCGGGCGGGATCTTCGCGCTCACACTGCTGCTGTTCGTGGTTGGGGAGCAAATCCACCTAGTGCCTGCCGTGACAGCGATTCTGGGGGCGGTGTTCATGCTGCTGGTGGTCGACATCGACGTCCAGGAGATGCTCAGGGTGGTGGATTGGACCACACTGATGTTCTTCATCGCCCTATTCATGGTCATCGGGGCCATTCAAGAAGTCGGTCTCGTCAGCATGATCGCAGCCAGCATGAAGCAGGCGGTGGGAGAGAACCTCAGTCTCTCATTGTTGGCCATCATCTGGGCAGGGGCGTTGCTGTCTGGACTCATCGACAACATCCCGTTCACAGCCGCCATGTTGCCGGTGGTGGGCTATCTGACCCAGACCATTCCGGGCGCGTCCAGCAAGGTGCTCTACTATGGGCTGTCAGTAGGATCGGCCATGGGTGGCAACACCACTCTCATCGGCTCTTCGCCCAACATGGTTGCGGCGGGCATCACGGAGCGCGCGGGGTATCGTATTAGCTATATCACCTTCCTCAAGGTGGGCTTGCCGGCAACGATCATCACCGTAGCCATGGGCACGATATGGCTACTGATCCGGTTCTAGATAGCGGAGGAGAATATGGGCAGGATTCTGTGCCCCACTCGGGGCGGAGAGGGTAGCTATCGCACACAGGATGCCGCTATCGCCATGGCCAAGGAGAGCGGTGATGAACTGGTGTTCCTGTACATCGTGGACCTGGACTTTCTCAATAGGACCAAGCGAGCTGTGCGCCCCGATGTCGTGGCGCAGGAGATGACACGCCTGGGCGAGTTCCTGCTGAGTATGGCCCTGGAGCGGGCTCAGAACCAGGGGATTGAGGCAAGGTATGTGCTTCGCCAGGGGGACGTGCAAGCGGAGATCAAAGCAGCGGCCGTCGAAGAGAGGGCAACCATGGTGGTGCTGGGCCAGGCTGCCGAGGATGATCCCGCGTGCACCTTCGCGCCCGAGGGTCTGCTCAAGTTCGCCCAGGAGATCCAGACTGAGACGGGCATAGAGGCTCGGGTGGTCTGCTAGTCACCCTGCTCGCGCTCGCCCACGCCACCTCCGTTGTTGGCAGATAATGTGGTAGTTTCCTCCCTAGTCAAGGATCTGACATCCGATACTCCCCACGGGCCACGAGCCCGCACCCTGTGTGGAAGCATTCGATGACGGCTGCCTATCTGAGCTTCCCTCGCATCACTTCGCTCGTGCACCCGGCGGCGGCCAGGAGGGTGTGAACGATGCACATGATCATGCTTGTGTTGGACAATCCCAACCGATTGGACGACGTTCTCGAAGCCTGGAGCTCCACTGGCGTGAGCGGCGTCACCATCATGGAGACCATCGGTGCCTACAGGCGACAGACACGCCGCGTGCCCGGTCGCTACGTCTTCGGCTTGCCGGGACTGGCCGAGAGCGCAGAGCGCTCTCAGTATACACTATTTGCCGTAGTGCCTGACCGCAATACGTCGGACCTCTGCCTCGAGGCTTCCGAGCGTATCGTCGGGGACCTCGATGAGCCCAACACAGGGGTCTTCGCCGCCTGGGAGCTGTCTTCGGCAAAGGGGGTGCCAGGACGGGTCGCTGGTTTGGGGGCTGAGGAGTGATCTGGCTCGAATTCCTGGTCAGCGCCGCTCTGATCGTGCTGGCAGCCATGAAGCTGGCCGAGTGTGCACATGCCATTGCGCTGCGCACCAAGCTGGGCGGCATGTTCGTCGGGACACTGCTCCTGGCCGGCGCCACCTCGCTCCCCGAGTTGTTCACAACCCTGAATTCCATCAATCAGGGCGTGCCCGCGTTGGCTGCGGGGAACATCTTCGGGAGTAGTATGTTCAACATGCTGATCCTGGCTGTGCTGGACCTGGCCAGTCCGCGCACCAGGATCCTGCGACGCGTGGCTGTGAACCACGCTCTCAGTGCCAGCATAGCCGTTCTCCTCACCGGAATGGCGGTGCTCTTCGTGCTGGCTGACATTGGAATCCAGATCGGTTGGGTAGGTCTCGACAGCATGATGCTGGTGGGGATGTACTGGTTGGGCATGGCGCTAGTCTACGGGAGAAACCGCATTCGGGGCGAACCGGCTGACGTCGCTCCGGCCGACGTACAGGGAGTTCTTGGCCTGGCTCCAGCCGTGCTCTGTTTCTTGGGAGCGACCGTGGTGTTGGTGATGGTCACGCCGTGGCTGGTGCACAGCTCGGTGGGCATTGCCGAGGCCACAGGCTTGAGCGAGGGTTTCATCGGCGCGGCGTTGGTGGCCGTGGTCACTTCTCTGCCTGAGGTCGTCACTGCGGCAGCTGCAGTACGCATCGGCGCGCACGACCTGGCCGTAGGCAACCTCTTCGGCAGCAACATCTTCAACATCTTCGCTCTGGGTTCAACGGACCTCTTCTACTTCCAGGGTCGATTCCTGGCCACCGTGGAGCCCACACTGGCTCTCGCAGGGCTGGCCGGCCTGCTGTTGACCAGCCTGGGACTGGTGGCTACCTTGGCTCAGGTGGAACGTCGTCTCCTGTTCGTGGAAGTGGACGCCTTGCTGATCTTCCTCGGATATCTCGGCGCCATGCTGCTCCTGTATAGCCGGGGGATCGTAGGTTGATGCTTGACAAAGCCCATAGTATGGCTACAATGGGCTGAAGCGTGCAGGTGCGGCGCGTCCGCAAGAGGCGCTAGATGCGCCAGTGCTTGCCGCCCTGCCTAGAGGGCAACTCGCTGGGGTTACAGCCCCACGGATAAATGGAGGTCAGACCGTGTCGGTCTTGCTTGGTGCTTTACTTATCTTCTGTCTGCGCCTGATAGACGTGTCCATGGGCACAGTGAGGATTCTCATGGCCGTGCGCGGACGCAGGCTACTGGCGGGTGTCATAGGCTTCTTCGAAGTCACCATTTTCCTGGTGGCCATCAGCCAGGTGATTAGCAACATCGGTAACTGGTGGAACGTGTTGGGCTATGCAGGCGGTTTCGCCGTGGGCACGATCGTGGGCATGACCATCGAGAGGAAGCTAGCCATTGGTCTCGCTGAGGTGAACATAATCTCCATGGGTAAAGGGACCGAGGTAGCGGAGGCGTTGCGCCTGGAGGGCTTCGGAGCTACTGAGTTCCTGGGGGCAGGTCACGATAACATAGTGGACATGATTCGCACGGTGGTTAGAAGAAGAGAGGTGCCCTCGGTGACGGCCGTGGCTAGCGCCATCGACGAGGGTGCCTTCATCACCGTGCAGGAGATGCAGCGTGCTTACCGCGGGCGATGGCGCATGCGCAAGTAGCGCAGCGTATCCGCAATGAAGCTCCTTGCTGACGCCATGCTGGGCCGCCTGGCGAAGTGGCTGCGCGTCTTGGGGCACGACACCGCCTACTTCCCACAGATCGAAGACCATGAGTTGGTTCGTTTAGCACGGGCGGAAGACCGCACGCTGTTGACCCGAGATCGGGAGCTGACGAGACGGAAGGGCGTGAGATCAATCCTCATCAAGAGCGATAGGTTCGAAGAACAGTTGGGCCAGTTGCTGCGCGATCTGGACCTGGATTGCACGAACCAGACACCCCGGTGCGCCCGCTGCAACGCGGCCTTGCTACCGATCACCAAAGAGGAAGTCAGTGCTAGAGTGCCACGCTACGTCTTGCATCGGCACAGCGATTTCACTCTATGCCCGCAGTGCGACAAGGTGTACTGGAGGGGTACTCACTGGCAGAGGATGAGAGAGAGGATCGACGAGATCCGAGAGGGTCGCTTCACGCCCTCCTGACAAGGAGTTTCTCTATCTTGGGGCCCTTCATCTCCTCTACGGTGAGCTCGACGTCACCATACGAGAGTTTCTCACCCTCCTCGGGGATGCGCCGAAGCTGGTAGAGGACGAATCCGGCGACTGTGTCGTAGTTGTCATCCTCCGGCAGGGCTATGCCCAGCTCCGTGTTGACCTCGTCTATGCGCATCAAGCCGTCCACCTGGACGGTGTGTTCATCGACCTCTACGAGAAGTCGTTCCGTCACCCACTCATCAGTCAGCCGTCCGACTATCTCCTCCACCAACTCCTCTAGGGTCACCAACCCCGCGGTGCCACCATACTCGTCGATCACGACGGCCATCTGCATGTGCTGGGTTCGCATCTCGTGGAACAGACTGCCCACCTGCTTGGTCTCCGGGACAAAGGTGGTGGGCCGGACCAGTCCGCGCAGATCCCTGGAAGATTCAGCAGATTCGCTGGCCACAGCCACAACTACGTCCTTGATGGTCACAAAACCTACAACGTTGTCCAGGTCGCCACTGTATACGGGAAAGCGGGAATGGCTGTGGCTGGCGAAGGTCTCCAAGAGAGCCTCAAAGGTGGCCTCGATCTCAACGCCCACTATGTCGGGTCGTGGGATCATCGCTTCGCGCACCTGTCGCTGGCCGAACTCGAAGACCTTGTGCACCATATCCCGTTCCATCTCCAGGACCGTGCCCTGCTCCTCTCCGATTGTGGCCAGCATGCGGATCTCTTCCGCGGTGACGAACGGAGACTGAACGCGTCGTCCCCTGCTCACCACGCTGATCATGGCATTGGCGAGCAGGGTGAAGATGTAGATAACGGGGGTCAGCACCTTGACGATGAAAGTGATGGGCCTGGCAACCAGGAGGGACATGCGCTCTGAGTTGCGGGCGGCGAAGGTCTTAGGGGTTATCTCGCCGAAAAGCACGATGAGGACGGTCAGAGCCACGCTCGACACGAGCAAGCCTTGCTCACCAAAAAGCGTTAGTGCCAGGGTGGTGCCCACGGAAGATGCGAAAATGATGAACGCGTTTTCGGTCAACAGGATAGTGGCGAACAGCTTGTCGTGGTGCTCCCACAAGTCCCTGGCCGCCTGCGCAGCTCTGCTGCCCTGCTCCGCCAGACTGCGAATCCGGATCTTGCTGACCGAGATCAGGGATGCCTCTGAACTGGAGAAGAAAGCCACCATCAAGACACTGATCAGTAGTATGGCCAAGCTGACCAGTATATTCGACCCTCCGATGGGGAGCGTAGCCTCTCCCACGAGAAAGACCTCCAAAAGGCCATTATAGCATCGCCTTCATCGTCGCGCTATCGGGACAAGATGGTGTGCAAGACCAATCGCGCAGCCATCGTTACTCTTTCGCCCCTGCCCCTGCCCCCGCGCCCAGGAAAGGCTTCGCAGCGGCCCGCTACTTACCTCTCGAGCAACTCCGGCGGTAGCCAGACCCTGACCACCCGGACCATGCGCTCATACCTCCGCTCAGCCCACCAGTGCTTGTGCCGGTTTTCTCTCCTGTGATATACTAGATTCAATACCGCGAGAGGTGCTCGGCTGTGACAGAGGCGTACGCGCCGGGAAAAGTCATACTCGTCGGCGAGCACGCTGTAGTTTACGGCCGACCTGCTGTGGCCATACCCGTGTTTCAGGTCCGCGCACGAGCGACGGTCGAGGCCGGCGACGCGGGACAGGGGATAGTCATCGTGGCGGCGGACCTGGGACGTACGTTCGTCGCGGGGCGCGGCGAGGCCGACCCACAGGCGCGCCCCCTGGAGGCTGCGGTCCTTGGCGTTCTCCGCCACCTGAGCCTCACCTTGCAGCATGACCTCACAATCACGGTGAACTCCACTATCCCCATCGCCCGAGGCCTGGGAAGTGGCGCCGCCGTGGCCACGGCGATGGTCAGGGCCGTGGGTCTGCACTTCTCCGCCGAACTCAGTGCGGAAGAGGTCTCTCAACTGGTATACGAAGTGGAGAGGTTACACCACGGAACGCCCAGCGGCATAGACAATACCGTCATCGCCTACGAACGCCCGGTATACTTCGTACGCGGTGAGGCCTTGGAGGCTTTCACCGTAGGCAGACCCCTCCAGCTCGTCATCGCGGACACGGGGGTCGCCAGTTCCACCAGAGCGGTGGTGGAGTGGGTGCGGACGGCATGGGAACGCTCGAGGGACAGGTACGAGGCGCTCTTCGACGACGTGGGCAGCATCTCGAGAGCCGTCCGCCGGGCGATGGAAATGGGCGATGAGGAAAGCTTGGGTCGCAGAATGGACGAGAACCACCGACTGCTGCAAGCCATGGGCGTCTCGTCTCCGCAACTGGACTCGCTGACAGAGGCGGCCAGACGTGGCGGGGCCTTGGGGGCCAAGCTCTCGGGAGCCGGTCGAGGGGGGAACACGATCGCTCTGGTCACACCGGAGAGGCGAGATGACGTGGAGAGGGCGTTGATCTCCGACGGTGCACAGAGTGTGATTCGGACGGAGATTCCGGCCAGCCAGAATACGCCGTCCCGTGTCGCATCGTCTACAGCGCCATGAAGAGCTGACTACCGAAGAACCCGATCTGGCACCGAATGTGGGAGGTGTAATGTCTATCGCGAAGATCAACGTCTTTGAGCAGGCCAAGAGCCTCAAGCAACCCTTCCTGGTTATGGATCTGGCCGAGGTCGATGACTTCGCGGCTCGTCTGTTCATCAGCGAGGGTATGGTGGCCCTGCACAAGCACATAGATCAGGAGCAGCTCTTCTACACTCTCGATGGGGAGCTGACACTGGAGACCGAATGGGGCAACACCACGCTGCGGAGCGGAGAGATGGCGGTGATACCGAAGGCAGTCACCCACCGCTGTGGCTCCCTGGCGCGAACCACGGCCCTGGTTTTCGAGAGAACGCACTTCTCCAACAGGCAGAACGGACAACGAAGGCTATTCGTCCTCCAGGGAGCGGGAGAGCTATCACCGGTCAGCATCGGAGCCGAGGCCCTGCTCCTCGAGGGGCCTTCCGTGCCCCGTAGACTGGTCACCGTCGATGATCTGGCATTGTCCCTGATCAAATACCAGGGCGAGGCCGAAGAATACCACTGCCATCATGGCAGCGAACTATTGCTGGTCCATGAGGACAGTGTGACCTTGAAAACCGAACTGGGGACCGTATCCTTGACCAGGGGCGACATCACTGTGGTCCCCAAGGGAGCCACATACCGTGTGCGGGCCCCTGAGCGCGCGTTGGTCGTGCTGGCAGCCAAGAGCAGGCCAGAGCAGACTTAGTATTGGGCAGAAGGCGGCAGAGCTTTGGGGGAGTTGGTGCTCCTCAAACTGGGTGGATCTCTGATCACAGAGAAGGGATCCTCGCAGACTGCGAGGAGAGAGGTCATCCGACGGGTTGCTCACGAGATACGGGAAGCCCTCGACGAGGTCCCCGGACTGAGGCTAGTCGTGGGGCACGGGAGCGGATCGTATGGGCACCCGACCGCCAGCAAGTATGGCATCCAGGAGGGACTCGCCGACGGCGGCGATTGGTGGGGCTACGCCGAGACCGCAGTCATCGCCTCTCGGTTGAACCGGGTGGTCACCGACGCCCTTTTCGACCAGGGGATACCAGCCCTACCTTTGCAGCCGTCCGCCTCGGCTCTCTGCCGCGACGGGAACCTGGTGCACCTGGAGACCGCCCCCCTCGAGGAGGCCCTCAGGCGGGGACTGGTGCCAGTGGTGTACGGCGACGTTTCCTTCGATGCGGCGCAGGGCAGCGCTATCATCTCCACGGAGCAGATCTTCGCCTATCTTGGCTCCCGCCTGAGGCCTGACCGGGTCATCCTGGCTGGTCGCGTAGAAGGAGTGTTCACAGCAGACCCGCTACGGGACACCGGCACCCGTCTGGTCAAGGCCATCTCGGTCTCCAGACTGGACGAGGTAGAAAGGCTGCTTGCTGGCTCCCCAGACACCGACGTGACAGGCGGAATGCTATCCAAGGTGCAAACGATGTCCCGGTTGATCGAAGCGCACCCATCTCTCACGGTACGCATCATCTCCGGGGAGAGGGAGGGCCTCGTCGAGAAGGCACTGGTGGAGATCGAGATCGAGGAAGGGACACTGCTGCACCGGTGAGAGGGCTCGGGTGTGCAACCGCCGATCGCGGTACAGACCCCTGGCCGGGACAAGGCAATCTCCATGCTAGTCATTGATGGCTCTCATGGGGAGGGAGGGGGGGCGGTGCTACGCAACTCCCTCGCACTATCCGCCGTACTGGGCATCCCCATCAGGATCGAGAACATTCGCAGCAAGCGGCCCAACCCAGGACTTCAGGCTCAGCATCTGACCGCCGTTCGCGCCCTGGCGAGGGTATGCAGGTCGTCAACGGAAGGCGCCGAGCTGGGCTCATTGGCGTTGACGTTCAGGCCCGGGTCCTCCCCTGTGAGCGGAGAGTACTCCTGGGACGTGTCCGAAGCCCGCAAGGGTGGCAGCGCTGGGGCCACGACTCTGATCTTCCAGGCCCTGCTGATGCCTCTGCTCCTGGCCGACGGGAGGTCAAGGGTCTTCCTGCGGGGAGGCACCCACGTTGCATGGAGCCCGCCATTTCACTACCTGGGCCTGGTCTATCTGCCCCTCTTGCGCCGCATGGGTATAAGTACGACAATCGAAATCGAGCGGTGGGGCTGGTACCCCATCGGCGGAGGCATTCTGACAGCCCAGATCAGCGGATCAAGCGCAGCCCTCTCCGACCTGCGCGCGCTCGAGTTGGAGGAGCGCGGCGCTCTGAGAAGGGTGTTCGGGATCTCGGCGCTCTCCAACCTACCCGCACACATCGCAGAGCGACAGAAGCTCCAGGCCGAGAAGGAGCTGCGAGCCAAGGGCTTCGATCCAGAGATCGAGATCGTCGACGCTCCCGCCAGAGGGCAGGGAACGATGGTCTTCCTCGTCGCTGAGTTCGAGCACGTGCAGGCCGGGTTCACCTCTCTGGGCAGTAAGGGCAAGCCGGCAGAGACGGTGGCCGAGGAGGCGGTGGAGGGGTTCCTGCACTACTATGAGAGCGGGATGGCTCTCGATCAATATCTGGCCGACCAGCTTGTCTTGCCGCTGGCCCTCGCGAAGGGGAAGTCGTCGTTCACCGCCTCCCGCATCACTCAGCATCTGCTAACGAATGCCTGGATCGTGGAGCAACTGCTCGGCAGGGAGATGGTCATCGATGGGGAGCAAGGAAAGGCGGGAAAAGTGACCATCTTGGGACTTGAGGATGTTTGAGATCGTCTTCTTGGGCACGTCTGCCTCGGCGCCTTCGGTGGCGAGGAACCTGAGCGCCAGCATGGTGCTCCACAAACACTACCGGTTCCTCATTGACTGCGGCGAGGGAACACAGAGGCAATTGCTGAAAAGTGGCCTCGGTTTCAAAAGGTTGAAGCGCATACTGCTCACCCACGGCCATCTGGACCACATCCTCGGGCTGGGCGGTCTCGTCTCCACCTTCAGCCGTTGGGAGGCTGTGGAGTCTTTGGAGATCTACGGCGGGAGATGGGCGCTGGACAGAGTGGAGGACCTCGTTCTCGGTGTCGTTCTGAGGGGTGCGAGGCCACCCATAGACCTGGAGTTCATCGAGCTCTCACCAGGGGTAGTCCTGGAGGACGAGGAGTTCGTCCTTTCCGCCTTCCCGGTGAGCCACCGGGGACCTGGTTGCTTCGGCTTCAGCTTCGAGGAGCGAAGCAGACGACCATTCCTGGCGGACGAGGCGGAAAGACTGGGAGTCCCTGCAGGGAAGGAGCGCAGGCGGCTGGTGGAAGGTGAACCTGTGACCCTGGTGGGTGGCACCACGGTGCACCCGGATCAAGTGCTGGGAGAGCCACGTGAAGGCGCCAGGCTCGTCTACGTGGGCGACACCGCAGAGATCTCCGATCTGATCCCGTACGCCCAGGGGGTTGACGCCCTGGTGATCGAGGCTACGTACCTATCGGCGGAAGCTGAGCTCGCGCAGCAGTACGGCCACCTGACTGTCGTACAGGCGGCGGCCCTGGCACGAGAGGCAGGCGTCCGCAGCCTCTACCTGAACCACATATCGCGCAGGTACTCGGCTCAGGAAGTCTTGAAGGAGGCGCAGGCTGTCTTTCCCCACACTACCGTGACTAGAGATTTCGACAGGTTTGAGATCAAGAGGCAGGGTTAGCACGCAGCAGAGGGGCCAGGCCCGCCACGGTGCCGCACGGGTGACTCTGCACCCAGGGCCTCTGATTCCCCTGACTTGGTTTGCACCCGGCCTCGCCCCCCGTGCTGTACCATTCGGGAGCTGGGACCGCCCCGGCTTTGATGATTTGGCACATCTGTGTTAGAATTGCGTCGCAGATTCGGAGAGGAGGTGCGGAAGCCATGGACATCGGTGGGTACAGTTTTCCAGACGATCTATGCTACGACAAGAACCACGGGTGGGCAAAGGTAGATGGGAACGTCGTCACCCAGGGTGTTACCGAGTTCGCCCAAAAGATCTCCAAGGAGATAGTGTACGTCGAGGTGCCGAGGGCCGGACGCACGGTCGAACAGGGCAAGACGTTCATGTCCATGGAGTCAGGCAAGTGGGTGGGCCGCATCGCGGCCATGGTCGGCGGTACCATTTCCGAGGCCAATGAGGAACTAGAATGGGACGTGGCACCCATCAACGATGATCCCTTCGGGGAAGGCTGGCTGGCGAGGATCGAGGCCTCGGACGTCGGTGAGCTCGACAACCTCGCCAAGGCCTCGGACGCAGAATTCAAGTCTTTCATGGAGTCAGAGATCGAGAAGTACAAAGACATCCTCGGGTAGGCGTAGTACGCAGCCATAGCTCAGGCCGGTTCGAGTGCTCATGGTTCTACCTTGAGGCGAGGACGCCTCAGGGTAGTCTAGTGTGTACGCTAGGGCAAGTGGGGTGACATCGTTGAAGAGGCCGGTGTTGGTGTTGTCCCTGGCAACGGTGGCAGTGATCCTCGTGGCGCTGGTCACGCGCTACGGTTACCGCATCACAGGGCGACCGTCGAGCGAGCCGGAGCCCGCTTCCTGGTACATCGACGTCGAGCGCTACAACCAGGGTGTCCACGGAGGCATGGACTGCTCCCTATGTCACGGGGAGATCGACCTCGACGAGCACCCGAACACCGAGAATCTCGGCGAGAGCGCCACAGACCTCTTCAACTACGAGGCCTGCGCCAACTGCCACCCACAGGAGTACGAGTACTACCAGCTTGGAGTCCACGCCGAGGCCCTGAGTGAAGCCACACAGAGGGAAAGCGAGTATCCCGCCCCCACTTGCGGCCACTGCCACGATCCTCACTACCGTCAGGTGTTGTCACGCCTAGAGGTCATCGATGCACAGGTCAACATCTGTGGGCAGTGTCACCCTTCGGAGTTGGAGACTTATCTGGAGAACTACCACGGCAAGACGGCGGTAGACCTGGACTTCGAGGATTCTGCGTCTTGTGCAGATTGCCACGGGTCTCACCAGGTGCTGGCCCTGGACCAGCCACAGGAGGCGGTCCAGGCTTGCCAGAAATGCCACCCCGATGCCACCGAGAACATGGCCGGTTTCCTCATCCACGCAGAGGAGACCCTTTCTCCAGAGGCTGACGCCCCCCACGCACGCGAGTCTGTGCTGCTGTTCCTCGTCCAGACCTTCTTTTTGGTCCTGACGGTGAGTGTGCTGGCCTTCTTCTATGGTCATACCTTCCTCTGGCTTCTGCGTGGGCTTCACGAGAAGCTGAGGAGGCGATGAAGATGTCGGAGAGAACGACGCAGTACTGGCGATTCAACCTCTTCCACCGCTTCATCCACGTGCTGGTCATGACCAGCTTCGCTGGTTCAGCCATCTCTGGCATGGCCCTGAAGTTCAGAACCGCTGCCTGGGCCAGGATAGCCATGCAGTTCTTGGGCGGCGTGCCTGGTTCGGCCTGGCTGCACCGGGTGTGCGCGATAGTCATCGCCTTCTACTGCCTTCTCCATTTCTCGTTCATTGTCTACTATGTGGTCCGGAGAAGAGGTCCCATTTTCGGCGGCTCCTCCTTGATTCCACGTCGCCAGGATATCGTCGATTTGTGGTCCAACTTCCTCTACTTTTTCGGGCGACGGCCGCGACCGAAGTTCGACCGCTTCACCTACTGGGAGAAGTTCGACTACTGGGCTGTCTTCTGGGGGGTCCTGATCATCGGGCTTTCGGGGCTGGTGCTCTGGTTCCCAGAGCTAGCCACCCGCTTCTTGCCGGGCATAGTCATCAACATCGCCCAGATTATGCACAGTGACGAGGCGGTTCTGGCCGTCGGCTTCATCTTCGTGGTGCACATGTTCAACACCCACTTGAGGGCAGAGAAGTTCCCCGTGGACACGTCCATCTTCACCGGCAAGGTCAGCGAGGAGGAACTGAAGCAGGAGCACGCGCTGGAGTGGGAGCGGAAACAAGAGGATCCAGACCTGATGGAGGAGGCGAGGGTGAAGTGAGGATGCGCTTGGTCTCTTCCTGCATCGTGGCCCTCGCTGTACTGTTGCTCCTTCCAGCGGTGCCATCTTTCGCTCAGGAGCCAGAAGAACAGCAATGCTGGGCTTGCCACCGACAGCCCAATCTGGACACGGTGGCGGGGGTTCAGGCAGCGAATGCCCTCTGTCTCGACTGCCACGAAGATCCGGACGCCTTCAAGGATCTCGAAGGTCAGGTAGTTCGGTTGCAGATGGAGGAAGAAGCATACGCCGCTACCCGACATGGTCACGTGGCCTGCGTGCAGTGTCACGACACGGTTGGCCATTCTCCCCACGAGGAGGAGGCAGCGCTGGACTGCGAGGAGTGCCACAACAATCTATCCCAACACATCGCCAACGGAGATGCTCACCTGACCGTGGAGTGCAGCGCCTGCCACTTCGAGAGCGAGACAGTGGTCCGCGACCTCGAGAGCGGCGTTGTGCAGATGAGCACTCTTGACGAGCAAGGAAGCGTGGTGGACAGGACCTCGCACCAGATGACTGACCCTGTGGAGTGTGGGCGCTGCCACTACGAGGGCAACCAAGTGGGGGCCGCCGATGTTGCTCTACCGCCAAGGGGCCTGCTCTGCTTCGCCTGCCACGACGCATCTTCCGTGCTGTACGCCGGGCACATCGGGAGCGGAGGCTCAGGGGTGCGCACCGACTGGGTGTCAGGCCCCGCGCTGCTCGTCTTCTGTCTGGGACTGGTCCTCGCGTCCTCCGTCTGGCTGGGGGGCACCCTACACGGCAGGACTGATCTCTCAACAGGGGAGAAGCTGTCCTACATCGCGGCTGATGCCTGCGGTGTCATCTTCTCGCGGAAGATCTTCACTCTCCTCAAGTACCTCGTCCTGGATGGTATCCTTCTGCGTCGCACTCTGAGAGAGAGCGTGAGCCGCTGGTTCATGCACAGTCTGATCCTCTGGCCCTTCCTGGGACGCTGCTTCCTGGGGGTGTTCACCTGGTGCATGGCCCAGTTCTGCCCCACCGCGCCGTTGACGCAGACACTGGTGGACAAGAACGCCGCTCCGGTGGCCTTCCTGTATGACTTTCTGGCCCTGCTGGTCGTCGTGGGCGCTATCCTTGCTCTGGCGCGTCGGGCTTTCGACAGCCAGATGAGGGAGATAAGCACCGCTGGGGACGTAGCCATCACCGCTCTGCTGGGCGGGATCTTCGTCTTCGGCTTCATAGTGGAGGGCGCCCGTCTGATCGTGACGGCGGTTCCGCCCGATCAAGCCATCTACTCCTTCGGCGGCTACGCTGTGTCCCTGCTTCTTCGGCTACTGCCTGTCACCTGGGCGAGCATCTACGCGTATCTATGGTGGGTACACGCTGCGCTGGTGGCCGCCTTCATCGCCTACCTGCCCTTCAGCAAGTTCTTCCACATCCTCGTAGGCCCCATGCTGGTCACCATCGGCGGCCTGCTGAGGGAGAAGGAATAGCCGTTCATGGGTCTGGAGCAGCTCACAGTCAGACAGTTGATCGAACTGGACGCCTGCACGCGTTGCGGTCTTTGCATAGAGTGGTGCTCCAACTGCCCAGAGATCGACGACCCGATCGCCTGGCCCAGAGAGAAGATACAAGGTCTCAAGTCGCTGGTGAGAAAGCAGTTCGGACTTCGTGCCCGCCTGCGTGGCCCCAGCGCCCCCAGCGAAGAAGCCCTGGACCGCCTGTCGAGAGCCGTGTACGATTGCACGCTGTGCGCTCGGTGCGCCGAGGTCTGTCCCGTAGGCATAGACATGCGCTCGCTCTGGCTGGTGACACGTGAGGAGATGGTTCGCAGAGGCTACTACCCCGAGCCCTTCAACAACCTGCTCGAAACGGTGACCACGAAGTACAACATCTCCGGTGATGACCCTGAAGAACGACTGATTTGGAGCGAAAACCTCGAAAAGGTCCCCCAGGGCGTCAAGGGGAAAGATACGGCCGAGTTCGTCTACTTCGTGGGTTGCACCCCGTCCTTCTACCCCCAGGCCTATGGGATTCCTCAGGCTACCGTAGCGGTGATGGAGAAGGCTGGCCTTGATTACACGGTGCTCGGAAAAGAGGAACACTGTTGTGGCTACCCCTTGATCATCGCAGGCATGGCGGACGCGGTGAAGGAGTTGGTGGAGCACAACGTGGAAGCAGTGAGAGCCAAGGGCGCGCGCACGCTCGTCGCGGGGTGCCCCTCCTGTTACCATACCTGGCTGCACGAGTATCCCAGGATCATTGGCGAACCTCTTGGCTTCGAAGTGCGGCACATGACTGAACTGCTCGAGGAGCTCCTCGTTCAGGGCCGCATCAAACTGGGTGAGTTCCCGCGATCGATCACGTACCACGATCCGTGCGACCTGGGCAGGAATAGCGGCATATATGATGCTCCAAGGAACGTCATACGCAGCATACCTGGGGTCTCCCTGGTGGAGATGGAAGAGAACAGGCAATACGCACTGTGCTGCGGTGGCGGCGGCGACGTGGCCATGTGGAACCGGGAAGTGGTGGAGGCGGTGGCCAGGCGACGCCTCCTGCAAGCATTGGACACGGAAGCCCAGGTCCTGGTCTCGGCCTGCCAGCAATGCAAGCGCACGCTGATGACCGCAGCGCGTCAGGAGAAAGTACGAATGCAGGTGTTGGACATCGTGGAGCTGGTGGCTAGGGTGATGGAGGAGTGATCCCAGACCGTGGTTGACAAGAAACGGCCATACGGTTCCGACCACGAAGGAGATGGCCAGACCCGCCACGCAGGCGACAGGACATCTCCTTCATTGTACCAGGGCCTGTGGGCATACGTGGAAGTCACCAAGCCCGCTTCCGTCCTGCTGCTGATCTTCACTGGTCTGGCCACGATGATCGTCGCTGCCGGAGGATGGACCTTTCCGCCGGGCCTATTCCTCAAGACCATCCTCGCCCTCACCTTGGGTTGCGCGGGCGCCAATACCTTGACCTGCTATATAGACCGGGACATCGACCGCGTCATGGACAGGACCAAGCGGCGCCCCATACCCTCGGGGAGGATCGATCCACCGCAGAGCGCGCTATGCTGGGGTCTGGCCCTCACCGTGGTCTCTCTGGCTCTCGCCTGGGCCATCAATCCTCTGGTCTTTGCCCTAGGCGTTTTGGGTTTTGCCGACAACGTTCTGGTCTATAGCGTGCTGCTGAAGCGCAGGAGCGCCTGGAACATCATCCTCGGTGGCTTCAGTGGTGGGATCCCTGTCCTCTCCGGATGGGCGGCGGTCAGAGGCAACGTCGATCTCACCGCCTTGTTGATGGCCGCGGTGGTCGTGTTATGGATACCCAACCATATCTGGAACCTGGCCATTTACCACGCCGACGACTACAAGAAGGTTCGGGTACCCATGCTGCCCGCCGTTGTCTCCCTGGAGCGGACCACGCGCTGCACCATGGCTACCGTTGTGCTGATGTACCTGTTGTCAGCGGGCCTCTACTTCGTGGGCGGTTTCGGACCGATCTATCTGGTGCCGGCCCTGGTCTTCGGACTCTTCGTAACGGTGAGCAACTTCGTCCTTGCGTTGCGCCCATCGCGGGAGAAGTCCTGGCTGATGTTCAAGGTCTCGAGCCCCTATCTGTTCGTGCTCTTTCTGGCCATGGCCCTGGACGTACTACTGGCGTGAGTCCTGCTATTGATGGGGGCCGCCAATTGTGGTATAATTAGATGGTGTTAGTCATATTCACGGGAGGTATGGATGCAGCTCTACGCCCTGGAGAGCGTTCCCTGGGCTGAGTCACAGCTCGTATATCACGCTCTTCCCCGCCTGGGCCGCGAGGCGTTGGTGCTGGTTTCCCCGGCCGATCCGTACGTGTGCATCGGCTATCACCAAGATCTAGACAAGGAGGTCGACGTTGACTTCTGCCGGGCCAATGGCCTTCCCATCTTCCGCAGGGAGGTTGGGGGTGGAGGCACATACCTGGACCACGATCAACTCTTCTACCAGTTGATCTTGCACAAGGACAACCCCCTGGCCCCGCGTGACAAGTCCTCGTTCTACCGCAAGTTCCTTCAGCCCCCCATCGATACCTATCGCGAGCTAGGTATTCCAGCGGAGTACAAGCCCGTTAACGACATCGTGGCCCACAAGCGCAAGATCTCCGGCAACGGTGCTGGCGAGATCGGGGACTACCTGGTGCTGGTGGGCAATCTCATTCTCGACTTCAACTACGAGATGATGAGCCGAGTGCTCAGGGTCCCCGACGAGAAGTTCCGAGACAAGGTCTACAAGAGCTTGCAGGAGAACCTGAGCACCATCAAGCGGGAGTTGGGAGAGGTGCCGTCCAGAGAGTCGCTCATCGCGAGCTTGGCGCGCAATTTCCAGAAGGTGCTGGGACCGCTGCCCAGCGCAGAGATGGACGACGAACTGCGGGAGGAGGTAGCCAGGCTTGCTTCCAGCTTCCTCAAGGACGAGTGGCTGCACAAGATAGGCAGGCGTATGGAAGGGCGCACGGTGAAGATCTCGGCCGGCGTGGAGGTGAAGCACCTCCTGCACAAAGCTCCGGGAGGCCTGATCCGAGGCGACGTGGAGGTGACCGACGGCGTCATCTCATCTGTCGTACTGTCCGGGGACTTCTTCTTCTATCCAGCCGACAAACTGACTGAGCTCTGCCAAGCGCTGGTGAGCAAGGAACCCGCCGAGGTAGAGGAAACGATCACACACTTCTATGAAGAACACGACATAGAATCGCCAGGTGTTGAGCCGGCCGATTTCGCCAAGGTCGTGGTGGGTTGACCCTTGGAGAGAATAGCTCTGTTCCCTGGCTGTCTGGTTCTCCAGCGTATGCCTCAGTACGAGAAGGCAACGAAGGAGGTGCTCAACGCTATCGGCATCCAGTCGGAGAGCATCCCGCGAGCCGCCTGCTGCGGTGCCCCGCTGGAGTCCTTCACCGACAGGTGGCTTCGTTTTGCGGCCTACAACCTCAGTCTTGCGGAGAGGATGGGGCTGGACGTGGTGACGCTGTGCGGCAACTGCACCAACACCCTGCTGCGCGCGAACGTGGCTTTGGAGGATCCCTCCCTTCGACGGGAGGTGAACGAAGTACTGAGCAAGATGGGGCTGCGATACGACGGGAAGACGACCGTCCAGCACCTCGTGCAATTGCTGACTGAACGCCTGGACGAGCTCAGGGCGCGAATGACGCGGCAACTGTCTCTCAGAGTGGCGGTGACCCACCCGTGCCAGGCCTTTCGACCCCACGAGGTCACCTGCTTCGACGATCCTCTGGAGCCACAGGCCATGCGACAGATCGTCGCCTTGACGGGCGCGGAGGTCGTGGACTACGTCGCAGAGCACGACTGCTGCGGGTCCACCCTGTACCTGGTGGACAAGGAACTCGGTTTGGAGGCCGGGCGTCGCAAGCTGGCCTCGGTGGCCGGCGCAGACGTGCTGGTGGATGCCTGTGGCAACTGCCACTTGCTTCTGGAGAGGTTTCGAGGCTTTCTCGGCAACTCTGAAAGGGGCTCCAAGCTGGTGGTCTTGACCCTGCCCCAGTTGCTCGGTCTGGCCATGGATATCGATGCCGCCGACCTGGGTATCTCAGCCGCGTCGGGCCGCGCGATAGCGGAGGCGGTGGCGTGAAAGAGAGGACCCTGGACGAGCTCCTCGAGGACTGCACGCGCTGCGGGCGGTGCCGCGAGGTGTGCATCGTGGAGAGGCTGGGCGGCCATTCCATCACCTCCTTCCTTTGTGGAGACGAGAATTACTCCAGTTGGCTATGTTCCTCCTGCTGGCGCTGTCAGGAGGTCTGCCCACAAGGAGTGGACATCCATACGATCATGATGTTGAAGCGGCGTGAGCAGGAGCCGCCCCCGGGGTACGAGGCCAATCTTGTCAATGTCATGAGCTTCGGATATGCTCTCCCGATGGATGACGGTGTGAATGAGTTGCGGCGTGTCCACGGGCTGGATGCGGTGCAGTTCATGCCAGCCGAGCGGGTAGAGATCCTACTGCAAGGCGACATGGTGGAGAAACAGGAGGATAGATAGTCATGTCCGCCGATACCATGGAGGCGACAGTACGGAACGCGCGGTTGTCGCCCGAGGAAGAGGCCATCCTGCACAGCAAAGAGGTGCTGGAGTGCATCCAATGTGGGACCTGTTCGGCTTCATGTCCTACTGCCTACGCTATGGACTACACACCGCGCCAAATCATCGCCGCCCTGCGAGCTGGCGAGCTGGAGAAAGTGCTGCGCAGCAACACACCCTGGCTATGCACCTCGTGCAATTACTGCACGGTGCGATGCCCAGCTGGAATCCAGTTCACGGACTTCATGTATGACCTCAAGCGGATGGCCGTCAAGCGCAACCTGAATCCTCGGGGCAGCGCGGAGTTCTACAAAGCCACCGTGAGCACGGTGGACCGCCATGGTCGGAGCGCCGAGATGGAACTCATGATTCGCTACTACGTGAGCAGGCTCAATCCACTCGGGCTGCTCAAGCTGCTGCCATTCGGGCTCAAGATGTTGGTGCGAGGCAGGCTCCCGCTTCTGCCCCACAGGATCAAGGGGCGGGCCGATCTGGCCAAGATGCTCGATCATGTCGCCCAGAAGGGGGAAGCGTGATGGCCTACAGCTACTATCCCGGCTGCACCCAAGAGGTGAGCACCAAAGCCTACGATCGCTCTTCCCGGGCCGTGGCCAAGGCTCTGGGGCTGGACCTGATAGAGATCGACGACTGGAACTGCTGTGGATCGAGCCCCTCGTACTCGCTGCGACACGTGGAGACCTATGCATTGAATGCCCGCAACCTGGCCCTGGCCGAGAGAGGCGCGCCGGGTGGCGATGTGGTGACCATCTGCAACGGCTGCTTTGGCATGATGGACAAGACCAACCGTCGCCTCGCCGAGGACGCTGATCTGAGACGGGAGATCGACGAGGCCCTGGCCGTCGCTGACCTCGAGTATCGAGGCACGCTCACTGTGCGTCATCTTCTCGATATACTGGTGAAGGACGTTGGACGAGAAGCTATCGAGCAGAAGGTCACGCATCCCCTAGAGGGCTTGAAGGTGGCGGGATACATCGGCTGTGCCTTCAGCCGTCCCAGCGGTATCGACGACATGGAGTTTCCCACAGCGCTGGACGATCTTCTAACATGGATCGGCGCCGACGTCGTGGACTACCCACTCAAGGCGGCCTGCTGTGGCGGCGTGCTGATGATGGGCGACAAGCAAGACGTAGCCTTGAAACTGGTCCATACCCTCCTGGCTGAGGCGGTGCGGAGAGGAGCTACTTGTCTGGCGACGGCCTGTCCGCTCTGCCATCTCAACGTGGAGGCCTACCAGGGCCAGGTGAATTCGCGTTTTGGGACCGATTTCTCGCTCCCGGTGCTCTTCTTCTCCCAGTTGCTGGGTGTCAGCATGGGACTAAGCAAGAAGGACCTCGGTCTGGGTGAGGAGTTAATATCGGCCAAGGCGCTTCTTGCTCCCTTCATGACGTGAAGGTCCAGAGAAGGGACCTGGTGTGGAGAACATAGGGAGGTAACTAGGTGGACAAGATTGGGGTTTACATCTGTCATTGTGGGACCAACATAGCGGACAAAGTCGACGTGGAGGCGGTCACCGAGTACGCCGCTGGATTGCCGGGCGTGGTATTGGCACGCAACTACGAGTACATGTGCTCAGATCCAGGCCAGGAACTGATCCAGCAGGACATCAAGGAGCAAGGTTTGAATCGGGTGGTGGTTGCTTCCTGCTCGCCGCTGATGCACGAACCCACCTTCCGGCGGGCCTGTGAGGGGGCGGGTCTGAACCCCTTCTTCTTCCAGATGGCCAATATCCGCGAGCAGGTTTCCTGGGTGACCGAGGACCCCGAGGAGGCCACGGCGAGGGCCAAGAGGGCGGTGACCGCGGCCGTGTACAGGGCGGCCTGCCACGAGCCCCTAGAGGTGAAAGAAGTCCCCGTCGAGCCTGCCGCCCTGGTGGTCGGTGCGGGCATCGCCGGCATCGAAGCCGCGCTGCGCATCGCCGCTGCGGGGAAGAAGGTCTACCTGGTGGAGAGGGAGCCCAGCATCGGTGGCTACATGGCTCAACTTCACAAGACCTTCCCCACTTTGGACTGTGCGGCTTGAATCCTGACACCGAAGATGGTGTCCGTGGGACAGCACGAGAACATAGAGATCCTGAGCTACAGCGAGGTCGAGGAAGTCTCCGGCTACGTAGGGAGCTTCAAAGTCAAGATCCGCAAGAAAGCGCGGTATGTGAACGAGGACCTGTGCACCGGCTGCGGCCTGTGCCAGGAGAAGTGCCCAACGAAGAATATCCTGAGCGAGTTCGATGCGGGAATCGGCACGCGTAAGGCCATCTACATCCCGTTCGCGCAGGCAGTGCCCAGGATTCCCGTCATAGATACGGAACACTGCCTGCACTTCCAGAAGGGCAAATGCGGCGTGTGTCAGAAGCTGTGCCCAACGGGGGCCATCGACTACGAACAGGAGGACCAGATCGTAGAGCTTGATGTGGGAACGGTGATCGTGACCACGGGGTTCGACCTCTTCGATCCCACTCGAGCACCGGAGTACGGATATGAGAGGCTGGACAACGTCGTGACCAGCCTGGAGTTTGAGCGGACGATCTGCTCCAGCGGGCCCACCGGCGGTAAGGTGCTCCTCAAGGACGGGCGGAAGCCGGAGAGCGTGGCTATCCTGCATTGTGTTGGGAGCCGGGACAAGAGGTACAACGTCTACTGCTCCCGGGTTTGCTGCATGTGGTCGCTGAAGTTCGCCCACCTGGTGAAGGACTCCCTCAATGCCGAGGTCTACGAGCTATACATCGACATGCGGACTTTCGGCAAAGGGTATGAGGAGTTCTACAACCGGGTGCTGAAGGAAGGGGTGATCTTCATCCGCGGCAAGGGCGCGGAGGTCACCGATGTGGCCGAAAATCCTCGGGAAGAGGGCAAGCTGATCGTCAAGTGCGAAGACACCTTGCTGGGCGAGCTGCGCCGCATCCCGGTGGACATGGTCATCCTGAGCACGGGCCTGGAACCACGGCGTGACGCCGTGGAGGTGGCCCGCACTTTCGGACTCAGCCGCAGCGCAGACGGTTTCTTCCTGGAGAAGCACCTGAAGCTGGCCCCAGTGGAGACCGCCTCTGACGGGATCTTCATCGCCGGAGCCTGCCAGGGGCCCAAGGACATACCGGATACCGTGGCCCAGGCGGGAGCGGCGGCGGTGGCGGCTCTAGCCATGTTGGACAGAGGCAAAGTCACCCTACAGCCGTACGTGGCCATCGTTGACGTGGACAGGTGCTCTGGTTGTGGCGAGTGTGTCCTGGCCTGTCCGTACAACGCCATAGAACTGGTCGATGGCCATGCACAGATAGAGGAGACGGCGTGCAAGGGCTGTGGGACCTGCGTCGGCCACTGCTTGTCCAAGGCCATCACGCTTTCACACTTTACCGATGATGAACTGGTGGCAGAGATGCGGGGAGCTCTGCGTGTACTGGAGGTAGCTTGACCTACGAGCCCAAGATCGTAGCTTACGCGTGTACCTATTGCAGCTATCCGGGCGCCGATCTGGCAGGCATTTCGCGGATCAAGTATTCGCCCAACGTGAACATCATACGGGTCTTGTGCTCCGGGCGCGTATCGGCGGAGTTGATCCTGCGCACCTTCCGTGAGGGGGCGGATGGTGTGCTGGTGCTGGGCTGCCACTACGGGGACTGCCACTTCATCAGCGGCAACCACCGTGCGGCCAAGCGTGTGGCCGTCCTGAAACGAATCCTCGAGTACACCGGAATCGAGCCGGAGCGGCTGCGACTGGAGTGGGTATCGGCATCGGAGGGTGAGCGATTCGCCCAGGTCGTCGACGAGTTCACGGAGACGGTCAGACAGTTGCCGCCCATACGAGAGATATTAAGGGGGTAGGTGTAGATGGCGAAGGACGTCTTGGATCTGGCCACCGTGGAGAGAGATGTCAACTTCGGCGAGGAGGTCACGCCCGACCTCAGCGTGCTCCGCACCTGCATTCAGTGCGGCACCTGTTCGGCCTCCTGTCCCACCGCCTACGCCATGGACCACACTCCCAGGCAACTCTGGAAGCTGATCCAGTTGGGCCTCAAAGATGAGGTGGTCAATAGCCGCACCTTCTGGCTCTGTACCACCTGCAAGGCCTGCACGGTACGCTGCCCGCGCGGCATCGACCTCACCCAGACCATGCTCATGCTGAAGGAGTATGCCGTCAGAGAGGCACTCAAAGTGCCAGAGGGCATCGGAGTCCTGCGCGAGACGGTGACCACCAACCACAACATCTCAGGGGACGACAACGAGAGCCGCCTGATCTGGGCTGAGAACCTGGAGAGCAAGCCAGAGGGTATCGAGGCCAAGAAAGGGGCGGAGGTGCTCTACTTCGTGGGGTGCGTTTCCGCATTCTACCCTCAGGCCTACAGCATACCCCAGTCCATGGTGCAGATCTTCGAACGGGCCGGCGTCAGTTTCACCACCATGGGAGGACAGGAATGGTGCTGCGGCTACCCTCTGTACGGCGCTGGGATGAAGGACCTGGTAGCCGAGCTAGCCCAACACAACTTGGAGCGAGTCAAGGAGCTGGGTTCGACCAAGCTGGTGACAACCTGCCCGTCCTGCTACTACGCCTGGACCCACATCTACCCTGAGTTTGTGGAGTTGCCGGCCCAGTTGGAGATACTGCACGCCGTGGAGTATCTGAAACAATTGCTGGACCAGGGCCGGATCGAACTTGGAGAAGTGGAGAGGATCGTCACCTACCACGACCCGTGCGACCTCGGTCGCAAGAGCGGGATCTTCGACGCCCCACGCGACCTCCTGAACAGCATTCCGGGCCTTGAGTTCCGGGAGATGGCGGCCCACGGGGAGAACGCCATGTGCTGCGGCGGAGGGGGAGACGTCGAGATCTCGGACAGGCAGGTGACGGGAGAAGTCGGGGTGCTGCGTATGCAGCAAGCTCAGGAGACAGGGGCCCAGGCGGTGATCTCCGCTTGCCAGCAGTGCAAGCGAACACTGCTTACCGGCGCACGCCAGGCGAAGATACGCATGAGGGCCATGGACATCAGCGAACTCGTGCTGGAGTCCATGCGCAACGCGGAGAGTCAGTGAACTGGAGATACGACGCATGGGTGATAGACCGAGAAGGATAGGGGTCTTCGTCTGCCACTGCGGGACCAACATCGCGGCCAAGGTTGATGTCGAAGCCGTAGCACAATACGCGGCCGGGCTCCCCGGAGTGGTGAACGCTGAGACCTACCAGTACATGTGCTCTGACCCTGGTCAGGACCTGGTCAAGCAGAGGATAGAGGAACTGGGACTAAACAGAGTAGTGGTGGCCTCCTGTTCGCCTCTGATGCACGAGCTCACCTTCCGCCGGGCCTGTGCGCAGGCGGGGATGAACCCCTTCCACTTCCAGATGGCGAACATCCGGGAGCAGGTTTCGTGGGTCACTGAGGACCCGAAGGAGGCCACAGCGAGAGCCAAGCACGCAGTGGCGGCGGCGGTGCTCCGCGTGGCACACCACGAATCGCTACAGGTCAAGGAAGTGCCCGTCCTGCCGGCCGCTCTCATCGTGGGCGGTGGCATCGCCGGCATCGAGGCCGCGCAGCGCATCGCCGACTCGGGCAAGAAGGTCTACCTGGTGGAGAAAGAGCCCAGCATCGGCGGCTACATGGCGCAGCTCTACAAGACGTTCCCAACCCTGGACTGTTCTGCTTGAATACTCACACCGAAGATGGTGTCCGTGGGACAGCATGAAAACATCGAGATTCTCAGCTACAGCCAGGTGGAAGAGGTTGCCGGGTACGTCGGCAACTTCAAGGTCAGGGTCCGCAAGAAGGCCCGCTACGTAGACGCGGACCTGTGCACGGGCTGCGGCCTGTGCCAGGAGAAGTGCCCGGCCAAGAAGATCCCCAGCGAGTTCGACGGCGGTCTGGGGACAAGGACGGCCATCTACATACCCTTTGCTCAGGCTATTCCCCGAGTCCCGGTGATCGATAGGGACAACTGCCGATACTTCCAAAACGGCAAGTGTGGCGTTTGCGCCAAGCTCTGCCCCCGGGGAGCCATCGACTTCGAGCAGGAAGACCAGCTTGTCGAACTGGAAGTGGGCACGATCATCGTGACCACCGGGTTCGATCTGTTCGACTGTTCCCGCGTCTCTGAGTACGGATATGGCACGTACGACAATGTCCTGAGCAGCCTGCAACTGGAGAGGCTGGTGGACGCCAGTGGGCCAACCCGCGGCAGGATCGTGACCAAGGAGGGTCGGGAGCCTGAGAGCATGGCCATCGTGCACTGTGTGGGCAGCCGCGACAAGAACTACAACAGGTACTGCTCGCGCATCTGCTGCATGTACTCCCTCAAGCTGGCACACCTGGTCAAGGATGCCACAGATGCAGAGGTCTACGAGTTCTACATCGACATGCGCACTGGTGGAAAAGGATACGAGGAGTTCTACGAGCGTTTGCAGGAGGAAGGCGTCACGTTCATCCGGGGGCGCCCGGCAGAGGTGCTTCCTCGCAATGGCAAGCTCGTGGTCAAGGCGGAGGACGCCAACCTCGGCCGGCTGGTGGAGGTCCCGGTGGACATGGTGATCCTGAGCGCAGGACTGGAACCACGGCGTGACGCCGAGGATGTAGCTCGTACCTTTGGACTCAGCCGCAGCGCAGACGGCTTCTTCCTGGAGAGACATCCGAAGCTCGGACCGGTGGAGACCGCATCCAACGGCGTGTTCATCGCAGGGGCCTGCCAGGCACCGAAGGACATCCCCGACACGGTAGCTCAAGCGGGCGCAGCGGCGGCGGCGGCCATGGTCATGATGGACAAGGGCCGCGTCACTCTGGAACCATCCATCGCACAGGTGAACGTCAGGCTCTGTTCAGGATGCGGGGAGTGCGTGGTCGCCTGTCCGTACAGCGCCCTGAAGCTGGTTGACGGACACGTGGAAGTGGACGAAACAGCGTGCAAGGGCTGCGGCGTCTGCGTCGGCCACTGCCGCTCCAAGGCTATCACAGTACTGCACTTCACTGATGAGCAGTTGTTGGCAGAGATGCAGGGTGCTCTCCGCACGTTGGAGGTAGCTTGATGCCCGAACCGAGGATCGTAGCCTACGCTTGTACATATTGCAGCTATCCTGGTGCCGATCTGGCAGGCATTTCGCGGATCAAGTACTCGCCCAACGTGAACATCATACGGGTGCTGTGCTCCGGGCGCGTGTCGGCGGAGTTGATCTTGCGCACGTTGCGTGAGGGCGCGGATGGAGTGCTGGTCCTGGGCTGTCACTATGGGGATTGTCACTTCATCAACGGCAATCACCGCACCGCCAAACGAGTGGCGATACTGGAGCGTGTCCTGGAGTATGCCGGCATCGAGCCAGAGCGGCTCAGATTGGAGTGGGTATCGGCGTCGGAGGGTGAGAGATTCGCCCAGGTGGTCGATGAGTTCACGGAGACGATTCGGCAACTGCCCCCGATGAAGCAGGTGTTGGCATGAACAGACTGGAACCTCTCAGGAGCGCGATCGAGGAAGTCCTGGACAAGGTGGACGGGGTTGTGGCCCTCAGGAACGTTTCGGGACACGTGGCCCCCCACCTCTTCAAGGACCGCGAGGAACTGGACGAGCTGGCTGTCTCGCCCAAGTATCCCCTACCGGGCACACTGCATCTGATCCAGACCGCCCATCCGGAGGCGCAACTGGCCATCGTCTGCCGGGGCTGCGAGGAGCGAGGCCTGATAGAATTGGCCAAGCGCAACCAGGTCAACCTGGACAACGTGACCATCATCGGCCTCGCCTGCACGGCGGAGGAAGCGGAGGAGTGCCGCTGCGCCAAGCCCTACCCCAGCGTCTTGGTCGACAGCCACGTGGGGGAGCGCACCGAGCCCGTCGCTGATCGGCTCGCAGAGGGGCTACGCCAGAAGGACGTAGCGGAGCGCCTGGAGTTCTGGCGCAAGCAGTTCGACAGGTGCATCAAATGCTACGGCTGTCGCAACGCCTGTCCCCAGTGCTTCTGCCCGGAGTGCACCCTGGAGGAGGGTCTGTGGGTGGACAAGGGGGAGGTGCCGCCGGCGTACCCCACCTTTCATCTGATCAGGGCCATGCACACCGCAGGCAAGTGCGTTGGCTGTCGAGAGTGCGAGCTAGCCTGCCCGGCAAACATCCCCTTGACGACCCTCTACGCGGTCATCCGTGAGGAGGTCAAGGACTTGTTCGGCTACGAGCCAGGGGTTGATCTAGAAGATCGACCACCTCTGGTCTTGACCATGGAGGTGGAAAGCTAGCATGGAGTACAGGAATGTGATGACAACCTGTCCCTACTGCGGGACAGGTTGTGCACTCTACTTGCAGGTGCTGGACGGTAAGGTGGTGGGCACACTCCCGGTCAAGGGACATCCCGTCAGCCAAGGGTCTCTGTGCATCAAAGGCTGGAATGCCCATGGGTTCGTCCACCATCCCGACCGGCTCACCAAGCCCCTGATCAAGGAGAACGGTGACTTCCGCGAGGCGAACTGGGACGAGGTCTACGACCTCATCGCCGCTAAGTTCTCAGCGCTCAGAGAGGATCCCGGTCCCGACAGCATAGCGGTGCTATCCTCTGCCAAGTGTACCAACGAAGAGAATTACCTCTTGCAGAAGTTCACACGGGCTGTCCTGGGCACGAACAACGTAGACCACTGCGCGCGTCTTTGACACGCCTCCACCGTGGCCGGTCTGGCCGCATCATTCGGCAGTGGGGCGATGACCAACTCTGTCCCCGATCTGGAGGAGTCGGACTGTATCCTGGTTGTGGGCTCCAACACCACGGAGCAACACCCCATCATCGGCAGTCGCCTCTTGAGGGCGCGCGAAGAGCGAGGGTCGAAGCTCATCGTTGCGGACCCGCGCCGCATCCAGATGGTGCTTCACGCCGATCTGTGGCTGCGGCAGCGACCGGGCAGTGACGTGGCCTGGCTGAACGGCGTGATGAGCATCATCATCAACGAGGGCCTGGCCGACGAGGAGTTCATCGCCAACCGCACCGAGGGGTTCGAAGAAGTCAAGGAGACCGTAGCCAGGTACACGCCGGACGTGGTGGAGCGCATCAGCGGCATTCCCCAGGACAAGCTGAGGGAAGCCGCGCTGATGTACGGCAAGGCCGAGAGCGCGGCCATCGTCTACGCCATGGGCATCACTCAGCATACCAGCGGTGTGGACCACGTCAAGGCCTGTGCCAACCTGGCTATGATCACGGGCAACTTGGGGCGACCAGGAACTGGGGTGAATCCGCTCCGTGGTCAGAACAACGTCCAGGGTGCCTGCGACATGGGGGCGCTGGTTAACGTCTATCCTGGCTATCAGGCGGTGACGAATCCTGAGTTCAAGCAGAAGTTCGAGGAGGCCTGGGGCGTCACAGGACTGCCCGACAAGGTGGGCCTTACGGTCACGGAGATGGTGGACGCTGCTGAGAAGGGGGACGTGAAGGCCATGTACATCATGGGCGAGAACCCCGTCCTCTCCGACCCCGACAGCAACCACGTCGTCAAGGCCTTGAAGGCCCTGGATCTTCTCGTGGTACAGGACATCTTCCTGACGGAGACGGCGCAACTGGCCCACGTGGTCCTGCCCGGCTGCTCCTATGCCGAGAGGAATGGCACCATCACCGGGACAGATCGGCGCGTACAGCTCATACGAGAGGCGATACCTCCCCTGGGCGAGTCCAAGGCCGATTGGGTGATCATCTGCGAGCTGGCTCAGCGTCTTGGCGCCCCCGGCTTCGATTTCGAGTCGCCGGGACAGATCCTGGACGAGGCAGCGAGCGTCACACCCTTGTACGGTGGGGTGAGCAATCAGCGGCTGGAGGAACTGGGATTCTTGCAGTGGCCGTGTCGCACGCCCGACGACCCCGGCACGCCATACCTGCACCAGGGTCAGTTCTCTCGCGGTCTGGGCAAGATGCACGTGGTGGAGTATCAGGATCCGGCGGAGCTCCCCGACGAGGAGTATCCTTTCATCCTGACCACCGGCCGCAACATCTTCCAGTTCCACACCGGCACCATGACCCGCCGGTCAGCCAAGCTGGAGGCCGAGTCCCCAGAGGGGTACGTAGAGTTGAGCCCGGAGGACGCCGCTGAGTTGAGCGTGGCCGACGGAGGCCAAGTCAAGCTGGCCAGCCGCCGAGGCGAGATCCAGACCAAGGCCTGGGTCACCGACCGCGTGCCCAAAGGCCTGGTCTTCGTGCCCTTCCACTACGCCGAGGCGGCGGCCAACGTGTTGACCATCGCCGCTGTGGACCCGCAGGCCAAGATCCCGGAGTTTAAGGTCTGTGCGGTGCGCGTGGAAGCCGCGTAGAACGACCTCACGGAGCCTGACCGCCTCCCCGCGGCCGGCTTGCGCCAGAGCCACCCGCAGCCGCAGGGCGAACTTGGAGTCTGCCCCACACTCCACACTGGACGAGCGCCACCAGTCGCCCGAATACTCCCCTCTTACATGCTCATCCCGGGTGCTGATCTAGCCGCAACCCAGGCGGGCGGTCAGAGGCTGCCGTTTTCTTGCTCACTGAGATGAACTTCGTCAGACAGCCAGTGTGAGGCCGCTTGGAGGGAGCGAAAAGGTGAGCGCACTGGCCTTTTCTTCGCCTAAGAGGGGTTTGACGAAGAACCGGTGGGCAAGAAGCGTTTGCCTTTGGCAAGCTCGTCGGGGAAAATAGGTGAGCTTGCATATGACGTAGCAAGCGGCGGAAGACGCCAGCCTGGTGTGCCGGACGGGGTGATTAGGCGGAAAGATATCCGCCTAATCAGTAGATTGTGCCAAATGGCGTATACCGTACCTTTCGAATTCAAGGATTATGGTGTTCACCTGTCTTGCCTTTTGTTGTAGAATGGTTCCATTCCCAAGGGAAGGCACAGGTCAACCAGCAATGGGTTCTCGTCCATCGTTTTGCTTCGCGTGGCGGTCGAGCAACGGTTCGATGCCATCATCGCACATTGACATCTGAACACCGACTTGATCGCACACCTGTTGGTCATCCAGGGCAAACTCTTCAATCAGCTTGACGTACTGCTTCACATAGCTGACCGGCTGTTGAATGGCAAAGGCGGTCTCTTCAGGGGTCATACCCTGCCGGGAGGTGGCGAAGTGGACGCGGGCAAAGTCCAAGATGTAGTGGTCTACCGCCTCAGGTGAGTGGAAGGTCTCCCAGGCGATGATGTGCGTCGGCTTGCCTTCCAGATAGGCCTTTCGGCAGATGATTTGCTTGTGAGTGACAGTGCGCCCCATATCGTGTAGATTACCCCGTCGTGGGACAACCTGGCCTGTCTCGGCTTCGTATTCTCGGATGAGCTGGGCGATGTGACTATGACTACGGTGGAATAAGAGAGACAGGTCAGTGCCCGTCAGGACACCACCTTGTGCGTAAGCCTCGTTAGCAACGCGCACCAAGGCACGCTTGATGACTTGGGACTGCTTCACATTGTTGCGCAGGTCGGCGACGTCATCCTGATTGGCCAGAGTGATCACGACGGGCACCTGGCGTGTGCACGTCATCGGCTTGTGGTATCCGGGTCGCTCATCCAAGGCGACCGCCTGCCACACGGTCTGTCCTGGCTTCAGACGGTCACGGGCAATACGATAGGAGTCTACCAACTCTAGGAGCTTGTCCACGAACAACTCAATCACCCAGGGGCCGCCCAGCCGTGGGAACTCCCGTGTGATGAAGCGGATAAGAGATTGACGCAGCGTTTTGGCCGCTTGAGGCCGATATTGGAGCTCGCGGTGATGTTGCTTAGGTGGGATCATGGCTGTGTCCCCCTTTTTTCCGCCTCAGGCAGGGAGGGTTCGCTGTCGAGCTGGCTGGGACGAAACCCGTTGGCTTTGACTGTGGCCATGATCTCGTTGATGCGCTCCTGATACTCTGGAGTGTTGTAGCGCTCGTACAAGTCTTGATACTGGCGCACCAATGTCGGGGAAATCTGCATCAGGAAGGCAATCTCGTCTGTGGGATAACCGTCGCGAGTGTGGGCAACGACCACCGTAAAGGTGACGACATAGTTGGCAATGGCCGGTAGCGAATGGTAGATACGTCGTTGAATCTGGGTGAAAGTGTAGCGCTTCAGATACAGTTCCACTGCCTGCACGCGGTGGCTGAGGGCTCGACCTACGTCTTTCTGCTGCGAGCGGAGCGGGACAACGACATCCCGCTCTGCCAGAGCTTTCAAGTCCCGACTGATAGTGCGCAGGCCACAGTTGAAGATGCGAAAGGCAAAGTCCTCGGCGGTCAACAGGGCTCCCTGGTCCAGAGCCTCGTGGGCCATGCGTACCATTTGCTGCTGACGCAGGGCGGCTACACCCTTACGCCCTTGGGCGAGCCGGTATCGGTGATCTTCCTCGCCCGCGTAGAGGGTCAAGACCACTGGCACCATCTTGCATTTCGACAGGGGCTTGTGTCCCGGTTCATCGGCCCAGACAGCGGTCATCGCCAATTGACCAGCCTGGATTGCTTCTGGCTGAGACAGCCAGGGGAAGTACACTTCTCTGACCAGATCGGTGAGGGCCGCGGCCTCGAATTGGGAGCAACCCAGTCCTTCTTTGCCCCGCATGATGAAGACCTGGTCAAGGGTCTTGACTGTCAAGCGGTTCAGTTGTTCACGTTCCGGTTGTCGTATCATTTGGCAGCCCTCCTGGTCAATTGGCGATCTCATCCTCACATTCTACAGGTACCTGCCATATGGCACAACTATAGTTAGACAGCTTTAGTGCTAGAAGAATTGATATGTTACCCCAAAGACTTATGGCGGTTTTGCTTTCATTGCCCCTGCTGGTACTTCTGTTCGTCAGCATCTCGTACTGGATCACGTATGGCAAGCAAGAAAAGCACGGTTCTGGCAAGCAGTATATTGACTACAACAAGCTCTTTCTAACCTTGGTGGCGATTGGTTACTTTGGCATCTGGCTATTTTGGTTGAGTGGGATCGTGTTGCAGTTCCTAGATCGGTATTACACTGTGCTCGACTTGCTGACCTGTTCGTTTCTGATGACATCATTCGTGCAAATCGTGGGGTTGGTGGTTCTATACATTGGCTCGCTGTTTTTTGCCTGGACAATTGGCTTTGCCGGGAAGTCCTTGAAGCCTTCAACATCTGGTGTCCATGCCGATCACAGATTGGTACAGGATGGGCCGCTGGGTATCGTGCGCCATCCGTACTATGTCTCATATGTGGTGGTTTTGGTGGGCCTGGGTCTGACACTTGCAACACTCTGGCCATTTCTACTTGCGCTGTGTGTTGCGATCGGGATGGGGCCTACGGCAGAGGCCGAAGAGAAGCAATTGGCAGTGTTGTTTGGTGAAGAGTACCAGCAATACCAGCAGAGAGTCGGGCGGTTCTTTCCAAAGCTTTTTAGGTAGGGAGAAAGGGATCGTACGTTAGGGAGCTGTCTAACAAGCGCGTGCAGTCCGACGCCGCTCCGCGGCCTGGTATCGGCGCGAAATTGGGTTATGTAAGGCATCTTGAATTGAAGCGCACTTTGGAAAAACCGCGGCGCGGCTGACGCGCAGGGGGTTAGGTGCGCGGCAACATGCGTCCGTAAGTGAGGCAAAAGAGATGGCAAGCAAGCGTCCGACTACGATCAACGAGTATATCCGGGCTGCCCCACGCGAGGGCCAGCCGCATTTGCGCCGACTGTACGCGATCCTCAAGAGCGTCGCGCCGGAGGCCGAGGAGGCGATCAAGTGGGGAACCCCCTTCTTCGTGGAGCCCCGATTCCTGTTCGCTTTCTCCGCGCACAAGGCACACCTCGGCTTCACGCCATCACCGGCGGGGTTGGAGCCTTTTCGCAAGGAACTGGAAAAGCACAAGACGACAAAGGGCACCCTCAAGATTCCCTACAACGAGCCCCTGCCAGAGGATCTGGTTCGCAAGATCGCTGAGTACCGTCTCCGGGTTGTGCGTGAACGTGAAGACGACGCTTTCTGGTGACGCCATACCAGCAGGCATGGACGGCCTATTTGGACTCGTCTAACGTGCGCACCTAACAACACGATGCAACCGACAACTGAACGTGTCACGCCTTTTGCTTGCGCAAAAGCCGCGCGATGGCGAGGAGAGGCTGGCCATCGCGGGCGACCAATACCTGATAGTCGGCTCCACATGACAAGGCTTGTGCGTATAGGTGACTACCCTAATCCTTCTTTGGCGCGCATGGTCTGCCGACGGCGTTCCTGCTTGTCCAAGACGCGCTTGCGGAGTCGCAAACTCGCCGGGGTCACCTCCAAGAGCTCATCGTCACTCAGGTATTCAATGCACATGTCCAGGCTCATTTCCTGGGGCGTGGTGAGCCGGATCTCGATGTCTTGGATCGAGTTGCGCATGTTCGTGAGATGCTTGGTCTTGCATACATTCACATCCAGATCGCGAGGCCGCTGGTGTATGCCAACCACCACGCCCTCATAGACCTCTGCGCCCGGACCGATGAATAGGCTGCCCCGCTCCTCTGCACCTTTCAGCCCAAAGGTTGTAGCCACGCCGGCTTCCCAGGCGACCAATGAGCCACGCGACCGCGAGCCTATGGGCCCGGCCAGCGGACCATAGCCAGAAAACAGGGTATCCATCGTGCCCATGCCGCGTGTGGCAGTCAGAAACTCGAAGCGAAAGCCCAGCAACCCCCGCGTGGGCACTTGATAGCTTACCAGGACGCTGCCGTCGGTGGCGTCCATCATGCTGAGCATTTCACCACGCCGCTTGCCCAGCATCTCCACCACTGCACCCACCGTGTCGGGCGGTGTCTGGATATGCACTTCCTCATAGGCCTCAAGTGTCTGGCCATCTGCGTCTTGGTGCAGGATCACCTTTGGACTTGAGACCTGAAACTCGTAGCCCTCGCGGCGCATGGTCTCTATGAGAATCGCCAGCTGCAGCTCACCGCGGCCTGACACAACAAACGTGTCGGCCTGCCTCGTTTCCTCCACTCGCAGCGAGACATTGTCGCGGACCTCGTCGAACAGACGCTCGCGCAGCCTGCGCGAGGTGCCCCAGCGGCCTTCACGCCCTGCCAACGGCGACGAATTCACCGCAAAGTCCATCCGCACCGTGGGCTGATCCACCTTGATAACCGGCAACGCAACGTGGTTTTCCGGGTCAGCCAGCGTTTCGCCAATGGCCACCTGCTCCAATCCGGCTATGGCCACAATCTCGCCTGCCTCCGCGCACGGGACCTCGACCCGGTTCAGTCCCTCGTGCATGTAAAGGTAGCGGGCGGTTTCGTTCCGTTGCTCCCCATTCACCATGAGGCGCGCAATGGGCTGACCGGCAGTGATGCGCCCTGCGAAGACCCGGCCGATGGCCGTCAGGCCACGATAGCTATCATGATCCAGCGTAGTCACCAGGACCTGCAACGGAGCGTCCATGTCCACTCTCGGGCAAGGGATACCCCTCAAGATGCTGTCGACCAACGGCCTCAAGTCCGACTCCAGCTCGGGCGTCCTGCCCGCCTGGCCCGCCGTAGCCACAGTGTAGACCACGCCAAAGTCAGCCTGTGCATCCGTGGCTCCCAACTCGATGAACAGGTCGAAGGTCTCGTTGAGCGCCCGATCCACATCCGCGTGCCTGCGGTCCACCTTGTTGATCACCACAATGGCGCGATGTCCCATCTCCAGCGCCTTCTTCAGGACAAACCGGGTTTGGGGCATGGGGCCTTCGGCTGCGTCCACCAACAGCAGCACCCCGTCCACCATATTCATCACCCGCTCGACCTCACCGCCGAAATCCGCATGTCCAGGCGTGTCTACGATGTTGATCTTGACCCGCTGGTCAGCCTCCGCATCATACACGCTGATAGCCGTGTTTTTCGCCAGGATCGTAATCCCGCGCTCCCGTTCCAGATCGCTAGAATCCAGTACGCGCTCGGGTACCTGCTGGTTACTGCGGAAGACGTGCGCCTGCTTGAGCAGACCATCCACCAACGTCGTTTTGCCATGATCTACGTGCGCAATGATGGCAATATTGCGCAGATCGGTTCGTTCCACAAGCATGGTTACAGCGCTCCCTCAAGAAACAAACCATTGTAGTGTTTCCACACCAAGGCGTCAACTTGTCGCCGCTGGCTGGGTAGGGCGGCATGCCCGCGCTTGCACGCTGGTCGGAGTGGCACCATCTGCGGTCATCGCCTCGCGCTGTCGTCCTTGCATACGGGGATTCCATTGGTTGCGCAATCGGGAGACCCTGTGTTGGCTGGATTCATGGACAGCCAGGCCAACCGTGTGACCCACAGCTTCAGCGTTCTTGCAGGGCTGCTAGAGTGGCGACCACGGCTGCGCCTAAGGTCCCTTGGGAGCATTTCCATGTCGCCACTTACCATAAGTGGGTCGGCAAACAGGGTCGGGCTCCAAGACTGGGCCCGACCTCTTCCCTTGTGTGTTCCATTTGCAGTTCTCCGAAGAGCGCGCTATAAGCCCACACAGGAGTTGAGGTGGATGGGTGGCGAGGAATGGGGTCGACCTGCGGAGAGTGAGTCGCCCAGGCCTACTGATCGGACAACGACTCGTACAGGGCCTCCATCTGCTTGCGGCAGCTTCTTTCGTTCAGCCGCAGTCTGAGGGTGTACCCCAGGATTGCAGCAACGATGATGCCGTAGGCCACGCCCAGGTAAACCATCAGTAGCCTCCCTCGCTGTCCAGCCGCTGCTTCATCGCCTCGAGAGAATCCCTCGTCCTCTCCAGGCGGACGCGTCGGAGAAGGAGATAGACGTACACCAGGCTGAAAGACAGGAGTGCGACCATCAGAGTCTGGACCATCTCCGGTTCGAGGCCTCCGCTCTGGGTGAGGATGAGAGACGGATGCTGGGTCCGCCACCACTGGACCGAGAGCACGATGAAGGGGATATCTACCGCCCCCACGATTCCCAGCACAGCCGAGAGCCTGGCCCGCCGCTCAGGCTCCTCCACATAGGCCCGGAGCATAAGGTAGCCCACGTAGATCAGCCACAGGACCAGGGTCGCGGTCAGACGGGCATCCCAGACCCACCAGATGCCCCAGGCGGTCTTGGCCCACAGAGGCCCGGTGATCAACACCAGGCTGGCGAAGAGCACCCCCAGCTCCGCAGAGGACACGGCCAAGATATCCCACTTGCGCTCCCTCTTCCAGAGAAAGAGGATGCTCGCTGCGCAGACGACGAAGAAGGCCACGAAGGCGATCCACGCCGACGGCACATGGAAATAGAAGATACGCTGAGCATGGCCCATGGTCTGTTCGGTGGGAGCGTAGAGCAGCGCAGCCAGCAAAGCTACGACGAAGGAGACCAGGGCCGCCAGGCCCAGGCCCCTCTCCAGCCACACCCTTTTTCCCGCACCGCCGATCTCAAGACCTTGATCCACTCTCGATGTGGCTCCCAGTCTTTGCTCGCCCGTGTCACCTTCTCGCCACGAAGAATCCACCCTGCCCTCCAAGTAGTGTCAATCCGTCGAGGTCTCGCCGAGACGCTTCTTCATCTTGTCGCTCAACTGTCGATAGGCTTCCTCGTTGAGAAGCCCCTCCGCATAGGCGTCATCCAGGTCAGCGATCATGCGAAGCAGCTCCTCGCGCTGGGCGCCCGTCTCGACGTCTGTTCTTTCCGGAACCTCAGACTCGGGGGTACGCCCCGCTGTCCCCATGTCTAGACGCCCCTTTGCCAGACGCAACTGAGCGAAGGGAAGCAGTGCTCCCAGCAGCGCCAGCCCCACCGCAATCGCGGGGGCTGCCTCTCGCAAGGCCACCATCATCGAAGACTCCACCGAGGGAAGGGCGGCCCCACTCTGCGGTGCACCTGACAGGCGCAACTCTATGGGGGTGTCTGCCGGGACGTCCGCCGCGCCGAAATGCAGATAGGTGTCATCCCCCGCCGCCATGAGACCATCATAGGTCAACTGGGCTGTCTCCACCTGCACGCCCGCGTTGGCCACCAACAGATCCACGTTGCCCGTGGGATATAGGGTCCCCCGGCGCAGCATCAGTTCGCGGCCATCATAGGGCACGCCATAGGAATACAGGATTTGTGTCTCTCCCGGCGGAACCCGGCGCATGAAGGCGAGACCCTCTTCTGTCACCACGAAATCCGCACCCGTCTCGCTGTCGGCGAAGGAGACGTCGGCAGCGTTGTCGGGGAGGGAGAATCGCAGGGTAGTTCCTTCCCCTCCCACGTAGATACGATCGCCGACATTGTTGAAGATGTACAGTTCCCGCAAAATCACCGCGTCGGAGGCGAAATCCAAGATCAAGTGGTGGCGATCGACCACGATGGAGTCGTCGCTGCTGGTGGTCTCGAGGATCGTAGCCACCACGCGAAGGATGGTATCTCCTGAAGGGAACGTGCTCTCCGCGCCGTAGACGATACCCTGATACTCGAGCTCAAACCTGTAGACGATGTCCGCATCCGTGACCAGTCCCTCGAAGCGGAAGCGTCCATCACCATCGGAGATCGTACTGGTCATCAACTCCCCGGACTCGTCGATCACGCGATACAGCGCCACCTCCAGACCAACCACGCTGTCTTCGGGAGCGTCCGCTGTGCCATTCATCACCTGACCCTCGATGATGCCTTCATCTTGAGCGACCACCACGGCCGGAGCCGCCAGCAAGCATAGAAGCAAAACGGAGAGCAGAGGGATCAGCTTCTTCATTGCTGGCCCTCCTCCCCGGTTGGCGTCCCTTCACTGTGGCGCAATTGGTCCATCGCCAGCTCTGTGCTCTGCTCCACGACCTCTGGGCTGCGCGCCGGCCAGAGGGCGACAACCGCCCCCACCAAGAGCACGCCACCGCCGATCCAGATCCAGACCACCAGCGGGCTCACAATCACCTCGAGGGCGATTCGCTGACTGGCGTCCTCCCAGCCGGTCAAGGCCACGTAGAGGTCTTCCTTGAGTGTGCTGCGGATGGCCACCTCGCTGACGGGCTGCTGGCTGCTGTGATGAAAGTGCTTCTCGGGCCGCAAGACGGCCACCTGCTTGTCCCCCTCATAAACGACGAGCGTCGCTGTCGCTACGTCTTTGCCCACGGACGGCAGATAGGAGAACTCTTCGTAGCGCAGGGTGTAGCCCCCAACGGTGTGCGCTGCCCCCTGGTCCAGGGTGATGCTCTCCTCGATCTTGTAGGCGGAAGACCCGACCACTCCGATGGTGATCATCACGATCCCCAGATGCACAACGAACCCGCCATACCGCCTGCGCTGCTTGCGGAACAAGGAGACGAAGGCCGAGAGCGGGTTGGCCCCCGATGCCCGGCGGCTGCGCAGCCCACCGTAGAACTGAAGAAGCGTCCCTACGGTCACGAAGGCACAAACGGAGAAAGCCAGCACTCCAAACATGTCCGTCAGGCCAAGGAACAGCAGCAAAGCTGCTGTGAGCAGCGCGCCGATCAGAGGAGCCAGAAGCCGACGTGCCAAGCCCCTGGAGTCCCCACCCTTCCAGGTGGTGAAGGGACAGATACCCATGAGCAGGATCAGCGGCCCCAGGATCACCGCGCTGCTAAGGTTGAAGTAGTCGGTCGTCAACGCCACGTTGAGAACGTCGGAGACGAGAGGGAACAGCGTGCCTAGCAGTATCGCGGCCATGGCGGCGACCAACAAGACGATGGTCACCCACAGCGCTGTTGGCCGAGAGATTAGGCTCTCAGCCCCATCCTCTCCCTTCAGACCAGACCGTCGTCTGAAGGTAAGCACCACGGACCCCACGATAACGGCGATCAGGAAAGCCAGGAAGTACAGACCGATCCTGGAAACGGCGAAGGCGTGCACCGAGCTGATCATGCCGCTCCGCGTGACGAAGGTGCCGAAGATGCAGAGCGCGAAGGTGGCGACGACCAGCACGATGTGACTGACTTTGAGCGCCCCGCGATCCCGCCGCAGCATCAAAGAATGGATGAGGGCGGTGCTCGTCAGCCAGGGCAGCAGGGAAGCGTTCTCCACCGGGTCCCAGGCCCAGTAACCTCCCCACCCCAGTTCGACGTAAGCCCACTGTGCTCCCATCACAGTCCCCACCCCCAGACACAGCCAGGATACCAGCGTCCACCGGCGCACCAGGGGTACATACGGATCCTTCAGCCGGCCGCTGATGAGGACAGCCAAGGTCAGAGCGAAGGGCACCGTGAAGCCCACGTAGCCCAGGTAGACAATAGGAGGGTGCCAGATCATGGCTGGGTTCTGGAGCAAAGGGTTCATCCCCAACCCGTCGGCGGGCACGAAATCCAGCCTCTGGAAGGGGTTGTTGACAAAGATCACCAGCACCAGGAAGAAGGCCAACGCACAGGCCACGACCAGAGACGAGTATGAGGACAGGCTGTTACGTGCATGGCGGCCAGACAAGACCACCGCCGTGGCATAAATGGACAGAACCCAGGCCCAGAAAAGGAGCGAGCCCTCCTGCCCGGCCCACAGGGCGGAGAGAGTGTAGGGCAGGGCCAGGTCCCGACTGGTGTGGCTGGCCACGTATTCCACCTGGAAATCGCGGGCCAGCAGCACATAGATCAGCGCCACCACTGCCAGAGTGAGGAAAACGGCCGAGGCATAGATGGCCCGCTTGCCGCCCTCCAGCAGCCGCCCATCACGCTTTCTGATCCCCAGGGCGAGGCCGACGATGGAGTAGGTAGTCGTGGCCAAGGCCAGTGAAAGGGTGAAAAAGCCCAGATCGCTCATGTTTCAGTACTCGCCTCCTACTCCGTGACCCGTGCCTCGTACTTGGAGGGGCACTGCACGACGAGCGTATCCGCCTCGAAGATCCCGTTGGGCGAGTACTGGCCCTCCACGACCACAGTTTCGCTCTGGGCGAAGGCATCGGGGACAAGGCCCTCGTAGGTGACGGGCAAAACCTCTTCGCCCTCGACCAAGTCGAAGCTGAGAGTGCTGCTACCGAGCACCCAGTCCACACTGTCCCGGTCCACCTGGGCGGCGACCCTGACTCTCTGCCCGTAGATCTCGGGCACCTGGGACCTCAGTTCCCCAACCGTCAGGTAGTAGACCGTTGAGCTGCGCATGCTGGTCAGGAGCAACAAGAGCACCACGGCGACGATGACTGCGCCTCCTGCCAGGAACCTGTACTTCCGCTTCATTCTCACACCCGGTCTTGTTTGTATGGTTCTCCTCGACATCCGCCGCGCGCGGCTTGACGTCAAGCCACCCACTAATTATAGCACAAAACGGGACCCTCGTGTGGTAGACGCTCCCTAGCCATGCAGAGCCCCTTGAGCATTTGTCTCTCTTCTCCCTTCGGAATGGCGATCAGAACGGCTGACAGCGGATATGGCCAGGGATCTCTCTCCCGCACCTGCCTATCAGCGCACCTTGCTTATCAAGCGTGTTTCGTGTACCATAGTCGCACTAGTCACACAGGGAGATCCATCATGGATGGCCATGAGGCGGAGCTGCCACACGATCGTGGTGACCGGAGATCGCGGAAGGGCCGCCTTGCAGCGCTGATCGTCGCCTCCTCCGTGGCTTCCACCGCATTGTCCCTTCTCCTGGCCTTCACCAGCGCCCTTGGGCAGACAGACTACCTGACCAATGGTGGGTTTGAAGAAGGGACCTCGGGCTGGACCGTCTCCTCTGATGCCACCTTCGTCACTGTTACCACCCCTGTCAGCTCGGGGAACTGGGCCGCCTCCCTGAGTGACTGCGGCTGCGCATACGAAATCAACATCCACCAGGAGGTGCCGATCTTCCCCGGAGCCACCTACACTCTCACCGGGTGGGTCTACAGCGATGAGCCTGGTTTCCGCCGTGTGTGCCTGCGTCTGAAGTGGCTGCCTCCAAGTCCGGGCAACAGCGAGAAATGTCTGACACCGGAAATTGGCTTCTACCGGCCGCTGACTGTAGGCCCATTGCTAGCGCCCTCCAACGTCACCAAGGCCAGGATCAGTGGCGTCGCCGAGATCCGCGAGGCAAACCCCCCGAGCCCCGTCTACTTCGACGAGTTGAGCCTCACGTCCAGTCTCACCCCCAGGCTCCACCTTCCGCTGCTGTTCAAGAACTACCCCCGCTGAACCTGACCGCCATCAACAGCAGAATCATCCCCAGGCAGACCACGCAACCTCGCGTTGAGCCGCCAGGCACGCATCACACGGCGCCAGGCCAGGGAGCCGGCCCTGCGTATTGACACCTCTCGCCGGCAATGCTATACTGTGCCCATGCAAGCGAACCCAGGCCCACCCTGGCACGGACCGACGTAGATGAAGCCTCGCTCCCATCTCCTTCTAGCGGGATGTACCCTCCTGCTGACCATCGTCGCCCTGGGACTCCTGTCACCCCTGGTCGACGGAGCAATCCCCGCCTCGGTTCTGGACGAGATCCCTCCCGGTCTGACCCCGGTGTCCTACCTGCCCTACATCGTTTTGGAGATGCCCATTCCGCTCACGCCGCGACAGTACCTGCCCTACGTACCGGTGGCTGCCACGCCAACTCCGACGCCAACGCCTACCCCCACTCCCACGGCCACCCCCACTCCGATGCCGTCAGGACCGGTGGGGTTGAAGGTGTACGACATGTATGGAGTCCAGCGAACCTACAACTGGGCCGTGAACAAGTACGGGGTGCACGTGGAGCAGATAAGTGGGTGGGGCTACCACTGCGTGGAACTGAGGGAGCGCAGCGGCCCCTCGAGCGTGGACGTGTGGGTCTACCGGTCGAACGGGCTGCCCGCTGCCAGCGTGCGGGTGGAGTTCTACTGGCCTACGGGGATGGACGTGAAGTACACCGAGGCCGACGGCAAGGCGGGGTTCGCGTACGGAACGGGGAGCTGGATCTACGATCCGGCCGTCGGCGGCCCGCACTGGCTCGTGGTACAGAACGCCAGCTCCTGCGACGCCGTGAGCAGGCTGGGCATGTTGGCCGGCACGCCCCACGACCACCTGCACGTGTCGTACAGGTATGGGCGCCTCCAGCCCTAGCGTGAGGCTAGCTCTTCTCCAGCAGCGCCTTGACCCTCTCCGCCGTGGCCTCGCTGTAGTACTTGCAGTTGCGCTTCACTTCGTCGGGCTCGATGTTCTCCGCCTCGATGATCTTCTTCACCTTGCCCTGGGAGACACCGAGCTTCTCCGCCAGCTTGCCCGCCGTGTACGTGTCCGCCATGTCGGTACCTCCTGACCAGCCCTCGTACAACTCATCAGTTCGGTGCCCGATACAAACCCACACGGGGCCAAATGCGCAACGGATTCCTTCCTCCCCTCCTCTCGATCTCTCGCTATTGAGAAGCCAGAGCTAGACTTGAAGCATGGCAGTTGTGGTGCTACGATCACCGAGAGAGGCTTGGCAATGGCTCGAGTCGTGCGCAAAGAAGTGCTACGCGCCCTTGAGAAGACCGAGGCGCGCGGTGAGAAGCGGGTCCGGGTGGTCATCGGCCTGCGCAGCGCAGGCAGCGCGAAGGCGGTCAGCGGCACCCTCAACCGTTTGGGTGCCCAAGCCCCGGTTCGCGAGGCGGAGCGCTTCCTCGTCGCCAGGCTCACCAGAGAAGAGATAGACCAGGTGAGTCAGCTCGCGCGGCACGTCAAGGCCGTCTGGCTGGACCAGCCGGTGTCGGCGACCGACAGTTAGTCCACCCCAGAGCCGTCAGCTCTCAGCCAGCGCAGGGCGAGAGGAGACAGGACAACCCCCCTGCTCCCACAGGGAGGACTGTCTGGCACCGGAGCCGAGCGCTGCATCATCTGGCCCGTCAGCAGGACAGCCAAATGCAGGAAGAGGCCCCCTCGGAGAATTGCCCCCCGCGATCTCAGCTATCCCAAGATAGACCTCAAGGAGCATACGCCAAGTGATCAGCATCGCCCCGGTAGTTGTCACACCACCTTCTTGACGTCGACAAGAAACTCCCTGTATGCTGGAATCATGGTGTTGCTATCGGCCACTCGGGCGGTGAGCAGATTGCCGCTGTCCCCGGTAGATAGTCCGACGTACCCCCAATGCCACGGCAACGCGATCTGGTGGACGACCTGTCCATCGACCTCAAAGGGGCGAAGTCGGCTGGTGACCACCGCGACCGCCTCGATGGCGCCTCGCGCGGACTCTATGGCCACTCGGTCACCATTGGTGATCCCCTTCTCCGCAGCCAACTCCCCACTCAGTTCCACACACATCTGAGGCTGCGCTTCCACCAGCCATGGCGAGTTCCTGGTCATGGTCCCCGTATGCATGTGCTCCACCAGGCGGTAGGTGGTTGCCAGGACGGGATACTGATCGCGCGAGCCACTTTCCTGCTCCCAAGATTTCAGAGCCGGGTCGCTCTGAATAGAAGACATGGGGTTGCTGACCGGGCTTTCCCAAGGCTCGTAGTGCTCGGGGAACGGGCCGTCCACCCTTCCCATGCCGAACAGAAGGGCCCGGCCGTGCGGTTTCATCACGAAGGGGTAGGCGGCGCCCGGCGCAGGACCACCATCGGGCACGTCTCCAACCCAGGATTCAGCGGCGGCATCCCACGTGATGACCGCTTTATCTGGATTCCAGGGGTTACCTTCAAGGTCGACTGAGGCTCGGTTATACATGATGCGCCGATTCACGGGGAAGCACCAGGCCCAGTTGGAGAAGAGACCAATCCCCGACGGGTCAACGGGATCTCGTCGCGCCATCATGTTCCCTTGCTCGGTATAGCTTCCGCACCAAAGCCAGTTTCCACAACTTGTAGTCCCGTCATCCTTGAGCGCGCCAGGGCCTGCCAACAGTGCTCTCGTGGCGAGGTCGTAGCCGTTCATTTCTTTGGCTACCAGATGAACATCGGGGGGATCGCCATAGTCCCAGACCAGGTTGGTGATTGCCTCCGCATGAGGCCCACCCTCCTGAGCGTAGAGTTCCTTCAGTTTGAGCAGGAGACGATTGATGATCCAGAGATCGCTCTGGGCCTCTCCCGGGGGGTCAACCGCCCGATATCGCCACTGCATCCAGCGTGCGCTATTCATCAGGCTGCCCTCCTTCTCCAAGGAGGCCGCCGCGGGAAGAAGGAAGACCTCGGTCTGGTTCTCGGCTGAGTCTACCCCGGGCGACTTCCATACCGCCGCCGTCTCTGTCTCGCCGAGATCCGCGACCACCAGCCAGTCCAACTCCTGCAGCGCCGCTCGTAAAGCGCCGCTGTTAGGCCCACTCACAGCCGGGTTCATCCCCCAAGCCAGGAGACCCTTTATCGTCCCGCCCTTCATGGCCTCGAAGAGGGGGACGAAGCTGTAGTTGCCACCGAGTTTCGGTAGGTACTCCCAGCCAAATCCGTTGGCCGCGGTCGCCGCGTCCCCATACCAGGCTTTCAACACACTGACAGCATGTTTGGGGCGGCTGGTCCAGGGACTGATCACGTTCTCCATGGTTGCCGGAGCGGCCGTCACCCGGTCCAGGTAAGCCTCCAGGCTCTCGTCAGCGGCTGCGGGCATGGGCACGTCGCCGGGCAGCACGTGGAAGAGCCGCCCCTGCAGCGTGCAGCCCAGACCATTGCTGGCCCCGGCGATGCCGTTTATCCCACCGCCAGCCACTCCGATGTTGCCGAGGAGCAACTGCAGGATGTAGTAGCTTCTGACCATCTGCGTGCCTGCGGCATGCTGCGCGGCACCTGAGGAGCAGATGATCGCGCCAGCCTTGTCCCGGGCACCGGTGGCGGTGAAGGCATGACAAGCCTCAAGAAAGACATCCTTCGGAGTACCAGTGATGGCACATACGGTGTCCAGATCGTAGCGGCTGAAGTGCGTCCTCAAGAGTTGGAACACGCAGTACTCATCTTGAAGCGTCTCATCCATCTTGGGAATGCCATCCTCATCAGTCTGGTACTGCCAGGTGGACTTGTCATAGCTCCCCTTGTCTGCGTCCCAGCCCGTGAACAGACCATCCTCGAAGCCGAACCCCTCATTGATCAGAAAACTGGCATTGGTATACTCCCTTACGTACTCGTCGTGATACAACTCGTTCTCGAGGGTATAGTTGATCATGCCCCCAATCAGGGCTACGTCGCTTCCCGTTCTTAGTGGAACATGTATATCAGCCGCAGCGGATGTCCGGGTGAAGCGGGGATCCACGCTGATGAGTTTCCCGCCGCGCTCCTTCGCCTCTTCCACCCACCTGAAGGAGACGGGAAAGGTCTCAGCCACATTGCAACCGATACTCATGATGCAGTCGCTGTTGCACAGGTCTATCCAGTGATTGGTCATGGGACCCCTGCCCACCGACTCGCTGCCGGCTGTCACCGCAGACGTCACACATATCCTGGACTCGTTCTCGTTGAAAACGACACCCAGGCTGCGCACCAGCTTGGTTAGTAGATAGGCCTCTTCGTTGTTGGCGAAGACCGTTCCCACAGCAGCTATCGCCTCGGTGCGGTTGACGACATGCCCTTCCGCATCTTCCGCTATCCAGTGGGCGTCGCGAGTAGCCTTGATCCGTCCTGCGATCTCGTTGATGGCCCAGTCCCAGGACTTCTCTTCCCAACCATCGCTTCCTGGAGCGCGATACTTGACCGTTTGGAGACGGTGTGGGTTAGGCATTTCACCCACCGTGGCCACTTGGTGCGAGGAGACGCCCTTCGGGCAGAGATGCCCCTGACTGATGGGGTGATCGGGGTCGCCCTCGATATTCACCAGCTTGCCGTCTGTTGCAGACACAATCTGGCCGCACCCTACCCCACAGTACGTACAGATGGTGATCGTTTCGCCGATCCTCTTGTGCAAAGGGAACCGCGGGATTTCCTCCATCACACCCTGATCACTGGGGAGCAGCAAGCCGCCTGCCACGGCACCAGACAGCTTGAAGAAATCCCTCCTGGTCACTTCTCTCATCTTGCCATCTCCCTCATCCCTACGTGCTCTGGTTGTGCAGATACCCGAATACTACTTGTGCACAAAGAAGGCCAAACCAGACCCCCGGCAGGGCTCGTTTGGCCTGTTGTAGCGAGCTGTTGACGATTCTGATTCACCAAGGCGGCATCCTTGCCTGGCAGGATCCTGAAGTGGCTCCTCCACCTCATGCGACGACGACAGAGCACTTGGTCTTCGCATTTGCCGTAGGCTGCACCTCGTCGAAACACACAAAGTATAGCAGATTCGACGGATGCCGTCAAGCGTGCGTATTCACTCGCGTCGAATGCTGCCAGACAGGTGTGGTTCACTCAAATGAGGATGATGCCGAGGGGACCCCGCACGCTGGCGAGTAGGGCGAGCTGTCAGTTTGCCCTACGGGTGGGCCTCGAAACAAGGGAGGTCGGCGAAGGACGTAAGGTCCGTGGAGCGCCATAAGAGGCGCCACCTGGCGTGCGAGGATCGCCGAAGCCTCAGGTCACGAGTTCAGGCAAGTCCACGTAGAGGTCCAGGGATTGCGGGTTGGCCAGAGCGTCCTTGTTCCTGACCTCCTGCCCGTGGATGACCTTCCGCACCGCGAGCTCGACCTTCTTGCCGCTGATGGTGTACGGTATGTCGCTCACAGGGATGATCTTGGCGGGCACGTGTCTGGGCGTCGCATTCTGCCGGATGGTGGTCTTGATCCTCTTCAGCAGCTCATCCGAGAGTTCGACACCCTCGCGAAGCTTGACGAAGAGGATGATCCGCACGTCGTTGTCCCAGTCCTGGCCCACGACCAGGCTGTCCATCACCTCGGGGATAAGCTCCACCTGGCGGTAGATCTCGGCGGTGCCGATGCGCACTCCGCTGGGCTTGAGGGTGGCGTCGGAGCGGCCGTAGATGATCACGCCTCCGTGCTCGGTGATCTCGATCCAGTCACCGTGGCGCCAGATGCCGGGATACATGTCGAAGTAGGCATCCTGGTACTTCTGGTTGTCGGGGTCATTCCAGAAGTAGATGGGCATGCTGGGTGCGGCCAGTGTGCAGACCAGCTCTCCTTGCTCCCCGACGACGGATTTGCCTTCTTCGTCGTAAGCTTCCACCTTCATGGCCAACCCCCGGACCTGGAGCTCGCCGGCGTATACCGGGCCCATGGGGTTGCCGAGGGCGAAGCAGGAGATGATGTCTGTGCCACCTGAGATCGAGGAGAGGCAGAGGTCCTCTTTGATGTCGCGGTACACAAAGTGGAAGCTCTCCACCGATAGAGGCGAGCCCGTGGACAGGACGGCCTTCAGCGGTGTGAGATCGAAGGACTTGCCGGGCTTCACACCCGCTTTCTCCAGGGCCGCAAGATAGCTGGCGCTGGTGCCGAAGATGTTGATCTGCTCCTCCTCCGCCATCTGCCACATGGCCGAGGCGTCCGGATAGAAGGGGTTGCCGTCGTACAGTAGCACGCGGGCGCCCAGGGCCAGTGAGCTCACCAGCCAGTTCCACATCATCCAGCCACAGGTGGTGAAGTAGAAGATGGTGTCTTCTCTCTTCACGTCGGTGTGGAGCTTCAGTTCCTTGATGTGCTGCAACAGCGTGCCCACCACTCCGTGGACGATGCACTTGGGCACGCCCGTGGTGCCCGAGGAGTACATGATGTAGAGAGGGTGATTCGCGGGCACCTGTTCGAACTGCATCTCCTCCACTTCCACGGCCAGGAAGTCCCCGAAGAGCACACCATGGGGCACCCGGGCGGGATCGGGGTCTTCTTCCGTATAGGGCACCACGATCACCTTCTCGATGCTGGGTAGCTCTTTCAGTATCTCCGCGATCCTGCCCAGGGAATCGAACTGCTTGCCGTTGTAGCTGTAGCCATTGGCCGTGAATAGGGCCCGCGGCTCGATCTGGCCGAAGCGGTCCAGGACGCCCTTGATGCCGAAGTCGGGTGAGCAGGAGGACCAGATGGCGCCGATGCTCGTCGTGGCCAGCATGGCCACCACCGCCTCACTCATGTTGGGCAAGAAACCGGCCACACGATCGCCCGGCTTGATCCCCATCGCGCGCAGGGAGCTCGCCAGCCGGGCTACCTGGTCGTATAGTTGGGCGTAGGTCATGCTAACCGTCGGCAGGCCTTCCCCTCGAAAACTGAGGGCGACGCGATCGTCGCGGTAGCGCAGCAGGTTCTCCGCGAAGTTGAGCTTCGCCCCCTCGAACCATCGGGCACCTGGCATGTTGTGTACGTCGTCCACGACCTGGTCGTAGGGTTGGCTATGAACCACCTCCCCGTAGTCCCAGAGTGCAGCCCAGAAGGCAGGGCTGTCCTCGATGGACCACTGGTAGAGGTCGTCGTACGTCGTGAACCCCTTCCCATGTCGGTCGTTGACGTGCCACATGAAGACGAACATGTTGGTCTGCTTCTTGCGCTCTTCCGATGGCTTCCAGAGAAGGTCACTCATCGTTCCTCCCACGTGTTTTGGATGACTGTGCTGTGTGCTCTCTTGTATTCAAGGCCTGCCTGAGCAATGGTGGCGGCCGCGGCAGTGGGGTGTCGCTCCATAGAAATGGCTAGAACTCGAGCTGGTCTCCAAGTTTCACTTTGGCCAAAGTGTCAGGGTGACACTCGAGGTAGTACTGGGCGGGCGAGCTGGGGGCGTAGTAGGGGTAGAACGGTCGAGCCAAAACCTTGTCCACCACCCGCTTGCCGGCATCGAGCCAGATCACGGCGAGAGGGAAGAAGACGAAGAACATGTGGATGGTGGTGAGGCTCCGGGTCTCACGGCCCTCCGCGAAGACGTAGGCCTCGTCCTCCTGGAGCGGCGGGTGGAACATCAACCCCAGGCCTCTGGTCAGGAAACTGGTGCACCATTTCGTCCGAGCGGCGATCACCTCGCCGCTGGTAGCGTTCTTGATCATGGCGCTTGCCCAGGCGCTATTATATCAGGGGGGGCCTGTGACCGCAATACGTGGGCGAGTGTGTCGCCTGATCGCTAAGACGTTTGACACCCGGCCATGGCGAGTTTATAATGTCGGCACTTCGGACCGACCAACCGTTGAGACAAAGGAGGGAGCGATGAAAACAGAGGGCTTCAAGGGCCGCGACTTCCTCACCCTGCTGGACTACAGCCGCGAAGAGGTGGAGACCATCTTGGATGCGGCCCTGGATCTGAAGAGACGCTTTGCCCTGGACGAGCCCCACGACCACCTCCTGCGGGGCAAGACCCTGTTCATGATCTTCTACAATCAGTCGTTGCGCACCCGTAACAGCTTTGAAGCCGGCATGACCCAGCTAGGCGGCCACGCTCACTTCCTGGATCCGGGGAAGATCTACGCCCCTGCCCTGGAGGGTGACGAGCGGGCCTATGAGACGGAGAGGGTGTCCGATGTGGCCCGGGTGCTGGCGCGCATGGGGCATGGCATCTCCATTCGCATCTACGGCGACCCTGTGGGCTGGGTCTATGGCCGCGCCCACGAATTGGAGCAGAACTTCGCCTACTGGGCGGAGATCCCCGTCATCAACATGGAGTGCGACAAGTACCATCCCTGCCAGGCCCTGGCCGACGTCTTGACCGTCAAGGAGAAGTTCGGTGGGTACCAGGGTGTCAAGTTCGTGATGAGCTGGGCCTATTCGCCCAGTGCCCACAAGCCCCGTGCCGTGCCTCAGAGTGCGATCATCGCCGCCACCATGATGGGTATGGACGTGGTGCTGGCCCATCCCCAGGGCATGGAACTGGACGACGAGGTGCTCGGTGCTTGTCGGGGCTACGCGGAGCGCTACGGTGGATCGTTCGCTATCTCCAACGACATGCGCGAGGCGTTCGAGGGCGCTCACGTGGTCTATCCCAAGGCCTGGACCGGTGTGTCCATGTTCGAGAAGCCCGTGGGGGAGAGAGACGAGGCGAAGACCCAGGAGCTATTCGACGCCAACAAGGACTGGATCTGCGATGCCGGGAAGATGAAGCTCGCCCATAAGGACGCGGTCTACATGCACTGCCTGCCCTGTGACCGCGGCTTCGAGGTGACCAACGACATCATCGACGGCCCGCAGTCCGTGGTCTTCGACGAAGCCGAGAACCGCTTGCACGTCCAGAAGGCGGTGATGGCCCTCACCATGCGGTAGCTGGAGGTACGGCCATGGACTTGCACGGCAAGGACCTGATCTGCACACAAGATTGGGCGGTCGAAGAGTTAGAGGAGGTCCTCCGGCTGGCGGCGGAGATGAAGGCTCAGCGCTTCATTCACCCCTACAGCAACTGTCTGGCCCACAAGACCTTCTTCATGTTCTTCTACAACCCTTCGGTGCGCACGCGCCAGTCCTTCGAGTGCGCGGCGACGGAGTTGGGAGGGCACGCCCAGTTTCTGGAGCCTCGCGCCATGCGCCTCAGGACAGCCACCACGGCGGGAGAGACCGTAGAGGACGCGGCCAAGGTCATGAGCCGCTACGCTGTGGGTCTGGGGATCCGCATCCTGGAGGACAAGATCGGCGCATACGGAGAGGGCGATGATCTCCTGCGGGAGTATGCTCGCTGGTCGGAGATCCCCATCATCTCCATGGCCCACGACAAATACCATCCCTGCCAGGGGTTGGCCGACGTCTTGGGCTTGCGGGAGCATCTGGGCCAGGACCTGAAGGGCAAGCGTCTGTTGATGATGTGGGGACATGGGGCTTTGGCCCGCTCCTGGTGCTCGGTACAGGAGAACCTGCTGATCTGCTCTCGTCTGGGGATGGACGTCACCCTGGCCTATCCAGAAGGGTACGACCTGGACCCGGAGGTCATGGCCACCGTGAAGGAGAACTGCAAGGCCCAGGGAACAGGCTTCGACATCGTCCACGACCCGGTGGCGGGATACGAGGGAGCGCACGTCGTCTATTCGCGGAACTGGATGAGTCCCCAGGCCTACAAGGACGGCGAGCTGGACAAGCCGGCCGAGATCGAGAAGGCGTTACGATACCCGGAGTGGATCTGCGACGCGGAGAAGATGGCCCTCACCAACGATGCCCTGTACATCCACCCCATGCCTGTGGACCGCGGCCACGAGGTGACCGACGAGGTGGCCAGCGGTCCCCGCTCCATCATCTACGACGTCGCCGAGAACAGGTTGCACGTGCAGAAGGCGCTCATGGCCCTCACCATGGGCTCGCTATAGGGTGCGCGGCAATCGCTCCCGCCGTGCTACGCGCTGAAGCGCGCACTACAAGCCAGAGCAGGTTCGTAGTGAGAGCTGAAGCCCTCGTCGAGGCCAGAGCACCCACCGTGAGTGGACAACCCTCGCACAAGGAGCCGTCGTGGATCAGATACTGGGACTGAAATGCGTCCTTTGCGGCGCCGAGTACGAACCCGATGAGGTCCTCTACGTCTGCCCCAGGCACGGCGACGAGGGCATCCTCGACGTGGTCTACGACTACGACCTCATCGGCACCCGCCTGACCAAGGAGGAGTTGGCCGACAATCACGACTACTCCATCTGGCGCTATGCCCCTCTGCTTCCCGTTGAGGAAGACAGCCCACGCCCACCGCTCCAGATTGGGTGGACGCCCTTGTACCACGTGGAGCGACTAGGTGAGAAGCTGGGTCTTCCCCACCTCTACTTGAAGGACGATGGCCGCAACCCTACCGCCTCCTTCAAGGACCGGGCCAGCGCCGTGGGCGTGGTCAAGGCGCTGGAGTTGGGCTACAAGACCATCACCTGTGCCTCCACAGGGAACGCGGCGTCGTCCCTGGCCGGTCTGGCCGCCAGCGTCGGATTGAACAGTGTCATCTTCGTACCGGAACGCGCGCCGCAGGCCAAGGTGGCTCAACTCCTGATCTTCGGTGCTCGAGTGATCATGATCAGGGGCACGTACGACCAGGCCTTCGACCTCTGTCTGGAGGCGACCAGAGAGTACCCATGGTACAGCCGCAACACGGCCTACAACCCCTATCTCTCCGAGGGCAAGAAGACGGCGGCGCTGGAGCTGTGTGAGCAACTGGACTGGCAGGCCCCGGACCGTATCTTCGTCTCCGTGGGCGATGGCTGTATCATCGGTGGACTGTGGAAAGGTCTCAAGGACCTGCTGGCCCTGGGCTTCATCGATCGTTTGCCCCGGTTGGTGGGTGTGCAAGCCGAGGGATCTGCACCCCTGGTGCGGGCCTGGGAGGAGGGAAGCGAGGAGATCGTGCCTCTCGTGCCCGACACCCTGGCCGACAGCATCTCCGTGGGCCAGCCTCGCGACAGGGTCAAGGCGCTGCGGGCCGTGCGTGAGACGGGCGGACAATACGTCGCCGTGTCCGATGAGGAGATACTGGAGGCCATGCGTTTGTTGGGCCGGGAGGCAGCGGTCTTCGCGGAGCCAGCGGGGGCCGCTGGGTTCGCCGGGCTGGCCAAGCTGGTGGCCCGGGGTGAGATCGACCCCGAGGAGCGGATCGTGGTCTTGGTGACCGGGAACGGGCTGAAGGACGTGGACAGCGCCATCCGCGCCACGGGCCAACCCGAACTGACCGAGCCGAGCATGGCGGCCTTGCGCCGCTTGATCTGACCAACCTTGACGTTATAGAGGAGTAAACCATGAGCGAGGAGAGCAAACTGGTTATCGGTCCCACCTTCGAGGAGATGCTCCACCCGTGGAAGATCGATCCCGAGGTCCGTGCCGAAGCCCGCAGGATGATGGAGGAGGATCCCCTGGATCCCATCAACCTCTACAACATAACCTGGCGTGACTATGACAACCACATCTACTACTACGTCCTGCCCCCCGAGCTGACCAACGTGGAGGCCCCCATCGTGGTGCTGTACAGCAAGGACTTCCCCACCGGGAGCCACAAGGTGGGCGCCACGTACTCTGTGCTCATCGAAAAGGAGCTGTACGGGGAGGTGGATCCCTCCATTCATTCCCTCATCTGGCCCTCCACGGGCAACTACGGCATCGGCGGGGCCTGGGTCGGCTGTCGCATGAACTTCGACTCTATCGTCATCCTTCCCGAAGAGATGAGCACTGAACGTTTCGAGTTGGTGCGGAGCTATGGCGCTCGCCTCATCCTCACCCCGGGGTGCGAATCCAACGTCAAAGAGATCTACGACGAGAGCAAGAAGTTGAAGGCGGAGAATCCGGAGCGCATCCGCATCCTGAACCAGTTCGAGGTCATGGGCAACTACCGCTTCCACTATTACGTCACCGGCAACACCATCCTCGAACTGGCGCAGGAGCTGAAGGAGCAGGGCATTGGCAACGGCAAGGTTGCCGCCTACGTCTCAGCCATGGGTTCGGGCGGGACTATCGCCGCCGGGGACCGCTTGAAGCAGCAGTGGCCGGACCACAAGATCGTGGCCCTCGAGCCCATCCAGTGTCCCACCGTCTTCTGGAACGGCTACGGCGGGCACGACATTCAGGGCATCGGAGACAAGCACGTCACCTGGATCCACAACGTGATGAACATGGACGCCATCATGTGCATCGACGACATCGAGTCCAAGAAGGGCCTCCAGTTACTGACCGAGGAGGCGGGCTGGAGGATCATGATCGACCGGTATGGCGTGCCCGAGGAGAGCGTGCGCTCGATGGCACAGACTTTCGGCATCTCTGGGGTCTGCAATGTGCTGGGCGCCATCAAGACGGCCAAGTGGTACGGCTTCGGCAAGGGCGACGTGATCGTCACCATCCTCACCGACGCCATCGATCGCTACCATTCGGTGATGGAGCAGATGAGCGCAACCTATGGTTCGATGGACGAAGTCGAGGCCGCCGTGCGGCTGGTCAGCGTCTTACACGGCCAGAAGCTGGACTGGATCGAGGAGGGCACCCGCCGCACACGCAATCAGTGGCACAACCTCAAGTACTACACCTGGGTGGAACAGCAGGGCAAGACGGTGGAGGAGCTCAACGCGCAGCGAGACCAAGACTACTGGGAGGCCCAGCAAGAACGGGTCGCCGAGATCGACCAGAAGATACACCAGGCCCGAGGGGATTAGCTCGCGAGGTCCGGTGCGTTGGGCGCCCGCCCGGGAAAGAGGAGAGTTGGACGAGAAGGCAGAGGGCGCGCAACCACGATGCACAGGGCAAGAGTCCGGGAACCCTTGAACCTCGATCCGCCTCTGTCTAGTGGTCACAAAGCAAATACGCGGAGGGAAGTCCACGACCGGATAGGGATCGTGGGGCGGAGGCCAAGAAGTGTTACCTGTGTCTCCGAACACCCGTTACCCATGCCTCCGGTCTGTACAAGGGGGGAGGGGGGTGGTCCTAAATGTACTGGAGAACGCTGTGGGGGTATCTCTGCTTGAGCGCCTGATACAGCCGACAGAGGATCATCATATAGAACAGGCCCAGCAGCCAGGTGAGGTAGCCCGCCGCCAGGCTGCCTGTCAGGCGCGGTAGTATCAAGGACAGAGTCTTGTACAACTGAAGGTGGACGATGTAGAAGAAGAGGGGAGTCTGGCCGAAAAGGGTGACCAATCCGAAGAAGCGGGTGGAGCTGAGCCTCTTCTCCAGGCGACTGTGGAGCGCGAGGGCCAGCGACATCCCGCCCAGGGTCCAGGTCAGGAAGGCCAGGCTCGGCGGGTACTTGGACATCAGGAAGAAATCCCGCCAGCCCCCGCCCTGATAGGGGACCAGATTGCCATAGCTCCCCGCCGCCAGACGCACCGGCAGCCAGGCGGCCAGCAGGAGGGCCCCCAGCGCGAGGAAGAACCTCGTGGTTCTCTCCGGCCTCTCGCCTAGCCAGCGGCCACAGGCGCAACCCAGGCCCATCACCCCTAGCCACGGCAGGATGGGATAGTACACGGTAATCCACCCCTGGTCGCTGGGCTGGAGCAGGATCTCCAGCAGGGGCTGGTCGCCGCCCGGGAGAAGAGGGAAGGCGCTGAGCAAGAGGGGCATCACCAGCAGAAGGAGGAGGGAGCCGCCGGCCAGGACCGGCAAGGGCAGGCGGCGGGCGAAGGCCAGGATCACCATCCCCGACCCGATACAGGCCAGTACGTCCAAGTCGATCAGGGCGCTGCCGCTGCTCGGGCCAAAGCCCCAGATGAAGTTCTCGACGGTCAGTTGCAGGGCGATGATGAGCAGCCCCCGGGTGACCAGCTTGCGGGTGATCTGGCCCTCGCTGAGCCCTGTGGACCGGCGAGACAGGGCATGGAGGGCGATGCTGAGCCCTGCCAGAAAGCTGAAGGTGGGGGCGCAATAGTGGGTGACGAAGCGGGTCAGGTAGTGCAGGGTATCGGGCATAGGATCGGGACGCCGGCCCTGGAAGAGTTCGGCGGAGATGTGGTAGTAGGTGAAGAGCATGGCGTGGTCCAGGGCCATGAAGATCATCACCCAGCCACGCACGGCGTCAATGGCGAAAAGTCGCTTCTTCACTGTGGCCTCTCAGTCACACCCTGGAGAAGGTCTCGGACCTTGGCCAGGATCCACTACGTCCAGAGTGTACTACGGTGGTCACGCTTCTACGAACCGGGGCCGTCCCAGAAGCATCGCCCCCCCCAGCATGGCCAAACCCATCAGAGCGCCGCGGTGGTACGGACGCCAGCCCAGCAGCGTGGATACGCGCCTCATCCCTCCTTTGGGCGGCTGCCGCCGGATTACAAATCCGGCGGACCAGAGGGGAATCTGTAATCCCGCCCCAGCAGGAGCGCACCAGCAATCAACTCACCGACGGCTATCCACCACGTGCTTGCCGCGGACTTTCGGGACAGCCCCTTTGCT
>Ga0307437_1000053_pt1 | contig 83178 bp, 69 predicted proteins | sample SalMarWE160390MG_FD_202146 | JGI IMG/M metagenome (GOLD analysis project Ga0307437, IMG submission 202146) | Salt marsh sediment microbial communities from the Plum Island Ecosystem LTER, Massachusetts, United States - WE1603-90 | ecosystem: Environmental > Aquatic > Marine > Intertidal zone >...
TGCCGACTGATAACCTCCCTCAGATCTTGCGTTGCCATGTGCGTTCTCCCCCTATTCCTCAGGCGGCAAGCCCAGCGCCCTCAGGGCCTGCTCATCAGGTATGCCTTCCTCGTCCCAGTGTCGCAGGTCGTAGTACAGTCTCTTGCTCTCCAAGTGCTTGTCGGGCTTCTCCATGCCGCCCACGATTCTCTGAGGGAGCACGTCCTGCGCGGATGACACACCCAGACGGGCGTTCATGAGTCTCTCCAACTGAAAGATCCGCTCTCCTACCTCCTTGAGCGATGGCACAGTGTAGTCCAGGCCGGTGACGCACTGCAATGCTCGGGCATACACCTTGTAGCCCAGGGTGGCGTGCAGGAACACACAGATGATGAGGGAATCACGCACGCTGCCCGAGTCCTGGCGGTCCTTGACCATGTCCGCCAATTGCTGAGCCGTGAACTCGTTGCCGAAGATCTCCGGTCGCACAGTCCACGCCCGGCAGTGGCATCCTCCGCGGTTGTTGGTGGCATAGGAAAGGGCCATACCCAAGAACGCTCTGGGGTCGTATGCCGAAAGTTCGAGACCCTTGGCATGCATTCCGAAATCCACCCCGAGTCTCTCCTGAGCGACGCGGACTCCAGCGGCGAGGAGGTCCCCTTCATCCTCCCGCTTACTGATCTTCTCAATCAACGGCAGGACCATCTCGGGTGAATCAAAGCTATCCTGGTACTCGCGGTAGAAGCTGATGGCACTGCCCGCGGAGATCGTATCCAGCCCGTACTCGTTGCAGAGGTCATTCGCTCTGACGATGGTGGTATAGTCGCTCACTGTGTTCTGCGGGCCAAAGGCCCACAGTGATTCATACTCCGGCGCTTCCAGTTCGATGCCATCTATGGTCACGTGCTTTCGACAGCGAACGGGACAGCCAGGGCAGGTTGTGCTCCTCGTGACGTAGTCCCGCAGGATGCGCTCCCCATCCAGGTTGCCGGCACCATCGAAGGAACGCCGCTGATGGTTGGCAGTGGGCCAGCCTTCGAACTCGTTCACCTGCGTGACCAGTTCCACCGTACCCAGTCGAGCCTGACGCTCCATCAGCTCTTCGTTGGCCTTGAGCGCCTCCACCGCGTCCCTGATGAGAGGTGCCAACCGATCGGGCTGGGCAACACTGGGGCGCTGCGTGCCCCTCACCACCAGGGCCTTGAGGTTCTTGCTGCCCATCACCGCACCCAGGCCGCAACGCCCGGCTGAGTGACCCTCGTCCCCGCGAATGCAGGCCATGTGCACAACGTTCTCACCGGCCGGTCCTATCAACGCCACCTGATGCCCGGGATACTCCGCCTCTAGCACTTCCCTGGCCTCAGATGTATTGAGGCCCCACACGTCGGCCCGGGCCAGGATTCGTACCTGTTCGTCCTCCACGAGGACAATAGAGGGCTCTGCCGCCCGTCCCCGCAGCACGTAGGCGGTGCTGCCGGTCCTGGCCAGTGCGTTGCCGAACCGCCCGCCCATCCAGGTGCCGGCCATGAGGCCAGTCAGCGGGGAATGCCCGTAGAAGACCACCCTGTTGGCGCCGGGCACACCTGTGGCGTTCAGTGGTCCCACCGCGACGATGAGGGGGCTGGACTCATGCAATGGCACCCAGCCCTCTCGGTAGAAATCATGCATCAACTTGGCAGCGAGTCCTAGGCCACCGATGTACTGCCGCTGGGTCTCCCCTGATACGGGAAGCAGCTCCGTTCGTCTCGCTGAGAGGTCAACGACCTTGGTGTTCATCGTACTATCCTTTGCGAGCGACGATGACGACCATGGGGCTGGGATCAGGCAGTCTATGGGCCACGGGATCCCCGAAACCTGCATCCAGCAGCCACTGCTTGATGTCGCTGGCAGGATACTCCGCGGCACCCTGGTTTTCCAGCATCATGAGCAGCGCAAAGGTGCCACTGACGGGGGGATTGACTCCGTCGTCCTCCAGGTAGAACTCGTTGACGACTACCAGTCCTCCCTCGATCAATGCGTCGTGGCTCTTGCGGAGAAGAGCCCTGCAATCCTCCTCGGTGTTGTCGTGCAGGATGTTGGCCAAGAGGACCACATCATAGCCTTCTCCAAGGCTAGGGGCATTGAAGTCCCCTCCCTGGAAGGATATGCGGTCGCTCAACCCATAGCTGGCGATGGTTTCCTCTGCCAACTCACGCACTGGCGACAAGTCGAGAATCACCGCCTGCAAGTCCGGGTTCTTCTGGGTCAGCAGCATGGAGTAGGTGCCCACCCCGCCGCCCACGTCCAGCAGCTTGTTGCGGCCATCCAGGTCAACGCAGTCCGGCAGGGCGGTGCCATTCATCAGTGCCAGGTCGTGGAGGGCGAGCAAAAAGTTGCGAGCCCTGGCCGCATCTCGCCGCAGGCGCTCCGTCATCGGGGGCATCTGAGCCTGGTCCGTTTGCACCGCCTGAGCCAACTGGCCCCAGGGTTGATAGAACTCCTGCTCTTTCGTGACCACGCGACCGATGTAGCTGGGTTTGCCTTTCACCAGGAACTCGTCGGCCGCGGGCGAGTTGGCGTATCTCTCCCCAGCCTTCTCCAGCAGTCCCTGAGCGACACACGCGTTGAGCAGTAGCTCGGTCGACCTGGCAGCGGCTCCCACGCGCGACGCCACCTCTGGCGCCGTTAGCGGATCCTCCGCCAGCACATCGTAGATGCCTAGTTCGTTGCTGCCCAACAAGATCGCCGATGCCTGATACGCGTACAGCATCTCCATCAGCGATCCCAGATCGAGTTCCGCCATCTATGCTCCTTGTCTAGTGCCGCGACAGATAGAACTCCCTCGCCGACTGCTCGGCTTGGAAGCGCTCCATGGCACGAAAGATCTTCAGATCGTTGCCCGTGAGCGGAGTAATCGAGTCCCTGGTCCGCTCCCAGGCTTCCCTGAACTCGGACAACACCGAATCCTGGTCCAGAGTGGAGAGTCTACCCTGCTCGACGACGATGCGCCCGTCGACGATGACCGTCTCCACAGAGCTCCCGTTCTCGCAGTACACCAGTTGACGGAACGCATCATTGAGAGGGGCAAAGAAAGAGGTGTCCATCCTGAGCAGGGCGATGTCGGCCAGCATCCCAGGTTTCAACTCGCCCAGTTCGCCCGCCAGACCCAGCGCCTTCGTCCCACCTACCGTGGCCATGGTGACCACGTCTCTGGCCGACAGCCAGCGCCGGTGGTCCAGCTCCCGCGCACAATGGATCAAACCTGTCAACTTCAAAATGTCGAATAGAACCTGGTTGTCGCTGCTGGCGGAGCCATCGGCACCCAGGGCGATGGAGACCCCCTTCTCCTGCATGTCCAGGATGGGAGCGAATCCACTGCCCAGCTTGAGGTTGCTGGCCGGGTTGTGCACGACCGTGGCCCCGGTCTCCGCCAGTATCTCTATATCGCGGTCATCGACCCACACGCAATGGGCCAGCGAAACAAAAGGCCCCAGCAGGCCCTGCCGGTCCATGTGGGCAATGGAGGAGCTACCGTAGATCTCCCGGCAGAGCAGCGCCTGCAATTTGGTCTCGTCCGCGTGCATGTGCACCCCGCCCTGAAACCGGGCAGCGATCTCCACCGAACCGCTCAGCACTTTCTCCGAGCACCATTGGGGGCCCGACGGCCCGGCTAGACATCGCAGCCGGCCATTCTCAGATCGATGCCACTTCTTGAAGAAGGCTCCCAACGTCTCTAGATAGTCAGGGACGTCGAGAGCAGGCTCGTAGTCATCGGGTCCGGACGACAGGTCAGGGTCGTTCTTGATCGCAGCCTTCAGCTCGGGGCGGAGGTCTTCCACCAGAGGAGCCACGGCTGCTCTTATGCCGACGTCTCGATATGCTTCCATCACCGGATCCAGGTCCTCGATGGTCATGCCACCGTTGACCCAGAAGTGGTCCAGCACCGATGTCGTGCCCGTCCTCAGCATCTCCGCCGCCCCAAAGGCAGCAGCCAGGTAACTCTCGCGAGGGCTGAAGCGCACGCCCGAGGAGAAGAAGTCGAAGAGCCATAGCTCGAGGGGCACTCTCTCCGTCATGCCCCTGAGGTAGTTCTCCGGCGAGTGAGCGTGTGCATTGACCAGGCCTGGCATGGCCAATAGCCCCTTACCAGGCAATGTTCTCTCTGCATTCGTGGTTTCTATGGGTGACGAACTCACCTGAGCTATGCGATTGTCCTCAACGAGGATACTCATGCCCTCTCTGAAACCGTGAGGCGACTCCTCGTCAAGGATGGAGCAGTTCTCGATCAAGATGCTCATCAGAGGTACTTCCTCAGCTTCATGAAGGCTCGTAGTAGGTCTCTAACCTTACCGACTCTATGACCGAGCCCCCGGCTTGAAGCAGATCTGACGTAACCCAGGTCCTCCAGGACCACCTGGGCGGTGTTATATCCCGGTATGCCGTTGAGGCCGCCGCCTGGATGCACGCCACTTCCCGAGAGGTACAGATCCTTGATGGGAGTTCGGTAGTTGCAGAGGGCAGGCGTCGGTCGATAGCCGAACAACTGGTCCAGGGTCATGTCCATGTGATTGGGGTTGCCAGCGATAGCACCCGTCCGACGGTACCAGTCTAGAGGTGTATGGATGACGCGACCTATCATCGCGTCCTTGATGTTGGGCGCGTACTGGGCGGCAACATCAATCAGCTGATCGGCTGTCTCCTCCTTGATGTCGTCCCAGCTTCGCCCGCCACTCAACTCGTAGGGGGCGAAGCAGGAAAGCCACAGGGTATGCTTGCCCGACGGCGCCAAGCTGGGGTCCTCCGCAGAGTGGACGGCGAACAGGAAGGCAGGTTCCTCAGGGAACTCGCCTCGTCTGATATCGACAAACTCGCGCTCCAAGTGGTCCACGCTAGGGCACGGCTGGACCATACTCACGATGAAGTCGGGGCCTCTCTCCCACCGCTCGAGGCTGGGCAGCTCGCTGAGAGCGCAGTCAAGCTTGAATTCGGACACGTTCGTCCCCGCCACCGTGATGTTCTTTATCTGGCGGATCAAGTGCGGCTCTAGCAGGTCCTGGTCCACAAGATCCAAGAACACCCGCTTCACGTCTATGGAGGAGACGATGCCGCGTCTGGCTTCGATTCTCTCGCCATCGCGGAGCTCCACCGCAGTGGCCCTGCCGTTCTCGACGACGATCTTGCTCACTTCCGCGTTTGCCCGGACCGTCCCTCCGTGATGCTCGATGGCCCGAACGAGCGACTCGATGAGCATCCCGCCGCCTCCCCTCGGTCGCCACTGGCCAGAGGAGTGACAGCCTCCCATGAGACAAGGGGCGTAGCCCGAGCCTAACGTTGACGGAGCGGTCTGGCTGACGGAACCGTAGTAGGCCAGCGCTGCCCTCACGTACTCGCTCTCGAACCATTCGCTGACGACGGCCCTCGGGCTGCTGAGCACAGTCCGGATCAACCGATCTGCGTCCATACCCACGGCTCCGGCTCCATCCATGGCCCCAGCCAGTTCACCAAATGACGGGGGTGGTCCGTAGCTTACTGCCCCGAGCAGAGCGAGAAGGGCGTTGGAGAACTCGACGAAATCCCTGTACGCGTCTGCATCTTGCGCCGAGATCTCTCCGATGGCCTCACACGTCTTGTCCACACTCTTGTAGATAGGAACAGCCACACCGTCTAGGAAGGGGAAGAAGTACATCTCCTCCCTGACCATGTACTCCAGGCCGAACTTCTCCAATTCCAGGTCGGAAACGATGGGCGTCTCGACAACACCGCCGTGTTCACTGGCACCGATGTTGAACTTGAAGCCGGGAGCCTCGGGCAGGGCCTCTTCTGTGCTTACAAAGCCCCCTAGAACATCGTGTTTCTCCAAGACGAGGACGTTCTCTCCGGCCTTGGCCAGGTAACCTCCGCAGATCAGGCCGTTGTGCCCTCCACCAATGACTATGATATCGTATTCTGGCATTCTGCCTCCCTAGATCAGGAGCTCTCCTTTGTCCCAGACAGTCTTTCCGTCAAACTCGACCGTGACATCTTTGAAGATAGCGTCGATGTGGCACGGTGCGAGGACGTTACCGCCGATGGCGTAGTTGCTGCCGATGCCCAGATGCCCGTGTCCCAGCCGTCCCAAATCCTCGAGGTTCGTGCTGTACTGACGCGCCTCAGGATTGAGACCGACCCCGAACTCAGCAGCGTTGTATGCAGTCTGGTCCTGAAAGGTCTCCAGCGATTCCTTGAACGTGTCGGCCATGACGCCGCCCTCCAAACCGGTCACGCGCCCGCCCTGCACGACGATCTTGACAGGCTCGCGCCGGGTGACGCCGATACTCATGATCCGTACGTCGGCCACCACGACACCTTCCGCTGTGCCTTCGAGGGGCGAGATGTTGAGCTCGCTGTTCGGCAAGGCGGCAAACGTGCCTGGCTCGCGGAACAGACCGGTCTCGTATTGCACGGGCCGACCGGTCACCTCTCCTGTGATGTCGGTGCCCGCCGCTGTGGTCAGCCGCATAGTCTTGGCCTTGCTCAGTGCGGCGCCCAGCTTCCTGCCTACGCGGTCGCATTCTTCGAAATCGGCCATGATGCCCCCCACACACAGGCAGTCCTCGGTGACCTCACACATGGTCGCTCCTCGCGCGCCATTCTTGATGGCCTCGATCCTGGCGTCAGTGTGAGTCTGCGACCAGGTGGTGGGCAGGAAGAACACATCTGCCTTGGCGCAGGCGCCTACTACGGGGCTTGGTGGCTGCGCCCCGTGAGCCCCCGGCGGTGTGATCATGACGATGGTAGGCACCGCGCCGACCGAGTATGCCGCCGCCGCCAAGGCCTCAGCGATGCGCAGCTTGTTGGTATCTGTCGAGATGACGACGTTCTCACCTGGTTTGACACCGCCGCAATCCATGGCTCTCATCGCACCGCGCATCATCTCGATGAATCGCGAGCCACTTGGCATGTAGTGAAGATAGGCAATAGGCCATTCCATGATACTCACTCCTTGATATGGTCACCGCTAATGCTCGAGCAGGCACCCTTCGTGACTGGGTCCCACGTGTTCAGAGTAGAGCCGAAGGTAGCCGCGCAACCGACGCTCGGGCGGCTGCCACTGCTGACGCCTCTTGGCGATCTCCTCTGCTGGCACGAGCAGTTCGATACGTCGTCCAGGGATATCGATCTCGATGGTATCCCCCTCCTCGACGAGGGCGATGGGGCCACCTGTCACTGCCTCAGGCGATATGTGTCCCACACACGCGCCCTTGGTCGCACCCGAGAACCTCCCGTCGGTGACCAACGACACAGAGCCACCAAGACCCAACCCCACCAGTGTAGCCGTGGGCATCAGCATCTCGGGCATTCCCGGCCCCCCGCGCGGCCCCTCATACCGTATCACGATTACGTCGCCGGGCTTGATCTGACCGCCACGGAGTGCCCGCATGGCTGCCTTCTCGCCGTCGAATACCCGCGCGGGACCCTGATGCACCATCAAGTCGCCCGCCACTGCCGACTGTTTCACGACGCACCCCTCGGGCGACAAGTTCCCTCTCAACACGGCTATGCCCCCTTCGGGCCGCAGCGGCTCCGAGAGCGGTCGTATCACCTGGGGATTGCGATTCTCAGCGGCCGAGATGTTCTGTCCCACTGTGCCGCCGCTAACCGTCACGCACCCCAGATCCAGCTTGGTCTGAAGCTCCCGCATCACGGCAGGGACGCCGCCCGCCTCCTCCAAGGCCAGAAGGCTGTGGGTGCCGCTGGGCTTGACGTCGCAGATGAAGGGAGCCCTTCGACTTATGGCGTCGAATTCCTCGAGGTTCAATTCCTGATTGAGCTCCCTGGCTAGCGCCAGCACGTGCAGTATCACGTTCGTGGAGCAGCCCATGGCCATGGCCACAGTGATGGCGTTCCGCACCGCCTCGGCGCTCATGATCCTCGAAGGGCGAACGTCCTGTTCCAGGAGTCGCAGGATCTCGACGCCGCTTTGCCTGGCCAGAGCCTCCTTCTTACTGCTGACGGCGTGTGCGGTCGCACAGCCAGGCAATGACATCCCCAGGGCTTCCGTGACTGCGCTCATGCTATTAGCTGTGCCCATCATGGAGCACGAGCCTGGACCCGGACACACGCTGGCTTCGATCTCGTGGAGCTCGTCTGCCGAGATTTCGCCCTTGACATACTGGCCCAAAGCCTCCCGAGCTTCGTAGACGGCGAGTTCCCTACCCTTGTAGCGTCCGGGCATCATGGGACCCCCGGTGACCACGATGGCGGGGATATCCAGCCTAGCAGCCGCCATCAGAGCAGCGGGCACGATCTTATCACACGAAGCGAGCAGGACCAGCGCGTCGAAGCCATTCGCGAGAGTTCCCAGCTCGATAGAGTCAGCGATCAGGTCGCGGCTGGGCAGGATCACCCGCATCCCAGCGTGACCCTGAGCGATGCCGTCGCAGAGACCAATAGTGTTGATCTCAAAGGGCGTGCCGCCCGCAGAGACGACCCCCAGCTTGACGGCGCGGGCAAGTCGCCGCAGGTGCACGTGACCCGGATTGATCTCGCTCCAGCTGTTGACGACCCCGATGAAGGGTCTAGAGAGGTCATCGTCGGTCAAGCCCAGGGCGCGCAGCAATCCTCTCTGACCAGCCCGTTCAAGCCCGCCGACGATCTCGTTGCTTCGCGGCTTGGGCATGCTGTCCTTCCGGACGCTACAGGCCGAACTCCTTCTCAGCCTGAGTGATGGCGCGGTCAGTGATCTCCAGCATCTCGTCGATCTCTGACTTGGTGATGATCAGCGGAGGGCAGAACTCGATGATGTCCTCCACCTGGCGCAGGATGAGACCCTCCTCCAGGGCCAGGTCCATGACTCGGGAGCAGAAGCCCTCTTCCTCAGGAAAGCGCTCTCTCGTGGCCTTGTCCTTGACGAACTCGACGGCCGTCAGCAGACCTAGGCCTCTAACATCTCCCACGCTTGGATGGGGGCTCAGGCTCTCCAGACCTGCCAAGAGGTACTTGCCCATCTCAGCAGCGTTCTTCACCAGGTTCTCTTCTTCGATGATGCGGATGTTCTCCAGCGACGCTGTACAACTGACCGGATGGTTGTTGTAGGTGTGGACGTGCCAGAACGCCGGCATGTCCTCGATGATCTGCCTCTTCGTCATCGTGGCTCCGAGCGGAGAGTAGCCACTGGTGATGCTCTTGGCCATGGTCATGATGTCCGGCTCGATGCCATAGTGCTCTGCACCGAAGAACTTCCCAGTGCGCCCGAAGCCGCACACCACCTCGTCGTCGATCAGGAGCACGCCATACTCGTCGCAGATCTCTCTGATCCTGGGCCAGTACTCGGGCGGGGGCGCAATGCACCCTCCGGCTGCCATGACCATTTCTCCGATGAACGCGGCGACGTTGTCCGGACCCTCATGCTGAATGATCTGCTCCACGGAAGCGGCACACTGCAAGCCGCAATCGGGATAGCTCAGTCCGAAGTCACAGCGGTAGCAGTACGGCGCCGAGGCAAAGCGATATCCGGGGGGCAGAGGTTCCATGATCTCTCGCAGGGGAGACATGGTACCGGTGGCCGCCAGGGCGCCCATCGTCGAACCGTGGTATGCTCTGCGGCGAGAGATGATCTTGTACTTGCGCCGATACCCCTTGTGGTAGGCCCACTGCTTGGCGATCTTGAACGCCGACTCCACAGCCTCGGAGCCATCACACACGAAGAAGGTGATCGACAAGTCACCGGGTGCAAGCTCGGCCAGCTTCTCGCCCAGCTTGATCACTGGCTCGCTGATGTAGCCGTACGGGCAGAAGTAGTGGAGCCGGGAAGCCTGCTCCGCCATAGCCTTGGCGATGTCCTTGCGGCCGTAGCCCACGTGCACGGCGTAGACGCCGCTGGACATGGAATCCATGTAGCGTTTGCCATCCACGTCCCAGACGTAGATACCCTCGCCCCTGGTGAAGACCAGCGGTCCCATCTTGGAGACTTCCTGTGGTGAGACCACCGGGAATACCACACGTTCCTTAGCCTTGGACCTGAGTTCCGCTCCCGCTTTCGCCATATTGCATCCCTCCTATTCGGACTAGAGCTCCAGTGCCACTCTCGCCGCCGAGTGGATGGAGTGTCTGATGGAGTGGGGTTCGAGGCAATCGCCTACTTTGGCCACCACGCGCACCACGTCGCCTAGCTGGGCAGCCAGCTTGTCGCTAGGCACTCTGCCCAGGGCCAAAAGCAGGCTGTCGAACCCGATCTCCCCTCGCTTTCCATTCTGCGTGTAAGACACGCTGTCGTCGCTGATCTTCTCCACGGTAGCCCCGGTGACTATCTCGACCCCTTCCTCGTCCAGATAGCCCTCGAGCAACATCTGCCTACCGACGTACTTGAGGTAGGTGGCATCGGCTACAGTGTCCGATTCCTCCAGCAAGATGACCTTCTTCCCCTGCCTGGCCAGTGAGACCGCAACCTCTGCGCCCTCGTGGCCTCCCCATACGACGACGGTATCTCCTATCTCGGCCTCACCGCGCAGGTACTGCAAGAGCGTCACCACGTTCAGGCCGTCGGCGCCGGGTACGTCGGGCACACGCTCCTCCGAGCCGGTGGCCAGAATGACCACGTCCGGTCGAGCCTTGGCCAGCAGGTCGGGGCTCACCTCTGTCTTCAGCTTCACGTCCACGTTCAGCTTGTCGAGCTGTGTACTCAAGTACTCTACGATGTTGTCCAGCTCGTGCATGTATAGCCGGGGCATGTCCGCCACCAGAGGGACCAGCCCCCCCAGTCGCTCGGACTTCTCGTACAACGCAACCTGATGACCGCGGAGGGCTGCTTGCCTCGCTGCCTCCATGCCAGCCACCCCGCCGCCGACCACGGCCACTCTCTTCGGGTCCACGGGTCTATCCATGGCCCAGCGATAGTATCCTTCGCGCGTCACCTCGTAGTTGACGGCACAGTCCGCCATCCACTGCACGATGTGCCGGTACGAGCATCCCAGATCGCAGGCGATGCACCTTCGCACGTCCTCTGGACGGTCCTCCAGCATCTTCTTCGGCATTTCTGGGTCAGCCAGGCTCTGACGAGCTAGGGAGATCATGTCCACCCTTCCCGTCTCGATCACCTGCTTCACCAGCTTAGGGTCGTTGATCCGCCCCACGCCGATCACTGGGACGTCAACAACCTTCTTGACCTCCTCAGCCAGGTAGAGGATGTTGGCCCTGGGCGTGTACAGCGGCTGGATGTTGTAGTATACCCTCTCTTGTATCCCGGCCGACACGTCGATACAATCGATGCCCAGCTCCTGGAGGAGGGGCGCATAGACCTTCTTCGTCTCCTCGATGGTCAGGCCTTCGTCTCCCAGGAACTCATCGGCGCTGATCCTCATCAACAGAGGGTAGTCGGGACCCACCGCCTCCCGGCAAGCCCGTACGATCTGCTTGACGAGGAGGTACCTGTCCTTGCCGTACTTGTCCTTGCGCTTGTTGCAGTAGGGCGATACGAACTGCGCGATCAGAAAGCCATGGGCGCCGTGGATCATCGCTCCGTCGAATCCGGCCGCTTTCGCCCGCGCAGCCGCACGTGCGTAGCAGGCCACCAGTTCCTCGATCTCGTCCACGGCGAGGCCGCGAGGTTTGGCCGCCAGTGGGGGTGTGTTATCGGAGGGAGCCACTGGCTGCATGCCAATGATTTGCGGGCTGGATACCCTCCCACCATGTACGAGTTGAATCGTGCACTTCGCCCCATAGGCGTGGATGGCTTCCGCGATCTCGTTCAGCCCCGGTAGTTGTCTGTCGCTGTAGACGCCAAGCATACGTGAGAACATGTTGCCGTCGGGGCGTATGTAGGAGGCCTCAATGTGTACCAGGCCGAAACCTCCCCTGGCCTTGGCAGCATAGTAGTCTACCATGCGGGGGGTAACGTGACCGTCCTCGGTGGCGTGGTTCATGACCATAGGTCCCGCCACGATACGGTTCTTGATTTCCGTCGTGCCGACGGCGATACGCTCGAATACCTTGCTCGTGCTGTACTCGCCTCCCATTTGTTGCCGTTCCTTTCTCTCGCTAGGGGACCGAAAAACGGATCGGCCCGTGCTCCGATGCTCGCGCAACTCCGGCACGTGGTTGGAGTTGGCTAGCTCACGGCTGCGAGGGTCTCTTCGATGATGGAAAGCCCCTTGTTGATCTCCTCGGCCGTGATGATGAGCGGGGGAGCGAGCCGGATCGTGGCCTCGGCATACATGCTCCAACCTAAGAGGACGCCCCTGTCCTGGGCCTCATGGGAGAAGCGCTCGGCCCTGGCTGCGTCGTCCAGTTCCAGGCCGACCAACAGACCCTTGCCGCGCACGTCTTTCACCACGTCGAAGCGCCTCTGGAGTGTTCTGAGACCCTCCATCAACTGCGCGCCGCGCGCCGCGGCATTGCTCGGTAGATCCTCCCGGATCATGTACTCGATAGCAGCCTTCGACGCTGCACAAACCACGGCGTTGCCGCCGAAGGTGGTGATGTGTGACTTGGACGGCTTGTAGAAGGTGGACAGGATCTCCCGGCTGCTCATGAAAGCACCCATGGGCAGTCCACCACCTATGGCCTTTCCCAAGCACAACACGTCTGGCCACACGTCCCAGTGCTCTCCACAGAACCACTTCCCGGTACGGGCAAAGCCTGTCTGGACCTCATCGAAGATGAGTAGCGCCCCTCTGTCGGTGCAGAGCTTCCTGAGTCGAGGCATGTACTCGTCATCGGGGACGCGGACACCACCCTCCGATTGGATAGGCTCCATGATCACCCCAGCCGTTTCATCGTCGATGGCTTTCTCGGCCGCGTCGATGTCGCTGAAGGGTATGAACTCCACCATGGGCACCAAGGGCTCGAAAGGTTTGCGGTAGACCTCTCTCCAGGTCACTGAGAGGGAGCCATAAGTGCGCCCATGAAAACCTCTCTCCATGGTGATCCACTTCTTCCGTCCGGTGTACTTGCGGGCCAGCTTCAACGCCCCTTCGATGGCTTCGGTGCCGCTGTTCGCGAAGAAGGTCTGCTGTAGATTGGGCCCCGTGATCTGTGCCAGGAGCTTGGCCACGTCGACCTGCACCGGCACCACGTAAACCCCGAAGACCATGGCGTGGGCCAGCTTGTCCACCTGCTCTTTGACCGCGGCAGCCACCTCTGGATTGGTCGCCCCCACGCTGTTCACGGAGATCCCCGCGACCAAGTCCAGATACTCTGTGCCGTCGGCCATGGTGACCGTACAGCCGTGAGCCTTTTCTACCACCATCTGTTTCGGCGGTGGGGCTGTCTGGCACACGTATTCGGCGTCTTCTTCTATGTATGAGCTAATCGTTTCGAGATCCATGGGTCTTGGTCTCCTTCTCTGACTGTATAGCTGCAAGCGCTCGTGCTTCTTGAATCGACGAGACATCTGAACTCGCGCCAAGCGCTTGACCCGGACGCCCAGAGGTCGTCTGGCAGCGGCCTGTAGAGAATCGCGTAAGGAATGCAGCCCATTTCGACTAGAGTCTTCCTCCGCGGCTATCCGCGGGCCGACAAACCCAACTCCTTCAGTTTCTCCGGCGTAGGGACGCCATCTTCAGACCACCCGCGCACTGCGTAATACTCACCCAGCATCATGCCTAGATGTGGTAGGTTCCCCTTCGCGTTCCCCGAGGGTCGTGCGTGGGTGAGCATGCGGGGCGGTAGCGTATCTTCCTTGCGGCTGATACCCCATTGCCCGTTGATCAGTCTCTTGAGATTGAATAGCCTCTCACCTACGAGGAGTACATCCTGTACACTCCAGTCCCAACCCAGAGCCAGGTTCACCCATTCAGCCAATAGCTCCGGTCCCACGCCGCCCTTGGCGATGAATTTGCAGAGGCCCAGGCCATTGAAGACACCCATGAAGTTCTGGAAGTCGTACACCATTCGGGCCTTGCCCTCGCTGACCAGCATGTCAGGCGGGTCCACGTAGCCCATGTCTGGCCACTGAATGCCATACTCGTGCCAATAGGTCATGGTTTCCAGATGGTCACCGCCTCGATTCGCCGTGGCATACCCCAGAGCCATACTGGTGAAGGCCCTGGGGTCGTGGTAGGGCAGCTCGAGTCCCTTGACCTGCACGGCGAACTCGATCGCGTTGTGACCCAGTCGCCCCGCCGCGGCCCTGCTGCCGTCGGCTAGCAAGTCCCCCACGCCTTCTCGTCTCGCTATCATCTCAATGAGGCGGATCATGCTGTCCACGTTGCCCCACGAAAGGTCCAGTCCTCCGGTTGCCTCAGAAGTCAACAACCCCTTCTCCCAGGCCTCCATGGCGAAGGCGATGGTGCCCGAGGTTGAGATGGTATCCAGGCCATGGCGATTGCAGAGATCGTTCATGGCGGCGATGCTCTCCAAGTCATCGTTCAGACAAAGAGGTCCGAACCCGATGATGGTCTCGTACTCGGGCCCGGAGCCGGCAAGCCCAGCGTACGGCCCCTCACGAATTTCGATCTCGCGACCACAGGCAATGGGACAGGCGTGGCATCGGTAGGTGCCGGTGAGGATGGTCTCCGTCATCCTTTCTCCGGTGACCTTCGGCGCGCCTTCCACCCAGCTACCCAGGCGCCAGTTCTGGATGGCCATGTCACCTACTTTCTCGGTGGTGACGATGCCCCCTGACGTCCCGAACCGGGTCATGCCCAGGGACTTCTCTCTGATGGTGGTGTTGACCTGGCGCACGCTCTCCAGCAGCTCTTCACGATTGAAGTACCCTGGCTTGCCCCTGCCCCTGACGACGATGGCCTTCAGGTTCTTGCTGCCCATCAGGGCCCCCATGCCGCCGCGCCCTGCGGCACGGGAGTCTTTCCCGCCGACCATCACTGCGGCCATGCGACTCAAGTTCTCGCCGGCCAGCCCGATGCACGCCACCTGTGCCTTGGGATCAGTCTCATTCCTCAGCTTGTCTGCCGTCTGATAGGTATCCAGCCCCCAAAGGTGGGATGCCGGCCTGATCTCGACATCATCCTCGTTGACCCAGAGGAAGACTGGCTCTCGCGCTCGTCCAGTGATCACCAGACCGTCGTATCCAGCGGCCCGGAGTTGCGCGCCCCAGTACCCCCCGGCGGTGGCCTCATTCCAGAGCCCCGTCAGCGGCGAGCGACCGCAGAGGCAGACGCGAGCCGAAGTTGGTACCACCGTACCGGAGAGGACACCGATCATCAGGATCAAGCTGCTTTCCGGGTCAAGTGCCTCCCGGGACGGGTCCATCTCGTCGTAGTAGATCCTCGCAGCCAGGCCCCCTCCCAACAGGTACCTCTCGACCACGTTGTCTTCGATGTTCTCTACGCGGGTCTCTCCCGCCGTCAAATCTATCCGCACCAACTTGCCGGCGTATGTATAGGGCATGATGATCACCTTGTGTTCGTCTATTTCACCGCTTTGTCAGCTATGCTCAGAACCTCGTCAATGGCCACCAGGCCTTCCTTGAGCTCCTTCTCCGTGACGATCAATGGCGGGGCCATGAACAGCCAATTGCGAGTGAGGAAAGTATAGACTCCCCTCTTCATCAACTCCTGGTACATCTGGTCCATGAGACCCGTCTCGCCAGCCATCCAATCCACGATGGGCTCTTTGGTCCCCCTGTCCTTCACCAACTCGATGACGCCGAAGAGACCGATGGCGCGGAACTCGCCGATGGAGGGGTGTTTGTCCTGCATCTTCTTCAATTCGGCCTGCATGACCTGGCCCATCTTCCTGCAATTCTCGATGAGGCCCTCCTGGTAGACCTTCACGGCGGCCAGGCCCGCGGCGCAGGACATAGGGTGGCCATTGTAGGTCAGACCCATCCACAACATACGGTCCCAGAAATACTCCGCGATCTCGCTGGACACAGCCACCGCGCCGAGTGGCAGCGCTGATCCAGTCAATCCCTTGGCCATGGTGATGATATCTGGCTTGACGTCCCAGTTGTCCACGGCGAACCACTCGCCCGTTCTGCCAAAACCGCTCATCACCTCGTCGGAGACGAGCAGGATGTTGTACTTGTCGCACAGAGCCCTTACCGCCGGCCAGTAGTCGTCCCTGGGGACGAAGATGCCGTTGCTTCCCGTGACGCCCTCCATGAAGATGGCAGCGATTCTGTCCGGGTCTTCGTAGTGTATCACTTCTTCTATGTAGCTGACGCATTCGAGGTTACAGGTCTCCCTCTCCTGGTGGAAGGAGCAGCGATAGCAATAGGGATCGGGCACGTGCACCACGCCCGGGATGCCCGGCTCTACCTTCGTCCGCCGAATGTCGCCCGACACGGACATCGCGCCGTAGCTGGCTCCGTGATAGCCTCGAAAACGGGCGATGATCTTGAGCTTCCCTGAATAGAGTCGCACGAACTTGACGGCGTTTTCGTTCGATTCCGCACCACTCAGCGTGAAGAGGACCTTGGTCAGGTTGTCAGGCGTGATCTCAGCCAGCAACTCGGCCAGCTCCGCTCTGACCCGGGTAGTGAACTTGGGTGCGGCGAAGTACAACTGATCGGCTTGCTCCTTGATTGCCGAAACGATCTTGGGATGTTGATGACCGGCGTTGGTGCACATCAACTGGGAGATGAAGTCGAGGTAGCGATTGCCCTCCACATCCCAGAAGTAGCAGCCCTCGCCGCCAGCCAAAGCAATGGGCTTGGCCTTGGACTGCACCGCCCAAGAGGAGAAGTTGTACTGAACGCTCTTGTCTACCATCTCTTGTGCCGATTCCTTCTTACTCACAATCAGCCTCCTTGGCAATAGCGCCTGGCCCTTTGAGCCAATATGTCACTCCTGTCCTGCATTGAGGTTTCCGCCTGGGCACCACGCTCGACTACTCCTTGACGTAGGGCGTCCCCACGGCCGCTGGAGGTGTCGTCTTGCCCACCAGGCCGACGAAGGTCAGCAGCGTTAGCAGATAGGGAAACATGGATAGCAACTGCGGTGACACGCTGTAGTTGAGTGCTGGGATTCTGACAATCGCTGCCTGGGCGCTGCCAAAGAGAAGGCAGGCGGCCAGGGTTCTGACCGGCATCCACTTGCCGAAGATCAGCGCTGCCAGCGCGATGAAGCCGCGCCCAGCACTCATATTCTCAAGGAAAGTGTGAAGCTGACCGATCGACAAGAATGCCCCTCCCAACCCAGCCAGCGCACCGCTGATGAGCACGCAGATGTACCTAGTCCTCAAGACGGAGATGCCAAGCGTGTCCGCAGCCTTGGGATGCTCTCCCACCGACCTGAGACTCAGGCCCCAGGATGTGCGGAAGAGCACGAAGTGGGCCACAGGCACCAGTATAAACGCCAGATAGACGAGCGGGATGTGCTGGAACAGGACCTCACCTATGAAGGGTATGTCGCCTAGCACTGGAATCTTCCACACTGCAAATCCGGCCACGCGAGGTTTGTCCTGCAGCCCCCAGATGATGCGGAGAGAGTAGGTGGTCAGTCCCAGGCCAAGGATGTTGATCGCCGCACCAGACACAATCTGGTCTCCCCTGATGGTCACGCTCAGGAATGCGTGGATGAGGGCCATGAGGGCACCCCCGGCCATGGCGATCAGCACGCCCAGCCAAGCGTTCCCTGTGTAGAAGGCCCCGACTACTCCGGCGAAGGCGCCCGTAAGCATCATACCCTCCAGGCCTATGTTCACGACGCCGGAGCGCTCCGAGAAGATGCCGCCGATGGCGCTGAAGATCAGTGGTGTCGCCAGTCGCACACCAGCCGCGAAGAAAGCGGCGGTGAAGAACTCAATCAGACCTTGCAGCACCGGTTGCCTCCTTTCTTCTGAGCAGATGGGCACGCAAACGCGGTAGGGACACGCTGGCCACCACCAGGATGAGCGTCAGGCCTTGCACTACCTGTGCCAAGGCAAGAGGGAGGCCTTCCGTGCGCTGGACGGCGTTGAAACCAGCGCGCAGGCCGCCGAAGAACACTGCGGCCAGCGTCACTCCCACCGGATGTGTGTACCCCAGTAGCGCAACCGCAATGCCGTCGAAGCCATATCCAGGTGAGAAGAAGTCGCTGAGACGGTGCTGGACCCCAAGGATCTCGGCGGCTCCTGCCAGACCCATCAGCCCGCCGCTGACGAACATAGCCAGCACCATGCTGCGAACCACAGGTATGCCGGAGTACTCGGCTGCCTGTGGGTTGGATCCCACAGCTCTGATCTGATATCCAATCGTGGTCCGCCACATCACAACGTAGACTGCCGCAGCGACCAGCAGAGCCAGAAAGATCCCCACATGAACGCGGGCCGCCGGCCAGATGATAGGCAGCCATGAAGCCTGCGGGAGGATCTCCGACTGAGGATAATAGCCACGCGACTCCTGGAGAGGACCATGGAGCATGAGACTGACAAACCAGAACCCGATGTAGTTCATCAGGATCGTGGTTATGATTTCACTCATGTTCCACTTGGCTCGCAGCAGACCCGGTATGGCGCCCCAGATTCCGCCTCCTATGAAGGAAGCCACAAGGACCGCAGGCAGGAGGATGGGCGCCGGCAGGTCAGTGAAGGAGAGCGCAAGCCACCCGCCAAGAAGAGCTCCCATATAGAGTTGGCCTTCCCCTCCGATATTGAACAGCCCGCATCGGAAGGCGAACGCTACCCCAAGGCCTGCGAAGAGCAGGGGTACCGTCTTCTGGATGGTGAGCCCGAAGCCGCTGAGGCTGCCAAAGGCTCCTTGCAGGAGTACACCGTAGGCATCTAGCGGGTTTATGCCCGCCGCGGCGATGAACACACCCCCAAGCAACAGCGCTCCCAGCACCGCCCACACGGGGGCGAGGCTGAAGACGGCTGACACGATTGCTTCGGACCACTCTCGCCTCATGGGCTTTTCACACCTTCACCTTGCTGCTCAGGGCGCACACCAGCCATGAGGAGGCCAATCTCCTCGATAGTCGCTTCTCCGGCCTCCCTAGTACCCAAAGCCTCGCCTCCAAACATCACGGCGATTCTGTCACTGAGGGTGAGGATTTCCTCCAACTCAGTGGAGATCAGCAGAACAGCCGCCCCACGCTCTCTGTGCCTGAGTAGCTCCTTGTAGATGTACTCAGTTGCACCCACGTCCAGGCCTCGGGTGGGCTGTACGGCGACAATGAGCTCTGGGTTCCTGTAGAGTTCGCGAGCCAGGATCAGCTTCTGCTGGTTGCCACCCGACATCTGCTTGGCCAACAGAGTGGGTCGCGGAGGTCTAATATCGTATTCACCAATCAATCTGCTGACCAACTTACCTATGACAGGGAAGTTGAGGAAGGTCCGTCTGGACAATGGTGGTTCAAAGAAATGAGTGGAAATCAAATTCTCCGTGATCGTGAAATCGGGGACCAGGCCCTGGGCTTGCCGATCCTCGGGTATCCTTCCCACGTTCAGCTTGACTACGCCCCTGGTCCGCCGATCAGCGATGTCCTGTCCCAGAATGGTGATTTTGCCTGCCGTTGGCTTGAACAATCCCACCACCGCTCCGGCCAGTTCGCTCTGGCCATTGCCGCCCACGCCAGCGATGCCCAGGATTTCGTGGCGCCTCACAGAGAGGGAGATGCCCTGCAAGTCCACCGAGCAGCGCTCATCCTCCGTGTCGACCTCGAGACCCCTGACCTCCAGCACGGTCTCGCCTGGGGTCATTGGCTCCTTGTCTACCCTGAAGATGATCTCCCGGCCGACCATCATACGGGCTAACTCTTCCTTCGTGGTGTCGGCCGTATTGACTGTGGCCACGACCTTGCCATCGCGGAGGACGCTTACTCGATCGCTGATCTGCATCACTTCGTCGAGCTTATGGGTGATGAAGATGACCGAGTGGCCCTCGTCGACGAAGCGCCGCAATACGCCGAAGAGGTCGTCGACCTCCTGTGGAGTGAGGACCGAGGTTGGCTCGTCCAGAATGAGCAGATCGGCTCCCCGGTACAATGCCTTGATGATCTCCACGCGCTGTTGCGCACCTACCGAAAGGTTGCACACTTGTGCGCTTGGATCCACGTCGAGCCCGTAGTCGCGGGACAGGCGCTGGATCTTCTCCTCAGCCGAATCCAGATCCAGGAGGGGACGACTGACCGAACCGAGACCCAAGACGATGTTCTCGGCAACCGTGAAGGCGGGGATGAGCATGAAGTGCTGGTGCACCATGCCTATGCCATTCCTGATGGCATCTTTGGGAGACGAGAACCGAACAACCTCACCACGCAGACGAATCTGCCCGCCGTCCGGGTGATAGAGCCCATAAAGCACGTTCATCAGGGTCGTCTTGCCAGCCCCGTTCTCTCCCAACAGGGCATGTATCTCTGCCCTCCTTATGTCGAGAGAGATTCGATCATTGGCCGCAAGCCCGTCGAAGGCCTTTGTGATGTTCTCCAGTCCCAGAAGCGTGTCCAATGTAACACTCCCCCGGTGCAAGAACCTGCTGCTGTCGAGCTACCTCAGGTAAGCGCTCTACCGGGACGGACCCGGTAGAGCGCTTGAGGCCATAGGGCCAACCGTTACTGGGTCGGCTCGTTGATCAATGGGACCTCGATCTCGCCGTCGATGATCTTCTGCTGTACTCCCTCAGCCTCAGCAGCGATGTCATCGGGCACGAGACCGTGGTAGTCGGCAACCCGAATCACGCCCGTCTCCAGTCCGTACAGGTGGACGGTGCCGAACTCGAATGTACCCTCCTGGATGTCTGTGACGGCCGTGGTGAGCATCTCGGGATAGTCGATGATGGTGCTGGTGATGACTGTGTCGGGGGCCAGTCCGTTCTGATCATAGGCGAAGCCAATGGCCCATACGCCTTCCTCTTCACAGGCCTGGATGACCCCGATGCCGGCCGCATCCGCCACGTGGAAGATGCAGTCCGCCCCGGCGCTGATCTGGGCCAGGGCTGCCTCCTTGCCCAGGGCGATGTCGTCCCAGGAGTCCAAGTAGGCGATGGTGACTTCGATGTCAGGGTTGACCGACTCGGCGCCCAACCTGTAGGCCTCCAACTGCTGGACGATGACCGGGTAGGCGAACCCTCCGATGGCAGCCAGCTTGCCAGTCTCGGACATTCTGGCGGCGATGTAACCGCACACATAAGCAGTCTGGTGGTTCTCGTGGAGCAGGGACGCGTAGTTTGGACCCGCCACAATGCCGTTCACCACCAGAAAAGCGGTGTCTGGGAACTCAGGAGCCACAAGCTCGATGGGGTCACCGAACTCAAAGCCGTGTCCGATGACGATATCGTAACCCTCGGCAGCATAGTTGCGGAAGGCCTCCTCATACTCCGCGATGGGTACCATCTCCGTGTACGCCACCTCGGCCCCCAAGTTCTCCTCGATGGCCATGAGGCCCGCGTATGCCGCAGCGTTGTAGCCCTGGTCGGCGATGGAACCTGGCATCACCAAGGCAACCTTGACCGCCGCCTCTTCCTCCGGCGGCGCCTCAGGTGCTGGTGCGCCGCAAGCCGTAACTACCAGGGCGGCCACGAGCAACAATGTGGCCAGTCTCAGCAAGGTTGATCTATTCATCGTTTTTCCTCCATCTTCGTTGGTCGTTGGGTGCCCTTGCATAGGCACCGGACGCCATAGCGACCCAGGCCACCGACAGTGTTGTGGGTGTTAGCCACCATGGCCAGGGTTTACAGGACCAAGTTGCGCTTCGAATCACCTCCCTCCCCACATCTTCTCACTAACTCAGATCATTGCGGCCCAAAAGCAGGTACATCTCAAGTATACGGAGGCTTTCTGGAAGAGCCAGTGGCGTGGCTCCACCACCCCCGCGTGCGAAGTAGCCTCGCGCCCTCGCCGATGTTGTTGACGGCTCCTCTTCGAGCAGACGGGTCTCCACAGCACGGAAGACCTGCTGGAACTCCTCCTTGCTGGGCATGATGGTCACCAAACCCGGTCGGAGATCGTTGACACCCCGCAGGGGATGCATCTTACCTGCAATTCTCCTCGCTGCGCGCAGCCCACCTGCCCTCTTCTCTGCCGCACTGGCGAGAAAACTCCGATGGGTGAGTCTTGGGCTGACGTAGGCCACGATTTTCTCGTAGTATGGCTGCATACGTTCCAGTATGTCGCCGATCAGATCCACCAGCCGGTTGTGGACCTGCACGTAGGCCAGCTTCTCATTGTCGCCCCACCCGAGTTGCTCACCTCTGGGGACGCCGGAGTAATCGGCTCGCCAAGGACAGACGGTATTGGGTCTGTGCTCGAAGAGGCCAGGATCATCATATCTCGAAGCTGGGGACAGCCCGCCCCGGTGGTAGTAGAGCAGTTCATAGGGCACCAGCCCCATCGGCTCGGAGACAACGTAGCGATGCACGGTGACCCCGTCTCGTGCAAGCAGACCGTTATTGAGGGTCGACCGATCATATCCTGCACGAAGATGCGCGCACAGCTCCTCCGGTACCACCGCGTCATCCGCTGGCTTGAAACCTAGGTTCAAGAGATGACTGTTTACCGCCAGGTGTTCCATGCTCATGATATAGGGCTTGTCCTTGGTGCAGGGAAGGATCAGCATCAAGTTGCGACCGCCGCCCAGGCGTGGCCGGTACTCGCTGGTCATGAACTGGTGCCAGTCAGCCACGATGGGATGGTCGAAGGCCTCCAGGTTCTCCTGCGGGCAGTAGAAGGTCAGCCTCTCGTCGAGGAAGAAGGGAGGTATTGGCTTACGCTTGGAAAGCTCCACCAGTGCTGATCGATCCATAGACCACCTTAGAACCTGTTGAGGTAGAAGTCCCTGTTGATCATCTCTTGCTGGTATTGCTCAAACTCCCGCACCAGCGGCTCGCTCTTCTCGCGTAGGGCCGGCAGTCCCCTGTAAATGCGATTCCAAGCCTCTCGCGCCTCCTCGGCGATGCTTTCCTCGTCCGCGGTGAGGACGCGGCCATCCTCCACGACTACTCGGCCATCGACGATGACGGTGTGCACCGAACTCCCGTTCTCGACATAGGACAGGTGCCGGAATGCGTCGTTGAAGGGGGTGAAGAGCAAGGTCTCGGTGTTGAAGAGAACGATGTCTGCCAGCTTGCCCGCCTTCAATTCACCAAGATCGTTCTCCATGCCCAAAACGGCCGCGCCGTTGATGGTAGCCATGTGCACGACGTCCCGGGAGGAGGGCCACCTATGGTGGTCTGTGCTTCTCAGGTTGTGGATGAGGCCAGCCAGCTTCATGGCGTCGAACATGATCTGGTTGTCGCTGCTGGCCGAGCCGTCGGTGCCCAGAGCGACCTTGATACCCCTCTCCAGCATCTCGATGATGGGCGCAAAACCGCTGCCTATGCGCAGATTGCTGGCCGGATTGTGCACCACACGACTGTCACTTTCTGCCAGCATATCGAGATCGGCGTCATCCAGCCACACGCAGTGGGCCAGAGAGACCTCAGGCCCAAGGAGGCCTCGTTCCTTCATGGCTGCCGTCGCTGACTTGCCATAGAGGTCGAAGCAGACCATGGCCTGCAGCTTGGTCTCCACGAGGTGCATGTGCCAGCCACCTCCGTGGCGCTTGGCCACGTCTAGGGAGCCCTGGAGCAGTTCCTCGCTGCACCACTGGAAGCCGGACGGACCGGCAAAGCATAGCAGCCTTCCTTCTTCGGCGCCATGCCACTTGCGGAAGAGCCAGTCCAGCAGTTCGACGTACTCGCTGGCGGTCAGCTTCTCCTGGCTGTCTCCCAGCAACGGGGCCAGTGCTGGCCTAGCCGCCACCGCGGCCCTCATCACCTGGTCGTTGTCTTCGATCAAAGGGGCCACCCCGCCACGGATTCCCGCATCAGCGTAGGCCTGCATGGCTGCGTCCAGGCCCTCCGCGGTGAGGCCCCCACCCATCCATAGGTGGTCCAGAACGGCCGTGGTGCCCGTCTTCAACATCTCCATGGCGCCAAGCGTGGCCGCGAGATAGATCTCTCTGGGGGAGAACCCCCCAATGAGGAACAGGTCGAGTAGCCAGAGCTCCAGCGGCAGCTGCTCCTTGGTGGCCTTGGCAAAATTCTCGGGGGAATGCGTATGGGCATTCACGAAGCCCGGTATGGCCAATCTGCCCGCTCCCTCGATTATTCGATCGATGCCGTTCTCTGAGATCCGTTGAGGGCTGATCTTGGTGATTCTGTTGCCCTCAACGAGGATGTTCTGCCCGAGACTATGTCCGTCGGGCTGGCTTTCGTCCAGTACGGCGCAGCCCCTGATCAGAATGCTCAATCTAGGCCTCCCTCTCCTTGAAGTAGTCCCTGGTCGCCTGATAGTAGAGCGTTGCCACCTGGTCGTTGAGGACACGCAGAGTCCCGGGAATGGTGCTGAACACCTTGGGCACGGTGAACTCCTCGTCCTCTGAACGCATGCGGTGCAGGCGATCCAGGTCAACCTCGGCGTAGTTGATGCCCTCCGTGGTCAGGCTCGCTACCTCGCCTTCCGGGCTGAACACGTAGCTCATGCCTGCTTCCACTCCCCAGATGTTCACAGTGGAAGCCGTGTAGACAGTATTCTCCGCCGCCCTGGCCTGGAGGATCGCCCTCCACACGTCGTGCAGCTCGTAGATCAGTCCACCGGTGGGGAAGAACACGATGTCCGCTCCCCGCATGGCGAGGTTTCTAGCCATCTCAGGGAACCAGGCCTCCCAGCAGATGAGCAGCCCGATGTTCATGATGTCGGTCTCGACGAGGAGGGGTCCCTCTCCCCGGTACATGGTCTCCTCGTTCATGGCCGGGACAGTCTTCTCGTACACGGAGAAGCTGTCCCTATGCGGGTCTGCCAGGTGATAGAGGTTGTAGAAACCCTTGGTCTCCTGCTTTGCTCCCCCAAAGAGGACGTAGACCATCTTCTCCTTGGCCTTCTGCCGAAGACTGGCTACCACGTCATCGTAGTCCAGGGCATCCGATTGTGGAGAAGGCCCAGGGTAAAGCTCCGGGAAAGCGACCAGTTGGGCGCCTTCGTCCACCGCTTCGTCTATGTAGTCGAGCGCCAGGGAGAGGTTCTTCTCCTCAGGAGCGGTGGGGTCGTCGATGACACGACCCGCGGCGTACCTGAGGTACGACCTGGGCTGTACGACAGCTATCTTGACTTTGCTCACGATCTAACCTCCCCGTTAGCCTAGACTTCTTTCACTTCGATGCAACTTACAGGACAGTAGTGAACGCAGAAGCCACACCTCACGCAGACGTCCGGATCGATCCAGTAGGCGTCCTCTTTCTCCTGCGGCGCCTGTACCTGGCAGACCGTAGAGCAGGTCCCGCACATCGTGCACTCGTCGGCATCTATCTCCACCAACAGGTCAGCCACGCCACGCTTGTTCACCCTCTCCATGCCCTGGAGGCCGGTCCCGCGCAGCTCATCCAAGGTGACCCTCTGATCCTGAAGGTATGCCCCCAGACCCTTCTTGAGCTGCGTGAAGACCTCTGGCCCATGGGTCATTGCAGCCGTGCACACCCCGATGCCGGTGGCTCCGGCGATGACCATCTCCGCCGCGTCTTGCCACCTGGCGACTCCACCCAGGCCGATGATGGGCAACTTGGTCCTGCGGAAGATCTCCACCACATAGCCCAGCGCCACCTCTTTGATCGACCGCCCCGACAACTCGGGCATCCAGGTGCCGATGTTGCGAGCCAGCGGCGGCTCCTTGGTGTAGATGTCGAAGCTGATGGCGGGGAATATGGTATCCCTGGAGGCGATGGCATCTGCCCCGGCGTCCTCGGCTGCCTTGACCAGATCCTCCAAGTTGGAGGGCTCTGGCAGCAGCTTGACGATAACGGGGATGTTCACTGAGTCCTTCGCCGCCTTGGCCACCTCGTAGGTGCGCTTCGCGTCCTGCACGGCCCCGATGCCCCCGCCGATGACGACGTTGGGAGCCGAGCCAAAGGCCGAGAGCTCGATAGCTGCCACGCCAGCCTCCTCCGCACGGCCAGCCATACGTTTGATGTCGTCCCCAGGGGTGTCGGTTACCGCCTGAAGGCTGATGATGACGGGCACTCCGCCTTCCTGGGCAACGGCGATCTCCTTCTCAACCCACTGTTCGAAGGTCTTGAATGACCAGGGATCGGTCAGAATCAGAGTGTCCTCGCTGAGCGCGCTACGCGACAGGCTCAGCTTCTGGCCGGGCGATGGCTTGACTCCGATGGATTTGGTGACAACCGCACCCGGCTTCGCGGTGGCGAAGCGCTTGAGGGAAGCCCCGGTGATGCCGGGAGGGCCAGCTCCTAGGATGAAGGGATTATCCAGTTCCAGGCTCCCGATGCGGACCTTCATATTTGCGTCTGTCATGGTGTGCTCTCCTTCGTCTTCGCTTTGGCTCACAAGCGGCTCAATCACTCATGCTGTCTATCTGCCACGATCCTTGGCTTCTTCGAGAGCCTCGAGGACCCGCGATTTCGTCCCCGGCAGATCACGGACACGCGCGCCCGTCGCATCGTGAATGGCGTTGATGATGGCGGGAGCGGTGGGCAGTGAGGCTATTTCGCCCAGGCCCTTGGCCCCGAAGGGGCCATTGGGATCGGTCGTTTCGATATAACTGGGAATGATGTTGGGCGTCTGCATTGCCCTGGGCACACCACACTTTCCCAGCGTATTGGTGATGTTCCAACCCTCCTCCATCTTGAACTCCTCCGAGAGGGCGTAACCCATGCCCATGATCACGCTACCCTCGATTTGGAGGCGTACGTTCTGAGGGTTGATGGCCTTTCCAACGTCGTGGCACGCTATGACGTCAAGTACCTCAACGGCACCTGTCTTCTCATCGACCGCCACCCGCGCTGCCTGAGTGCCGAAGCCCAAAGAGATGTAGTTGATGTAGTTGTCAGGCCTCTTCTCCCCCAGAGCATCGGCCGTGGTATAGGTCTTCGGCACCACGTATTCGCCGTGGCCGCTGAAGCTCTGACCCGTCTTCTGTGCCTGCGCGGCGAACTCGGTCAAGGTGATCAACTGGTCACCTGTTCTCCCGTCCACGAATGCTGCATCGGTGAACTGGAGGCCGTCGTAGGGTACTTCATACTCCTCAGCCACGTAGTCGGACACGAGGTCCCTGAGCCTCCGGCTGGCTCGCACCACAGCGTTCCCGGAAACCAGGGTGCTGCGAGAGGCACAGGTAGGGCCTGTGTCCAGGGGGCCTACAGTATCACCGTGATGGACTTCAACCATGTCATAGGGCAGGCTCAAGATCTGAGCAGCCATCTGCGCGGCGACGGTCATAGCACCCTGGCCTATCTCGCAAGCGGCGACGCTGATCAGCACCTTTCCATCAGGGAGCAACTCTGCGATGGCCCGGCCAACGTCCTCGGCACCCAGGCCAAGACCCACGTTCTTGAAGCAAGAAGCCACGCCTATCCCTATCCTGCGCCCATTCGCTTCGATGGGATGCAGAGCGGCGAGGTCCTTCTCCACCTTGTCCAGTGTCTCCACCAGGCCCACGCTGGGCCCGAGCACCTGGCCGGTGCTGGTCGTGGACCCTGGCCTCATGGCGTTCACGCGCCTCAATTCGATGGGGTCCATGCCCAGCTTGCTGGCCAGCTCATCCATCTGCCCTTCCATGGCGAAGGTTACCTGATTGATCCCAAAGCCGCGCATGGCACCACACGTCACGTTGTTGGTATACACTGCGGTAGAGTCAACGCGTACGTTGGGGATATCGTAGGGTCCGGTAGAGAAGACCGTAGCCTGCTCCGTAACCTCGATGCCCCACGACCCGTAGGCGCCTGTGTCGATGAGAAGCTCTGTCTGCATAACCGTCAGTTTGCCGTCCTTGGTGGCCCCCGTCTTGTAGTGCATAGTCATGGCGTGCTTCTTGACGTGCACGCGGAGCGACTCCCTGCGAGTGAGGACCATCTTCACCGCTCTATGGGTCGCCTGGGCCCCCATGGCAAGCATAATCTGGAGAGTGATGTCGTTCTTGGCCCCGAAAGCTCCACCCCCGGGTATCTGCACCACCTGGACCTTATCGGCCTCGATCCCCAGGGCGTCGGCTATCTGGCGCTGGTCGCCGAAGGGGTACTGGGTGTTCATCATCACCTTCACACCACCCTCTGTCGGCTCTGCCAGTCCCACTTCCGGCTCGAGGTAGGCATGCTCGATGAAGGGAGCGGAATAGGTGGACTCCACCACGACTTCAGCCTCTGCGAAGCCTCTGTCCACGTCGCCCTTCCGTATCTGGGCCTTGTGGTGGATGTTCCCCTCGGGGTGTAGCTTGGGTGCATCGGGCGCAAGGGCCTGCTCAGGGGTGAAGACGCCCGGAAGGGGCCGATACTCCACCTTGCAGGCATCCCGAGCAGCTTCCGCCTGTTCCTCTGTCTCGGCGAAGACGACCACCACCGGCTCACCAATGAAGCGAACCTTGTCCAGCGCCATGACCTGGGCGTCGCGGACCATGGGACCGTACACGTTGTCCCCCGGGACGTCCCTGGCGGTCAGGACCGCATGGACGCCCGCCATCTCCTTCGCCGCGCTGGTATCGATTCGCAGTATCTCGGCATGGGGATGGCCGCTCCAGAGGACCTTTCCATGAAGCACCCCCTCCGGTGTCATGTCATCCCCATACTTGAGCGTCCCCAGTGCCTTGGCAAGAGCGTCCTTCTTTTCGACGGGCGCGCCAACGACCTCCCTCACAGGCTCCGGTGCAGGCGCCCCCTCACCGGCCATCATCTTGGCAGTCTCTTCTATGGCCCGGAAAACGGCCGGATACGATCCACACCGGCACATAACCGGGTTCAGCGCCTTCTTCATCTCCTCACGCGTAGGGTTGGGGTTCTCGTCGAGCAGGGACTTCGCCGTCAGTATCATGCCGGGCGTGCAGAAGCCACACTGAGGCGCCCCCTGACGCGCGAAGGCCTCTTGAAGGGGATGTGGCTTCCCGCCTTTCGATAGGCCCTCGATGGTGGTCACGGAGCTTCCACGCACGCTCTCCATCTCCTTCCGGCACGACCGCACAGTCTGGCCATCGACGAGCACCGTGCAGGCGCCGCAAGTTCCCTCCGAGCAGCCGTTCTTGGCGCCCGTGAGCCCCAACTCCTTCCGCAGGAAATCCAGCAGCGTCATGTCTGGCGCCACCTGCACGACCATGGCCTCGCCGTTCACGGTGAGGGTTATCTCAATCTCACGCATAGCATCGCTCCTACAGTTCGTGGAGTGCGCTTCCGACTAGGTTCTCGGTGCCAGAGAGATGCACTCCACAGGGCAGATCTCCACGCACAGTCCACACCCGTAGCACTTCTCCGGGTCTGGCTTGGGCATGCCATCCTCGGCCAGGTCATAGGCTTGGTGCCCGCCGTCACGACAGGCGTAGTAGCACATACCGCACTTGGTGCATGCGGCCTCGTCAACACTGGCCACCACGTCCTTCTTCACGAACAGATCGCTGTGGGGGACGAGGTTGGGCAGGGCCTTGCCGACCAGGTCAGCAGAGCTGCCGAGACCCTTGTCCTCCAGGAAGTAGGCCAGCCCTTCCTTCAGATCCTCGACGATGTCGTAGCCATAGTGCATCACGGCAGTACAGAACTGTACGGTGGACGCGCCGACGAGCATGTATTCGACGACGTCACGCCAGGTGGTCGCACCGCCGCTGGCCGCCAGGGGGATGCCTGACCTCTTGGCAATCATAGCCAGCGTACGGAGGGTAATGGGTTTCACCACCGGGCCACTGACGCCGCAGAAGGTGGACTTGCCGTTGATGTTGGGATACGGGATCAAGGTGTCCAGGTCTATGCCCAGCAATCCGTGGACGGTATCGCTGGCACACACGCCGTCGGCGCCAGCTTCCTCCACGGCTTCCACGATCTCCGTGATGTCGGTGACCTGGGAAGTCAGCTTGGCAACGATGGGCATGTTGCCAGAGTGCTTCTTGACCCAGCCCAGTACCCTCTTCACGTCATCAGGTACCTGGCCCACCATCAGCGAGGCCCTGGCGAAGGGGGAGTCGGTGGGGCAGGACATGCTGACCTCCACCAGATCAGCCCCCACGTCCACGGATCGCTTGGTAAGCTCCTCCCAGTGCTTCTCGCTGGTAGTACCCCAGAGACTGAGGCCCACGATCTTGCTGGGGAATTCGTCCTTCAGTCTGCGGACGGCGTCCTCCATCACGTCCATGTGGAACTCGGAGATGTTGTCGATGTTACCCAGACCTACCCCCTTCTTATCTTCGTAGTCCATGCTGGTCATGATGGGGTAGCTGATGTCCACCTGGTAGCTCTCAACGGACGTGGTCTTCATGATGGCTCCGGCCCATCCGGCCTCGAAAGCCCTCTTGACCATCTCGTAGCTGTCTGTCGGTGGCGCCGAGGAAAGAACAAAGGGGTTCTCGAAGCGGAGGCCACAGTACTCCACTGACAGATCTACTTTTGGTTCCTGGTACATTATCCTGCTCCCTCTGCTACTTGGCTCGACTCAGGTAGTCGTGGATCGATCGGGCCGCCTGCTTCCCGTAGGCCACAGCCTGAACCACGGTCCTTGATGGTGGATTGTGCAGAATGTCGCCCCCAGCGAAGACGCCAGGTCGAGAGGTCATCAAGGTCTCGCCGTCCACCAGCAGGTAGCCCCTCTCGTTGGTCTTGAGTCCGTGGAACTGCCTCACGGCATTGTCATCGGGACCCTGCCCAATGGCTACTATGACTGTGTCACACGGGAGAGTGAAAGCCGAGCCTTTGACGTCTACGGCGCTCTCCGGCACGAACTTGCCGGGATCCTTCCACTCGATGTTCACACCTTCGACTCCCGTCACCTTGCCCTTTCCATCGTTCAGGAATCTCACTGCTCTGGCGCGGGTGACGAACTCTACGCCTTCTTCCCACGCCATCTCCACATCCTCGGCGAAGGCCGGCATCTCATTTGGGGCTTCGAGGCAGACGACGGTGGTTCTCTCGGCACCCATTCTCACGGTTGAGCAGGCAGCGGTCATAGCGACGCTCCCGCCGCCGATGACCAGGACTCGCTTTCCCATCTTGACCGGCTCAGGGACCGCCAGGCCGTTGGCTTGAGCAAGGAGGTCCAGAGCAGAGTGAATCCCTTTGGAATCCTCGCCTTCTACTGCTAGCAGGAAAGGTTTCTGGAGGCCGACGGCGATGAAGACGGCCTCATAGCCTTGCTCGAAAAGGCCGTCGATGGTGGCACCATCGCTCAAAGCGGCGTTCAACTTGAATTCCACTCCCAACTGCTTGATGGCGTCTGTCTCGGCTTCGATGACGTCGTGGGGCAGCTTGAAGGCAGGAATGGCACTGGTCATGGCGCCGCCCAACTGAGCTGATGCCTCAAACACGGTGGCGGGATACCCCATCAAGGCCAGTTCATGGGCGGCGGTCAGTCCGGCTGGTCCACCACCGATGACGGCCACCTTCTGAGCGCGCTTGGGTTCCGGGGTTGGTTTTCTCGCTCCGTGCTCTCTTTCGTAGTCGGTGAGGAACCTTTGCAGAGCTGCGATGTTGATGGGCTCGGTCAGCACCTGGCTCCGACACCGCTCTTCACAGAGGGCGTCCGTCGGGCAAACCCTGCCGCACACACCGGAAAAGACGTTTGCTTCCCTCAAGACACGGATGCCACCCCAGAGATTGTTGAACCTGATCTTGCGGATGAAACTGCGGATGTCTATTCCGGCGGGGCATCCTTTGTTGCATGGAGGGTCCTCGCACATCAGGCAGCGTGAGGCCTCGATAAGTGCTTGCACGGGGGTGAGGGTCTTCTCTATCTCCTCGAAGCTCTTGACCCTCTCCGCTGGCGAGAGCCGGGTGGCCCTTGTTCTTCCACTCATGTTTCAGATCTCCTTGGTAGAGACTCTCCTTCTACCCTTTCCAGAGCCTACGGATCGTGTCCATGGCTCGGTTTTCCAGCTCCTTCTCGTCCACGAGTTGTGCTGCACCTCTGTCTACGACGATCTGGCCATCCACGATGACCGCAGCTACATCGCCAGCAGCGGCCCCAAGGACGGTGTGGTATACCACGTTGTCGGAGATGAGGGGAGCAGGAGAGTTGTCGTCGATCAGAACCAGGTCCGCCAAGTTCCCTTCCTCGATGGAACCGGCCTCCAGGCGCAGGGCACGGGCGGCATTGGTGGTGAGAAAGGAGAGAACGTCCTGGGCACCGACACCGGCTCCGCCTGTGGACAAGGCGTGGAGCAGGAAGGTGGTGCTCATGTTGACAAAGGGGTCGAAAGCCCTCACGAAACCGTCGTCACCCAGCGTGACGTTCACTCCATGTTGCAGCATCTGAGTGACCGGTGCCGCACCGGTACCGATCTCCATGTTCGAGATCGGGTTATGAGAGACAGAGACCTTCCGTGCAGCCAGAATCTCTATCTCCTCCTCCGTTAGATGGACGCTTTGCGAGGCGATGGTCATCTCGTCCAGCACACCAAGATCATCCAGATAGGGAACTGGTCTCTTGCCAAAACGTTCCAGAGCATCTTCGACGTGATAGGTTCCCTCGGACAGGTGGAGTTGAAAAAGCGCGCCATTCTCGCGCGCTATGTCCTTGGCTCTCCTGATGTAGTCTCCGCTGCAGGAGAAGGTGGTATGAACGCTCATCATGCCCCGTACCCGGCCAGGCAGATTCAGGATGGCGGCGTTCTCGTCGAGCAGCTTCTGAGCAACCTCACTACCAGCTCTCTCCGTCGCCTCGTTGGAGACGATGGCTCGCGCTCCGGTGGCGGCGATGGCCTGCGCCTCTCGTTTCATGAAGCCAGCCTCTGCGTATGGTGCCTCCATGACGTCGCAGAATGCTGTGTATCCACACTTGAGGTGCAGCAGAGCTGCGTAGGCTGCCAGGCTTTCCACGTCGCTTGCCGTGAGTACGTCTTCCACTAAAGGCCACCACCACTCCTTCAGAAAAGGCCAGAACCCGGCAGGGGGCGCGATGGGGTGGCCGTAAGCGACCAAGCCATGGAGATGGGTGTGAGTACTGATCAGGCCCGGGAGGATAATGCCATCCACCCTGATGTCGGCCTTCGCGTCAGGCTCACTCTCAATGCTCTTGATCCGATTGCCCTCCATCTCGATGATGGGATCGGCCACGACGCCCCTGGATCCCATCGTGATGGCGAATGTTCCTGCTACCCGCAAGGTGATTGCCCCTTTCCCTGAGTTCCAGGCGAAGGACAAAGCGGACGGACCGTGGTCCGTCGACTTACTGGTATCGCTAGCGAGAACTGGCTACGGTTTGAGGAGGGAGTTGCCCAGCCTGTGGGAGACTTCCCTGGCCACGCTCCTTATCACGTCCAGATGGCTCATGGCCCTCTCCGGAGTGAATCGATAGGCAGGCCCGACCACACCAATGGCGGCGATCACCTCATCGTTGGGGCTGGAGATGGGCACGGCAAGGGCGTTGGTGCCTTCTTCTAGCTCCTCGAAGGAGGTGGCGTAGCCTTGCTCGCGCACTCGCTCCAGTTCGTAGCGCAGGTCGGCAGGGTCCGTGATGGTCTTCGGCGTCAGGCGCAGCAGACCCGCCTCGAGCACGAGCTCCAATTCCTTCTCCGGCATATGAGCCATGAAGATCTTCCCGGCCGACGTGCAGTGCAGGGGAGTACGTCTCCCTTGCCAACCGACCGACTGCACCAAGTGAGGCCCAGGCACCTGTTCCACGTTGAGCACCTCGCCCCTGACCAGGTACCCAAGGTAGGTCAGCTCTTCAACCGCATCAGCCACGTAGTGAAGATAGGGGCGCACCACCTGCGGGACATTGCGACTGTTGAGCATCGTCCCCGCAAGCTCAATCAGGCGTATGCCCAGACTGTACTTGCGGTTCCGAGGGTCCCGCTCCACCAGGCCACCTTTTTGCAGGGAGGCGAGGAGTCGGTGCACGGTGCTCTTGTGGAGACCCAACCTGTGACTCAGCTCCGTGACTCCCAGTTGGGCCTCGGTGATGCTGAACGCGTTGAGGATTGATATGGCTCTGTCTACTGATTGGATTGGCATCTTTGGATTGTCCCCCTTTCGCCGAAGCGTAGTGTATTGGTGCTTAGCCCATGGTCAGGGCCATGATGGCCTTCTGCGCGTGCATACGGTTCTCGGTCTGATCAAATACAGCCGACTGAGGCCCATCCATGACCGCACTGGTGACCTCGAAATTGCGGTCGGCTGGCAGGCAGTGCATGTAGAAGGCGTTGCGGTTGGCCAGCTTCATGGTGTCTTCGTCGCAGATCCATTGGCGATTCTCCTCGAAGAGCTTCTGAACCTCCTCGGCCTGGGGAGTTTCGGTCTCTGGCGGGAAGAAGTGACGGGAGGTCCAGTTCTTGGCGTAGACCACATCCGCGCCGCGAACAGCTTCCTTCATGTCGTGGACGATCTCGACAGAGCGGCCATTCTTCGCCGCGTTGGCTTGTACCTGATCCATGACCTTGGGGTCGAGATCGAATCTCTCCGGATAGGCGACGGTCACATCCATCCCCATCAGGCTGGTCAGCAGTAGCGCGCTGTGCGCTACGCTGAGCGGCTTCTGAGAGCGAGGAGAGTAGGCCCAACTCATCACGAACTTCTTGCCTTCGAGTTGACCTAGCTTCTCCTTCATGGTCAGTATGTCGGCCATCCCCTGACATGGGTGGTACATGTCGGATTCCATGTTGATGACGGGGATGTCTGACCATTTGGCGAATCCGTCCACGACCTCCTGGCCGGCGCCGTAGACCCAGTTGACGGCCTGGCCAAAGCACCGAATAGCGATACCGTGGCCCATACGGCTGAGCACGCGGGCCACGTCGGCCACACTCTCCGTTCTGTACTCTCGAACTTCATCATCGAGCGCGGGGGTGTAGATCTCGCCGGGGGACAGGTAGTGAGCGTGTCCTCCAAGCTGAGTCATCCCGGCCTCGAAGCTGTTCCTGGTGCGCAGGGACATCCCGTAGAAAATCATGAACAGCGTCATGTCGGGCAACAACCGGTGAGGTTCCCGGACTGCGAACCGCATCTTCAGGTCCAACGCCACATCGATGATTGTCTGGATCTCTTCTCGGCTGAAACCCCTCGTGGTCAGGAAGTCCCTCCCCTTCAACGAGTCTGTCTTCATTAGCGAGTATCCCTCCCTTGGCAATGACGGCAATTGGCGCCTTCAGGGCTCAGTGGAGCAGTGTGGACAACAGAGACTGCGCAGCTCGCGCGACGCGACCAGGGTGCCAGGAGAGTTGAGCGCACCACTAGAGTAAGAGAACGCACAGCAAGCGACGTTCCCCGGTTGAGAAGCTCGTCTCTATGGGTCTATTCCTATATGGAAGGCCGAACGCTGCTCTGCCCCAATCTTGCTAGATTATACAACAACGTCTCAACAATGTCAAGTAGCCATTGTCGATTGTACAACTCTGTCTCCATAGCCTGAACAAGCTCGTTTCCAGGCGGACATCTTCTCGGTAATTGCAATCGCGTCTCGCGTCACACAACAAGCCCTTGACAACAACTGGGAAAGGAGTATAATTGGTAGTTGGGGCGCCAAGCTCTCCATTCCGCAGTGAGGACACGACAGCCGAGTAGCCCAATCGCGGGCTCTCTAGCCCAGAAGACTATGGAAAGCCATCACGATTGGGGAAGGGCCGATGTCTCAAGCATCTCGGATGCCGGGGCTCCCTTGCCTGTGGGGTGTCTGTGGCCAGGCGCGGCCTTTTCTGAACATGTCACATCTAAACAGAGGCGAGATAGGTATCCCCCATGGGGCTGACCATAACCGAGAAGATCCTGGCCCGGGCGGCCGGCCTGGAGGCGGTCGAACCTGGTGACATAGTCCAGGTCAAGGTCGACCTGGTCATGGGCACCGACGTGACTCTACCCCTCAGCATCCTGGAGTTGGCCCGGATGGGCGCTGAGCGGGTGTTCGACCCCGAGAAGGTAGTCGCCGTCATCGATCACTTCGCTCCTGCACCCAACGTCGAGGCCGCCACGCGGTCCAAGATGGTGCGGGACTTCGCCTTCGAGCAGGGGCTTGTCCACTACTTCGAGCCGGGTTACGGCCGATCAGGTATTTGCCACGCTCTACTCCCTGAACAGGGGCTGACCCTTCCCGGGTCCGTGGTGCTGGGGGCGGACTCACACACCACCACCTACGGAGCGCTGGGCGCCTTTGCCACAGGGATGGGCAGCACGGACATCGCCGCAGCCATGGCTCTCGGCGAGACCTGGCTCAGGGTTCCAGACTCCATCAGACTCCACTACCACGGCGCCCTCCCCAAGTGGGTAGGTGGCAAAGACCTCATACTGCGCACTCTGCACGAAGTAGGCGTGGCCGGCGCGATCTACAAGGCCATGGAGTTCTGCGGGCCGACCATCGAGGCGCTACCGATGAGCGATCGCTTCACCATCTGCAACATGGCCGTGGAAGCGGGGGCCAAGAATGGCATCATAGCGCCCGACGCAGAGACGGAGCGCTACCTGTGCGATAGGACCACCCGATCCTACGAAGCCCTGCACAGTGACGACGACGCCTCCTACGCGGCCACGTATGAATTCGCGTGTCATGAACTGCAACCCCAGGTGGCCTATCCCTTCTCGCCGGACCAGGCTAGGCCTGTCCAGCAGGCAACGGATGTCAAGATCGACGCGGTCATTATTGGCTCGTGCACCAACGGACGGCTGGAGGACCTACGAATCGCAGCCCAGATACTCCGGGACAAACGCGTTGCGCGAGGCGTGCGTTTGATCGTCATCCCCGCCACGCAGAAGACCTATGTGGAAGCCCTGAAAGAGGGCCTACTGGAGGTCTTCGCGCAAGCCGGGGGCGCGATCAGCACCCCAACCTGCGGGCCCTGCTTTGGAGGGCACATGGGCGTCCTGGCCGCGGGGGAGACGGCCGTCTCGACCACCAACCGCAACTTCGTCGGGCGGATGGGTCACCCAGAGAGCGAGGTCTACCTGGCCTCGCCGGCCGTAGCTGCTGCTTCCGCGGTCGCTGGCAGAATAGCACATCCCGAGGAGGTTGTGACGTGAGAGGGCAGCGGGGAAGAGCCTGGAAGGTCGGTGACAACGTAGACACCGATCAGATCATCGCGGGACGTTACCTGAGCCTCACCGATCCCCAGGAACTGGCAAGTCACTGCTTCGAAGAGAGCTACCCTGAGTTGACGACAGGCTTTGCCAGGGGCGACCTACTCGTCGCTGGCGAGAACCTCGGTTGTGGCAGTTCGCGGGAACACGCCGTCGTCGCGCTCAAAGCACTGGGCGTGCCCTGCATCATCGCTAGCTCTTTCGCCCGCATCTTCTTCAGAAACTGTCTCAATCTGGGCCTGCTACCTCTGGAGTGTCCCGGCGCGGTGGCCGGCATCGAACCAGGCGACGAAGTTCACGTGGACCCGGCGACGGGCAAGATCGAGAACGTCTCCAAGGGCCTGGTGTTCGAGTTCAAGCCCCTGCCCTGCTTCCTCCAGGAGATACTCACCGCTGGAGACATGACGGCCTATGTGCGCAATCGGCTCTCACAGGCCCGTAGCCAAAAAGTGAGGAGATAGCTAGCATGCCACAACAGCGGAGACTACGCTGCGTGCTGATGAGAGGGGGTACTAGCAGAGGCCTGTATGTTATGAGGAGCGAGCTGCCCAAGGACCCCATACTCAGGGACCAGGTCATCCTGGCCATGTACGGGAGTCCAGACGTCAGGCAGATAGACGGCATCGGTGGCGCAGATTCCCTCACCAGCAAGCTGGCTATCATCGGGCCGCCGACACGCGAGGACGCAGACGTGGACTACACCTTCGGACAGGTGAGTATCACCGCGCCTTTCGTTGACTACGCGGGAAACTGCGGCAACATCTCGTCCGGGGTTGGCCCCTTCGCCATAGACGAGGGTCTCGTGGACGCTGTGGAGCCAGTCACGCAGGTGAGCATCCACCAGACCAACACGAGGAGCATGATCGTGGCCGAGGTACCCGTAATCGATGGGAAGGCTTCTGTGGACGGAGACTACCGCATAGCAGGCGTACCAGGAAGTGGGGCCAGAATCGGCATGGACTTCTCCGACACGGCGGGTGCGGTCACAGGACGGATTCTGCCTACCGGCAACCCACGAGACACGCTGGAAGTGGAAGGGGTAGGCCAGATCGAGCTGTCCATCGTCGATGCTGGAAACCCGGTGGTCTTTCTGAGAGCGTCGAGTCTGGGCCTGCAGGGCACGGAATCCCCCACAGAGATCGACGCCGATGCCAAGCTCCTCGATTCCATCGAGAGGGTGCGCGGGCATGCGGCCCGGTTGGTGGGGATGGTGGCAGACTGGCAGGAGGCTGCCGACCTGAGCCCTTACGTGCCTTTCATCGCCCTGGTCGAGCCGCCGCAGGACTACACTAGCTACGCCACCGGAGAGAAGGTAGCCCGCGAGAACATGGACTTCGTTTCGCGGCTCCTGTTCATGCTCAGGATGCACAAGGCTTATCCCATCACTGGCACCGTCTGCACGGGGGCTGCGGCGAGGATTCCGGGGACAATCGTGCACGAGGTGGCAGATCGTTCGCCTGACGAGGGCCTGGTCCGCATTGGACATCCCTCAGGCGTTGTTGAAGTGGAAACAGAGGTTGAAAACAGCGACTCCGGTCCGATCCTGCGACGCGCTTCGGTCGGTAGGACCGCACGCAGGATCATGGAGGGATACATCTTCGTCCCGGAGCGTGTATTCTTTGAGTGACCTAGGAGGTTAGTGCATGGCCAGACTACTGGAACATCAAGGCAAGGCCTTGTTCCGGCGCAAGGGAATACCAGTGCCCGAGGGCAGGGTGGTGTATAGCCCGGAGGAGGCCGTGAGCCTGATCGAATCGCTGAGCTTTCCTGTTGCCGTGAAGGCCCAGGTTCATTCAGGTGGGAGGGGCAAAGCAGGAGCCATCATCTTCGCTGATGATCGAGACTCCCTGGTGCAGGCAGTGGAGAAGTTGCTCAAGACGAGAGTACATGGCGCTCCTGTGGAGGGAGTGCTGATTGAGAAGAAAGCGGAAGTCGAGAATGAGTTCTACGTGGCAGTGACGGCTGATCCTTCCAACCGACAACCGGTGGCCATATTCTCGGCCAAGGGCGGCGTCGACGTTGAGGAAACGGCCCAGGAGCACGCCTCGGCCATCTTCAGTGTGCCCATAGACATACTGCGAGGCTTCTACTACTATGATGCGCTGAATCTGCTCAGACAGGCATGGCAGTTGGACAGCCGTCAGATGTTTGCCGTGGCAAACATATACACCAGCCTTTACAACGTGTACAGGGAGTTCGACTGCAAGCTGGCAGAGATAAACCCGTTGGCACTCACTACGGACGGTGTCTTGGCCCTCGATGCCAGGGTAGACATCGACGATGATTCCCTGGGGAGGCAGACCTCCCTGCATGTCGAGGTGGCCGAAGAGGCCGGGGAAAGGGCCGCCACGGCTCTCGAGATCGCGGCGGGCACGATCGACGACAACGATCATCGAGGTTCAGTCCACTTCGTCCAGATCGATCCCGACGCCTCCTATGCCAGGGCCGAGGGCAAAGTCCCGATTGGCTTCGATTGTGTGGGGGCGGGAACGAGCCTGACTACCATGGACGAGCTCGTGCCCCTTGGTTACTACCCCACCAACTTCTGCGATAGCTCCGGCAACCCGGTCGGCTCCAAGCTGTATCGCATCACCAAGGTGATCATGTCCCAGCCCCGAATCGAAGGCTACGTCTTCGTCTCGTGCGTATCCAGCCAACAGCTCGACAATACGGCGAGAGGCATCATCAAGGCTTTCCAGGAACTGTACCCGTCCACCGGTGGTCAGCCCAACATCCCCTGCGTGCTCGTCTTTCGCGGTGCGTGGGATGACGTGGCGATAGACCTGTTCAAGCGGCATGGGATCAGTGACGGACGGTGGATCAAAGTGCTGGGCAGGGACACGGCGGAGATCGAGGCTGCGAAGATCTTCGACGCGTTGTACAAAGAGTGGAAGAGCGAGACGGGAGGCTTCGCATGAGCACACTGGAGTTCGAGGTGCGATCCGGAGGGACCATCACCATAGACCTGGAGAAGTGCAGGTCGTGTGAGACGAAGGCCTGCGTGAAGATATGCAACACGATCGGGATGGGCCAGATTCTGGAATTGAAGGACGGTCTGCCGGCTCTGAAACCCACGCTCGAAGAGGTGAAGCGAGGGGCTTGCACTGAGGATCTAGCTTGCGAGCTGGATTGCCGGTTGTACGGCAACAAGGCCATCGTCATCACGCTGCCCCTTCCCCAGCTGGATGACTATCTGGCGGGTCTGTCGGAGAGACCTACCTACATGAGGGAGGCGTAATGGCTATTCTGATTGACGAGAACACCCAGGTCTTGGTGCAAGGCATAACCGGCAGGGAGGCGCAGATACGTGTGCGCCTGATGAAGGAATATGGCACGAATGTGGTGGCGGGCGTGACCCCGGGCCGCGGGGGCCAGACGGTAGAGGGGGTGCCCGTCTACAACACTGTGCAAGAGGCCAAGGAGCGTCACCCTGGGATCACAGTGACCTCGGTCTTTGTACCCGCTCGCGCCGCGAAGACGGCGGCCTTCGAATCTATCGACGCCGGCATCAATGTGATCACCCTCCACCCAGAAAGGGTGCCCCAGCAAGACATGCTGGAAGTGATCGCCTATGCCCGGCGGAGCGATGCGCGGGTCATTGGCCCCAACACGATTGGCCTGGTCAGCCCCGGCAAGAGCCTGGTGGGCATGATCGGGGGACGGGCCGACCTGGCGAAGGAGTTCTTCCAGCCAGGCCCCGTGGGTGTGATCTCCAGGAGCGGTGGCAACACCACCACCCTGGCCTACTACATGAACGTCGCGGGCCTGGGACAGACGACAGCCATCGGCATGGGCGGCGACGCCTTCGTGGGCACGACCCTCATCGAGCTCCTGACCGAGTTTGAGAAAGACGACGAGACGGAGATGGTAGCCTTCTTTGGCGAGATCGGCACCAGTGTGGAAGAGGACGCCGCAGAATTCATCAAGGCTGGCGGCTTCACCAAGCCCTTTGTGGGTTACGTCTCCGGCCGCTACGCTCGATCGGACGTGCGTTTCGGTCACGCAGGAGCCATAGTGTCGCGCGGCAAAGGTACCGCCCAGGGCAAGGTGGAAGCGCTGCGGGAAGCGGGGGCCCACATGGTGGACCACTTCGGCAACATCGGTCAGGTGGCAGTGGACGTCCTCGCCGAGTACCGGAATACTCGCGGGAAGTAGAAAGGTGGCTCGTTCGGGAATGACCAAGCACAGTTGGACTTCACGCTTGCCCTCCATGGTGGAGATGGTGGAGGTTGGCCCACGTGATGGGCTCCAGATCATCCAGGACTTCGTGCCGACGGAAAGTAAGATCGAACTGGTGAATTCTCTCTTTGCGGCCGGTGTACGCCGCATGGAGGTTACTTCCTTCGTGCATCCCAAGTTCGTTCCGCAGTTGAAGGACGCCGCAGAGGTGCTGGCTGGCATCGACCGGGACAACCGGGTGTGCATGGCCATGGTGCCTAACATGAAAGGAGCGGAACGGGCAGTCGAAGCACAGGTGGACATGCTCGATGTCATCGTGTCCGCCAGCGAGAGCCACAACCAGAGCAACGTGCGCCGGTCTATCGACGAATCGCTGGAGGGCTTTGTCCCCATCTTCGGACTAGCCAGGGACGCGCACATATCGGTGCGGGCAAGCCTCGCGACCTCGTTTGGCTGTCCGTTCGCGGGAGACGTACCCGTCACCCAGGTGCTCAAGGTATGCGAGCGCCTGCATGAGCTGGGCGTGATGGAGGTAGCGCTGTGTGACACCACCGGGATGGCGAACCCGGTTCAGGTGAGCAAGGTCGTGCGCGCTTGTCTCGATGAAATCCCAGAGATCCAGTGGGCCGCCCATTTCCACAACACCAGAGGTGCTGGTTCCGCCAACCTCCTGGCCGCCCTGATGGAAGGCGTCACCATCTTCGATGCTTCCATCGCCGGACTTGGCGGTTGTCCCTTCGCTCCCGGGGCCACAGGCAATGTGCCTACTGAGGACATGGTGCACATGCTGCACGAGATGGGAGTAGATACGGGGATAGACCTGCCCGCTCTGATCGGGACCGCTCAGTTTGCAGAGGAGATCATCGGAGAGGTCCTGCCGGGACAGGTGATGAAGGCAGGAAGGACCTGTGACCTACATGCGGTCCCGGCGCTCGACGACTAGTTTTGACTGAATTGCTTTCGTTCCAGGAAACGCCCCGCGCCGCGCTGGCCTAGGAAGTCGTTGTCCCGAACGATGATCCTACCCCGGGCGAGGACCAATTCTGGATAGCCACTGACCGTGATGCCCTCATAGGGGCTGTAGTCCACATTCATGTGCAGGTTCTCCACAGTCAGTGGTTTCTTCTTGTCCGGATCCCAGACCACGAGGTCAGCATCCGAGCCAACGGCGATGGTGCCCTTCTGAGGGTAGATCCCGAAGATCCTGGCCGGGTTGGTGGCCACGAGCTCCACGAACCTGTTCAAAGAGATGCGGCCCTTGTTCACGCCTTCATGATACAGGAGCGGTACTCTGGTCTCGATGCCAGGCATACCATTGGGGATCCTGGTGAAATCGTTCCTGCCCAGGTCCTTCTGTCCCACGAGGTTGAAGGGGCAATGGTCCGTTCCTATGGAGTCCACGTCACCTACCGTGATGCCCCTCCACAGTGCTTCCAGGTTCTCAGCCTCTCGCAAGGGAGGTGATATGACGTACTTGGCACCGTCGAAGCCTGGCTCATCATACCTGTCCACATCCAAGAGCAAGTACTGCGGGCATGTCTCCACCAGCACCGGCTGGCCGGCATCGCGCGCCCTTCTGGCCACTTCGAGCGCCCCCACACAGGTGAGATGCACGATGTGTAGCGGCGCCCCGGCGATGGAGGCCAGAGTCACCGCACGCTGCGTCGCCTCCGCTTCGAAGGGAGCCGGCCGGCTCCGCGGATGCCAACGAGGTTCGGTCTTGCCCTCCTCCAGCAGCCTGGCGGTCATGTAGTCCACCAGCCAGCCGTTCTCGCAGTGTACGTTGACCAGACCTCCGATGTCCTTGGCCCTCAAGAACACGCGGAGGAGTTCATCGTCCCTGAGCCGCTCCGGGTACGCTAGATAGCACTTGAAGCTGGAAACGCCCGCGCTGATCATCTCCTCCATCTCAGCCAGTACATCTTCTCTGGCATCGGTGATGGAGATGTGCAGGCCGTAGTCTATGGCCACTTTGCTGTCCGCTCGAGAGCGCCAGGTCTCGACGGCTTGGCGCAGCGTACCACCTTTCGTTTGCTCTGCGTAGTCTATGATGGTTGTCGTCCCGCCGAAGGCTGCCGCGACGGTCCCCGTATAGAAGTCATCGCACGAGACGGTGTCCATGAACTCCAGCTCCAGGTGGGTGTGGGGGTCAACAGCTCCGGGCAACACGTACTTGCCACTGACGTCCAGGATCTGGTGGCCTTGGAGATCTTGGCCCATCATGGCCACCCGGCCGCCTTGGATGCCCACGTCGGCCCGGTAGGAATCCTTGGCAGTTACGACGGTGCCGCCCTTGAGAACGATATCCATGGCCTCGTCTTCCCGTTCAGCTTTAATGTTCGCCTGTCCACCGCAGGCGCGGCTCGTGGGGACCTGTGGGTGAGTATAGCACACCACGGCTTTGGCGGCACGCCGAGCGTTCTTCTCGGTCCCCAGTGCGTACGAGCAGTAGGCGGCGGTCACCACGTCCGCCTGCCCACGAGAGGTGCAGCGGCGCAGTCGTCGGGAATGGCACCCCATGCGCTTGGAAGGCCCTGTTTCCCCACGTCCACTCGCCTCGAGGCCACAGACCTGTCGCTGCCGGTAGGGCGAACTCCAAGTTCGCCCTACGGTCCACCTGTCCGTTTGGCGTTGGCGACTCGCCTCAGAAGCAAGATTGTGCTAGTCTCTTCGAGAAGTGTGGCCCGGACGGTGGCCACCAGGGCAAAGCGGGCGCACCCACCGTTTGTCCGGTCACGCCAGAGAGTGTGGTTCTCCAGGGAGCCCTTGTCTTGCCGCGAGGTGATCATGGAAAGAGTGAGGAAGAGCGCTGGTCAGGCTGTGGTCGATGCGCTGCTGGCCGAGAAGGTGGACGTGGTCTTCGGTCTAGCCGGGTCCCACATCCACGCCATCTGCGACGCGCTGATAGATTCCGAAAGCATCAGATTCGTCGTCTGCAAGCATGAGAACAATGCCGCCTTGATGGCCGACATGTACGGCAGGCTGACCCAACGGCCGGGCGTCTGTCTCGTGACCGCTGGGCCAGGGGCCACGAATTCCATGACGGGGGTAGCGCAGGCGTTTGCGGCGGCGTCTCCCGTGGTCCACATCTCAGGGACAGTGCCCAGACGAGCCAGGAAGGGCTCGTTCCACGGCCTTGACCGCCCAGGCTTTCTGCATAAGGCTTTCGAACCGGTGACCAAGTGGTCGGTGCGCGTGGACGAGGCGGAAGACACTCCCAGGATCCTGGCTGAAGCCTTCTCCATCGCCAACTCTGGAAGACCAGGACCGGTGCACGTCGAGCTGCCCGAGGATCTGCTGCTAGAACCCCCGACGGACATATGGGACTATCAGCGCCTGCCGGTAGAGACCCCTGCGCTCGAAGGAGAGCTAGTGGAGCGGTTGGCAGAGATGCTGGTCTCCGCGGAGAGGCCGATGATCTGCGCCGGGGCAGGTGTGCGCGCCTCGGGTGCCGCCAGGGCAGACCTGTTGAGACTTGCAGAGTCGCTGGGGGCGGCTGTCACCTTCCCGCGCAACGCTTTCGACGTGTTCCCCTACACCCACCGCCTCTGCGTCGGGCCTCTCAACTCCTACCCTCCCAACCCTTTCCCTTTGCAGCTCATCGAGGAGTCCGATCTGTTCGTGGTGGTCGGCATGCGCGCCGGGACAGCGTCTGCTGAGATGCTGGATGCTCATGCGCCGGCCAGGTACGTCTATCTGACCCCCGAGGGTGAACCGGACCAGTCGGACCGGGCCATGCTCAACGCCTCTGTGGACTGTGGGATGATGTTGAGTGCTCTGGCGGACCGGGTGGCCCAGGACCACAAAGCGGCTAGCACCTGGGCAGAGACGCGGATCGCTGAGCTGAAGGGGCTCCTGCGGGCGGGCATGGACGAGATGCTGGAGAGCTATCGCGGCCACAGGCCCATACACTTCGGGCTCGCTCTCAAGGAGCTGGGGTCTTTGCTGGACGAGGATGCCTTGGTGGTGGGAGACATCGGCAACCACGGGGTGTGGACCTCCGGGTGGTTCGAGTTGCACGGCAAACAGACCCTGCTGGAGCCAGGACCGTGGGGGGCGATGGGTTTTGCCCTGCCAGGGGCCATCGCCGCCAAGCTGGCTAGCCCTGAGCGGCAGGTCGTAGGGATCACGGGAGACGGGGCCTTCTTGATGTCCTGTAGCGATTTCGGCACGGCGCTGGAGGCAGGTACCAATGTGGTCATCGTGGTGCTGGACGACCGGCGGTACGGAATGATACACGCCCTCCAGACCAAAGACTACGGGCGCACCATCGCCACGGAGTTGAGGACCCCGGACCTCGTGAAGTTCGCCGAGAGCTTCGGCGCCCTCGGGATCAGGGTGGAGGACGTTTCTGAACTGCGGGGCGCCCTGGGCCGGGCGCTGGAAGCCGATGTGCCGGTGCTCGTGGACGTGATCTGCGGGTACGACTTTCCCCACCCAACTCCGGTGGAGTGGTTGTCGGCACAGGGATCTTGACCCACATCTCCCCTGATGCCCCAGGCAGCCCCGCGACCAATGGAACCACAGCCCGATCCGATCGGATGAGCAAGCTCCAGACCAGAGATCAGCTCTCTGCGAGGATCCCCTCCAGCTTCTCCAAGGCCTGGTCTATGTCCTGGGCGGTATTGTATAGATGCGGTGCGAAGCGGACAGCACCGATCCGCGGTGAGACCACCACGCCTTCCTCGTTCAGACGCCTGGCGACTCGGGCCTGGTCTTGGCCAGGGAACCGCGCGGTCACGATCGACGACTGAAGATCGTCCGCCGCCGGGGTCACGAACTCAGCACCAACAGTGGACAAGCCCTCCACCAGTCGAGCAGCCAGCCCAAGGTTGTAGCGATAGATGTTCTCTATCCCGACCTCCAGCAGGTGCTGGGCCGCCGTGACCAGGCCGATGGCGCACCCGTAGGCCAGGGTGCCGAATTCGAAGCGACTGGCGTTCGGTGCCCACTCCAGGTGGTCCGCCTGGAAGTCAAAGACCTGGGACGTGCTTCGCCAGCCCACCAGACCGGGCTCTATGCTGTCGTGCAGAGCGCGTCGTACGAACATCAGCGCCGCCCCAAAAGGACCGCAGAGCCACTTGTATCCTGACGTGACCAGGATATCGATGTCATCGGCCACCACGTCTATGGGCACCGCGCCTGCGGACTGGGTGGCATCGACCACCAACAGCGCCCCGTGGCGGTGGGCGACGTCGGACAGCGCCTTCAGATCCAGGCGTTGACCAGTGGAGTATTGCACGTGGCTGAGACAGACCGCTGACGTTTGGTCGTCAACCAGACTGACCAGTTCGTCGAAGTCGATGACGTGGTTCTGGTCTTTCGTGAGCCGAACCTGGCAGCCGGTGGAGCGTGCCACCCGCAGCCAAGGGTAGACCACGCTGGGGAACTCGATGCGCGAGCTCACCACGTTGTTCCCCGGTCCGGGACTGAGCGCCCACGCTACCGAGCATAGCGACTCAGAGGCGTTGGAGGCGCCGGCGATCTCGTCGGGAAAAGCCCCCAGGAGACCAGCGCCCACCTCACGCAAAGAGTCGAATACTCTGCTCTCGGCTTCCTCGTCGAAATGCACCGTCCCACGAAGGGCCAGATCCTCCTGCCAATCGAGGGTGGCCCGGGCTGCCATCTTCGACATCGGGGCGACAGACGCTGCGTTGAGATAAGTATACTGCTGCGTCGCCGGGAATACGTCTGCTTCGACTAGTGTATCCATCTTGTGTCCTCCGTAGGTCGTGTGTTGGGGCCGACGTGCTCTCGGCCAGAGTGAAGGCCGGAGTCCCGCCCCGTGCATATGCCAGCCACTGCAAGAGGCGAGGAAAGAGCACCCCGCTTGGAACACCACGTGGATCCATCCGAAGTATCTCCCAGCCACAGGCGGATGTCAAGCCACGGTGTATGGAGAGGGTCATCCGGCTTGCAACGTGCGCCACAAGGTGCTACAATGAAGATGTCCTGGGCGGTTAGCTCAGCTGGCTAGAGCGCTACGTTGACATCGTAGAGGTCGTAGGTTCAAGTCCTATACCGCCCACTGAGAGAAGCCGGCACCCGGTGCCGGCCTTCAAAAAGCGAAAGGCGACGAACGGGACGAGTACCTGAGGAACTACCTCCAGGGAGGTGGGGGTCAGCGACTGGAAGCCCCCCCGGCATGCATCTCAGGGAAGACCACCCGGGAGCCTGGCCTCGGAAAGGGGCGCAAGATCGCCCTCGGTATGGGGTCACGGAGGCGTCCGTTAGCAGCCGGAACGAGGGCAACGGATAACCGTTGCTGGAAGTGGGTGGAACCGCGGGAAACCTCTCGCCCCAGATGGCGAGAGGTCGTTGTTTATCGGGCAAGGGATTGGTGATGAGAGGTCGATTGAGTCACAACGATGTGCTGGTACTGTGCGTGGTGCTGATTTGGGCAGCCAGCTTCAGCGTGGTCAAGTTCGGACTGCGGGAGATGGGGCCCTTGTCCTTTGCCTCCGTACGTTTCGCTGCTGCCGCCGTCTTCCTGCTGGTGTGGGTTTGTATCGCGGAGGGCAGGCCGACGATCAGGAGGGAGGATTGGCTGAGAGTGCTCCTGGTAGGCTTGACGGCCATAGGAGTCTATCAGGCGTTCTTCACGGTCGGATTGCGGTACACGACCGCGTCAAACTCCGCTCTGATGCTCGCCACCATCCCGGCCTGGACGGCGCTCTTCGCGGCTGGCTCAGGACAGGAGAGCGTCTCACGGCTCCAGATTGTGGGCATACTCTTCTCTTTCGTAGGGGTGGCGGTGACCATGCGAGGTACTAACGAGCAGTTTGCCATGACTTCGGAGACCCTGCTCGGGGACGCTCTGACCATCGTGGCGGCGGCCCTGTCTGGGGCTAGCACGGTGTTGTCCAAGCGGTTGCTGCTCAGGTACTCGTCTCTGCGTGTGATGAGTATGTCCATGCTCTGCGGCACCCTGTTCTTGGTGGCTATCTCTGCACCGCAGATCGCAGCCCAGGACTGGACGCACTTGTCTTCGAGTACGTGGCTGGCACTCGCCTTCTCTGCGGTGCCGGCCGGCGGGTTCGCCTACGTCATCTGGTTCAAGAGCATAGGAGAGATAGGGGCAAGCAGGACGGTGATCTACAACAACCTCATACCCCCAGTGGCCATACTGATCGCCGTCTCTGTGCTGGGGGAGACGTTCACCCCGTTGCAGGCCCTGGGCGCGGTGATCGTGATTGGCGGCGTGACGTTGACGCGCTTCGCCCACGCCCGGGCTGCCAGGGCGATTTAGATCTTTGTGGCCGGGGGGATGCGGAACAGCGCTGGCTGTTATGAAACCGAGTTGCCTGTCCTGATGGGGGGTCGCACCAAGATCAGGTAGAAGGAGAGGGAATCATGTCGGAAGAGCAACTGGAGAGACTGCGCCACTCTACCTCTCACGTGATGGCGGAAGCAGTTTTGCATCTGTTTCCAGACGCCAAGTTCGCCATTGGTCCATCCATCGAGGATGGATTCTATTACGACTTCGATCTTCCTCGCCCCTTGACGCCGGAAGATCTCGAAACCATCGAAGCCGGCATGAGGGAGATCGTCAAGGCGGGCTATCCCTTCGAGCGAAGGGAGATCTCACGCCAAGACGCGGAAGCGATGTTCGCCGATCAACCCTACAAGCTGGAGTTGATCGCAGACTTGCCCGAGGACGAGGTGATCTCCATCTATACACAAGGCGAGTTCACCGACCTGTGCAGGGGTCCGCACGTGGAGAACACCAGGCAGGTCGATCCAAAGGCGTTCAAGCTGCTGAAGGTGGCGGGGGCCTACTGGCGGGGTGACGAGAAGAGACCGATGTTGCAGCGTATCTACGGCACCGCCTGGCCGTCTCCAGCCGAGCTGGACGCCTATCTGGATAAGCTGGAGGAGCTGGAGAAACGCGACCACCGCCGCCTGGGCAAGGAGCTGGACCTGTACAGCATACACGAGGAGGCGGGAGCAGGCTTGGTGCACTGGCACCCCAAGGGCGGAATGATCCGCACGGTGATAGAGGATTTCTGGAGGCAGGAGCACTACAAGGCCGGCTACGACGTGGTCTACACGCCGCACATCGGCCGTGCCCAGTTGTGGGAGGACAGCGGCCACCTCGACCATTATCGCGAGTTGATGTACCCGCCGATGGATATCGAGGGCCAGGAGTACTACATCAAGCCTATGAACTGTCCTTTTCACATCATGATGTACAAGAGCAAGCTGCGGAGCTACCGCGAGTTGCCCTTGCGCTGGGCGGAGTTGGGGACGGTATATCGTTTCGAGCGCAGCGGGGTACTCCATGGGCTGATGCGAGTGCGTGGTTTCACCCAGGACGACGCTCACGTGTTCTGTGCCCCGGCCCAGATAGACGAGGAGATCAGCCGGGTCCTGAACTTCAGCCTCTTTATATGGCGCAACTTCGGGTTCGACGACTACGAGATCTACCTCTCCACCCGACCAGAGAGCTACGTGGGGGAGCCGGAGCGGTGGGAGCAGGCGGAGGAAGCACTGCGCCAGGCGTTGGAGAAGGAGGGCCTGCCCTACGAGGTTGACGAAGGCGCGGGGGCGTTCTACGGGCCCAAGATAGACATCAGCATCAGGGACGCTCTGGGACGATCGTGGCAGTGTACGACGATCCAGTTCGACTTCAACCTGGCCGAGCGCCTCGACTTGACGTTCATCGGGGAGGATGGCAAAGAGTCCCGTCCGTACATGGTGCACCGGGCACTGCTAGGCTCGATGGAACGGTTCCTGGGCATTCTCATCGAGCACTACGCTGGGGCGTTCCCGGTGTGGCTGGCACCGGTCCAGGTGATGCTCATCCCCATCACCGACCGCAACGTGGAATACGCTCGGCAGGTGGAGACCCAGCTTCGATCCGCCGGGCTGCGCACGGAGGTTGATGCCCGCAGCGAGAGGATGCAGGCCAAGATCCGCGATGCCCAGTTGCAGAAGGTGCCCTACATGCTCGTCGTGGGCGACAGGGAGGAGGAAGCAGGTACCGTGGCCGTGCGCCTGAGGACCGAGGAGGATCTGGGTGCTCGGCCCGTGGAGGAGTTCGTAGCGTTGGCCCAGGAGGCCATCGCCGAGAAGAGAGTCAACTGAGAGGGCGCGGATCCCGTTGAGGGTCCGAGCCAATCCTCTCCTACTGGCAGCGGCCGGGCGCATACACCGCGTCCGGCCGTATCGTTGTGGACAGGGTGGACTGATGGCCGCGATTGCATCGTGTGCGGGACTTGACAAGACTCTGGAATGCCGGTATAGTGAGTTAGAACAAACGTTCGCCACACAGCAGTCGGCCATTCTGGTGACAGTCGTTCCTTGGGGGCCGTCATGGACACTCAGGAGAGGATCCGTTATCTCACACAGGATGCCCGCTTCGAGGTGTGCGCTCCAGGCAGCGCCGCCCGGTTCGACGACGACCCCAGACAGTGGATCTACCACGCCGTGCTCCCGAACGGCCGGACGCAGCCCCAGTTGAAGATCCTGCTCTCCAACGCCTGCGAGAGGGATTGCGGTTACTGTGCCAACCGGCGTGGCCGCGACTTCCGGCGGGTCAGCTTCCGACCCGAGGAGCTGGCGGGGCTTTTCCATCAGATGTGGCAGGCCCGGCTGGTGAGAGGGCTGTTTCTCTCTTCGGGCGTTTGTGGCAACTCGGCTGTGACCATGGAGCGGGAGATAGCCACGGTCGAGCTGCTCCGAGGCAAGTATGCGTTCCGAGGCTACGTACACCTCAAGCTCATGCCCGGCGTCGAGAAGGCCACCGTGGAGAGGGCCATGGAGTTGGCCGACAGGGTCTCCGTCAACCTGGAAGCTCCCAACCCTGAGCGTCTGGCGGAACTGACAGGCAAGAAAGACTTCTATCACGAGTTGCTCACGCCTCTGCGCTGGGTGCACGAGATCAGGCAGCGCAGAGGACCGGGCATTCTGCCCTCTGGTCACACCACGCAGTTCGTCGTCGGGGCCTCCGGTGAGAGCGACGAAGAGATCCTCTCCACGGTGGAGGAGCTGTACGGCGAGTTGCACCTGGCAAGGGCCTACTATAGCGCCTTCAGACCGCTCCCAGATACCCCGCTCCAAGATCGGCCAGCCACGTCTCCCATCCGAGAGCGGCGTCTCTACCAGAGCGATTTTCTGCTTCGCTACTACGGTTTCACGCTGGAGGATCTGGTGTTTGATGACCAGGGCCATTTGTCTTTGGATACCGATCCCAAGGCGCTGGCGGCGCTTCACAGGCCGGAGTTCTTCCCTGTGGAGGTGAACACAGCATCGCGTCGCGAGCTGCTGCGCGTGCCTGGGGTGGGTCCTCGGTCAGCGGACCGTATCCTTCGGTTGCGCAGGCAGGGGACCCTGCGCTCGTTGAGAGACCTCCGGGAGTCAGGTGCAGCGGTGAAGCGAGCAGCACCGTTCATTCTCTTGAATGGGAGGCGTCCTGCTTTCCAACCCGCGTTGTTCTGACGATTGGGGCAGATGAGGTACTCCCGGTACGACTCTGAGCGGCGAGCGTGACGGCGGACCGTTGGCGGTCCTGCTAGTGTGTTATGAGAGGAGCACCATGGTGGGGGATTTGAGAGAGGAGATGCAGCGTACCCTAAAGACCTACGATCCCCAGCGCGTCGACGAGACGGCCCTGGCCCTGGAGGCTCTCTGGTCGAAGGTGCCCATCACGGAAGGTGGCGCCGCTCTGGTCAAGGCCGAGATTCGCGACGAAGTCCAGGCTCTCGGCGTACCCGTGCCGGCCCTGGGCGAGATAGGCCAGGAGATCGGCAAAGTCGCGCGGAAGCGTGTGCACGATTTCCTGCCGCTGGCCAGGCTGCTCTGGGATCAGTATGGGCGAGAGGGGCGTCTGGTGGCCAGCACCTTCCTGGGGCCCATGCAACTGGCCGCGCCCGAGCGGGTGGTCCCTGTAATCGAGGAACTGGCGCGCACCTGCACCACCTGGGAGGACTGCGATCAACTGGCCATGAGGGCGCTGGAGCCTGTGGTACGCAAGTACCCGGAGGGGTATCTGGCGACGATGATTCCCTGGGTCGCGGACCCCAACAAGTGGGTGCGCAGGGCCGGCATCACGGTCATCGCCCGGCTGCCCATGAAATACCCAGAGCTCACAGAAACGTGCCTGAGCATGGTGGGGCCGGTCTTGGACGACGAGGACGTGGACGTTCGGCGAGCGGTGAGCTTCGCTATCCGCATGGGAGCGCGCGGAGAGCCGCAGACGGTAGCCGATTTCTTCAGAGGCCAGGCCCACCGCACCGATCCCGCTTCCATCTGGGTCCTGTGCGATGCCATCCGCAGCATGACCAAGAAGCTCCTGCCTCACTTCAAGGACCTGTTGCCGATCTATGAGAACTGGCTGAGCTCGGTTGACTCCAAGTCCCAGCGGAGCGTGGCCAGCGCCATCAAGATCCTGAGTTCGGTATGACCGCCGTGCCCTATGACGCCCACGAGAAGCACGCCCATGGAGTTCTACGCTGACGAGATCGAGGTCAGGTTCGACCAGGAGCCGGTTTTCGAGAAGAGACCAGGCCCACCTTCTGCTTTCACCTGGCGCGGCCGGGAATACGTGGTCGTCGAGTTGCTCAAGGAGTGGCACGACTACCGGAGGAGAGGGAAGACCAAGGCCTTCTACGAGAAGGAGCGGGGAAGCTACTGGGTGAAGCGCAGTCAGAGGCGTGGTTCCTGGGGTGTGGGACGGGACCACTACCGTGTGCGCACCGCCAGCGGCGAGATCTTCGACATCTACTATGACCGGGCCCCCAGGGGGCGTCACGGGAGCGGGCAGTGGATACTGTCGCGGAGGAAAAAGGGGGAATAGCCCCCCTATCGACTACTGTCGGTCCCTGATGGACCTGTGGCCCTCCACACGTGCCACATCCGCTGCACGGCGGTCAGGTTGCTCAGTACGGCCAGCACCAGCAGGGCCAGCACCGTCTGCTCCAGCACGAGACCGATCACCAGCGTCGCCAGGCGCTCCAGACGTGTGAACAACCCCACCTTGCACTCTAGTCCCAATCCTTCTGCGCGGGCTCTGGTGTAGCTCACCATCAACGAACCGGTGATGGCCAGATACACCAGGAGCACCACCGCTGTTTCTCCACGGTACAGATAGAGCAGCCCCAGGTAGATGGCTATTTCAGCGAAGCGATCCAGTGTGGAGTCGAAGAAGGCACCGAAGGTCGTCGCCTTCCCCGTTGACCTCGCCAGGGCCCCATCCAGGGCGTCGAAAAGCCCGACGGCGACAATCAGCAGTCCCCCAAGCCTCTCGTAGCCCAGGGCCAACACGCCCGCCACGCCGACCATGGCCAGGAACCCAACCACGGTCAGCACGTTCGGAGAGACCCCGCCCCGAGCAAGTGGGCGAACGACAAACTCCAGCAAACCCCTCGTGCGCTCCCGCAGAGCGTCCCTGGGGTCCCGACCCCTTTCGCTTCCCGCTTCCGGGGCCACCTCAGGCATCGCCCCTTCCACGCTCCAGGAGTTCTTCGTAGAACCCGAGGACTCGGAGAGCCGTTTGCCTCCACGAGTACTCTTGGGCCTTCACCCGTCCTCGGGCCCCCATTTCCCGGCGCGTCGCTGGGTCCCTCAGAAGGCGAATGAGGGCCTCCGCCAGCGCTTTCTCGCTCTTGCGCTCCACGAGAAAGCCTTCTCTTCCATCCTCGAGGAGGTCTCGATACCCGGGGATGTTGGTGGCCACCGTGGGCTGTCCCGCGGCCATGGCCTCCAGGAGAACGATGCCGAAGCTCTCGAAGCCAGTAGAGGGGGCGCAGAACACGTCACAGGTACGGTAGTAGCGAGGCAAGTCCTCGTCGGAGACACGGCCGACGAACTTCACTCCCGTGAGGTGGTGTTCGCGAACGTAGTGAAGGTGGTCGGCCATTTCATCCCTCTCGTAGGCCCCCACGACGACAAGCCGCGCTTGAGGGAACTCTTCCTTCACATACGGGAACGCACGCAACAGATAGCGGAAGCCCTTGCGCGGGTCGAGCCGGCCCACAAAGAGGATGTTGGGCCTTCCGTCCGCGTACCGTTCGATGGGCAGCACGTGGTCACCGGCGAAGCGCTCGAAGTCTATACCGTTGGGGATAATCACGAACTCCCCGCCGAAATAGCGGGCGACGGTCTCCCTGGCTGCCTCAGAGACGGCTATCTTACCATCGAGCTTGTCGAAGAAGGGCTGGAAAATCCTCCGGCCGTACTGATAGATGAGGTGCCTGTCACGATAGGCGTGAAAGGTGCCCACGTTCACGGAGCGAGAGTGGTGCAAGGCCATGATGGGCACAGGCAGAGTCATCGGCTCGTGGGCGTGGACGATGTCGAAGTCTTCTCCGTGCAGCGCTCTCTTCACCCTCCAGTTCACAGCTGGCGAGTAGGGGATGCGAGCCTTGGAACCGCTGAAGGGGATGGAGATCACCCTGTTGGTGGTCACGACTACGTTGTTTGCCAGTAGTTCCGGCTCCTTCCCAGCGCATGGCGCGATGATCTTCACCTGGTGTCCCAGCTCCCTGAAGTGTTGGTCGAGGTAGTATATGTGCTGGGTGACCCCACCAGGGTAGGGGAAGTCGTACGGCGAAACCAGAGCGATCCTCATCCTTGCTGGCCTTTCCGCGCGGAGTCGATCGCTCGCTTGATGTGTTGCCCTGGCATGATCACCAGGCTCCTGAGCATCTGCTCGCCAGCGATGGACATCAAGCGGCGATGATCCTCCAGGTCCAGAAACCGCCCTGCTGCCTGCGTAGTCTTGTCCCCGAGGGCGCGCCGGAAATCGGCAGCGGACCTCCCTGGGAAGAGAGTGTATCCCGATCCGATGAAGTCCAGGGAGTGGGCATCGCTCCCCCCCGTCTCCGCCAGATGCCACTGCTCGCGATTCATGGCTAGCGCCTTCTCATGGATCACGCGGCCCGCCAGTGTGGAGTTGAGGACCTCGAGACCCTCAACGGCCACACCCTCTCTCTCGTCGTCCATGAGCCTGCACAAGCCACGGTAGCCTATGCTGCGGGTGAGCCAGCTCATAGGGTGGGGAACGACGCAGAAGCCTCCCTGCTCACGGACCAGCCGAATGGTGTGGGTCAAGGGCATCAGCATGCGGATTGGCTCACTAAGATCGTAGGCCAGAAGGTGCCCCTCGAGAGTAGTGATCTCTATTCCCACTATGACCTCGAACCGGTACTCCTTGCTCGCTGCGATCTCCCTGGCCTCGAGAGCGCCGTGGATCAGGTCATGATCGGTGATGGCTATGAGATCCAAATCCGTCTCATGTTCCGCGTACTCCAGTATCTCAGCAACGCTGGCAACGCCATCTCCAGCGCCACTGTGTATGTGCAGGTCGGCCTTGCCGAGAAGGACATCATTCTCCATGGCTTCCGTCTTCCCAGATGGGGTATAGTACCAGCCACTGGCCGGGGTATCTTCCGATCCAGTCCTCCATCCTGGCTGCCACCTTACGCACGTTGACCAGCACGTCCTGTTCGAAGTCTCCGGTCCTCGCCAGTGGAAGAGGAGGTTCTACCTCGAGCACGGCGCTGTTGTCCGGTTGCCTGAGTGCGAAGCAGGTCAGGAGGTTGGCACCGGTGCGTAGTGCAAGCTGGACCGCTCCATCCGGCAGCCTCGCCGGAGCGCCGAAGAAGTCCACCACAATGCCGCTCCCAGTGATATCGCGATCACCACCTATCGCCACGAGGTCTCCGCGTCGCAAGGCCCGAACCAGTCCCATGAGGGGTCTGTCAACGGGGAGGAGGGTGATCCACTTCTTGTCCCGGAGTTCACACACGTAGCGATACAGTCGCTCCGGCTTGAGGTGCTCAGCGGGGGCCGTTATGTTCAAGTTCAGGCGGCGACCGATCATCCAGAAGGCATCGAAGGGGCCAAAATGCGCCGATACGACGATCAAGCCTCTTCCGTCTCTTAGCCCTTCCTCTATGTGATGCAATCCCCGGACTTCGATCGATGTTGTTGCTTCCTCCATGCCGAGCGCGTGCTTGTGAAAGAGATCGTAGTAGTTCTTGGCGAGGTTGCGGAAGACGTCCAGCGCTGCACACTCAACGCTGGGGTCATCGCCATCGGTACCCAGTACGTGGTACAGATTGCCTCTGAGGGCTGCCGGGCTCGGGCGCCCTAGATGGTAGGCCACAGTCCCTGCCTGGTCAGCGAGCCAGTAACCTAAACGCCGCGGGAGAAGAGGGGCGACTGCGCCGATGAGTCGGTACGCGCAGTAGGAGAGGAGTGAATGACTCATGACTGTTCATGTGCTTTGGGCCACATGCGCCTGAACATGTACCATTGATCGGGGTAGCGTCTGATCAGCTCCTCCTGGATACGCACGATCTCCTGTGTGATGCGCTGCACGTCTGATTCATGGTCGCCGCTCGTTTGAATATCCAGCGGCGGCAAGATCTCCCCCACGTAGTCATCGCTCGCGTTGGTCACCAAGTAACCGGTGACTATCTTGGCCCCGGTCTTGAGAGCGAGGGCTGCTGGCCCTGTTGGCCAGGTGATCCGTTGGCCGAAGAACATCACGGGGGTCCCTTCATCTGGTGGCAGGGGCCGGTCGGTCACCAGGCCAACTGCTTCGTTTCGGCGCAGGGCCCTGTACACCCGCTTGAGGGCATACTCCATGGGGATGAGCTCTATCCCCCGTGCGGCACGCGACTGTATAGCTAACCGGTTGATTCTCTCGTTTCCGAGGGTCTCGGATACGGCATGGACACGATAGCCGCGACCGGCCAGCGCGACACCAGCCGCCTCCCAGCTTCCCAGGTGAGTCCCCACGAGGAGGACGCCCTTCCCGTGACGGAAAGCCTCGTCGAGGTGTTCCCAGCCCGTGCCTTGTAGTCGCGCCTCAATCTCTGCGGGATCCGTGTCAGCGGTGCGAGCAAAATCCACCAGCAGGCTCAAGTAGTTCCGGAAGGATCGCCTGGCGGTGTCCTTTATCTGCTGCTCCGAAGCCTCGGGGCCGAGAACGTGTCGCATGTTATCAACGACGTTCCTGCGCCCTTTGGGCCAGAACACGTATGCCAGGTCACCAATGATGCCTGCAATCCAGTAGCATAGCCTCAGCGGGAGATGCCTGGTGATGAAGAGAAGGCACAACACCAGCCAGTAGACAATCATGCATATTCCTTCGACGAAGCGTGGCAGGGAGCCTTGGTTCCCCGTAGGGCCTACTTGCCCCGAATGAACTCCTCCACCATGTTGCGAGCTTCGTCGTCCGTGTACTGCACGGGGGGCGTCTTCATGAAGTAGGCCGCGGGCCCCAGGAGAGTGCCGCTAAGCCCTCGGTCCAGGCCTAGCTTGCAGCACCGCACAGCGTCGATCACGACGCCGGCCGAGTTCGGTGAGTCCCAGACTTCCAACTTGAGCTCGATGTTCAGAGGCACATCGCCGAAACTGCGCCCCTCGAGTCGGATGTGGGCCCACTTGCGATCCGTCAACCAGGCAATATAATCGCTCGGCCCAATGTAGATGTTGTCCGCCCCGATGTCGTAGTCCAGTTGCGAGGTCACCGCCCCTGTCTTGGAGATCTTCTTCGACACCAGGCGCGCACGCTCCAGCATGTTCCAGAAGTCCATGTTTCCACCCACGTTCAACTGGCTCGTCCGCTCCAGGATCACGCCTCGGTCTCGGAAGAGCCTGGTCAAGACGCGGTGAACGATGGTGGCCCCCACCTGGGACTTGATGTCATCTCCGATCATGGGCAGATTGTGCTCCTGGAAGCGCGTCTGCCAGTAGTCCTCGCGCCCGATGAACACCGGGATACAGTTGACGAGACCGCAACCAGCGGCAAGCACTTGCTCCACGTACCACTTCGTGGCCATCTCGCTACCGACCGGCAGATAGTTGACCACGACGTCGGTCTTGGTATCCTGAAGGATGCGCACGATGTCCGCTGTCTTGCCGGGGGCCTTGGTGATGATCTGCTTGAGGTACTTGCCGAGGCCATCGTGGGTCATTCCGCGGTGGACCGGCACCCCCAGGTTGGGGACCTCGCAGAAACGATACGTGTTGTTGGGATAGGTGAAGATCGCCTCGGAAAGGTCCTTGCCCACCTTGTTGACGTCGATGTCAAAGGCGGCTGTGAATTCGATGTCGCGGATGTGATAGCCGCCCAGGTTGACGTGCATGATGCCGGGGACATTGTCCTTGGCCCTAGCTTCCTTGTAGTAGACGACGCCCTGCACGAAAGCGGAGGCGCAGTTTCCCACGCCGATGATGGCCACCCTGACCTTCTTGTCTTCCTTGGGTGTCTTCTTGACTTTTCCCTTCTGATCTTTCTCTTCGTCCAATTCGGCCTACACCCCCTGCAATCTGTGCGGTTCCCACCGCCGAGCCCCACGATGTGTCCCTACGAACCGATTGTCCTCACGGTGGTCGACTTCTAATGCTACTCCAAACATCGTAGCCTGTCAAGAAGAAGACGTAGGTGAGCCTAGACACCGTGACCAGGCGAGGACGAAGGGGAGCCAAGTGGACCACAAGACTGAGTCACGTAGAGTCAAGGAGAGATGACCCTCAAAACGAGGCAACGGGAGGTTTGCAGGCGATGGCCCTCCTCAGGCTACACGCGGCTGAGCCCAGGCGCCTGCGAACGATGAACCACGTCGCCAGACGACGACTGCGATCCTCGAGACCTGCTACCGCAGAGGACTAAGTGTGGAGATCCAGACCCACCAATCAGGCTCGAGTTCGTCGGTTCCCGGTCAAGCGCATACTCGCCAGAGCGTCACAGTGCAGCATCTGGGGACCGTGGCAAACAGGCGCAGCACCCCAAGAGCCGTTGGCACATCACGACTCGGCTGCTATAATAGCAGCGATGAAACACCAAGCGTACAAGTGGAGATCCGAGGGTGTACTGTTCCTCATTGCTCTCGTCGCACGGCTGATCCCGGTATTGCTCAGCCTCAACCTGGGCATCGCCCTAGACGACATGTACCAGTACGATGGTCTTGCCGAGAGCATCAGACTGGGGCAGGGCTTCACCTGGTACGGAGGCATACCCACCGCCGCCAGGGCTCCTCTCTATCCCCTCTTTCTGGCCGTCTTGTACACTCTGCTTGGCCACCACTTCGCTGTGGCCAGAATAGCCCAGGCAATTGTGGGCGCATTTGTGCCCGTGGTGGTCCACAGTCTGGGGCGCAAGCTGTTCGACCCCACAGTGGGTGTGGTGGCTGCATTGATCGTGGCCTTGTATCCCATGTTTCTCCTCTATCCTCTGGGCCTGGCGACGGAGAATCTCTTCTTTCTCCTCGTGCCAGCCACCGTCCTTTGCCTGTGCAAAGCAGCCGATGGATCTCACAGGGGGCTCTTCCTGCTGGCAGGCGTCTTGCTCGGCCTGACCATCCTTACACGCTCGGTGATCAGCGGTTTTCTGGTCCTGCTGCTGCCCTGGCTATGGTGGCATTCCGCCGACAAAAGGGGAGCGCTCAAGGGTTGGATCTTGGTCCTCGTGCCGGTGGCAGTCCTCACCATCCCCTGGAGTATCAGGAATACTCTACTCTACGACGAGTTCGTGTTCGTCGAGTCCAGTATGGGCTTCAACTTCTACCTGGGTTACCATCCCGCGGGCACCGGCACCTTCGACTCTGACATCGCTGTCGAGTTTCTGGAGGAGATCGGTGCCTTCGATGAACCCAGCCTGGACACCGAGAAGGCCTCTCACAGCTTGGGGATGGAGCGGGGCCTCGGATTCATCACGGACGATCCAGCTCGGGCAGCGTGGCTGCTGCTCAGCAAGCTATCGCACTTGCTTCGTCTCGACAAGAGGGTGCTTCTCTACTTCTATTCGAACAACTTCTTGGGGGAGCTACCGCCGCTGGTCCTGCTGCTGATCTTCCTCGTGATCTGCACACCCTGGGTGGTGGTACTCCTGTTGAGCGTGCCAGGGATGGTGATGAGTGGCCTCACGAGGGACAGGACGCTCGTCTACCTTCTGCTGGTCTACCTGGTTGGTGTCCACGTCCTGATCATGACCGAGCCACGGTTCCACCTAGTGATGGTGCCCTTCCTGGCTCTCTTCGCCGCACAGGGTGTCAGGGCACTACGCAGCGCAGGTGGCAATCTGCGTGTTTGCGAGGCTGCGGTCAGGCGAAACGCCCGGTGGGGGTTGGTGTTGACCGCGGCCTTAGTCGCGCTGTTGCTGCTGAACTGGGCCTACGAGCTGAACGTGGACCAGGAGAAACTCCGACTGTTGTTCTCGCCCGGGGGGAACACGGCCAGGTTCACGTATTGACTGGAGCGGAAGTACGCGCATTGGCCTGAGGGAGAACGAGGTGACGGTGAAAAGGTCAGATCTCGAGGCGGCGACAATCCTCATTTCCTCGACTTTGCTGCTTGTCGCCAGTCACTATCACAGGATTCTGGAGGACGATACCCTATCCTCGTTCGTCTTCTACTTCCTGATCCCTGTGGGTATCATCCTGCTCGTGTTCAGGGAAAACCCTCGTCGGTTCGGACTGAGACTGGGCGACTGGAGGCAAGGCGCACTGTGGACGGTGCTGGGCGTCCTGCTCATGGCCGTGGTCATCGTTGGCCTGGTGCAACTCGATGAGTTCCGGTCTTACTACCGTTTGGGGTCCTTCCAGGAACCCCTGTCGCGTGAGGTACTGGAGTTCGCCCTGCGCCAGGCGATCTACATGTTCAGCTGGGAGTTCATCTTCCGAGGCTTCTTGCTCTTCGGCTTGAAGGATCGTTTTGGGTCCCTGGCAATCTGGATCCAGGCCATACCCTTTGCCATCATGCACCTGGGCAAGCCGGAGTTGGAGACCCTGAGCACCATATTCGGCGGGGCGGCGTTTGGCTACATCGACCTGAAGAGCAAGTCGGTTCTGCCCTCGGTGGTCATCCATTGGGCCATCTACGTGATGATGGTTCTCGCAGCCTCGGCCGCCTAGGACGCTGAACCTGGGACGCGCCGCGCCCACCTTTGACATCGAGACGAGTGTGGAGTGGTCGAGGAACAGCGAGCCCAGCCTCCGGGCTCTCAACCGGATCGCTAGAGACCTTGCCTCGCCTTGACGTCACTGCAGCACGGCATGTCCCCTGCGCCGCGCGGACCTCCGTGTTTTTGTGTCGAACTTGCCGCCGTGATATACTCTCCAGCCAGAAGGAGACGTACACGTGAATGGGGCAGTCACGCTCATCCTTGGGGCGGTCATCCTCTTAGGCCTTGCTGGCTTCCTCGTGTATTGGTTCCTTTTTCGGAAGTTGACTGCCACTGGGGAACAAACGCAGGTCAGAGGACGTCGCAGCACGGCACCAGAGGCTACACAAGGTCGTCGGGCAGCGTTGCAGGAAGCCTGGCCCTCACTGGCCCACGAGATGGCAGTGGGCTGGATTGTGGTAACTGACGGACCCAATGCTGGGAAGCATCACATGGTCGTCCAAGGTGCGAACCTCATCGGCAGAGGCAGCTCTTGTGATATCAGGCTGGACGACCCCACCGTCTCTCGCCACCACGCCCGCCTGGTGGCTGACGGAGACCGCTTCCTCCTCTTCGACTTGCACAGCACGTCAGCGACCTACGTCGACGGCGAAAAGGTGGAGCCTTCAGCGGCGAGTCCGATCAGAGACCGTTCCGTCATTACGATGGGCAATACGGATCTCACGTTCAGACTGGCGCAGCACGAACCCTGAACTAGACCAAACGTATGGAACTGGAGAAGCAAGAATGCGAAAGATCAGCCTGGGTGCCACCCGTATGGTGGTCTCCGAGATCGGCTTCGGGGGCATCCCCATACAGCGCCTTTCCCATGATCAAGCAGTATCGGTCGTAAGGCGCTGCCTCGACCTGGGCATCACCTTCCTGGACACCGCCAATGGCTATACTACCAGCGAGGAGCGCATCGGGGAAGCCGTACGTGACCGACGCGAGGACCTGGTGCTGGCCACCAAGAGCCAGGCCAGAGACGCCAAGGGAGTGGCAGAGCACCTGGCCTTGAGTCTGAAGCGGCTGGGGGTGGAGACCATAGACCTCTACCAGTTTCACTGTGTCAGCACCGAGGAGGATTTCCAGAAGGTCTTGGCTCCAGGCGGCCCTCTCGACGTGGTCCGGCAGGCACAGGCCTCCGGTGTGGTCCGACACGTGGGCCTGACCTCCCACTCCATGACCATCGCTCTTAAGGCTGTCCAATCCGGACACTTCGAGACCATCATGTTCCCCTTCAACTTCATCGCCAACGAAGCGGCCCAGGAACTCATCCCCCTGGCCCTGGAAGGAGAAGTGGGCTTCATCGCCATGAAACCCCTGGCAGGTGGAGCACTGGACGATGCCACTCTGGCCTTCAAGTACCTCCGGCAGTATCCCCAGATCCTTCCCATCCCGGGCATCGAGCGGGCGGCCGAGATAGAAGAGATCGTCGCCATTATGGAGGGGCCAGTGGAGATGACGCCCCAGGAGCAGGCGGCCATAGAGCGTATGCGCGCTGAGCTAGGGAACCGCTTCTGCCGTCGCTGTGGCTACTGCCAGCCCTGCCCTCAGGGCGTCTCCATCCAAAGCCTGATGATCCTGGACAGCGTCATCAAGCGTATGCCGGCCGCCAACATCTTCTCCGGTCTGGCGCAGGAAGTCGAGAGTGCCGAGGCGTGCACCGAATGCGGGGAGTGTGAGGAAAAGTGCCCCTATGGACTGCCCATCCGGGAGATGATCCAGGAGCACATCAATCTGTTCCATAAGGAAATGGCGAAGTGCGGCCTGATCGTAGGTGGCGGAGCGAAGTAGCTAATGTGTCGCCCTTGCACATTCTACTACGAGGATAGCCACCGCAGGTCACCCAGGAAGGAGTGCCGTCTCCTTCAGCGTAATCTAGCTTCGGCACCCTGGGACGAGAAGCTATGTCGATCGTGTCCCGTGCCAGAGATCCTCGAGCGCAACCCGTGCGCGAACCTGGCCCTGGAGGCCGAAGTGAGATCCCGGTTCGGCTTCTTTCGCAGGGTCGCTGTCTTTGCCGTCTGTACCGAAAAGACTGAGGAGATCGGCGACCCGAGGACATGCAGAGAGGGCTGCGAGGAGTTCGAGAGACTCTAGGTGGTGCCCAGTCCAGGGGCACACCGCTTTTTCCAGCCAGTTACCGCCACCACGACGCTTCTCCCGTCAGGCGCGCCTCTTCATCGGACATGCTGACGTTGCTGAACATGCGGTATGCTTGCGGCTAGGGACCTACCGCTACCAGCGGCGCACTACCTCTGGCAATGGGGGCAGAAGTACGTGCCTCTGCCTCCGATGGACACCTTCTCAATGGGAGTCCCACACACGAAGCAAGGTTCCCCTTTTCGGGCCTTCACCTGGAACCGCTCCTCGAATGCTCCCTTCCTGCCGTCCAGGTGCACGAAGGCCATCTCGGAGGACCCGCCCAGCTCCAGCCCTCGCTCCAGGGTGGCCACGATACTCTCGTGCAACCGCTGCGCCTCCTGCTTTTCCAAAGAAGAGGCCACTCTGGAGGGAGCGATACGGGCCTCGAAGAGTATCTCGTCGGCGTAGGTGTTGCCCACCCCGGCGATGTACCTCTGGTCCAGGAGAAAGGACTTGATCTTGCCCCTGCGCTGAGCCAGCATCTCTCTCAGCGCCTCCGTGGTGAACTCCCCAGTCAGGGGATCGAGGCCCAGCTTCTTCAATTCCGGCAGATGCTCGAGTTCTTCAGTAGCCGTCAAGCGAAGGAACTTGAGGGGTACCTGACCCAAGGTAAGTTGCTCGGAATCGAACACCAGTGTCAAGCGTACGTCGCTGGGCTCTCCGTCGTGGAGGCTGGAGAGCAACAACTGTCCCACCATCATCAGATGGAGAACCAGCGAGTGCCCGCTGTCCAGGTCGAGAACGAGCATCTTCCCGCGTCGCTGGACGTCGAGGATCGTAGCCCCCTCGACGGATGCCTTCCACTCCTCGACGGGGCGGTCTCCCTCCTTGCCCTCGGGGAACACGAGCTCCCGCACGCGTCGACCCACAACGTGGTCCTTCAGCTCATCTTTGAGGATCTCCAACTCAGGTAGTTCGGGCATCGTTCACGAGCTCCACTCCTGGCCTCTCGGGTCTCACACCGCTGGCCTGGTCTGCTCGACCCAGGAGGCGAGTCTCCGCAAAGCAGCCAGCTTCTCCCTGTCTCCCAGTCGAGCCCTACGCAGAGCCTGCTCCAGGGTGTGGATGGAGCGGTCGTAGTTGGCACGGTCAACGGGATAAGGATGGCCGCCCTTGCTACCGTGGGCGAAGCTGTGTCTCACGGGGTCCCGAAAGCTCGGTGTTGCGCCGTGCACCAACTCGGCGATCAGGCTTGGCGCTCGTATCGTCTTGGGACCCACACCCTGTAGACTGAGAAGCGCCTCGAAGTCGTGGGGTTGTGTCTCGTAGGTCTTGAGAAAGATGGTGCGCAGACTGTCGGGGTGCACTTCGCTCAACCGGACCTCGTGATGAGCAGGCAAATCCAGATGCTGCAACTTCTTCAGTTCAGCCAGCAGCCGATCAGGAGACTCCTGGCTCAGCGTGGTGCTGGCTTGGCGGGCCACCTCACTCTCCCTGGCCACCATGTTCAGTACATCGCCCTCCCGGTCGCAGCAGATGGCCGCGTGGGGCTCACAAGTGAACTCCCGAACCCCATCACTCAACCAGTGATACCTGCGCGCGAATCGGGTGGAAATGTTCATGCCCTGCTGTATCACGCACCACGTCCCCTGACGGTTGAAAACGAAGGTGTGATGGTAGATCTGGTAGCCATCCTGCAAACCCGCGCTGTCAACCTTGGCCGCCATTCGGCTAGCGTAGACCGACTCCGCCGGATCGCGGCTCAACGAAGGACCAACGTCCTCAATCTCCTGAGGCGTGCGGCGGGAGGTCGCCCCCTTCCCACCTGCCGCGAATAGCCCCAACTCCCCCTGACGTTCGCGTAGACCCTCTTTCAGCGCTCCGCAGGCAGTGGTCGTGAGGCCACTGGAATGCCAGTCGAATCCCAGTACGCATCCAAAGGACTGAAACCAGAAGGGGTCCGACAGACGGCGCAGGAGGTCCTCGGTACCGTGCTCCTCCACGATGACGCCAGCGATCTCACCGGCCAGCCTCTTCATGCGACCGAACAGCCAGCGAGGCGCCCGGCCGTAGTGCAAGGGTAGGTTGGCCGTGCCCGTTCTCACGTCTGCACCTCACCTGGAGCGGACTGCAGCCACCCCTCTACCTCCAGGGCGAGCCTCTTGCCGATGCCCTTGATGTTCTGCAGGCCCTTCTCGCCTCCCCGCCGATACAGGTCCTCCACATCGTCTTCCATCTCATCTATGGCCCAGGCTGCCTTGCGATACGCCCACTGGCGATAGCCCGCGGCTTGTTCCAGAAACAGATCGTAGGCCCTCAGGAATAGCTTCTCGGCTATGCGCTTGTTCGCCGCCAGAGCATCGCCAGGCAGCACCGGCCGACTCATGCGGTCCGCGATACCGTGCCTCGTCCAGATCTCCCTCGCGCGCCGCAGCAGCAACAGAGCGTAGTCACCTCGCGTCTCATAACCCTCGCCATATAGTTGATGGTAAAGCGAGACGGTTTGGGGATAGTGCCGCTCCAGGAAGCTCATGTACCGCGCCCGCTGGGCTCCTTCTTTGAGAGTCAATCCCGCAGCCAGCACGAACTGCCCGCCTGCGTCTTTGACCCTCCTGACCACGTCTTCCATATTCCCGTCGTCGTCCGATATCCCGGGTAGCAAGGGCATCATGGCCACTCCTGTGGTCAGTCCAGCATCGGCCACTGCCCTCATGGCCTCCAGCCGCCGCTCTGGTGGAGAGGCCCCTGGCTCGAACCTGCCCGCGATGTGCTCATCGAAGGTCGTGATCGTGAAGAACACACAAGCCCATGACCGCCTCCCCGCCTCCTGGAAGAGCTCCAGATCGCGCAACACCAGGTCCGATTTCGTCAGAACTTGCACCGGGAAAGAGTGGCGACACAGCACCTCCACCACACTCCTGGTGACACCCTTTTCCTTCTCGATGGGCTGGTAGCTGTCACAGACCCCACCCATCGACGCCACAGCTCGCTTCAGCCTCGGTAGTTGTCTATCCAGAACCTCTGCGGCGTTCTCCTTGACAAACACCGTCCCCTCGAAGCTCTCGGCAAGCCCATACTGGTTGGCCCGCGCATCGCAGTAGATGCATCCGTGTGCGCAGCCTCGGTAGGGATTGACCGTGTATGAGGCCCAGAACCAGTCATCGACGTGGCGAAGCCTGTTGATCATGGACGTGGCTCTGTAGGGCTCGTACTTCATCTTCAGATCAGTCCTAGGGGGAAAACGGCTGTGCCGCTGCTACCACAGCCTACAAGACGATGCAAGCTAGCTCACGGGCACCACTGTGTAACGGCGTCCTGCAGGAGTATGACAGGCAGCGGCTGGGCCAGGCCGCCATCTCAGATACGGGGCGCCTCCTCGAAGAGCTTGGTCAACGCCCCCAGCATCTCAGGCGACATCTCTCCGCGCGCGGATGCTCTCCTGATGTGCCCCTTCAGTCGCCGCAGAGGCAGAACGGGCACAGAGGCCGTTGTCACCTCCAGGCGTGCCTCAGGGTTGACAAAGACGACCAGCCCTTGGACCTCTGTGTTGATATCCGGCGCTTGCTCCTCGATGTACTTCTGTAGCTTCTCCACATCCTGTTGTGTTTCCTTCGTCGGGTTGCCCAGCGACTCTTCCGTGAAAAACCGCAGCACCCGGCGCAGACTCATGTCCCGCACCCACTTGTCCTTGAAACATCTTATCCCGCCATCTACCCCTCTTACGATGAGGACAAAGACGCCGTGCGGGGTGAGCAGGACATGATCGACTGGCAGGACGTGGCTGTACAAGCGATAGCGGTCGTCGAACTCTGCAAGGGCACCAGTCAGCCTCTGAATGAGCTGGGGACCGCGCATCGCTTGCTCCTGACCACGACTACCCAGAGTGTACATCACCACCCCCAGGGCCACGAGAACGACCGACATCATCCTGTATTGGGTAAAAGACGCGATGAGCGCACCAAAGACCATAACCAGGCCAATGAGAGTAGCTACCTGGCCTAGCCTGCCCCCCCGTGCCATCATCTGCTCGTTGGTGATTGTTCGCATCGTGTCACCCCTTGCTCCACGTATGGTCAGATAACCGAGTCCGCCTAACACTTGGGCCATACCGCCTAGTAGAGGCCAAAATACCAACCAATGATCTCCCCCCCGAACACCAGGACTGTTAGGCCAGCCACGGCCAGAAACACCCCGTACGGAACGTAACTTCGTAGACCTTTCTTTCTACTGAGCACGAGCACCAGGGCCACAAGTCCGCCCAGGGAGACGGCGATGATCAGAGCCAGGATCACCTCCGGGAATCCAGTGATCAAGCCAACGAAGGCCGCCAGATTGGCGTCGCCCCTCCCCATGGCCGTTCTCCTGAAGACCACCTTGCCGACCACCGCCACCAGGTAAAAGAAAGAGAAGGCGAGGGCACCCCCCAATATCGCGCGCCGTAGGCCCAGACCCGGGTGGAAGTAACTACCCGCGAGGGCCAGCCCGATGGCCGGGTAGATAATCACCCGCAGGATGAGCCGATGCTCCAAGTCGATCACGAAGATCAGAAACAGTGCGCACGCGTACAGCGTGACAAGGCACAACTGCACAGACGGACCATATCGTAGCCAAAAGAAGACGAAAGACAGCGCGGTAATCAACTCCAGCAGGGGCCAGCGCCAGCTCCGCCGAGCACCGCAGCCCGCACACCTGCCTCCGCTGAGCAGCAGGCCGGTGAACGAGGAAAGCTCCAGCCACGACCGCTCCCTCTGGCAGTGCAAACAACGAGGCTTGCTCAGTATTCGAGCACGCCGAGGGAGATTGTCAGCAGCAAGATTCAGAAAGACCCCGGCGAACCAGCCCAGGACCCCGAATAGCGCAGCCACACTGTACCCTCTGGTGAATGCTGAAGCGGATTATACCGCACAGGTTTGACAAAGACAACGGCCCACCGTACAATCACTCAGACCGCGGAAGTCTTCATTGTCCAAGCCCCTCGAAATGCGTACAAGGTACATGGCAGATGCCTCGCTATGACAGACTCAGCATCCTGGTCAGCCTCGTCCTCTTCGGACTCGTTGTCTCACACCTCGTCGAACTCCCGACGAGAACCATATCCTTCGTGGCTCTTGGGGTGCCTACCACGATCTACCTCTCCAGTCGCTGGCTTGTCGCCGCACTACTGGTCACCCTCACGGGTGCTGGCGTGGATTCCATCGTCCGGTCCCACCCCCAGGCGCGCAAAGCTGGCTGGGGATACGTCCTCTCTTTCTGGGGGTTGCCATGTTCCGTTGTTCTTCTCTCGTCGGTCATCCTACCCCTCTCTCCCAGCATACCTTTCTGGCTTTCTGCATTGGCGGTGACCGGGCTGGTTCTCTCCCTGTTGGTGGTCGGGCAGTCCGACACCATTGGAAGTCGCGGGCGTCACGCTGACGTGGCACGCTGGGGACTGGGCCTAGCCGTGTATGCAGCCGTGTTTGTGTTCTGCACTCTCATCTACGGTGCGCGGGCGCGCAGTCTCCTGTCGTCCACGGCCATCTCTGTCCTTGCTATCACTCTGGCCTCGGAACTCCTCCGGCCGCAGTCCCCCGAACTGTCCACCAGACGTCCCTGGGTCTATGCTCTCGTCGTGGGCCTGGTTCTCGGAGAGGTGGCCTGGGCCCTGAACCATCTGAGCCTTACCGCCGTCGGAGGCGGCATTTTCCTTCTTCTCATCTTCTACGTCGTGTGCGGGCTAGCCAAGCAACATCTCAGCGCTCAGCTCTCGCGCCCGGTGATTGCGGAGTTCGTCGCGGTGTCCATTGTGGGACTGGGATTCCTCTACCTGATGTGAGTGTCGTGGCAGGGCCTAGAAGGAGGAGGTGGATCGGACATGGTATGGCTACAGCGTATGGAAGAGGATGCCAGAGAGATCCGCATGCCAGAGGAATGGGGAGGCCTTGTTCCCTCCGAGGTATTCCTCGAGGAGGCGCGCAGAATCGTCGAAGAGGGAGAGCGCCAGGGACTGACTCTGCGCGTGATGGGAGGCGCAGGAATAAGGCTGCGCACTCTGCCATACCAGGAGCTGGGTCGAAGCCTGGCTCGACTGGGAGAAGGCGAGCAGGAGTTCACAGATCTGGACTTCGTGACCTACAAGAAGCTCCGCAAGCACATGCAGGGTTTCTTCGAGGATCTGGGCTACAGCAAGAGGAGAGCCACCCTGTCCTCGGCAGCGTCCGAGAGACAGATCTACTTCCACGAGCATGGTTGGTTCTTCGTGGATGTGTTCTTTGACAAGCTGCTGGTGGCAAACCATCGTCTGGATTTCCGAGGGAGGCTAGAACTGGATCCTCTGACCCTGAGTCCCACGGACCTCCTACTAGAGAAGCTACAGATCGTGAACATGGGTGAAAAGGACTTCAAAGACAGCTTGATGCTCCTCTTCGCCCACGAGCTTGCCGAGCAGGACGGAGAGAACACAATCAACAGCGCCTACATAGCCAGCCTCCTCTCCACTGACTGGGGGTTCTGGTACACGCTCACCACCAACCTCCAGGGAATGAGAGACCTGCTGCCAAGAGTCGAGGCGCTATCGGAGGACCAGTCCCAAGTCATCAGTGATAGAATCGGCGCCCTCCTGTCACGCATCGAGGCAGAGCCCAAGAGCATGCGCTGGAAGGCGCGCTCGAAGGTGGGCACCAGAAAGAGGTGGTACGAGCCAGTCGAGACCGAAGCCACTGTCGGTGACTTCGGCATCTGGCGTATGATGACGGAAGAAAAGGAGGGAAAGAGCCTGTAACAGACCGGGCCACGCCATCACCCCATGCGGCGCCATGCCCGAGGAAGCACTACTCTGAGTCCACAGCCGACGCTCCCACTCCTGCTGAAACGATGAGGACAGCGAGCCAAGTGTATCCCACCTACTGCAGGGAGCACACTTGATCGGGTACCTGCCGACGAGGTCAGGAGCCGAAGGAAGACTCCGTGTATCACTCCGCACCCACGTTTCGGGGTCGGCAGAGGCACGCCACCCTCATCCCCATGCGTTGTGGACCGCTGGCCGTTGTGTGGCGAGCATCAATGAGGACAGTACTATCCACCTATTGACAATACGTGCCAAAGCAGCTATACTATCTCGCGGAGGGCAAGCAATCTTGATCTCTGTACCGTCGTGCAGTCATCGGAGGAGGCGACAGGATGGAGAACAGTCTGCGCACGTTAGCTGACGACTTGGCGAAGATGACCTCGGTTGAAGGATCGGTTATCGTCGCGGCGGACGGTACAGTCGTTGCCGACACTATAGGGGGTGATGCTGAGAAAGAGGGCGCGGTGGCCGTTTTCGTGGGCACTGCCGCCGGCCTCATAGGTAGCACGCTGGCCGTGGGTACCTTCGATTGGGGGGTGGTATCCATGAGCAGATACAGAATGCTGATCGTCGAACAACCCCACTACTTCATAGGCCTGCTTCTGGCCACGAAGGCCTCGCCAGCACTGCTGGCCGCCCAGGTGCAAGAGACGCTTGGCCCCTCGGCCTGAGGCACACAGAGAGAGGAACAATGGAAGACATACTCACAGACATCGGGGCGGTGCTAGGAGTGACCGGCTGCTTCGTGTGCGACGCGGAAGGGCAGATCCTAGCCTCCACGCTGCCCGATCTCCTTGACGAAGGGGATCTCTCGACGGTCAGCCGGACCATCAGCCAGACTACAGCCGGACTGGTCACTGCTCGACGCCGCAAGGTCCAAGAAATCGATCTTCTCTACTCGGAAGGACGCTTGGTAGTCAAGCCCCTACGCGACGGCTGCCTATGCGTGGTGTGCACACGCAACATGAACGTCCCCCTCTTGAACCTCACAGTCGACGTTGCGGCAAGGAAACTGACCGAGGCGCTGAAGCAGGAGAAGGAACCACCACCAGCCCCTGAGCCCGAAGGCGTGCCCTTGGAAGAGGTTCTGCACACCGTCGTCGATGCCTATCCTGACGTAGTCAGCCCGGTTATGGACTTCGAGCAGACTCTGGCCGAGAACGACCGGCGCACGGCTCTGAACACCCTGGGCAGGCGAGCGGGGGAGATGATCTACCAACGACGGTATTCCAGCATGCGTGTTCCGGCCTCCATACCTCGGGGCATAGAACTGGTTGTAGGCCCGGCCGTCAGCCCGTTTGCCATAGCCAGCTCGCAGGGGAATCGCCTCGATGTCCTGGCCTGTCCATTCTGCAGGAATCTTCCCTCACCGTCAGTGCGTTGCCACTTCCTGGCTGGATTCGTCCAGGGTCTGCTCAACTCCATTGCCGGCTTGGAAGAGGTCGTGGTCACCGAGTCTCTTTGCCGGGCCAGGGGTGAGGATACGTGTAGCTTCGAAGCTCTGGCGCAGCAGAGTTAGCGTCACGGTACCGCGCTGACCACGTAGCGTCAGCGAAGTGTGGGGCATAGGCAATGCCGCCCCAGAGCACTAAAGAAAGGAAAGGAGTTTTTCACTGATGTTGGTGCAGTCGCCCGATTGGTTCAAGGTCCTGCTGGAGGGAATCCAGGTCATAGCGATGATCGCTCTCCTGGCCGTGCTGGTGCGCGCTGGGCGTAAGTACAGAGAGCTCGCGACCACTTCCTGGCAATGGATCGTCGCCGGCTTCGCAATGATGCTCCTCGCCTCAGTGGTAGATTTCAGCGACGGATTCATCAATTACAGCTCGGCCTACATGCCCGACCTCTTCGCCACCTTTATCTCTGAAGCAGGACTGATCTGCGGACTCATCCTGGCCGCGATGGGGTTCTACACCTGGTTCGAGTTCATGGCCAGATTCCTGGGACTGAGGCCGAAGGAGTGATCCCGCCACATCTCCATTCCCTTCCAGCGTTCCCGCGTCCACTGCCTGGGGGCGCGTCGCTCCTGTCCTTCTCGCCGTAGTTGTCGGGCGACTGGACCATCCGGCGAGGCACCACCGGAGAGGCAGACGGCTAGCAGTCAGTCGGTGCGGCGGCTTTCGCCGGCGCTGAAGGGCCATAACCTATGGAGTCTGCTTCCCCGACGGCTGTGCACCGGACGGTCTGACCAGCAGTATCGGCTTCGCCGTGCCTCTCAGCACCCTGCCCGCTACGCTGCCAAACACCCAGCGACCTACGCCTGTACGACCGTGTGTGGACATGGCGATCAGATCGACGTTGTTGACCTCGGCATAGTCCACGATCTCCGCGGCGGCATCTGCGCCATGCCTGATCGTATGACGGGCCTTCACGCCCGAACCCAGCAGCTCCTGCTCCACGTCCATCAGGTGCTCCTCGGCCTCTTGTCGCTCCTTGACCGCAGTCTTGGGAAGAACTCCCGACTCCGGCAGCACCTGGAGCAGAATCACCTCGGACCCGTGAGCAGCGGCCATGGATTGCACCCGAGGGACTATCTGTTTGGCCAGATCAGAACCATCCAAAGGTACCAGTATGCGATCGTACATAGAACCACCTCCCCTCCCATGCTCTATTTCATACTGTCAGGCTGTCTGGAGAAAGCTGTCACAAACCCAAACGCCGACTCTCGCCTGTGTGCCACGCGCCCTTAGACTGTGAGAGTATGGAAAAGCGAGATTGAAGCCATCGGTGCGTTCACCCTTAGTAGGCTACAGGCCACATGTCGAAGAATGAACCCCGGCGGCGGAACCGTGGTCGGCGGCGTGCACACGTGTCTTTCCCCTTGTTCGACACCGTCAGATTGTGGTGTTTGGCAATCTTCGACGATAATGGTACAATCGGTGTCACTTCTGTCCAACGAGGGCGCAACCAGGGCCCATGCCCCGATGCGTCGTCCGAGCCACTGTAGAAGAAACGGAAAGGACGGTATGTCGATGGCCAAGACCAAGTTTCTTTTCTCCACAGATTTTCACGGCTCAGAGACTGTGTGGCGCAAGTTCCTGAATGCCGCCAAGTACTTCGATCTCGACGCGTTGGTACTGAGCGGCGATATGACCGGCAAGCTCTTGATTCCCATAGTGAAGCGCCCCGACGGCAAGTACGACGCCAGCCTGTACGGCGACCCCTACGTACTGTCCGAAGACGAAGTCCCCGAATTCGAGAAGAAGTGCCGCATGATTACCTACATCCCCTACCGCACCACCCCCGAGGAGGTGGAACGTATTGCTGCTGACGATCAGTATAAGGAAGATCTCTTCGAGAGAAGGGAGTGCGAGATCATCAAGTTCTGGCTGACCCTGATTCCGGATCGAGTGCCTCCCGAGTGCAAGATCATTATGAGCCCAGGCAACGACGACAAGCACTCCATCGACGACGTCATCCGAGCGGACCCCAACCCCCAGGTGATCTTCGGGGAAGAAGAGGTCATAGAGCTAGACGACGAGCATGAGGTCCTTTGCTTTGGCTGGTCGAATCCCACTCCCTTCGACTCACCTCGAGAGTGCAGCGAGGAGGAGTTGGAGGAGAGGCTGGAGCGCACCGTGGCCAAGGTGAAGAATATGGAGACAGCCGTGTTCTGCATCCACGTACCGCCGTACAACACCTTCATCGACCAGGCGCCGATGCTTGAAAACGACCTGTCGCTCGCTGTCCGAGGCGGCCACACCCAGATGCAGCCCGTGGGCTCCACGGCTGTTCGCAAGATCATCGAGAAATACCAGCCTCTGCTGGGACTGCACGGTCACATACATGAGAGTCCGGGACGCATCAAACTGGGTCGGACCGAGTGCCTCAATCCCGGCAGCGAGTACGCGGAGGGCATCCTCAAGGGATTCCTGGTCGAGATTGACGGACCGGAACTCGTCCAACTGCGTAGGATCGACGCCTAGAATCCCACGCATCCCGATAGCCAACCCGTTGCACAGCACCCCACTTCTGTCAGTGGGGTGCTGTTGTGGACATCAGCGGCGCTGCGCCGGCGCGCCCTTGTCAATACTGGTGAGCAACGACGTCCTCGGGCAGCTCGTACCAGCGCTTCTTCTCACCGATCCTGGCCCGCATCTTCCACTTCATCGACTTCGGCGCATCCTCTATGGCGCGCCTCAGCATACCCAGACGCTCCACTACGATCTGCTCGTGTTCCGGCTCCAGGTACTCCCCACAGAGGTTACTCACCTTCTCTATGTTGGTGGTCAGTGTCTTGTACCACCCCCAGTCATTCGCGCACAGATCGGCGACGAATCTTGGATCGATGGCTTCCGTGGTGTCGACCTCCGCTATCTCATGATCACAGAGTACAGCACACGCGTCCTTGATGTCCTTCTCGTTCAGCTCGATTACCTGGAGCTTTGAGAGCAGCAACTCCTCTATGGGGACTGTGTAGACGTCGCGCTCCAGTCGCCCCAAGAGGTTCAACTCGTGACACATGGTGAAAACGTCCAGGAAGATGTCCGCATCGTACCCCAGTTCTGGATTGTCAAAGAGCAGTCGTCTGTGTCCCTGTAGCGCATTGAATCGCCGATTGGGCTGGTACCCCAAATCCTCCATCAGGCGCGCCACCTCTTTGCGCTCGGTCTGGTACCCAATGAAGTCCACATCTCCATAGGTGCGAGCCATAGAACGGTGCTCGGCGCTAGGACAGTGCAGCTTCACCGCCACACCTCCAATCACCCTGATGTGGATCTCCCTCTCGCGCCCAGCATCCACCACGCGTCGCACTTCGTCTTCCATGGTCGCCATTGGGATTTCCTCCTTCTCCCCAGTACATTCTCACCGGTTGGCCAGGCCCGCGTTGTCTTTCTCCTGTGATCTCACGCCGACCAAGTCCATCACTTCGAAGCGCAGGTCCGATGGCTCCAATCTCAGGTCGGAAGCCGGGATGTCTACGTAGTCCTTGTCGTCCTTATAAACCCTCACCAGAAATCTGCCATACCCCTCATGTACGAGCGACACCTGCGAGATGTCTTCCCAGCGGCTCGTAACGGGCGATGTCCTGCCCCTCTGCAACTCGAAACCATCACTGCCCCAAGAGAACCTGGCATGGTGGCGAGTTCTGTACCACCACATCCCCCCCGCGATCGACACCAAAAGGTTCCCCACAATGACAGGCCAGCCGATAAAGAAATCCTTGAAGATCAAGTAGTTCGCTCCAATCCAGGCCATGGAAACCAGAACGAAGAAAATGCCCACCGACCTAGCGAAGTTCATGAGCTGCCAGGGTGCGACCGTCCTCATTTGAAGCACCTGACGATCTTGACCAGCCCTCGGCCCACATGAGATTCCGAGTTCACTACCTCCTGAGAACTCAGATCGACCAAAGCGATGCCGATCTCGCGAAGGCCGGTGCTCTGCACCATGGACTCAGCCTTCCTGGAGAATGCGCCTTCGTGAGGGACAACAAGCCAGGCCCATGCAAACTCTTGCTGCTTCAAGAAGGTAGAGATGGTGTTCAAGACCTGGTGCAGGTGCTTTAGTTCTGGGTCCTGGGAATAGGCAAAGCATGCGACGTAGTAGTTGGGTGTGGTCAGCCAGGCAGCCACCCTGGACAAGAAGAAACCCTTGGGCCTCATCGTGGCGGTGACAAACATGTCGAATACCACGTCGCCCATCGGATACTCCCAGAAGGACTCCGTGAAGTCCGCCACCCATCTCCCGGATCCCAGCATGAGGTTGTTCTCCAACCTCACCAAGTAGTCGTTGACATCCATCTCCAACGTCCTATGGTGGCTCGATTCTGCCAGAGGTCATAGCCATTGTAGCACAACGCGGCATTGGGAGCAACCCGACATCATCGAAGCGACGGGACACGCCCTTGGTGACTACCGATGTTGGCGGCCTTGGCAGGCCACCAACAAGGGCGACCAGCCCGGGGGAGAGATCTGCCATCCCGGCGGACTGCAACCCGCAGCTTCACCACGAGAGCCTCCACCGACAGACCAGGCCCACCTGGAACCACTTTGCCTGGGAGCTGTAGCGAACCGGTTGCGCCACCCGGATAATAGAGAAAGGCTCTCCGCGAGCCTTTGAGGTTCCCACGGAGAGCCTTGAGCTACGCCACGAACGAAAGAATAGAGAGATCCTATTCCGGCGGAATCTCGGCGAAGATGGTGGTCAGGTCGGCGCCAACGCGCTTGGCCCTGCTGCGACCCCAGAAGTACACGCCCAGGGAGATGAGGATCAGCACGACCGTGAACCAGAAGTTGATGCTGACCCAGTTGCCCGTGAGCGGCCCCCAACCGTAGGCATTGGGGTGGAGGATGATCAGCAGAGACAGTGCGACGTTAGCCACGAAGGCGATCCACGCCAGTGTGACCACCACACCCTTGCTCTGTCGCCACGGTGCCCGCTCGAAGACCTCTGGCATCCTTGACGGGAACAGAGCGCAGGCAAGAGCCACACCGGCGAAGAACAAGGCGTCCCACATGTCCGTGGCCACCACAGCTCCGGCCGAGCTTATCCACTGCTGGCCGAACGGATGGTGGATGAAGGCCAGGTTCAGGCCGGTAGGACCGAACAACTCCGCCTCTGCGACCACCCCCAACAGAGCTGCCACTGAGGTAACGATGATGGCATTCACGGGGGAGTGCCACTTCTCGTTGATGTCAGCGACCCACTCTGGAAGGATGCGGTCGAAGCCCATGGCAAACATCATCCGGGAGCAGGTGAGGATGAACGGCGGAATGTCGTTGGCCACCCACAGCGCGGCGAAGGCCAACAGCACCCACCCGAAAAGACGGCCACCAGCCATACCGAACTGGCCATAGGCCACTATGCCTGCAAAGGTTGGCATCCATGGTCCAATGCTCGGCAGACCAGCGTCCGCATAGCTGCCAGCCCCCGCGCCCAAGTAGCCTACGGCATCAACCAGGGCAAAACCACCAGCTTGACCAACCATGCTACCCGCTCGCGCAAGGAAGAAGGAGATGGTCATATAGATCAGCATGATGATGATGCCCGAGGTGAAGATAGCCTTCGGCATGCTGCGGCTGGCCTCTTTCACTTCGCCAGCGACGAACGTGGCAGCCGCGTACCCGATGTAGGCCCAGTAGGCGAAGAAGCTGGCCGTGAAGACGGCGCTCCAGTAGCTACCCGATGAGGCCAGGCCCTGGTCCAACGCCGCCTGAGTGTACTCTACGGCAGTATGCCCGTCGGTGATCAACCCCACTCCGGCCTCCATGTTGGCGGGGCTAGCCATCAGGAAGACCAGATAGACCAACACCAGGACCCCCGCCGGGATCCAGAAGATGGCGTGCAACAGGTATCCCGTCATCCTGGTTCCCAGGCACGCGATACCGCTGAAGATGGCGATGATCACGATGCCAAAGATGGTCATGAACCAGGGGTTGTACACCGCGCTGAAGTCCACGCCGGCCAACCCGCCGAAGATCAGCGTCGCCTCATACGTAGCCACAGCGATCAGGCCGTAGGAGACAGCCACAGAGAGGAACTCCAAGCACGTTGCTACGAAGGCGAAGCCCGGGCTCAGGATCCTCGACATGAAGACATAGCCTCCACCGGAGCGGGGCATCGCTGCTGACAGCACCGCGAATGTGTAGACCGACAGCAGCATGAGGATACCCACGATGAAAAAGGCCATGATCATGGGGTGTATGCCGAGGAAATACTCTGTTGGTAGGACCGCTTCGGCACCAACAGCCTGGAATACACGTTTCTGCCAGCCCAGGCCAACCACATTGGCGATAGCCAGAATCACCGCGGTGATGAATCCGATCTCCCGCACCAACCCGGTGGCCTTGCGCGCAAACAAGGTCTTATCTGCCATTTCTGAAACCTCCTATTTCCCTCCAATGGGTGTACTAGCGGAACGCGGTTTCAAGACAGTCCCGTCACCATTCTCTATTGGCATCACCTCCTCGTGTAACCCCTATGAATGTGCAAACCTAGTCAGAGAACCCTGTTCGCGGCGTTCTGGTCCACCCAATTCAATATGATAGCACATATTAGGAAAAATGTCAAGTCGTCACACCACCGGCCGGAGGCGAACACTCGCGCCGGTTCGCTCGCCGTACCAAGAATCGCCCACTGATGCGACTACCGTAACGCGAGGGGCAACAGTCCTTATCTACCATAACACGTCACTGACCGGACAGTTGCGTGCTCCTAGTAGCGCTGACGGCTTTTCCGGCCCTTGAGGGGCACTGACCAAGCCGAGCGCGGCCACAAACAGCCCGACCCGCGTATACCCGTTGACTTGCCTATGCCAATCCAGTATAATCAAGACGCGCATTCAGGACTACGTCAGGAACGACATGCAAGAGGAACTGCGGAAACTACCGAGCGTGGAGAAGCTCCTCCAGAGGCCAGAGATACGGCAGTCAGTCATGAAGAGTGGCCGGCCAGTCGTCCTGGAGAGCATCAGACAAGTCATGCACGGAGCGCGCCAGGAGATAACCAGAGGAGGGCCTTGCCCAAGTCTGGACTCCCTCGTGGACCGGACGGTCCTCCACCTCGAAGACAGAGGGAGGCTCATTCTGCGCAGGGTCATCAATGCCACTGGAGTCATTGTGCACACGAACCTGGGCCGCGCTCCTTTGAGCGATGACGCGAGAGAAGCCATGGACCTCGTGTCGGAGGGCTACAGCAATCTGGAGTATGACCTAGAAGCCGGTGTTCGGGGGTCCCGACACGCGCACGCCGAGCAGCTCTTGAGCGAGCTTACCGGCGCCGGCAGCGCCATGCTGGTCAACAACAACGCGGGGGCGTTGCTACTCGTGCTCACTGCGCTGGCGCGGGGAAAGGAAGTGATCATCTCCCGAGGTCAATTGGTGGAGATCGGCGGTGGCTTTCGTATTCCGGACGTTATGTCCCAGAGTGGCGCTCGGCTCGCCGAGGTGGGAACGACCAATCGGACCAGTATCGGCGACTACGAGAGCGCAATCGGGGAGGAAACGGCTCTCCTCATGCACGTCCACCACAGCAACTTCAGAGTCCTCGGCTTCACCCACGAGGCCACCCTGGGCGAACTAACCGATTTGGCCAGCCACCACGGTCTGCTGGTGGTCGATGATCTCGGCAGTGGATGCCTTCTGGACACGTCTCTGTATGGGCTGGCGCACGAGCCTACCGTACAGGAGGCCGCACAACAGGGCGCGGACCTCGTTTGCTTCAGCGGTGACAAGCTGCTGGGCGGGCCGCAAGCGGGAATCATCGTGGGGCGGGCAGACCTGGTCGCCTCGTTGAAGAGACACCCCCTTGCTCGCGCCCTGAGAGTGGACAAGACCACTATGGCAGGAATGCAGGCCACTCTACTGCACTACTCGAGGGAAGAAGCCACCGAAAAGGTACCGATCTGGCAGATGATCAGCCTCGGCCTGGACGAGATAGACAAACGGGCCAACGCTTGGGCCGAGCAACTTAGAGCAATAGGCGTTCGCGCCGAAGTCATCCCTGGGCTTTCCACGGTGGGGGGAGGCTCCCTCCCTGGTGAGACGCTGCCCACCAAACTGGTGGCCTTGCACGTCACTTCGCCCGACAAGCTGGCTGCGCTCTTGCGGAGCGGCGAGCCACCCGTCATTGGTAGGATTGAGTCAGGGGAGCTTTTGCTGGATCCGCGTACCGTGCTGGCCGACGAAGAGCAGGACCTGCTGTCGGCGGTGGAGCAGGCCGTGCAGAGCTAGCCGAGACCCCAGCCGCACCCACAAGGCCATCTGCAACTACGCCCTGGGAGGATCATCCGGTCAGCAGACTATGCTTGAATACAACAATACCTCAAGACCACATGCGACCTACTCCCCACCGATGCGCCAACCCCGAGGCCGCCGCCGACTAACTCGCCTTCTTCTCCAGGGCCTGTTCGTAGCCGTCCTGATCGCCCTGTTCCTGTTCTTCGTAGGTCTGATCGGCGCCACCACGGTATATGCCTACTACGCCCTGACCTTGCCTCCCGCCGAGGAGTTGGGCGCGCGCAACCTTTTCATGAGTACCAAGATCTACGACCGCAACGGTGTGCTACTTTACGAGGTCTTCGACGCCAATGCGGGCCGGCGCACGGTCGTGCCCCTAGAAGACATACCCGAGCATCTGATACAGGCCACCGTCGCCACCGAGGACAAGACCTTCTACAGCAATCCTGGCTTCGATCCTTTGGCCATCGTCAGGTCCTTCTGGCTCAACGTCTCCGAAGGCGAGATCGTGTCCGGAGCCAGCACCATCACCCAGCAACTGGTGAAGACCATCTTTCTGTCCCCCGAGCAGACCTACACACGAAAGATACAAGAAGCCGTGTTGGCCCAAGAGATCACTCGGAGATACACCAAGGATCAGATACTGGAGATCTACCTCAACGAGATCTACTACGGGAACATGGCCTACGGCATCGAGGCTGCCGCCGAGACCTATTTCGGCAAGCAAGCACGGGACTTGACGTTGGCAGATGCCTCCCTCCTGGCCGGTCTTCCCCAATCGCCATCCATCTACGATCCCTACACCAATCTGGAAGGGGCCAAACGGCGTCAAGAGGTGGTGCTCAACCTGATGGCCAAGGAAGGCTACATCACCTGGTCGCAGGCAGACGAAGCCTGGTCCCAAGAGCTGGATTTCACCCCGCTGCGCGTGGATATGAGAGCCCCCCACTTCGTGGTCTACGTACAGAAGCTTCTGGAAGAGAAGTACGGAACGGAGATGGTGTACCGGGGCGGCCTGCGAGTCCACACCACGCTGGACCTGGAGATGCAAGAGATAGCACAAGAAGCGGCCCAGGAACGCATTGCAGAGCTGGCGGATAGACAAGTGAGCAACGCGGCCGTGGTTTCCATGGTGCCCCAGAGCGGCGAGATCCTCGTCATGTTGGGCAGCGTCGACTTCTGGGACGAGAAGATAGATGGCCAGGTCAACGTCGCACTGGCCTTGCGCCAGCCAGGATCCTCCATCAAACCTGTCAACTACCTAGCTGCGTTCGAGAAAGGCTGGACGGCCGCCACTCTCATTATGGACGTCCAAACGGAGTTCCCGAATCGGCCCGGTCCCTCCTACGTGCCCAGGAACTACGACGGCAAAGAGCACGGCCCAGTCCTTGTCCGCCAGGCGCTGGCTTGCTCCTACAACATCCCTGCGGTGAAGACGCTTCAGTTCGTGGGCGTATCAGACATGATCGCCATGGCTCAACGTCTGGGCATTACCACCTTCACAGACCCCGAGAGGTATGGGCTCTCCCTCACCCTTGGTGGCGGAGAGGTGATGCTTCTGGAGCATACTGGAGCGTACGCGGTGTTCGCCAATGGAGGAGTCCGCATCCCACCCGTAGCCATCCTGAAGATCGAGGACAGCCAGGGCCGAGTGATCGAGGAGTACGAACCGACTGAGGGGGAACAGGTCATCTCGCCTGAACACGCCTATCTGATGACCAGTATCCTATCGGACAACGAGGCGCGCACCCCAGCATTTGGTCCCGACAGCCCGCTGCACCTGTCGAGGCCCGCAGCGGCCAAGACCGGTACCACCGACGACTGGAAGGATAGCTGGACCGTGGGCTACACTCCCGATCTGGTCACCGGGGTGTGGGTGGGGAACAGCGCCAACACGCCTATGGATCACGTGGCCGGCTCGACCGGGGCAGGTCACATCTGGCACGACTTCATGGAGCGCGTCCTCGCCGATACGCCGTCGAAAGGCTTCCCCGTGCCCTCAGGGCTCGTGACGGCCAGAATATGCTCACGATCAGGCCTGGCGCCGACCGACCTTTGCCCTGAGACGAAGACCGAGATCTTTGTGGACGGGACGGCCCCCACTGAGCCGGACAACATCTACCAGAAGATCGGTATCTGCGCTGTCACCGGGCATCGTGCAACCGACTTCTGTCCCCCTGATCTGGTCCAGGAAAGCGTCTTCGAGGTCTACCCAGACGAGTACCGAGAATGGGCCGAACGAGCAGGGATAGTGCAGCCCCCCAAGGAGGAGTGCGAAGTTCACTCGCATCCCGCCACGGTGGAGCTGACTTCGATCGAGACTGGGCAGCAGGTCGAGGGCACAGTGGCGGTCCGGGGCACCGCGGATATCTCAGACTTCTCACACTTCGTCGTAGAGTATGGAATCGGTCCCGATCCCATCGGCTGGGGAGTGGTCGCTGGCCCTCAATACGAGCCCGTGCACAATGGCCTCCTGGCACGCTGGCGAACGCAGGACCTGGAGAACGGCCCTCACTCTCTGCGGATCGTCGTCTTCGATCATCAGAGTCACAGCGCTGAGGCAAGGGTCCAAGTGGTCGTGAACAACCAGCCGCCCAGCCCTACCTCAACACCAGTACCGACCGCGACTCCCGTGCCAACCATGACTCCATCTCACACGCCTACTTCCACGAGCACCACCACCCCCACAGCTTCACCGCCGACCAATACACCGACCACCGCGGCCACAGAGACGCCCGGGCAGACGCCCACCTCCACGCCCACAAACGTCCCCAGCCCGAACCCCACCGCGACCCTGACTCCCACCCCTTCCGCTACCCCGAGCGCGGAACCGGCAGATGCGACGCCGGAGTCTGGGTCATCCGGTTGACCGGCGGGGGATCCTACTCTCCCCGGCAGTGAGTTCAACCGCTTCACTCGTCAGGAGTTGAACCGTCTTCGCAAGGAGATGGGGCTGCCCCTGGTTCAAGACCAGGAATAGACCACGGAGCCTCCTAGTCCACGAACCTCAGGAGGGCGCCAATCCCGCCCAGTTCGGCAAGGTGCTCACGGTTCTCATCCCCCACGATGGTGATCTCGCAGTTCCGCAGGAAGGCCTCAGTAACCACGTGCTCTACTATGTCTTCCAGATGTTCTGTCTCCCCACCGCAGAACGGACAAGGACTGGTCATGGACAGAAGTCCGCAACCCTTGCAACGCTCCCCAGGGGCAACGAAGTTGTCATTCACTAGCAGCCTGAGCACTTGCCCTTTCTGCAACACGTGAAGGGTATCCTCCAGACCAGCGGCGCCAAGGTTCCCAGTATGCACTTCAGCCCGGAGACTGGCGATGCTGTCTCCATGGCGCTCCTCTGTGAGTTCGCGCACCACGCTCATGGTTTGCTCTCCTACCTCCACGGCTGAGCTCACCATCTCCATCGGAAAGGTGCCAGCCAACCTCTCCCTCAGATACTGGTGCAGATACTCGATGAACTCACTGACCACTTCGTCGGTGCCGGCAACGAATAACTGGTCGAAATGCTCGGACTGGAAGAGCGAAAAGGTCTGATCGGCGGTCTCCTTCAAGTGACGCATGACTCGGTCATCGTGATGGCGTTGGTAGCGCGCCTGGGCCCACCCTCCCTGGTCGTGCCTGCCAGGCACCTCGCCAAGCACCTCTGGTCGCTCCTCCACACCAGCAGGATCCACCAAGAAGATGCGCGCCCTGCCCTTCCCCACCAACACTGTGCAATGGCGCTGATAGCGATTCA
>Ga0307437_1000057_pt1 | contig 78215 bp, 78 predicted proteins | sample SalMarWE160390MG_FD_202146 | JGI IMG/M metagenome (GOLD analysis project Ga0307437, IMG submission 202146) | Salt marsh sediment microbial communities from the Plum Island Ecosystem LTER, Massachusetts, United States - WE1603-90 | ecosystem: Environmental > Aquatic > Marine > Intertidal zone >...
GATTGTCCATCACGCGCTGTACCGCCCCCGCAAACTGAAATTTGACGCCAGTGGCAGGTACCGGATCGTTACCGCTTCGATCACCCAGGAGCAGGCCAACATTGTTTTCAATCAGGTCGTCAGGCTGGTACGGCAATCACCCCTGCTTGAGCCTCTTATCACCGCTCATACGAAAACCCCATATCCGCGGTTGGAGTTCGGCAACGGGGCCACGGTTGAGGCGCGTTCCACCCAGAACCGGGGAGAATATCTGCTGGGTCAGGATTACGACCTTTTCATTTTCGATGAAGTAGCTTTTGAATCCGATCCGGAGTACGTTGTCGAGGAGGTCATACAAATGCGCCTGGCCGACCGGGAGGGGAAGCTTGACCTGGTGTCGACTCCCAACGGTCGGAACTGGTTCTACCGGCGGGCGCGGGAGATCATCGAAGGCAAACGCGACGGCTACTTTCAGTCGGGTGACAGCCGGGAGAACATGCACATCTCACGCGATTTTCTCGACGACAGGTTGAAGTACTTCTCGGATAGACGGGTCCAGCAGAACATCATGGGGCAGTTTGTTGACTCAGGTGGAGAGATTCTCAAAGGTGAATACGTCGATGTCGCTCTGTCACGGTATGTAGAGGTGGAGCAGACCTTTAAGGATAACAAAGGTGTTCTACACCTATCCGGGTGGGACTTGGCGCGGAAGAGGACGGCTACGGTGGGGATCACAGTTGAGGCAACTGAAGGCTTGGTGAGTGTGGTCTGTTTAGAACGATTTAAGATGTTTGACTGGAATGTCATCATTGAGAAGATCAAGCAAAGACAATTGAAGTACCCCGGGCAATTGATTATCGATGCCACCGGCTTAGGGGATGTCGTAGTGGAACAGCTCAAGGAATTTAATCCCACCGCGGTTATTTTCACTCCGGCCACCAAGGCGGAACTGCTTACCAATGTCGAGCTGATGCATGCCCGGGGGAAAATAACCTATGAGCGCTGGGAGCTTCCGGACGGTCCGGGAAAGACCTGGTCGCTGGAGGATGAGCTGCGCCAGGCGCGCTGGGACGACAACAACGAATGCGACGCTTTGATGGCACTAGCTTTGGCTTTATGGCCGCTCCGCAAAAAGAGCGACTTGTCGCCCGCCCCGAGGGTGGGGCGGATTTGAGAGGTCCTTTTTCATCAAAAGCGCAGAGCTTTTGACCTACGGATCTTCAATGGAGCAAAAAGGGAAACGCCCTTTAAGGGGAGGTGAGCTTAAAAGGCGTTTCAGGGGTAGAGAGGGTTGGGATAGAAGTTCTTATTGCTTTTTTCGGTACATCAAGCAGAGAGCCACCAGTCCGGAAGCCAGCGTGATCAAGGTCGTCGGTTCTGGGACCTCAGGCGGCGGAGATGTCCCCGTTGAGCCGTGATCGACATAGTCGGGGAGCTGCTGGTCGGTGTTGACCCCGTAAACGTCGTCAAAGGTCACCGACAGCACCAGGATAAAAACGACAAAAGCGAGTATCCACTTGAACCGATGTCTATTGTTCCGCACATAGATCATCATATCTATCCTCTTTGCGTTAAGGTCGTCAAGCAAGTTTGCCAACAGGTTGGTGAGCAACAGCCATGCCCGGTAGCTGGCGTGTTCGGGCGGCAGGGTTAACGTGTTGTAGCGCAGAAAGTTAATGCAAAGTCTCCAGTTTGCCGCGGGGCGCATCTTTTCCATAAAGAGTCGCAACTTCTTGCGCAAAAAGCGGGGTGACTTGTCGGTGAATGCCAGACAACGCTCGGTTGTAAAGAAAACAATTGGAGGTAGGATGAGCGCTAGTTTAGGCAGGATTTCGGCTCGTTTAGTGCAGCCGGCAGACGAGACATTCTCACCCGATTTAGTGGATCTGATAAACAAGAACATCAACCCGCCGACAGCCGTTGACAAATCGGACGTGTATATAGGGGCGATGTATGTGGTCTCGGATGAGGTAAACAGTTTTGGGGGAAAGTTCCCGGTCGAGGAACATGAACGCCTGGCTCATTTGCTGATCGACTCACCCGTCATGGCAGGACACCGCAAAGACAAGCTGCCGATAGGGAGGAACTTCCACGCCGTCGTCGTCGAACGGGACGGGAAAAGCTGGGTCAAAAGTTACTTCTACTGGCTAAAGAGCACCGAAGGAGCCGAAGCGCTCAAGAAAAACATCGACGGCGGTATCTACAAAGAATGTTCGATCGGTTTTACCTTCCTGTTCCCGGAGTGCTCTGTCTGCAAAAAAGATATCCGTACCTGCCCCCACGAACCCTTTCAACGGTATGATCAAAAAGGTGACGGCGTCTCCGATGTGGCGTACTTTAACTACCGTCAGATCGAGCGGGTTCTGGAGACCTCGCTGGTCTATCGGGGGGCAGTGCCGGATACCTCAGTGTCCAGGGAGCTGGCGGTAGCAGGAAGTGGCACAGCCGATGGTTCCACCAGTCAGCCTGAGCAGGTAGTTGTTATTAACAGTCTTTCGGAACTTGAAGATGGAAAGGAGTACCTGCTGGTTCCATTCTACGAGTCGCTTCCGATCATGGTCACCTTTGAGAAAGGAGCTCTGCATCTTCGGCACTGCAACGGCGAGTTGATCGACAGCGCGATATGCTCGCGTTTTCCGGTCATGCATCTCCCGAAAATATGTCAGGCCTACGCCCACCTGGTGGCATATCGGGGCCGGGAACGCTGTTCGGTCGAACAACTGAAGCGTCATCTGGTCGGCCAGTCCAGCCCTGTTACGCGGCTGGAGATAAAGCTGTTCCCTCCGGCAGGCCTGGCTGTTCCGAAAGGAAGTGACAACAGCGCGCCGAACAGAATCCGAATGATCCGCCATAGGATTGCCGACCTAGGCAATCTCGACCGCTCGGCCCGATCGATCATGACCCGAAACGGGGTGCGGCTCTGGCCAGTGGAGGCGAACCCATGGCAGTCTACCGGCTGCCGGTACCGCCCGCTCAACGCAGTTACGGTCGACGATGGATACTACGCACTGACCGTCGCCAGTAGCGATCCCTTCGGGACTCTTGTACTTGCCGATGGGAACTGCAAAGAAACCTTTCAAGTAAGACAGTTCAATCTGGCCAGGCTGCTCAAAGGGGGCAGGTTTATCGCAGACAAATCAGAGAGTCGTCTTGCTGAACGGCAGCAGGTCGACAAAAGAACTACCCGGGGACAGGTGATATCACTGATCGAGCGCGACGAGGGGCTTGTCGTGGATCTGGCCGGTCCGCTTTCAGGCAAGTTTGTTCTGCGGCCCATTCAGCTTGACGGCCGCAGGCGACATCTGTTCTATAGGCTAGTTTCCTAACTGACGTCGACGAGGCTCAGGGTCCTGCTCAACGCCCCGCCTCTCAGGTGCAACTTGACCAGTCCGATCGCCGGAGCATAGTACTCGCTGATCCGGACAACCGGGATGGTATCGGAGGAGTTGACAAACAGGCTGACATCGAAGCGGTAGGCGTCAAACGATCCGGCCGGTAAAAGCAGATGGACGTTGTCGACAAACTGCTTCTCGAAGTGAAAACCGAAGTAGGCGTAATAAAAGAGCAAGGAGAGACTGGAGGTGTCCGTTTCATAAAAGGGAGTGTATCCTTCCCAGCTTCGTTCAGAGGCCAGCGAGCGCGCCATGAGTATCGGCGGTTCAGCAAAATAGAAGAGGGAATCATGATCGTCAACCGTGCGCCAGTAGCCGTTCTGGATAACAGATTCGTTGGTCAGTTTCAGGTTGATGAGAGGGTTATCGCCGTCCTTTATCATCCAGTCACTACCACTACCGTTGATCTTGATCACCTGCGACGAGGTTGTGACGGTGACGCTGTAGGTGGGATCGAACGAGACAACCGTATCCGTCTGGAGGTAGATGAGGGTGCGGTTGTTCACCAGCCCGAGCAGACTGGCGCCGTCGAGACGCTCCAGCGGCGACAGTATGACATCATCTTCACCGCATCCGAGCAACAGGCAGCCGGCACAGATCCCTATGGCACAGATGAAGAGCCTGTTCATTTCACACCCGCACTTTGATAAGGCAGGAAGCACGAGTATTCAACAAAAACATTGAGAGCAAATAATGTTTAATCATCACAGTGAACAAGAGATTCGCTTGAGCGGACAGTTGCTCAATATCCTTACAATCGTCCTGGGGATAGCGGCGGCCTATTTCCTGACTATCCAGTCCATTAAGATTGAGCTGGAAGCGAAGGCGGAAAGCGCCGTGGTAGAGGCGCTTGACAAAAAGCTTGTTGGTTTTGAGGTGATCTTGAAAGAGAAGGTGGTTAGTAGAGAGCAGTTCTTTCGGTTTTCAAAGGAGATTGAAGCTCGTCTAACCAGAATAGAATACTATCTCAAAGAACAAGCAGGAGAGCACATTGGAAAACCATAACAAACAAAGCGCGTATGTCATGGAGTTGGTCGATTCGCTAACCGGAGACAATGTCTCAATTATTGACTTTGATCAGTTAAAAGAGTGGCTTGCCGAAGTTGCTCCCATTCTTGACAAGATCGACCAGCTAAGAGAAGAAATCGGACTTCTGCGGCTGGATTATATCAGCCGGATCGGGGGTATGGTCAAGGCGATTGCGGCCGTGAATCGGCATCCCGACGGATGGGAAAACGCCCTGACATACCTTGAGAACCTGCCGTCCTTGAGCGCCGGCGAGCTGACCGAAGAGTACCGGAAAACGTCGGCTCGCTTTCGTGACGCCTTTCCGGCCAGCTTTGGAGTGGCAATGGACCGGAAACGAGGCGCCAACGGGCTTAAGGACCTCAGCGTTTACAAGTAGACCTTAGAGGGATCTTACATCCCGACCGGGTGGGGTTCATTCCTGGTCATATTTGAACGGGGCAGATGTAGACATCTGCCACCTACCAAAAATCGCACTGTAAAGAGGATGTTATGACAGTAAGAGATCAAAACCTTGAAGCCGTGGCGCCGGTGCTGGCTACGTTTACGATCAAGCAGACCGGCAGCGTTGATGATTTGAAAGACGCTAATCTCGGTGAGCCGGTGGAGCTGACCGGTAACAATGAGGTCGGTCTGATCACCAGTGGAGGGCAACTACTGGGTAAACTGATCGCCCTTACGTTGACTGACAACGATGACGGTGAACGTCTGGCGACCGTTCAGGTCGGCGGCATCTGCCGTCTGGCCATTTCCACGACCTACCCACAGGTCGGCAACCGCGTGGTTGGTGGGACTTCCGCCACCATCAAGCAAGCGCCCACAGTGGCGTCGGATCCAGCGGGCGGAAATATCGCCCGAGGAACGGTGCTTGAGGTCAACGGAACCACCGACTGTGTGATTCTGCTCAATTAGAAAGGAACAACCATGGATTTTAACCAATTCCTGCAATCGGCGGCCTACGCCGGTTTGAAACGCGGGCTGGACTCGGATAACGTAACCGGCCCCGTCGATCTGAGCCGCGCCGCCGCAATCGAGGTGAACAAAGACCTCTACCTTGAGGCTGAAGCGCGGGGACTCTCGCTCTCGGAGATGCTGGAACTCGACGAGTTTGATTCCACGCCGTCCGGCTGTCCGCTTGACGCCTTCGAACGCCAGCTCGCTCTGGCCGGTGTACGGCTGAGCGGAAAGTCACCCACGACAGTGGACCAGTTTTTCCAGCAAGCGCCGACGCTGCTTCCGGAGTTTATGCTGCGTGAAATCAAAAAGGGGATGGCGATGCGCCCAGAACTGGGCCGCCTGGTGGCCAACACTGCCACCATCGCCAGCAACAGCTACACGCCCTTCTTCATTGACACCGCCGACAATACCAAATTCTCGCTGCGACCGATCGGCGAAGGGGCTGATGTACCCCAGTTGCTTGTTACTGAGCAGACGCACGCGGTCAAGGTTGCTGACTATGGTCCGGCGTTGAAGACGAGCTACAAGGCGCTTCGGTACCGGACAACTTCCCAGTTCCGGGTGTTGTTGTGGTACATCGGATTCAAGATTCAGACCGACAAGATCGGCATGCTGGTCGACACCATCATCAACGGCGATGGCAACGACAACGCCGCCACGGTGGTCAACACCGCCTCCAGTGGTACCCTCACCTACGATGATCTGATCAACCTCTGGTCGCAGTTCAGTCCTTTTGAAATGAACACCATCATCTGCCATGTCAACCAGATGAAAACCATCCTGACGCTGGACGAGTTCAAGGACCCGATGGCCGGTTACCGGTTCCAGCAGACGGGAGACCTATTCAGCCCGCTGGGAGCAACTCTGGTGCGCTCCGACGAGGTCGACAGCGACCTGGTCCTGGGACTGGACAAGCGGTTTGCCGTTGAGGAGGTCATCACCCAACCGCTGATGGTCGAGTACGACAAGATCATTGAACAGCGGTTCGAGGAGGCGGTCATCTCGGAGTCGGTCACGTACGCCAAGGTGATCAAGGAAGCATCGGTCGTTCTCGACACGGTATGGACATAGTTCTGTCGGGGGGCTCGGCGGCTCCGAGCCCCCTTTTGCTTACAGAGGAACCATGCAGAAGAAAATAACTGACACCACCGCAAGCTACGGTCTCGGCATGCCGACGGGACGCAAGCTTTTGAAAGTCGCTTCCGGTCAATATGCCGGGCGCTTAGTGGCCATTATGCAGACATCAGCCGGTGACATCAAATACTCCTACGCCGACCGGCCATACACTTCCTGGTCGTCACTGACCACCATTGCCAGCGATGCCGCCGATCAGCCATGCGACTGCGTAATGGATAGCGACGGCCACATTCACATAGTATATTCTGAGAATTCAACCGAGTATCTTGTTACCAGGAAGCTGACCTTCTCCGGCGGCGTTTGGAATGTAGGCTTTAAGGTCACCATTTACAACGGCAACCCGTCGCTGTACCCGTCGGTTGCCATTGAAACCGGAGGCAAGCTCTGGGTGAGCTGGACCCGTGTGAGCGGCGGCGTTCGGTACGTGCACGTCAAGTCTTCCACCGACGGTGGGGCAACCTGGGGTACCGGGCCGTCGGACGCCGGTGATGTTCTGACAGCCGGAGCGTCATCGGCCTACTCAAAGGTCCTGGTTGGTCCCAACAATATATACGTCATTTACGTCAACGGCGGGTTATACTTTTCCATCCGTTCCCAGCCGATTGGAGGCGGAAGCTGGACATCGGAGTATCACATAGCTACCGGCACCGCTTTCGATCAGCATTTCGACACTGCCTTCTCGTCCGATGGCTTTCTGGGAGTGACGTTTGACCACGGCCAGTTGAAATACCGGGAATATGACGGCAACAACTGGGGCTCGATTGTCACCCTCGACAGCGATGGAGGAAACTTCCCGCAGATGCTGTTCCGGGACAACGTGCCTGCCGTTGTTTATCTCTCATCTCTGGCCTCTGACCAGATCCTGGTGAAATACACAACCCGCACTACCGGCAGTTTTTCCACACCGGAGGTTCTCGACGAGCGCTCCAAGCAGTTTGATTCAGTTACTCTGTATAACGCCTCCTCATCCAGCTATGCCGACCTAACCAGCGAAGCCGCCAGCGGCGTTACCGCGGACGTATACCACCCTAACTCAAGCGTCCTTGTCGAAGACAGCGGTGACATTGTCTACCTGGGGATGGGTCAAAAGTTCCGCTATGTGAAGTTTCTTCTCTCGACGGCCGGCAGCGGCGGGACGGTCGTCTACAGCTACTGGGATGGATCTAACTGGATGGCATTTACACCTGCCGGCGGTGCCTTTGCCCTGGATGCTACCGACAAGGACCTGCTGCTGTGGGATGATTACGTAAGCATTCCCGACGACTGGCAGAAGAAGCTGGTGAACGGCCAGATGCGATTCTGGGTGAAAATCGAGGTGGATTCCTCTTTCACCACGGGCTCCGTGGGAAGTCAAATAACGGCTGCATCCGACCTGCAGGCCTTTATCGTCAGGAGGTAGAGAGTGTCGTATACAAACGTTGAACTGGTCAGGCACCATCTGGTCGCAGCCTTTCCCGCGCAAGAGAAGGTCTACGATCAAGCGGCGGTTCTTGAGAGCGACTACGTCACGTTTTTCAACGGGCCGGTTGAGCAATCATCGGTCATGGTCAAGTCAGTGCAGAGTAATACCCCGACGCGGATCACGATCACCCTCAACAGCGAAAGAACCTCGCTGTCTTCATCGCCGCTGGTGCGCGGGTCTGTGGTAGTAGCTTCCGACAGTTCCCTGGGAACGGTGTACACCGAAAATGTCGATTACGTTATCGACTATACTCAGGGCGATCTGGTGCTCAAAGAGGGGGGCGCCTTGGCTACGGGACAAAGCGTTACCGTGTGGTATCAGAACTACTTCGTATATAGCGCCGGAAGCGACTACCAGCTTGATGCCGACGGCGGTAGAATCAAGATACTCTCCGGCGGAGACATCGCTTCGGGCGAAACGGTGTACCTTGATTACGCCCCGGTCTACAAAAGCTTCAACGAGGAAATCCTTACCAAGGCGGTACTGGAGGCCAACGGACTGATCGAACAGGAGGTGGACCCGGACAGCCAATTCGGCGCTGACCCGGTGCTTCAGGCATCCGCCACCTACCGGGCACTGGAGATTATCTGCCGCGCCTCGGCGGCCAGAGAGCTTTCCAGCCTGCGGGGAGAAGACCGCACGGCCTTAGCCTGGATAAAGCTGGCCGAGGGATACGCAACGCGCTCGGAGCAGTTGCTGCGCTCATTTCGCCCACCATTTGACGGCCCCACGGCGCCAGTGCACAGCTAAGAGGAGAACAGATGACTACAGGATTTGAAAGGGTTACCGCCCGCCGAGTTTGGTTCGTACCCAGCTTCGTCGTCTGGGGACTTCCCGTGTGGGAGGAGATTGAGTTTCTGACCGTCGAGAAAGTTGGTTCCGACGAAGCGGTGCTGTACGGCTCTCTCGACATCGGAGGCACGGCGCAGCAGGTGGCGTTCAGCGATTTGACCGACCATCGAGGCAACCAATTGCCGTCGGCAATCGCATCACCGCGGGTTATCATTCGTCCGCGAAGCAGCGTCACGGCTTTTGTCATCAGCGAAGAATCGAAAACGAACTTCAAGATTGCCCGCGACCCGGACGCCTCGGGACCGGTGACAGTCGACCTTCTGGTCGTCGAGATGGGTGACTGAGATGCCTCGCGCCGGACGGAATTCAAACAAGTTCCCCGACAATCTGTCAATGCTTGATGATTTAATCAGGCGTTGCTATCGGGAACTTTTGAAAAGCATACAAGAACATGCAAAACTGGGAGATTTTCTCAAGATGGTTGAATTGAGACGTAAACTGGCTCCCGGCGACTCCGACCAGAAACAGTTCTGGAAGATGCTGGAGAAAATACGCCGGGAAACACTTGAGCAAGACGAGGTGAAACGCCCGACCCCCAGAAAACGGGCATCAAAGAAGCAGCCGACGGCGGAGGCGAGATGAAAACAAGAGCCGCCTGCTCAATTATACTGGGATTTACCGCACTGGCTTGCAGCGCCCCCGCTGCTGTGGACACGCTGAAAGGGACCTTGGACGTTGAGGACTGCATTATCTACTCGTGGGCCGACTGTAACTCCGAGATATACGATGAAGACTGTCGCCGATACAATGCCGGTTCCATCACGAATCTGCAGGTAGGTGTCTCCGGTCCGAACTGGGAAAGGCGGGCCTTGCTCAAGCTTCCGGGTTGGGATGAAAGAATGCCTGATTCATCGAAGTTGCTGCTATACCTCAAGGGAGAAGCCGATGCTACTGATCGAAGGATATTTCTCTACCCAGTGACAACCCCGTTCTTCGAGGGATCGGAGCTGTCGTGGAATCTTGGCAATTACCCCGACCCGGACAGCGGCGCCACCTGGTACCATGCCTGGCTCGACGTGGGCGATGGTGATTCTTCCAACTGGTCTTCCTCGGGAGGAGACTACACCACGGCGGTTGCCTGCACTCTATGGGCGAATGACACCGGAGTCTACCTTTCATTTGATGGCTTCAACAGCATCCTCAACTACTGGGACACCTCCGGGAATGCCTATGGCTTCATCCTGATAAACGAGAACGCCTTTCCGGCTAACACCAGTATGAAGAACTTCGGCTCCACCGAGGGCGATATCTCCAAGGTGCCGATGGTGATTCTCTACTATCCTGGCGAGGCGATCTCACGGCGGTTGCGTATGATAAAGTCTCTTGAGGGGAGCTAGCACGGTGTTGAAAGATACGAATTTCGTGCGAGGTGGACGTCCTCGTCCGCCTCGATCAGCACCCGTAGGGCAGAACCCAAAGCGGTTCTGCCTCACAAAGCCACAAGTTGGCTTGTGCACCTGACATCAGATCGGTAAGAGGTCACAAAGCGTCAGGATCATAAGGGTCCTGGCCTACACGGTTGATTATAAACAAAGGAGAGTGTAACAAACGATGAAAAAGCAAAGAAGAATCCGCCGTGGCGGACGAAATCCGGCCTGCCGACCGACCAGGAGGCTGATTCTCACATTTATCTGGGCACTAATGGCGCCGGCGTTGTCGGCATCAATTGTGAACAATTCAGCCTCGTCGCCCAGCGCTGAGGACTCGCTGTCGTTTGTCTTTTACTCGCTGGACAGCTTGGGCAATCCGATGAGGGCGGACTCGGTTTACATACTGGTGACGGGGCCAACTGGAGCGGTGGCGTACAAGGATTCCGTCGCCTCTTCGGACGGTCGCATCACCTCCACCACTATTAGGGGCAAACAGTTCTACTCATTCGCCGAACAGGTGTCGAATATTGACGGCAACGGCGCTGCGGGACATTATGCAATTACCCTGCTGGCCAAAAACAACAGTGACAATCTCCTGACCCCGAACAGCTACTGCTTTCAGATTATCAGCGAGGAGCTGTCTGACCAGATAGCCCTCATTGGGGATTCGGTTTATGTCAAGGGCGGAGCGGTCGATTCCAACCGGACAGAGATGGGCGGCTCCGTTGATTCGACGTCCATCGCGCGATGGGTCTGGAACACGCCGCAGACAAACCACACTACAGGCGGCAGTTTCGGCAAGTATCTTGACACCGAAGTTTCAGGGATCAGCGGCGGATCGGGAGCATATTCATTTACGCTCGTGACCTTTGACACCTCCACCAGCCAGGTTATTCCGCAGGCAGGTCTGGCGGTGCGCAATGTGAGCCAGACCTCTCTCATTGCAGCCGGCAGAACCAATAGCGGCGGCAAAGCCACCTTTAACCTGGACGCTGATAGCTTTGTTGTTGTAGCCACCGCCCCGGGCTACAACTTTGATGCCTACGACACAATAGTGGTTAGCGGGACCGGAAGCGATACCATCTTCGGCGATCAGTTTGACCCGGGATCTCCATCGTCGCCGGGGCTGTGCAGGGTCTACGGTTTCCTGTATGACATCAAAGGGGAGCCGGAAGAAGGGGCTTCGGTGACGGCGCATCTTCCCTCCGGAGTGGCGCGGTTCTCCGTTGTCATTATCTCACCCTACTCGGTTTCAACAACCACCGATAACAATGGTTACTTCTATCTTGATCTGATACCGTCGGATTCGCTTATCCCACCGGGCATCAAGTATGAGTTTACCATAAGCCGCACTGACGGAACGATTCTGAGACAGCGCCTAACGGTGCCTGATACAACCATCTGGCGGCTGACATGGTAGGACACGAAAGCCAAGAGATAGATACTTTAACAAAAGGAGGAACCCCGTGGAAACATTATTCTCACAACCGGGCTCGTGGGTCAGTATACTGGGATCGGTGGCCATGTTACTGGCTGGCTGGGCTACAAACAAGTATGTCATTCCCTTTCTGAAGGTGGGAAAAAGAGAGAAGTACGCCCAGTTCATTGCCACTATTGCCGACGAAGTAACTGACGATCTGAGAAATAGGTACCCAGACAAGAAGTGGCTTAAGTACCTTGACGAGGCCGTCGACCGTTTGATTGCCATCTGCGGCGTGTCGCCGGAGATTGCCAGGCGGGCAATCAGCGCCGCCGCGGCTCGGAAGTAACATAGATATTTTGGTAGGGCAGGTCTCTCCGAGACCTGCCGAAAATTGGCAGGAGTCTCTGACTCCTGCCCTACTTTACTGTCTCTCAATCTGAAAACCATACTCTTTAGGCTACCCATTGCCGTATATTACCCTGGCGTTCAAGTAATAAAGAAAGGCGCTCGGGACTATGCGGATTTTCCTGCCGCTGATATTTGCGGCTGTAGTCATTCTGGTTTTCGGCCTGATCGAGGTACTCCTGCTGCGGTTTCTGAATCGTACGTGGTGGCAAAACAAGTACCTTAGGACGGCCGCCTGGGGGCTTCCCCTGTTTGGGACGGTGATAGTGCTCCTGTGGGGGCTGGGAGAATACTACACTCAGAACTGGCTGGTGTTCCCGGCGGCAGTCCTGGCCGCTCTGACGCTCATTCTTGAACTCTGCCTGATGCTCTCCCTGCCGCTGTCAGGCATGATTCACTTTGTACACTGGGGTGTTGACCGGTTTGTTAGGACGCAGAAGTTGACTGAGCCGCAGCGTCCGGACCCACACCGGCGTATGCTTCTGAAGGCGGCGGCAGCCGGTCTGCCGGTGGTCACCCTGACCATGGGCGTCTCCGGCCTGACAAGAGCCTTCACCGGTGTCAACGTCTACGTGAAAACGATCCTCATTGACAATCTCCCCCCGGACCTTGAAGGACTGAGAATCCTTCACCTTTCAGACAGTCATCTGAGACACTACGTGACCCTTGAAGACCTAGCTGAAGTCCTCTCCGATGCGAGCCGATTTGTCCCTGACCTAGTTCTCGTCACGGGCGATATAGCAGACGACCTGCAACTTCTCCCCGAAGCGCTCTCTATGATAGACAATCTGAATCCCCCTCTGGGGACATTTGCCAGCTTAGGAAATCACGAGTATTATCGCGGCGTCAGTGCGGTGACACGGATTTTCGACCGTTCCCCAATCCCTCTGTTTGTTAACCGCGGCGTGAGGGTTGTTGTCGGTTCGTACACCCTGTTTGTCGGTGGCATTGATGACCCCCGTTTTCTTGGGGTGAAGGGTGAGTCCTTCTTCAAACGAGCCGTAGACCGGATGTTGACTGATACCAGCGACGAGGACTTTTTGATTCTTATGAGCCACCGCCCCAACGCTTTCGACTACGCCTCCGAGGTAGGTATAAACCTGACTTTGGCCGGGCATACCCACGGCGGGCAGGTTGGCGTTGCCCACCGCTCCCTATTTGAGGCACTCTGGCCCCATCAGTACCTCTGGGGACACTACCGGCATGGGCAGAGTCACCTGTATACCTCCTCGGGAGTGGGCCACTGGTTTCCATTTCGACTAGGTTGTCCTCCTGAGGCCCCAGTGATTGAACTGCGTCACAGATAACGACGGTCTTCTTGCACATGCTATTGTCCGACAGCTATCAGAGCCGGAGGCAAAAAAAATTTTCGCAAATCTGAATGTTTTTTGTTGCTAAAAAAGCAAAAAGGGGGTTATGTTCTTAAGGAGGTAAAGGTGCTTGAAGCTACGCGCGAACGTAGTGTTTGTCGACTGGATCAAAAAAGAGAATAAGTTGAGATACTCGTACATAAACCCTAATGCCAAAAGGAGCAACAAATGGCAGTAGTAAGGAAAAGGAAGCCGGCTAAAAAGAAGGCAGCTAAGAAGACTACAACGAGAAGGAAGCTGGCTGCCAAGAGGACAACCGCTCGGAAGAAACCCGTGGCCAGGAAGAGGGTAGCGAAGAGGGCAACCGCCCGGAAGACGACTGCCCGGAAAGCAACTACCAGGAAGCCGGCCGCCAAGAAGAAAACCAAAGCCAAACGCAAACCAAATCCTGCTTTCATGCGTCCCTGGACCCTGTCCGAGGAATTGGGCGCCGTCGTTGGAATGAAGCCGATACCGCGTACGGAAGTGACCAAGAAACTCTGGATTTACATCAAGAGAAACAAGCTCCAGGACACCGTCAACCGCCGGATGATCAATGCCGATGACAAGCTGAGAAAGGTTTTCGGCGGCAAGAGAAAGGTCTCCATGTTTGAGATGACCAAGCTCGTGTCGAAGCACTTGAAGTAAGATCCAGCACCAGCTACGAATGTATTTGACAGGTCGGTGTTCTCACCGGCCTGTTTTTTTTGCTTTTGGCAGTTCCGACTGACCATCGTATGTTGATAACTCAACGCGGCTAACGGCAGATAGCGGCACTGGCAGGAAGACAGAAAGCGCGGGTACCCTTTGAGGGAGTTTGTAGACATGGCCAGGGCAAGCCTATCAGAAAACGAACGGAGGAGTTGGTCGACACCTAGTGCTTTGTTTTCAAAAGGCTGGGGGGGGAGATGTGAGGCAGTGCCCGAGCATGGGAGAGAAGAAACAACCAGACTCAAGGTGGGCTGCGGCTTGCCGTCGTCATGGTGAGTCCACCTTAAGAGCTGGCCAATATAGCCTGCTTTTCACCTTCATGGTATAAAGAGATGACAATGTTGACCGTTTACCGGAGAGAGCTATCGGCAAATATAATGATTGACAACCGCTTATAGGCGGGTTATATACGAATCGATTACTCGAAATAGTGGAAGAAGGTTTGATGAGCCACAGAATTTGTTTACCAGTTATCGCTCTTTTGATAGTCGCTCTGGCGTATCTTCTTCCCGGCTGTGATGAGCTGGTTACAAAAGTCGAAGAAACAACCATCGCCGGGCACCCAATTGCTGATTTTAGTGCCGACCCCACCTATGGGTGTGATTCGTTAACAGTTCAATTCACCGATGAATCTCGTGGACCACGTCAACTGTGGTCGTGGTATTTTGGCGATGGCGACTCATCAAACGACACCAATCCCAGCCACCCTTATAACAATCCGGGGGTTTATACTGTGATGCTTACGATTCGAGATACCACCACGGTTCAAGATACAGGTCAGGATACGGAAGTCAAGAACGCGTACATCATAGTGGGTACTGCCGTATCCGACATTGAAGTCTCCGACACTGTTGGCTGTCCCGGCAAGGAGGTTACATTTATGCCGCTCGACACCGGAGGCGTAGCTACCTATGAATGGGACTTCGGCGACGAGAGCCCGACCTCTTCCGAGCCCAGCCCGACCCACGTGTATGCCGATACGGGCCATTATACAGTCACGCTTACAGTCACCGGCACGGAATGCCCCGCGAAGATGATCGAGAAGGAAAACCTTATACGGATCACTATCTGCCCGGACGTAGCATTTAGTGCTACCTATCCTCCACCGCTCAACACCGTGGCGCTGTACGAAGGTTGCAAACCGCTGACAGTGGCATTCCATGATGAGTCTGTTCCCAGCGAAGGAGACGTCATGGATACATGGCATTGGGATTTTGGCGATGGTCAAACATCGGAGTTGCAAGACCCCGAGATAGTGTATACAGACACCGGTACATTCGCAGTCACCCTTTCCGCAACAAGTGGCGGCCCGGAGGTAACGGCCACCGATACTATCAGGGTATATGACAGCACCACGGCGGCATTCATTGCCGAAAGCCCTACCTCTTCGTGTTATTGGCCGGGACGACAATTTCAGGTGAAATTCATGAGCCAATCGCTTGGTAAAATCGATACCATGATCTGGCATTTTGGTGATGGAGACACGCTTTATAACGATTCCAATCCCGTACATGCGTACGATCCGGGCATATACATCTGTAGCCTGCAGGTCTATGGAACCTGCGGTATCGACACGATGGCCGATACGTTCGTTATGGAGGACTCGGTAATACTGGCAGATGTGTTCGACACCGTGATCTTCAGTATTACCCCCCCGACCGGAGACACATCAATAACGTTCACATTTACTGACGAGTCTGAAGGCGTCATCCTGAGCCGCCAATGGATCATTGATACCCTCATTATCGATGACGCTCCCAAAGAAGTTTATCATAAGTTCTCGGATCCTGGATTGCACTACATATCTTTGACTATACGCAACAATTGCGACACCGCCCAGGTGATCAACAGCGTTAATGTCACCGAGCCGTAGTAGAGCGCAGATGGCGCAACGAGCCCTTTAAGCAGAGTCGGAAGAGGCCAGGGGCGCTTCTTCTGATGACCTAAAAATTCCAATTCTGTGGTCGGCATACGTCCTGAGGTTGTCTCAAAAGAGCGTTTGTGGCGTTTCGCAGGGTCTTGCTCACGACGAAGTCGGGAGTATGACCCTGCGAGCGGCTTCCTAACTGCTTGCGTTCCAAAGGAGTTCCTTCGCAGTCAGGTCACACCTCACCCAGAGGCGAGCCAAGACCCGACCGAACACCAGACTTATAGTGCTGTCCCCCCAACCCGGCTTACGGCTTTTTGGTCTCGGCGGTGTCGGTGGGCTTAACTGTATCGGGCGGTTGTGTTACCTCTTCCGGCTCGGTAGCTTGGGCAACACCGACCGTAAAGGAAACTGCCTTGAGAACATCCCCCATGGCATCCAGCACTTTGACTTCCCAGTTGCCGGTCCATTCGGGAAGGATCGTCTTGTAGCTCCATGTCCGCCACGCTGTGCTTTTCACGGGTAGTTCTACCGCCGCCATTTCCTTTCCCTCGTAAGACCAAACATGCTTGACCACGGTGGTGTCGGCAGCGCCTGTGACTTTGCACCAGAGGTACACCTTCTCGACGTTGGCGCCAAAACTCTCGGTCGCCCCGACCGGCATTCTTTCTTCGATACCGGTACACAGTTGCGCCTCGACCATCAAAGCTGACCCGACAGTTGCCTTTTCTCCCTGGCCGTAACTGATAACGGGGAGAGCAACTAACAGGGCAGTGATGGTTAAGAATATTCTCTTGATCATATCTCCTCCCTTCTGAGGGTTTGAGCCTGTTATCTGTAAAGGTAATGTCATCAATTGTCTTGTTGCAAACAAAAACTCTGTGATCTTTCGATCGGTCGACAACGCCACAACGCGTTTTTTGGGCAGCCACATCCCAATATCATATTATTCCACTCCCAGTTACAAATATCATTGACATCTGCCCAAATGAGCAGTATTATGTCGATAAGAAAAACTGAAGGTTTTATTTCAAAAGGATTTGAAGCAGATGAAAACGGTACTGACAAAAAAGCAGCAGGCGGTGCTGGAGTTTATCCGAGGTGAGATCGTCTCCAGGGGACACCCCCCTACCGTCCGGGAAATCGGCCAACGGTTTCGTATCCGTTCCACCAACGGTGTCCGGACGCACTTGAGCGCTTTGATAAAAAAGGGCTACCTGAAAAAAGAGCGGTTTATCTCCCGCGGGTTGGAGTTGACCTACTCTCTGGCTGGCATCGGGCGGATTCCGCTGGTTGGTTCGGTTCCGGCTGGAGCGCCCATCGATGCCATCGAAAACATCGAAGGCGAAATCGCGCTCGACCTGTCGTTTCTGCCCAGAGGGAACACATTTACTCTCAAAGTCGTCGGGGACTCCATGAAAGACACCGGCATCTTCGACGGCGACCTCGTTATCGTCAAGAAGCAGCAAGTGGCTCAAAAGGGAGATATTGTGGTGGCCGTTATTGAGGGCGAGGCTACAGTCAAGAGGTACTACCCGGCCGGAAAAACGATCCGCCTCCAGCCGGAGAATGACCAGTTTGATCCAATTATTATCAATAAACGCTCTGGAGATTTCCGCATCGCTGGCAAGGTGGTGGGATTGCTGCGAAGGATGGGCTAAACAGGGACTACTCTTCGAGTCTGCCTGACAGGGTCGTACCTGGACGGCTCAGGTCGACAATCTGTGAGATGTGAGAGCAGCTTGCTGCCGGCATGGTGAGCGGAGTCGAACCTTGACACGTTGCCTTCAGCAAAGAGAAACTCCGCCGCAAAGTATTGGCCAGAATATCAGTAAAGAAGAAGCCCGCCATATCGGCAGGCTTGTTCCGCTAAGCAAGGAGGGATTTGCTTAGCTTTTGGTCTTAACAGCTTCTATTTCAAGGCTGATCTTCACCTCATCGCCAACAACCAGGCCGCCGGCGTCAAGCTTCTTGCTCCACTTGACATTGAAATCCTGGCGGTTGATTTGGGCCATCGCAGAGAAGCCGGCGCGGATGTTACCCTCAGGATCATTGATGAGTCCATTAAACTCACAGTCGAAAGTCACTTCTTTGGTAACATCTTTAATTGTCAGATCACCCACCAGCTTGAATTCACTGCTGCTGCCCTTGATGACCTTTTTGGACTTGAAAGTCATGGTGGGAAACTTCTCTGCGTCAAAAAAGTCCGGGCTTCGGAGGTGATCGTCCCGTTTCTTATTTTCCGTATCTATGGAGGTGACCTGAGCAGTTATTTCGACTGACCCTTTTTCAACGTTCTTCCCGTCGAACTCGATGTAGCCGGTGAAGTCGTTGAACTTCCCGTGTGTTTTCGTCACCACCATGTGGCGGACGCTGAACCCAACCGAGGAATGCGCCACGTCAATCTCCCACTTCTCAGCCCTAGCTAAACTTGCCAAGACCAGCAGCAGTGAAGCTACAGTTACAACGCCTTTTCTCATAAACGAACCTCATAAATAGTGGTTATACTCAGTCTAATATTGCCTGTAACAAGACCTGGGAAAGAATTGTTCCGACGGAGAATCCGAGCACTTGTGACAGTAGATGTAGCCAATTATGGTCAGGAGTGAGGTACTCCTACTTTACACCGGCTGTGACGGTACTTAAAAAAAGAAGAGCGGAGATTGCTCTCCGCTCTTTAATAGCTGGTGCTATTCATGTGCCGTTATGCAGGCACACCAGCTCTCTTTTTCCTAATTACCCAGACTGTGGAGACAAGCAGAAGTAGTACCAGAACGATAATGCCGTAGGTAGTGAGGGAAGGTATTGTCTCGTCACGGTGGCACACGGTTTGCGCCTTCGCTGTGTTAATGGTCAATGCATCCGTGGCATGCAGTGCCATTACCTCCCACTCCGGCTGGGGGTTGATCTTGACATGGAATATAACACCACCAGGCACGGCGTCCTTACCTATGGGCTCGGAGTATGAGAAACCAGCGGTACTACCATCTGGATGGTGGCCCTCTGCATAGACTGCGTCCAGCTTGAATACGTTATTACCTCTCAGGTCTATCCACCACTCCTTCCACTGCTCTAGCACTTCTGTGTTCGGACAGCCGATCCATATAGTATCACAGAACACGAGCGGGACAGGAAAGTCGGCTGGCGCGGGGCCGTGCCACGGACCTTCGCCCAGTGGAGTATTGCCTGGATTTGTTAGGGCATAGTAAACCTCTCTCGGCATCTTTTCGCCCACTCCCTTATCCTGGGCAAAAGACAGGGGGGCAATAATCGCCACTGCAAGGGCGGTCACTAAAACGAAACGAAACATCTTTGACATCGTTCTTCTTCCTTTTTCAATATCGTTTTTTCTCAAGTCGCATCAAATGCGCAAAGTATAACTTGAGAACCAGTTATTATGATTATGGCTTCTTTTCCGAAGCCGTACTGTGGGAATCAGATCAGCGACGCGGCGGGCCACGGCCTTCCGGCACGAGATAGAACTTTTGGGCGAAAAACCCGTTGGTGGAGTATAGGTCCCAAATTCTCTCACCCACGGTTCTTACAAATCTCCGGGTCTTCGCCAGTGAAATGGCCTTGTCTATAACTGCAACTATCAACGAATTACAAAGGACAACGATGAACGAGATGATCAAAAAGCCGAATAGAGCCGCCAGACCATGAAAGAAGGGGCCGGAAAACTCAGCTTCACCAAGCATGCTGCTGACAAAGCCAAATCTGGTCAGACCTAACTCGAATGCGACCCACAGCAGGGCCACGATGGTCGGGTTAAAGCCCCAGCGCTGACGTGTCCAGCCGATTGATCCACCAAAAGCGGCAAAAAGAGCAGCCCCGGCAAGTATCTTCGCTATCGACAAAAACGGGGTAAGTGGCAGGGTGTTGAGCCCCGATACCAAAAAGAAAGTGAAGCCCAGAAGAAATCCCAGTCGCAGGGCTTCCTTGGCACTGGCCCGATAGACTCTGGCAAGAAATGGAAGGAGGGCGACTAAAGAAAGATACCAATAATCTGGAAAGAGCCGTGCGATAAGCAACAGGCAGGCCGATGCCCCGGCGAAGGTGAAGCTCTCCGCCCAGAGCAGGCACACCTGTCTGATTCCGGATTGTCTCAGCGACTTGGCTGACACCTCCGCCAGATGTGAGACCCTGTTAAACAATCGCCTCAAATACCTTTCCCTCAGGCTACCCTTCCAACAACCGTCGTCCCACGCACGACATGCTGAATCACTCATTGACCACTATGTGTGGCAAGAACATGGGGCCACGATATTAAAAATGTAATATCTTTTGTCCTCGCTGTCAAGTGTTATTTCGGAGGACTTTCTGGTCACTGGAGAACACTACTTCAGCAAAAAGATGAGGTTGTGACATAAGTTCGTTACTTCTGTGAGTAGAGCACATTGATTCCAGAGGGGCTGTCTCTAATTCCGCGTAGCGGCGGGCTTTACGTCCGCCGTCTATTGGCGGGAGACAAGCCCCCGCCCTACGCGGGGTGCGGTTTCCGTCTTTTGGCACAGCCTCAGGACGCTTCTGCTTAGGTAGCCAGCGGAACAAAGGGCCTAAAAGGCATCAGACTCTGGGAGGTAGCGTTCCCGTAAATGTTCCGCCAATAGTTCCGCTGCTACCCGGTGCCCTCTGGCATTGAAGTGAATCGGGTCATTAGGGGCGTCATCAAAAAGCTCCCTGTAGTGGTCGAACTCCCGTGCCAGGTCGACCAGGTCGACAGTATCAGAGACCGATAGCTCACGCATGACCTGATTATACTTTTCGTGGAAACTGTGCAGGGGTGATTTCGAGCCGGGAGGGTAATAGGTAGCCAGGGACGGGATTGGAGAGGTCAACAGTATCGGCGTTGACCCTTTCGAGCGCGCTACCCAGCAGATTTCTCTGAGGTTGCTTTGAAAATCTTTTGGCCCCACCCGGTAGACCGGCGCCGTGCGATCAAACAGGGAATCGGACTCTTTCTCAATGCCTGACAGCAGGAGTTTTTTCAGTAGCCGGTACGAATGGAGACGCGAAAGGAAGTTCTGAATAGCGATAACAGCCCGGGGTGGGAACTGCTGGTTCTTGTCGGCGATCCGGTTGGCGGCCGCCCAGTGATCGTTCCAGGTGAACAGGATACAGACGATATCAGGTTGCAGGCGGATCAGTTCCTTTGCGAAAAAGCACCTCCCCTGAAAGGAACTGTATCCGGGAATGCCGCAGTTGATGACTTCGTAGGCGCCATTCAAGAGAGACTCCAGTTGCTGAGCATACGTATCTTGATAGGATACACCCCAACCGAAGGTGCATGAGTTGCCCAGAGTCAGAATTCTTCTTTTTGTTTTGTGGCTTTTGACCTCTTCTCCGCGCAGACCCAGCGAGTTGATGCGGTAGGTTTTTCCCTCGAAGAACTCTGAAGTAACAACCTGATAGGGACGAAAGCGCCAGAACAGCTCGCGGTCCTTCCGGAACACATCGGGGTAGTCAAGGGCGCGGTTTAAGACAAAGAAGCGGTTCTGAAAAGCTGTATCGACTCCAGCTACTCGTACGACAATTTCGACAACAGCCAGGAAAGCCAGCAGAGAGAGCAAGGAAGCTACAAGTCGAAACAACAATGATTGGCGGCGCGCTGTCATGGAAACAATATAATCGCCGTAGGCGCCCCTGTCAGCGGCTTATTATGGTGCGAGCAGATAGCAGTTTCAAACAACACTTTGCTCTCTGTTCCAATTCTGCCCGTCAGATGTAACGAAAGAACGTTGCTTAGAATAACGAGTAGATGAAGGGAGCCAGTGTGGAGGATTCGGTAAACACCACCAACAGGGACAAGAGCAGCAGAAAAATCAAGATCGGCCCCAACCACCATTTTTTGGAGGTCTTCAAGAAGAAGAATAATTCTGAAAAGATACGCAAACGTCGAAACATAGCAGCCAATGTCGGGTTTCTCGTCCGCCTCTGGCGGGTTCGGAACCCGACCTACAAACCTTAACATCTTATAACTGTGATCTTGTCACTTTGTCACCTTAGTCAGGGACTTCTTCAATAATGAACCTCTCCTGCATTTCTTTGGGCACCTGACTCTTGTCTATTAGATAATTCTCCATGAGGAGAAAGTCAATACCGCCGGAGCAAAAGGTGGCAAAAGCCTCCTCGGGAGTGTTGACAATCGGATGACCCCGCAGGTTGAAAGAAGTGTTTAACAAGACCGGCACCCCCGTCAACCGCTTGAAGTGAACGAGAAGATCGTAGAAAGACGGGTTGTCATTTCGGGTTACGGTTTGAATGCGGGAAGAATTGTCCACGTGAGTAACGGCTGGAATCACCCGGCGTTTGTCTTCGGCCACGGTGAAGTTAAACAGCATGTACGGAGAGTCACCATTGCAGTCAAAATAATTCAAGCTATCCTCTGCCAAAACCGCCGGCGCAAATGGCCTAAATGGCTCACGGTATTTCACAGCGGCGTTGATCTTCTCTTTCATTTTGTTGTCTCGGGCGTCGGCAACGATAGAACGAAATCCTAACGCTCGCGGCCCAAATTCCATCGCGCCCTGAAAGATGGCTACGATTTTGCCTTCGGAAATTACCCTTGCGAGCTTTGGCAGTCGGTTATCCAAGGAAGCTTGTGTGTAGGGAATCCGGTTCGCGTCCAGGAAGCTTTTAATCTCGTAGTCGGTATAGCAAGGGCCGATGCCAAAGAATGGCTGCTGCTTTTTGGGTTCGCCGGTGAGTTCGTGATGCGCATAGAGGGCAGCGCCCACCGCGCCTCCAGCGTCCCCCGAGGCGGGCTGGACGTAGACATCATCGAAAATATTTTCCTTTAGGAGGATGCCGTTCGCCTTGCAATTCAAGGCCACCCCTCCCGCCATACAGAGTTTGTCCATGCCGGTTTGCGCTTTCACATGATAGGCCATCCTCAAAACAATTTTCTCAGTAACCGCCTGAATCGAAGCGGCAATATCCTCGTGGAACGACTCAACTTGTGACTCAGGCGTCCGCCGCGGTCTGCCGAACAGCTTCTCAAGTTTCAAGCCGGTCATGGTCAGGCCATAGTGAAAGGTAAAGTAGTCGAGATTGAGATGGATGGAACCATCATCATGTATCTTTAGCAGTTTCTCTTCTATCAGCGGAGCAAAACGCGGTTTGCCATAGGGCGCCAGACCCATAACCTTGTATTCGGCCGAGTTTACCCGAAAGCCGAGGTAATAGGTGAATGCCGAGTACAACAGTCCCACGGAATGGGGATAATGCATCTCAGCCAGCAGTTTCACGCTGTTGTCGTGGGCTACGCCGTACGATGCGTTTGCCCATTCCCCTACCCCGTCGATAGTCAGAATAGCTGCCCTGTCGAACGGGGAGCTGAAAAAGGTTCCGGCAGCGTGTGAGAGGTGGTGGGGCAAAAACAACACTTCGCCATCATAGCCGAGTTCCTTGTGTATAACATGGTCCGCCCAGATCTTGCGTCTTAACCAGACCGGAATTGCTCTTAGAAAAGCCCGGTAAGAACGAAACGGCGTCGCCATGTAACCGGTGACGATACGCTCAAATTTAGTTAGAGGTTTGTCATAGAAAGCGATGTAGTCAAGGTCGTTTATCCCCAGGCCCGCCCTGTCGAGACAAAAAGCAACCGCGTTGGAAGGCAGCTCGGCGTCATGCTTGATCCGTGTGAAGCGCTCCTCCCCGGCTGCAGCGACCAGAGTACCGTCGACTACCAGTGCCGCCGCCGAATCATGGTAAAAGCAAGAGACACCAAGTATCTTCATAGCTAACTTTGCCGGCGGAGCGCCTCCAGGTCCGACTCGCCTTGAGCGACAGTTCTCCAGTTGGTGGTCTTCTTGAGGTTTCGTGCTCGCGACTCAAGCGGATCCCAGCCAAACAATCTGAAAAGCAGTCCCAGGGGTGCAATAATGAAAAAAAAGAACAGCGTCAGAAGCAGGTTTGTCTGGAAGCGGGCAAATTTCAGGGCAATCTTTTTCCAGCCCGCCCAAATCCTTGTGAGAACTTTTTTCATACCACGAACGTTTTCTACAAAAATCGATTGACGGGAGCCAATATATACTTTATGGAAATATAATTAGGTTTTGCCGTATCATCACCAATAATCGGCGAAGTAGCGATGAATATGACAGACGACAAAATTCTTATTACCGGAGCCTCGGGCTCACTGGGCAAACAGTTGATCTATGAGCTCGATCGAAAAGGGGTCAAACCGATTGCCCACGTGAGGGAAACGTCTGACACGACGTATATCGATGCGGTGGGCCTGGAAAAAAGATTTGCCGACCTGCGCAACGAGGCCGAAGTGAAGAAGCTGGTGCAGGGGATCGATGGCATCATTCACACGGCTGCCTGGGTGAATTTCCGAAAGGATCGGCTGACCCAGTTCACCGGCATCAATACCTTCGCGGCGGTCGCTCTGTTCAAATCGGCCCGGCAGGCCGGGGTGAAACGGTTTGTCCATGTCTCTACGGTTGCCGCTGTTGCCGCTTTTCCTCGCGGTCCGAATGGAAGAAGCACGGTTTCGGGTGCAGACTCACGGGTAAATGAAGAAACCCCCTTTAATTTAGGCCACCTGCGTATTCCTTATATCATGACCAAACGGGCGGCTGAGGAAGAACTTCTAAAATCCGCTTCCGATAGCAAGACGGAGCTGGTTATTGTCAACCCTTCCATTGTGATAGCGCCGTCACGAACCGGAGACGACCGGGGCAAGGCGATGAAGAAGTTTCCCCGCTTTTTTGTTCCGGATTTCCCCAACCGTATCAACCTGGTGGATATTCGCGATGTTGCATCGGGTGTAATGGCCGCTTTGTGCAAAGGCCGCCCGGGTGAACGTTACATCCTGGCCGGGGATAATATATCGGTGAAGGATCTGGTGCTGTCGATCTCGTCAATTTTAGGCAGAGTCCCGCATCTGGTAAGAATCCCGCGGGCTATGTTGAACTTTACGGCCCGTTGTTCAGTGATGTACAGCAAGCTGCTGGGTAGAGGAAAGATTTCCTTTTATCCCGATTTAGTCAGAATGCTTGATTTTGACTGGGCTTATTCCTCCGCGAAAGCCCGCCGGGAGCTGGACTATACCAGCCGCTCGATCCACATTACTCTCAACGACCTACTAAACAACAACTTTGTTGGGACGTATGCCAAGCCGGCAGGGGAGGGTCCGGCTGCTCCGTAATCAGAAGTTGTTGTCGGGTTTCTCATTCCGCTTCACTCCATTCGGAACCCGACCTACTATGCTTGCATATTCTGTGGCGGGGTGATCTTCAGGTCGCTTTGCGTGACAAGGACCTTTCCCGTCGGGTCTGAAGACCCGCCGGGCACAAAACTATGCGAATATATTTCTGGGACGGAACTCTAGCACAGGTTTTCGCTTGATAGAAAAGGTAAAAGTTCGTATTATATATTATCGACAAATTCTATAACGAAGAAAAAGATCACAAGGCCTAATACTCCAAAGGCATAATAGCCACAGGGTAGGTTTGTGTTATCGAGTACTCGCTAAGGGACTGTAAAGCCAAACTCAAACCAAGGAGGATCAAATGACCGATCTTCTCCAATCCCTTAAGGCGAGGCTGTGGCTCTGCCCACTGATCCTGGCAGCAACTTTGCCTCTCCCCTCAGCATGGGCGCAGCCCGCTCTCTTGCTTAGGGTTGGCGACACTGGGGCCTACCCGGGCCAGCAAGACGTTATAGTTCCAATCTATATGAACAACTATTCGGATTCAGTTGTGGCTTTTCAGCTATGGCTTCAACTGGATCGCCCCGACATAGCGGTCTTCAGCATGGATAGCGCTACCGTGATTGACACAACTTACTGGGAATGTCTGGTCTGGGACAGCGGTGTTTGCGTTGAATCAGTGCTGACTACCGCTGAAAGCGAGTGGGATATTTTCCATGTTGACACCAATGAGGTTTTGAACGGCGGTATCGACACTGTGGGAACTCTTTGTTCGGGCTGGGAATATGTCGATGGCCGCTCGCTAACGGGTCTCGGTTTTGACCTCAACCTTGTTGGCATCGCCGATCTACCTGGTCCTCCAACCACGCTAGGGATAGGCCCGCAGCAAGGCGGCGTCTTGATCAATCTGCTATTCGACGTTTTTGATATCCCTGATACAATGACCGATCGGACGGTGAATATTATAATATCCTCCCAGTGCTTTTCTGATCCGGATGGCAACTGCATAGGTGAGGTTGTCATAGACTCCGTCCTTGACACTACTTGTTACGTCTGCAACGTGTGGGTTGACTCGATATGTATGGACTGGGAGGAAGTCTGGCCCCCGCCTCCTGAAGGCTGCGATTCGATGGTCATCGAGTGGGAGTACTTCCTTGACACCATCGGCGTCTTTCTATTCGACGGCTCGATTACCGTTGTTGCTCCACCACCGATCTGCGGCGACGTCAACGGTGACCGGCTCGGTCCCAATGTAGCAGACCTGACATACTTTGTCGATTGGCTCTTTTTCGGCTGCCCACATCCGCCTGTCATGGAAGCAGCCAATGTCGACGGTACCGGTGGGATAAACGTGGCTGATCTTGTGTATCTGGTATCCTACTTGTTTTACGGCGGCCCTCCGCCGGCCTGCTGGTAGGGCATAGTGTTTATAGCGACATTACGCGGTGGACGAGGACGTCCACCGCTCACAGAAACACTTGTGAGACAACCCGACAGGGCCGGACCTGGACGACCTCATGATGCACGTCGACCACGGGCGTGCCTCAAAAAGCCAAAATTTCTCTTGACAAGTCATATAAAATTGTAGATATTAACACATGGAAGGCCCGCCTCGGGGTAACAGGGTGACTGCCCGACCCCGCCGCTGAACGCGACAGACAAAGCGGGTGACTTCTGTATATTATTAACTAAATTTGGAACCCCCCCCTGGTTAATGCCGGGGGGGTATTCTTATGGTGTTACTTGGCGGAGTCAGCGAACTGCACGGCGCCTTATTCTTAGCTTACCCCTATGAATAATAAACCGTTATCCCAACGCCCTTACCGCTGCAAGCTCGATTGGGAGCAGCGCGGGGCACTCCGAGCGGCCAAGAGGGGGGACGTGCTGGTTATCGTTGATACGCTGAGCTTCTCCACGGCGGTTGCAACGGCAGTGCACCATGGCGGCCTTGTCTACCCCTGCCCGGAAGGAGAGGACCCGTTCAAGTTGGCGAAGTCCATAGGCGGGGAAGCCGCCGTGGGACGTGCGGACATACCCAAGGGGGGACGCTTTTCTCTGTCGCCTTTGACTTATGCAGGCTTGAAGCCGGGGACACGGATTGTGCTGTCATCTCCCAATGGAGCGACCTGTAGTCACTGTTCGCGGCAAGTTCCCCATCTGTTTGTCGGAGCGCTGGTGAATGCCAGAGCCGTCGCCGCCGCTGTGACTCACGTGCTGAATAAGAAGGACGCGTCCGCGTGTGTGACTGTTATTGCCTGCGGCGAACGAGAGACGGCACTGCCTGAAGACAACCCCATCCGCTTCGCTGTCGAAGATTACCTGGGTGCAGGAGCTATTCTGTCATATCTTCGGTTCAAGAAATCGCCTGAGGCCCGTGTCTGCCAAAGCGCCTTTGTCGACAACAAGAAAGACATGCGAAGCATGCTGTGGGAATGCGAAAGCGGAAGAGAACTTCAAGCGCAAGGATTCGGAAGAGACGTAGAGTTCGCTTCACAATTGAATCTGTATGATTCCGTGCCGATACTGCATGAGGGTTTTTTTCAAGGGGTTGTAGAGTGTTGAAGGATGTGTTGACGCTTAATACGCAACACTCTGATAACACCGTTGGCCCTCTGCTATCAGAGCCACCACCTGGTAAACATGGTTTGCAGGAGGGGATGGGTAGTCCACTCATTGGGGTGAAATGAGATTGAGGAACAAGTGCTTCTATAAGCCACTACAAGCTATGTAGCACCGGGCAACCTAATAGCTTTCCTCCGTTATGACCGTCTTGCCCTTGAACACCCGGTATACGTACGCCGTGTACCCAATTACTATAGGCATTCCGATCAAAGCAATAACCAACATCGCTGTCAACGTCCGGGGCGTTGAAGAGGCGTTGTAGACGGTCAGACTGTACGCCAGTTTGGTGATTGACGGCACCAGTCTGGGATACAGGCTGACCGCAGCCAACCCGACGAGGCAGGCAATAGTTATCGAGGACGACATAAACGCACGGAAGTATTTTTCTCCTTTCAGAGCCAATGGAATGTATATGACGGCTACCACCAGCAACAGAAACAGCACCCAGAAAAGCGGATTCTTGAGTACTCCATCAAAAAGGAAGGGAGAAACCAGAGCCGTGGCTATGGTAGCCACCAGATACAGGACAACAAACCCGATCCAGGCGCCGGCAGCCCATGTGCTCATCCGTGTTTGTAGTGAGCCATTGGTCTTCAGAGTCATGTACAGTGCGCCGTGCATCGTAAACATGAATAGGCTCAAGACCCCGATCAGAATCGAAAATGGATTAAGGAGTTCCAGAAAGGAACCGGTGAACATTCCGTTTTCATCGATTGGGAGACCTCGGAGGATATTGCCCACGGCCACTCCAAACAGGATAGCAGGCAACAGGCTTCCCAGTCCAAATGACCAGTCCCACAGCCGCCGCCAACCGGGTGAATCGACCTTGCCACGGAATTCCAGCGAGACCGCCCGGAAAATGAGCGCTGCTAAAAGAAGTATCAGAGCTAAATAATAACCGCTAAACACGGTTGCATAGACGGGCGGAAAGGCCGCGAATAAAGCTCCACCGCCGGTCAGCAGCCAAACCTCGTTTCCATCCCAGATCGGGCCGATGGCATTCATATTGATTCGCTGTTCCTCATCGTTTCGGGTGAACAGGTGCAGCACTCCCACACCGAGGTCAAAACCGTCAAGGATAGCATAACCAGTGAATAAAACCCCGATAAGAGCAAACCAGACAGTGTTCAAATCAATCATGTTGTTACCTTCTCAACCTGTCCGGCTTCAGGTCCACGCTTGACTTCTCTTACAACAAGATATATGTACAGCGCTCCCAGAAAGAGGTAGATCAAGCCAAACAGGATGATCGAAAAAAGGATTTCCCCGGCGGATACGGTCAAAGAAATTGCATCGGCGGTTTTCATTACTTTGTAGACGACCCAGGGTTGGCGGCCGACCTCGGCGGTTATCCACCCCAGTTGACAGGCGATTATTGGCAGGGGGATAGACACAACCAGCAGCCTGAGATACCATCTCTGATTCCACAACTTCTTTCGGTAAAGCAAAAATGCCCCTATCAGCATCGCGGCGATAAAGTACATCCCCAGCCCCACCATGCTGTGAAATGAAACGAAGGTCAGCCAAAAAGGAGGGGTCTCGTCAGGTGGAAAATCATTAAGACCCTTGACATATGCCTCAGCATCGCCGTGTGCCAGCCAGCTCAGTACCCCAGGAACCCCAACCGAATAATCCAGCCGAGGGGGATCTTCTGACGGCACTCCGAAAAGTATCATCGGAGCATTTGTCTGTCCATCGATAAGCCCTTCAATCGCCGCCAGCTTTTCTGGCTGGGTACGAGCTACCTGAACGGCATGTTGATGACCGAAGGGAAAAAGCTCCAGCAGGGAGACAATCAGACCAAAAACGATCGACAGCTTGAGGGCCTTTTTGGCCACGTCGACTGCCTTTTTATTGAGTAAGAGATATGCAGCCACACCAGCCATTACGAAAGCACCTGTAATCAGCGCTGCGTCGATGGTATGGAAGAAACGGATCATCGTCGAAGGGTTGAACACAGCGTCAGAGAAGCTTGTTAGTTCCGCGCGACCATGCTGAATAACGAACCCTGCCGGAGTCTGCTGCCACGAGTTGGCCACAAGAATCCAGAAAGCGGAGATGGTCGCGCCAACTGCTACCATCAGAATTGAGAACCAGTGAATGCCCTTTGACAGTTTGTTTCTCCCGAAGAGATACACGCCCAAAAAGGTTGACTCCAAAAAGAAGGCGAATACTCCCTCGGCTGCCAGCGGTGCTCCGAAAATGTCACCGACAAATTTTGAATACTCCGCCCAATTGGTTCCGAACTGGAACTCCATGACAATTCCGGTGGCCACGCCAATGACAAACGTTATAGCCAGCAACTTCCCAAAGAACTTGCCCATCCGAAAGTAGACTTCATCTCCCCTTCTCCAACCTAAGCCTTCGACAATTACCAGCAGCCATGCCAGACCTATCGACACCGGCGGGAAAATGAAGTGAAAGCCTATTGTCATCGCGAATTGAATACGCGCCAGCAATACGGGATCAAGGTCCATAATTTATCTTCTCAAAAGCCTATCATAAACATCTTGTATCCGAACACCTTTTTAGTCATTTCTCCGCTGCTTTAACTAACTAGCCCAGGCCAACATCAAGTACCATCATCACCGCAAAGCCAAGTATCGCCCCCAGAGTAGCCGCGTGCGAATGCCCGCCTGTTTGTGATTCCGGAACAAGTTCCTCAATAACGACGAAGATCATCGCCCCGGCGGCAAAGGCCAGGGCGTACGGCAATATCGGTTGTGCGATAATAACCAGAGCGGCGCCAACAACACCGGCCATAGGTTCCACCACTCCCGATAGCTGCCCATACCAGAAGCTCTTGAGCCGCGATATATTCTCTCTTCGAAGCGGCATGGATACAGCCGTCCCCTCCGGGAAATTCTGTATGCCAATGCCAATCGCTAGAGCAACGGCGCCCGCCAGAGTAGCCGAAGGCAACCCGGCAGCCACGGCTCCGAAAGCAACCCCCACCGCAAGGCCTTCCGGGATATTGTGCAAAGTTATGGCAAGCACCAAAAGTGTAGTCCGATGCCAACTCGTTTTGATGCCCTCTGCCTGTTCAATGGGCATTCCTATATGGAGATGAGGGAGTATTCTGTCAATCAGCCGCAGGAAAAACGCCCCCATTAAAAAACCAACGACGGCTGGTACCCAGGCGGGAAGGTCCTTGCCTTCGGACATTTCAATAGCCGGCGCCAACAAAGACCAGTAACTGGCGGCGATCATCACTCCGGCGGCAAAACCCAGCATGCCATCCAGAGTCTTTCGCCTCAATTCCCGCGCCAGGAACACAACCGCTGCCCCCAGCGCAGTCAAGAACCAGGTGAAACAGGTGGCCAGCAGGGCCTGCAAGATCGGATGCAAGCTCTTGAACCAGTCAATGGTAGCCATGTATCTTTCCCCCTTTACCGGTAAGCATCATTCGGTAGGGTTATAGAACACAGGTCTAGTAGTCCTCGAGATGGCTCCACTCGGCATCCTCAAGCCATTGCTTCGGACGATCGAGGAATTGAATCACATTCTCCAGAGTGACCCAGTGTTGGTGTTCTTCGTCAGCAATGCTGTTGAGAATGAGCTTCTGCGTCTCGTTGTCGACCTCTCCGGCCTTTTGGCGATAGAAATCTTCCGATTTCTTCTCGATTTCTTGAGCCTGTTGCCAAAGATTTTTAGCGTCAGCCCCGAAGGAAAGTCCTTTACTTCCAACCTTCAAAGATTCAAAAACGTTTTTTACCGTGGATAAGATAGTGGTTTTTTCGGCCTCCTTATATTCTGTGGTCTGACCGTCTCTCATCGCTTTGAAGATGTTGTAGTGCTTAAGTTCATCTTCAGCCAGTTCAATTAGAACTCTTCTGAATTCAGGAATACTCGTTTTTTCGGCGTGTTTTAAATAGAACGCCCGACCGTCCTCTTCCATTTTCATGGCATGTTCAAAGATATTCATAGTCTCCTCCAGGTGTTTGTTAAGCTCTTTTGAGAGCGTTTGTTTTGTGACAGCCGTTCTGTTTGTACCTTACTTTGAGATTGACAGTTTCCTCTAATCGCACGGAGAAAACGGTAATGGGGGCACTACAGGTTGCCGGGACCGCCTCCTCCCATAAATAGGTTTAGTTCGTAGTGGCCTTGACCCTTTCTTCTTGGGACATGGCAGCCAGGCGCTCCACCTGTTTCATGTCTAGTTTGAGTCCTTCGGCCACCCGCCGACCATACTCTTTATCGGCCTTGTAGAATAGGGATGTTTGACGAAGTTGAATACGTTTCTGGGCACCGCTCAGGTGTGTCACAATGTTGCCGATTAGATGGTCTCGGTCTTTCGTGCTCATCACTTTCCGGTACAGCTCTCCGGCCTGTACAAAGTCATCATTGGGATACCTATAGGTGTGACGTCCCGCTTCTCCGGAAACCATGAATTCAGGTTCAGCCGCTTTGGGATCTGGTTCCGGTCCGCCAAGCGTATTTGGATAGTAGTTGGCACTATCACCGGCGTTGTCGTCGGTACGCATGAAACCGTCCCGCTGGTAATTGTTTTCCGGGGCATTTTTAGCAAAATTGACAGGGATTAAATGATAGTTCGGCCCCAGGCGATGGCGATGTGTGTCGTGATAACTGAATAGGCGCCCCTGCAACATCTTGTCCGGAGAAGGCGCGATCCCGGGGACCAAATTCCCCGGAGAGAAGGCAGATTGCTCCACCTCGGCGAAGTAGTTCTCTGGGTTACGGTCGAGGACCATTCGTCCCACGGGGATAAGAGGGTAGTCACCGTGCGGCCAGACCTTGGTGATGTCGAAGATGTCAAATCGATAATCTGCGCCTTCCTGAGGAGGCATGATCTGTACAGTTACCTTCCAGGCCGGGAAATCACCATTTTTGATTGACTGGTATAGGTCCCGGGTGGCATGATCGGGATCCTGACCTGCCAAGCGACTTGCCTCTTCACGTGTCAGGTTTTGAATTCCTTGCTCGGTCTTGAAGTGGATCTTCACCCAGAAGTACTTGCCTTTGTCGTTGTACCACTTAAAAGTATGTCCACTGTAGCCGTTCATGTGACGGAAGGATTTGGGCGTTCCGCGGTCGGAGAATAAGACGGTGACCTGGTGGATGGATTCAGGCGTGAGGGAAAGAAAATCCCAGAACATATCGGGGTCCTTACAATTGGTCGCCGGGTGCCGCTTCTGGGTATGGATGAAATCAGGGAATTTCAGTGGATCGCGTATAAAGAAGACCGGAGTGTTGTTGCCTACGAAATCGTAGTTTCCCTCCTCCGTATAGAATTTTACTGCGAATCCACGTGGATCCCGCGCGGAGTCGGCGGACCCCTTCTCGCCGCCAACAGTAGAGAAGCGGGCAAAGACCTCTGTTTTCTTGCCCACCTTGGAAAGAAACCTGGCTTTTGTGTACTCGGTTACATCGTTGGTGACTTCAAAGAAGCCATGTGCCCCCGCTCCTTTGGCGTGTACCACACGTTCTGGAATTCGCTCGTGGTCGAAATGCGCCAGCTTATCGAGCAGGTGAATATCCTGCATCAGAGCTGGCCCTCGGTCACCGGCAGTCATCGTATTCATGTCATTGCCAACCGGCTTACCGTGGCTTGTTGTGAGCGTCCCCTTCTTCTTAGCCATTTCAAAACTCCTTTCTTAAATAGAGTCCTTTCATAATGGGCTTGTTGAAAAACATAACAAACGTCATAGCGAGGAGCGAAGCGACGTGGCTATCTCGTTGGCATTCAATATCCGAGATTGCCACGCTGTCGCTCGCAATGACGAGAATAGGACTTTTTCAACACGCTCATAATTGTATTTCCTATGTATGGGTAGGGATCCCCGACATATCCGGCGGTACCTACCAGTTCTCAGCCAACAGTTCAAAGTGTGCTTGAGGATGAGCACATGCCGGACACTCTTTGGGTGCCTTTTCGCCCTCGTGGAGGTAGCCGCAGTTGCGGCAACGCCAGACGACTTTCTGGGACTTCTTGAACACTGTGCCAGCCTCCACATTCTTCAGCAGGCCAAGATAGCGTTTCTCGTGCTGCTTCTCGGCTACAACTACCGCTTCGAAAACCTTGGCGATCTCTTCAAAGCCTTCCCCACGAGCTACCTTGGCAAACTCCGGATACATGCTCGCCCATTCGTAATGCTCGCCGGCCGCAGCGGCCTTGAGGTTGTCAGCCGTGCTGCCTACCACACCGGCTGGGAAAGCGGCTTGGATCTCCACGTCACCGCCTTCGAGGAACTTGAAGAACCTCTTGGCGTGTTCTTTTTCCTGATTGGCAGTCTCCTCAAAGATGTGTGAGATCTGAACGAAACCTTCCTTTTTCGCCTTACTGGCAAAGTAGTTATAGCGGTTTCGCGCCTGCGACTCACCGGCAAATGCCATGAGTAAGTTCTTTTCGGTTTTGCTTCCCTTTAAGGTAGCCATTGTTTGACCTCTCAACTTGTTATAACATCAATAGCAGATCATGCTGGTTTCATCTTGCCATCCCTAAAAAGCCATTTCTGGTTTCCAGACTTCCCACACTTTGCCGACAAGATCGGGACCCGGCTTGAGCGTGGCTTTGCCGGGTGTCCATCCGGACGGTGTCGCTTCGCCGGTCTCACGTACGTGCTTGAACGCCTGCACCTGACGGATCAATTCCGAAACATTACGCCCGACCGGTGGCGTCATTACTTCCATCGCCTGAATGACGCCATCGGGATCGATAAGGAAACGGCCTCTGATATTAACCCCGGCATCCTCGTCATATACGCCATACACTTTGCCAATCCGACCACCCTGATCCGACAGCATAGGAAAGGGCACACCACCTTCCACCATCTTGGAGAGTTCTTCTTTCTGCCAGATTTTGTGGGTAAAATGACTGTCGGTGCTCATCGAAAGTACCTGCACACCGAGAGCCTTGAGCTTATCATGCTGGACGGCAACTGCCGTCAATTCTGTCGGTCAGACGAAAGTAAAGTCACCCGGATAGAAGCACAGCGCTACCCACTGGTCTTTGTAATCGGACAGCTTGACAGTCTTGAATGCGCCGTCCACGTATGCGGTCGCCTCAAAATCGGGCGCCGGTTTACCAACACGTGCTAACATTTCGTATTCCTTCTGTTTGGGTTTTTCTTGTGAAGGCACTGAGTCGTCGGTTTCACTCACACCGATCGGCCCCTTGGCCGGTTGAACGCAGGCGTATTGTTCATCAGTCATATCAACACCTCTCTTTGCTATGTCCCTGGCTCAGATGCTGCCGGCGGTGTGAACACCCGTCGCCCGAGCTCTCGATCAATCTGGAACAACCCTCCTTTGGAATCACCCAGCAGTTTCAACTGCTGAACAATCACCTTGGCGGATGCTTCTTCCTCGACCTGCTCGCTTACGAACCACTGCAGAAATACCTGTGTGGCGTGATCCTTTTCAGAAAGAGCCAGATCGACAAGGTCATTTATAAGGCCGGTCACCTTCTGCTCATGCGCATAGGCCGTCTCAAAAACATCCAACGCCGACTTCCATTCAGCGGGGGGAGCGTCCCAGGCTTTCGAGACAGCCCGGCCATCCCGCTCAATCACATAGTCGAATATCTTCTCGGCATGCGTTACCTCTTCTTGGTACTGAACCCGCATCCAGTTAGCAAAGCCCGGCAGATCGATAGACTCCAGGTATGCTGACATTGAGAGATAAAGGTGGGCCGAATAAAACTCGGCGGCCACCTGGTCATTTAGAGCATCTTGCATTTTCTTGCTAATCATCACATGCCCCTTCAAGTTGTTTAGGCAAATCAGTTTTCCCTTAAAATTTGGTCATCGTACTCGATTTCAAACCGCAGTTTGTGCTTAGCTTCTTCCTGAGCCAGATCAAGGAACATCCGTTCTAAGTTGCTGTCGTCGGTGGCGGTAGCTAGATCGTTGTATAGTCTGAAGGCGGCCTTTTCCGCTTTCATAGCTAAGATAAGAGCCTCCTGATATCCCAAATCGCCGGTGAGCTCAATATCAACCAGGTTATCGCCGATCTTAAGGTCCTGCACCTGTTCCTCCGCTGCCAACATCTGCTGGCCATCCTTAACAGCAATTAATTTAGCCTTATGTCCCTGTTCCTCACTGGCGAACTGGTTAAATATCTCCTTCATATATTCAACCTCCATTTTGTTCGCTAGATCGGTGTAGAAATCCGCCGCCTCCTGTTCTTTCTGGATGGCGAAATCGAGAATTTTGTCTACAGAATCGAATTTCATTTTTCCACCTCAACTAATTAAGCTTTCCATAATCCATGGACGTTACAGTATTCTCTGGCAACCACTTTTTCAGTGTCAATGTTGAATGTTGCTTCAGGTGTGTCGCCCGGTTCCAAAAACTGACGGTATGCCTTGCCATCGGCAATCACTTCAATCCACTCGATATAGTGCTTTTCTTCCATCGGGTGGGCGACTTCGCCGACCTTCACCTTGAACCCGTCGTCGACTTTTTCAACGACTGGGACGTGTTTCTCGACAGCCGCATCGGTTACCCCCTCTTTCAGCAGCGTCATTGGCTGGTTACAGCAAACCAGGGTCCCCACCCCAGTGTGGACAACTTCTACTATATTGCCACACACCTGACACTTGTAGACTTGCAATCTTTCCGTAGCCATTTTTCAATTCTCCTTTCGTTTTAATTGATCTCTTCGTGTCTCGACCGGTACATAAGGAGCACCGGCCACCTAAGTCAAGTCTATTCAAACTTGCAGACTAAACTTTGTAATACTTAGCTACACGGTCTTGCCAATCGGACCATCAAATTGCTCCGCAGGCCTAAAACGGAGCGAAGCCGCCGGCTGACCAATAGTCGTCCTTTAGTTCATCCAGTTGTCTCAACAGGGCGTGATAGTGGCCCGCCTCCCACTCGGCCAGCTCCGCGTAGAACTTCTTCACCTGCGGATCATCAGCCGCTTCCGTTTGCGAACTATAGTAGCTCATCGCATCATGCTCAAGCTGGATCCCTATTGACAATGAAGTCATTTCGAAGTTGGCATCTTTGATTCGCGCTTTTAAGCTTTCTGAGAAGATTGGCGACATACCGGACAAATCAGCCCTTTGACCCAGCTTTGCCGACTGGTCCAGCATACCCGTCTTCAGTACCGAGTCATAATGCTTCCTGAGAAAGTGCATATGATGCAACTCTTCGTGGGCCAGCTCTTCAAATACCTTTTTCCCTTTCGAGTCTTCAGTACTGTTGGCGGCCATCATGTAAAAACTATGACCATGCCTCTCAGCCTTTATAGCTTTCAACAAACCTTCCATCAGAATCTTTTTCTTGTCTTCCATAGACCATCTTTCTATTATCTGCTCATTCATTTATTCAGTCGTTACCTGACGCCAACTACCTCAGTCCTCCAGGTTGAATTCCTGGAAGTCGAAAAAAGTGCCGGTGCGATTAAGGTAGTCTAATTCGGCTTGTACTATCTCCCGGTGTCCCTGCTCGATCTCAAGGAAACGAGCAAACAACTCTTTCTCCTCTCTGAGTTCATTCACCATTTTCCGGTAAAAGTCAGTCGTTTCCTGCTCCATGGCAAGAGCCTTTTCGAGCATCTCTCTTTCAGTGCCGTAATCCCTCTTGGAGAGGTGAACCTTAAGCCTCTTGATCCCTTCTTCGATAATCCGGCGGGCGGGAACAACGGTCGCGAGTTTCAATGGCGACAGCTTACGGGTCTTTTTCCATTCAGACAGCTTGCTTTCAAGGTAATCAATATGCCCCTGTTCCTCATCGCCAAGTACTTTGAAAACACGCCGACCGGTTTCATCGGCGATACTATCTATAGAATCCAGATAAGCGTCACGCACTTTAATCTCGTAATCAATAGCCGTCGTAATTGCTTCTTCAAGCGTCATCTATTCCTCCAAGCTTAATTTCAAATGGTCAACAAACAACGTAACATAACCACCACAGGAATATCGGGGTAACCTCCTTAACTATCCCTTCAGAACCTTGTCAATGGCTGCCAATACTTCCTCGTAATCCGGCTCCTCGGTGGTTTCCTGAACGTACTGAATATACTGCACAATACCTTTCCTGTCCACAATGAACACCGTCCTGGCCAGAAGCCGCAGCTCTTTGATCAGCACGCCAAACGAGTTACCAAGTGAGGCATCGCGATGATCTGAAAGAAGCTGAAGATTTTCAACACCGGCCGCAGCGCACCAGCGCTTCTGGGCAAACGGTAGATCCATACTGATGGTCAGGATCGCAACGTCATCGCCAAGTTTTCCGGCTTCCTGGTTAAACCGTTTCGTCTCAAGATCACAAACTGGCGTATCCACTGACGGCACTGAAACAAGGACCACCACCTTTCCCTTAAATGAGGAAAGCTTGACCAGTTCCAGCTTGTCATTCAGTACTTCAAAGTCTGGAGCCGTATCCCCTATTTTGACCTCATTGCCGACCAGAGTTAGTGGATTGCCTTTCATCTTTACCAATCCGGTTCGTTCACTCATAGATATTTCCTCCTTCCGTATCAAACTTAACCGTAAAGCTACATGCCCTTCTTGTGTGTTCCTTTGCATTCGGGGCATATTCCAATAAAATCTAAACGATAGCCGAGAATTTTCCAACCGTTCGATTCCTTTAATTTATTTCCCACCGGGTCGGCGGGCAGATCATGGAGATCGTCGACCCGACCACAGTGGATGCAGCACACGTGATGATGCCGGGCTGGATTGCCATCAAACCGAGCTTCCGAGCCGCTAATGTCCAACTTCTGAATGATGTTATTCTGTGCCAGATGTTCCAGATTGCGGTAAACTGTGCCCAGACTGATTTTTGGCAGGCGTTGCCGTACAATCTCGTACAGTTCTGCAGCCGTTGGATGCGAGGTGAGCTTTTGTAGTTCCTCTAAGATCACCTGACGCTGCCGAGTATTTCTCTGAAATTTCCCTGTTGCCATCAAGAGCTTCTCATATTATTGCAAATAATAATCATTAGCAATAAGTTTAACATTTGTCAGTCATTTTTTGTTCCCATAAAATAAAAAATCTTTTTAAGAACTGATTATGACTGTCCCCTCTTTGGCAGGTGGCCAACTGTTTGCAGCGGGCCTCACTGGGGAAAAGTTTTCGACTTATTCCACCCTAAACGAGCAGGGCACTCGTGGTGCTTGCAACATCTGATAGCCCTCGTTACATTCGAGTAGGTAAGTGGCACCAATCAGGTGGAACATGTAAGTGTCAAAACGAACCACAACCATACTCCTTTCGCGGCAGCCGTTACGCCCTTCAGGAAAGACCGCCTGGGTTAAGCAATCGGTAGCCGCTGTCCGCTGGCTCAAAAACCGGGGGCTGGTTCTCCATTCATCGGTTGGGATGCAAACCTGGGAACTCCTGACATCTGTTGCTTCGCTTGAAGGAATAAAGCAGACATTGTCTGTTCCGGCGGCCAGTGGTTATGAGTTTGAACGGTTGACGGAGTCTGCTATTGATCAATTTGAATTGAACCCGGGCCGTGTCGATTTCATCCCCGTGTTCAGAGAAGAAAAGAACACCACAAAAGAAGAGCTTTGGCTCAGGCGGGACAAAAGGCTCCTCGAAGCTGCCGACGTATTACTCCCGATTTCTTTGCGCAAGGGTGGACATATGGATTCGCTGCTGCAGTGGCTTTGCAGACAGGGCAAGTCCGTTGAAAACCGATTCCGGGTGGATTATGAAAAGAGAGTCCAACCCCTGGCATACCGCCTTAAGGCGGAGCAATTGGACCCCAAACTTCAGCAACTCGAAGACCAGTATCTGATCCACTGGACAAGAGCAGCCAACTCCGCCTGGCCAACGGAGAAGCTCATATACTATTATAAGGCAGTTATTGAGTCTGAAAGCCACCCCAGAAGCGCTTTCAGCACCCTTATAAATATCATTTTGACCGAGAAGATTGTAGCCACCCCAAAGAACATGCCGGCGGGGATACCCACTGTCTCATTTTCCGGCCTTGCCCCGGCTGATATCGTTCCCCTCGTCACGTGGCGCTCCCGCTTTCGGCAGATGTCCTTTGAGCCGTACGGCATCGGGATTGAGAAACAGTATGCTATGGGCAAGGGCGTTTGCCCGGTGCAGTATTACCACAAGGATTGTGACCGTACCCACAACAGCGAGCAGTGGCTGTGGCAATATGTCGGGAAAAAGGCGGATTGGCGTGCCGAGCAAGAATATCGATACAAAGGAGACTTCGACCTTTCCTGCTTTCCATCGAACCGGCTGCTTGCCCTCTGCCACACTCAAAGAGAAGCTGAAATCATAGAGAAAAGTACCGGCCTTCAGGCTGTCTCGTTGACGGTGAAACGTTATTAGCATTTTGACGTAAAACTTACCGTCATAGGCGGCGTCATCGTTCTGCGTCACATTGATCGTTTCCTCGTAGTAAGCTTTATGATAACAGGAACATAAAGCTCCGATTTCGCGATTTCTACCGATTTGAGACAGGAAAGTCACCGGCACAGATTACCTCGTCGTACTTTAGATCGGACAAGATACGATCGTGCGGTACTTCCAGACAGGAAGAGGTCGGAACAGATTCGTCCAGTTTCCAGTTTTATATAATAGTGACAGAACGCGCGCCTGGGTAGGGCAAAAAAGTTGTTGACAAATAACAAGATGCGTGTTATGTTATAACACAGTCAAACTATATGGAAGCTTTGACCAAGTGTTTGCTGTGGCCCCACCATACCCTCGAGAAGAAAGTTAAGACATAAACCTTTACACAAGGAGTGTACAAATGAAACGCGTGATTTCAGTAGTGGCGGTCGTTCTGCTGCTCATCATGGCCCTGTCGGGTGAGTCATCTGCAAAAGTGGCTCCATACGAACCGATAGACCTAACCCCCACCGATGACCATACCTGGGGTGGCGACCCTGATAAAGAGGGTGGCTCATACGGCTCGCCCAGTGGATACTACTCAGGCCTGGTTGTAACCAGCTTCGCGGGGGTGGATATCTTTATGAATGCCGGGTTTGTGGAGTGGTTGTTCGGTGATCGGCTCCGCAAAAATGAACACACGAAGTACTACATCATCCAGAACGCTCGAAAAGATGAGGGGGAGCGCGGTGTAAACGTGAACCACAGGGGTAACTAGCGATGAAAAAAGAGGCTACTAACCGCAATGATTTCCACCGCGCGATGGATCACTACATGGCATCATTGATCCAAAAGCAGGACTACGCCGCGGCCGTCAAGTACTACGAGGACAATCTTAGTGAACTTGAAGTCATGGGTGGTGTCTCGCTGGGGCCGATTCTCCGCCTGGCAGCCGAAGCTTACGCTTCCCTCTCCAATTACCCGGCGGCACTGAAAACGGCACGACTTGCCCAAAACATTATCGCGCCAGAGGGCGAAAGCGTTCTGTTAGCGGAGACCTTCGTTACGCTCGGTGGGATTCTTCTCAATATGGGAGAGTTGAAAGAGGCGGAAAAGGCATTTCGTGACGCGGAATCAATTTCCCGCCGCAAAGATTGCCTCGAAGGCCAGAGTCAGGCGCTTAACCTGTTGGCAGGTTTATTCTACAAACAGACTGACTACAAGAATTCACTCTCCGCACTTATCGACGCTATAGAGATTGCCCGCAGATTGAACGATCAGAAAATGCTGGCGTACATGATGGGCAATATCGGCCGTATCTACGCGTTCACAGGCGATTTCGCCAAAGCTGAAGAGCACCTTCAGATAAACATTGAACTCTCCACTCAAGTGGCCGACCAGCGGGAGACTGCCCGCGCCTACCTTGCCCTTGGGTATGTTTACATTCAGCAAGGTGAGTACAGGAAGGCTGAACAAACCCTCAATCAGGCTCAAAGACATCTTGCAAAGGTCAACAGCCGTCGCAACAAAGTGATCTACCTAACCTACCTCGGAGAACTTCACTATCGCTCGGGTAGGTTGCAAGAGGCGCGAGAAGCGCTGGAGAACGCTCTGAAACTGGCGGAAAAATCAACCCCCGGCACCGCCGCGGTCGGTCGGGTAATGCGTCATCTGGCGGAATTACACATCCGGCTTAAGAACTACTCGACAGCGCGACATTTTGCCGGCAGGGCGATGGTGATCATGGAAAGGGCCGGCGACAAACTCGAGGTTGGCGCTCTGTGGAAGATCAAGGCTATTGTCGCGGAGGCAAACGGACAGGAGGCCGAAGGACGAGAATCCTTTGTGACGGCTATTGACATCCTGAGAGAAACAGGCGTGCGATTCGAGAAAGCCGAGGCCCTGATAGCTGCAGGAACCTCCAACCTTTTTACGGTCAGACAACGTCTCACCTATCTGTTTCGAGCGGAGGAGTTTTACCGGCGTAGCGGCCTGTCAGTAAAGCTTCAACAGGTCGAGCGGATCATCAATTCGATTGATTATCCTCCCGCTGCAAAAGCTGGAACCGGTTGTTCCGAGGCCACCAGCCCTCCCGACGGCGCTGGTTTTCTGACTCGCTGTCCGACAATCAAACGGTTCAAAGCACAACTTCCAATAATCGGCCGCTCCGATTTGCCGTTACTGCTGACTGGAGAAACGGGCGTAGGCAAGGATCACATGGCGCGGTATTACCACTCCCTCGTCAGACCGGATTCTCCCTTTGTGACCGTGAATTGCGCGTCACTTCCCGAGACTCTCCTTGAGTCGGAACTGTTTGGATACCTAAGAGGAGCTTTTACCGGAGCCGACACTGACAAGCAAGGTTTGTTTGTAGTGGCTAACGGGGGAGTATTGTACCTCGACGAAATCGGTGACATGCCGCTGCCGCTTCAGGCTAAGCTCCTGGGTGTCCTCGAAACGCGCCGCCTCATGCCGCTCGGCTCGACAGAGGAGATTCTGCTTGACATCAAGCTGGTGGTGGCAACCAACAAAGACCTCGAGGAAATGGTCGAATGCGGAGCCTTTCGGCGCGACCTGTACTACCGTCTCAGCGGTCTTACCTTCCAGATCCCGGCCCTTAGCAACCGAAAAGAAGATATCCCGCTGCTCTTACGCCACTTTATGGAACGAAGCCACCTTCTGAACAACAATGACCCGATACCGACTGAGCTGATTCGCCAGTTTGTGGAATACGACTGGCCCGGCAACACAAGAGAGCTGCGCAACAAGGTGAAACGACTCGAAGTGATGGTCGAGCTTGTGGCCGAAGGGGACCTGGTGGAACTGTCTCGTTCTATCTTCTCCGCGGAAATGCCGCAGGACAAAAGGTCACTATTCGATCGGGTTGAGCAATTCGAGCGCAAGATGATAGTCGAGGCTCTCCTGGCGACCCAGGGTAACAAATCCGAGGCTGCCCGAATCCTTGGCATTCACGAGGCTACAGTTCGAACAAAGATGAAACGGTATCACATTTGTGTCGAAGGAGGTGTTGCTCACTAGCAAACTAATGGATTAAGTCTCTTCTAAGAGACCACAGAGACACTAATGGGCTGTTGAAATACCCTGCAAACGGTGGCATTGCCAGCGTGATGCCAATCGTAGGAGGGTACGATCCCATTGACATATCTTCGAGTAACGGTAAGCGTCTGTCTGGCAGGCGCTTACCGTTATTCTATGACCTGCCGCTCGTACAAGTATACGATTTCGCAGACAAACCGAGCCTGGCCCCAAAATAACAAGCCTTGCTAAGTTGCTGCCGGGTAATCGGATGACGCCGTTTAATCCAGCCCTTCTGGAGAACGGCATTGCTGTTGCTGCACTTCTTTATGTCATTTTTACTCCTGCGCTGCTGTTAGTGCTTGGTTTTATCTTTTCTCTCTTTGGCGGATGGCCGCCTGCATTCGAGGGGAGTGCGGGCGGCGTCCTTTTTTATTCGGATTGACTGACGACAGACCGTCTGCGGTAAAAGAGAAAACGACTTTGGCCGTCGTTTTAGTTGACAATTTTGATATAAGTAGTATATTTTAAAAGGCGAGAAGTTTACTAATGCTACTTTAGTCAGAGGTTTCCCCCTCTGCCTCTGGCATAAACCATTGGTGAGCTTCTCTTTTTTTTTGCCGGAGGTGTTGAAAAAGGCTACGGGGCACGGTTGGTTTGTCAGGGTTTCTTGTGAACGTGTTGCAGTTTCGTCAGAAAGCCGGTCCGGAAAAGCTGAGCGACATAAAGTTGGATAGCACGAAGGTGCATGCAAACACCTTGAAGCACAAGGGGATGGAGAAGGCGGTTTCACAACTGGGAACGGGGGTGTCATGTCTCCAGGGTGAAAAAGCGCAGGTGATTGTATGCTGCTTCAGTTGGAATTGGAAGATTAAGCCGTTAGATTTAGCATAGAGATAAAACTAAGCTCTAAAGAAATAGAAATCCATCAAGTTACCAAAAGCACTTAGAACCCGCCCCCGATGGTCCATGAAAAGCTGTTGGTACTATAGTCTGACAACTGCCAGGTAAAGTACAGCCTGAGATGCAAAGGTGTTATTCTCCCGAGGCCGAAGCCCACCTCGCTATACGGCTTTCGAGCGAGGAGGATATTCCCGTCACCGGGTTGAGAAGGGTGACCTCTGAAGTCAGTCCAGAAAGCGCCGCCGTGGATACTCAAGGTAAAAGGAATGTCTTTAATGAGCGGCAGGCCGCTTTTGCGAAAGAGCACGCGTCCAAAATCATGGTCGGTGTAAACGGAAAGCGCTCGACTGCCGCTGAAGTTTGTTTCTCCAAGAGTCTTAAAATATGTCCTTTGGTCCAAGAGGCCTGCTCCGAAGTCGACGGTGAAGTATTTTTGCGGCGGCAGGGTTCTGTCTGAGGCGCCTGCATACAATTCAATTCTGCTGACACCAAGCCCCAGGATTCGCTGCCGACGATACAACCACACATAATAACGGACAAAATCAAAATCATTGTCGATGAAGTTGGGGGAGGCAACTTCGGCGCCAAGGGCAAATATAATATATGATGTTGAGAAGTATATACGCTCCTCTCCCTTGTATTTCCACCGCGGACGGGAATCATAGCTCAGACGGCCCGATATTGAGCGGAGTTTACCATCAATGATTCCGGGGTTGGCGCGATGCTTTTTGGTCTCTCGGAACAGACTGTATTCTGTATTGTTCGAGGCGGAATACTGATTATAGTCTTGATAGGCAATCGTCAACTTCGTCCGGCTAACAACTTTGCTCGAAAGGGAAAAGTGAAACCCTCTCTCAAGATAGTAGTCAAACGGGTCTGTTTTGTTGGCCAGGGACGTCAATGTCGGATTGGCTGTTTGACTTGATATAATAGTCGGACGACGTTTGATCTCATCGTGGTACTCCCCCCCGATTTTCAGCTTTTGACGCCTGGAAAGCGTGTAGGTAAAGCCGTAGTCATGCTGCCAGTATTCTCCAGAGAAAGCGCAGCCGGATTTGAGTCGCAGCTCCGTATTTCGAACCAGCTTGTCTAATGTGACACCGGCGCCTAAGTAAGCCCCTTCAACGCGATTGAAGTGGAAAAGATCGAAGTTGCCGCCACCACCAAGATAGGCCGCTCCCAGGCCTAGGCGAAGCAGCCTTTTCGAGAGCGGCCTGGGCGCATTTACAATGGAATCGATTCTCTCATAGCCCCTGGTCTCTTCGGGCGTCAGCGGGATAAGATGACCGGCGTTCCAGGCTGCCGAGTCGACAACATCTGCATCTTCAGCCACTTCAATCCAATACTCATCAAAGGTTCCTTTAGGATGGGCGGTATTGAACGTGAAATTGTGCAAGGCCACAACGTAGTCAAATGACATTATGGGAACGCCCGGCAACGAGATCTTTGCGATTCCCCAGAAGCGTATTTCAATGGGCATCCAGTACTCGTTCTCAAATTGGGCGTAATGTTCGCTGTAGCGCGGATTGATTACGTATGGGATATCGAACGCCTCGTTGAACCCGAGATCAACCCCCACGACTGCAAAGGTGGAGTCCACAATGTCAATGGTGCCGGCAAACAGAGGGTCGGTCTCGCTTTTGGGTTCAATTTCGAGCCTGAAGACCATTTGGCTATCAATGTAAACTGTATCAACTAAGTAGTAGTTGTAGTAGTCGAGAGCATCCTTGGCGGTCGGGGAAACGACTGAATACTCCCCAAAGTCAAGGCGGTTCTTGTTAAAGTTCGTCAGCTCCCCAATAGCTGTAAGGACTTCCGCACCTTGAAGGTTAGATGAGTGCCGCCGCGCGAAGACAATCTCTTTGTATTTGTGCGGGTACTCCCAGCTTGAGGTAAGCTGGCTTTCGGTAATGACCATGATATCGCTGGAGTCATCCTTGGCGGTGTCACGAACTACAAGCTTGCTGTAGGCTTCAAAGCTGTAGGCATGGATCTTGGCCAGGATCTCTTCCTTGCGGGCGATGGCCTCCAGTATTATTTTCTGCGCGGGATCGTAGGCACGTTCGTATACTTTCATCCCCGGAAGTTCAACAAGGGATGGGCGAAGATATACGTCGGCGATAACAACTGAGTCCAGGGCACTGACGGTGAGCCGTTCGGAATAGTGCGCTACGTGGCTAAACTTTAATTGGTATCTGCCCTCAGGCACGTACAGTCGGTACTGTCCGTTTTCATTGGCCAGCATCGACCGCCCGGTTCCCTCCACCCGCACGGTGGCAAACGACACCGGCACGCCGGTCTCTTCGTCATAGACTGTTCCCTTGATTACCCCGCCTGACACAACTGCCCTGGCCAGAATAAGCATGGCAAGCCATAGCAGAACCTGCCGTGCCCAACCTCTCCTAATATATAAACGCTGAGTGGCGCCTTTCGTTTTCACACGTTGCATGTCATAGAGAGTCTACAAATTCTGTGCCGTCAAGTCAACGCTGTGACTGATAGTTAATTACGAAGATTTTCCGAGTCAGTTCCGAGTGTGATTGACACACAGGGAAACAGTTTTTGTTCACGATAGATAAAAGGGTCGACTCTGGCAGCAGCGCTTAAACGGTTATTTGACTATATACTTTCCGTTTTAAGAATTCAGGGGAGCTTGAGGTAGAACAAGGGGGCCTCGGCCTTGCGGACATTTGAACAGCTTGAACTCGGTGCCAAATTGCATATATTGGCTGGCGTGGTAAGCTCAGCCGTTTTTCAATCGCGAAGGTCGATCTGATTATGACATCGGATGCGACACGAACTAAGGGTGAAAAAGTCCTGAATGGCTCGTCATCCAGTGAGGGCAAAGCTGCTCCTTCGCGCGCGGCCGTGTGGAGGATGTTCGACCGCATAGCCCCCCGCTATGACCTGCTGAACCGGCTGCTGTCGCTGAGGCAGGACGTTGTCTGGCGCAACAAGGTTGCCCGGTATCTGCCCGACGTCAACCAGCAGAAAGTGTTGGATATAGCTACCGGCACGGCTGATCTGCTTCTTTCTCTCTTTGATAAAAGCGACCGGATACACTCTGCCGTAGGGATCGATTTGTCCCCGAAGATGCTTCAGTTGGGCCTAAAAAAAATAGCGGCCGGAAAACTGGACGACAGGATTTCTCTCATGAGGGCCGACGCCCTTCAGATTCCCTTTGCCGACGGCAGCTTCGACGCTGTCACTATCGCCTTTGGAATCAGAAACGTAGCCGACGTACCAAAAGCGCTGGCAGAAATACACCGGGTCCTTAAACCAGGCGGCAGAGTCCTGATACTCGAGTTCTCAATGCCCCGAAACTGGTTGGTGCGCAAGCTGTATCCGTTTCATCTCCGGGGAATCCTTCCCCGCTTAGGAGGGATGATTTCAGGAAACCGTTACGCTTACCGCTACTTGAATGAAACGGTTGAAACCTTTCCACACGGCGAAGAGTTTTGTGACCTGATGCGGCAGGCCGGATTTGCCGAGGTGCAGGCAGAGCCGATGACTTTTGGCATTGCCACCATCTACCACGGTGGCAGCAGCAGCAGCAAGGTGGCAAGCCACCTTTACTTGACAAGAGACAAGTAGATCGAGAAGAAGCGGCAGATGTCGGCAACAGTAGAACAGGACAGGGTGCTCAGCTTGGATCAAGCAAAGAGGCTGATGGCGGAAAAAATCAAAGAGGTTTATGCTTCACCTGCCTTATCAGCGCACTCTATGGATGAACAGGCTGTTGCCAGATTAGAGGTTGCTGTCGACAACGTCTCACCCTTACAGTGGCTTGCTGCTCAGAAGAGCCGCGTAAAAACATACTGGTCAGTCCGGGAAGGCAAGTTCGAGATGGCGGGCATCGGGGCAGCCGATGTTGTGTCAGGCAAAGGTGAGATTGATCACGATCTCTTGTTTACTCGTTTGAACACGCTCCTTGTCGGCGGCAATGAGAACCTCCGCTACTACGGTGGCCTCAGATTCAACGACAATGCCAGGATCGCTGACATCACCCTGTGGGAAAGCTTTGGCAATTATCGGTTTGTCATGCCCCGCTTTGAATTGTTACATCAATCCGATGCAACTTACCTCGCGTGTAACGTTGTCCTGGGTAACGAAAGGCTCGGCTCAGATGCTGTCCTTGACGAACTCGGAGACATTGTCTCCCTTATTGAATCGAATGACATAGAACCCCCCGGCATAATGGCACGCTTCGACTATCCTGACATGGAAGGATGGAACGCAATGATTAAAGCCGCTCTTGAGTCCGTCAATATAAACAAGCTGGAAAAGCTCGTGCTGGCGAGACAAACAAGGTTTGATTTTTCATCTCGGCCAGAGCCACTGTATCTTCTGGAAAGATTGAAACAGGTCACACACGGATGCTACCATTTTTGTTTTCAACTCGACGACGATCTTGCTTTTATCGGTGCCACTCCGGAACAACTATATCAGCGCCACAAACGAACTATAAGAAGCGAGGCGGTGGCCGGCACCCGTCCCCGAGGGATGTCTAAGGAAGCCGACAAAGCTCTGGGGGAACAACTCCTGCGATCGGAAAAGGACCTTCGAGAACACCAGTACGTTGCCACCCATGTGGAGAAGAGGTTGAGGCGCCTGTGTGAAACTGGGATACACAGAGGCGACTTGTCGCTGTTGCAACTGGCTACAGTCCAGCACCTGATAACGCACTTTAATGGGATGCTTGCCTCCGATGTATCCGACGCCGACATACTGGCTGCTATGCACCCGACTCCGGCGGTAGGCGGGTATCCTGTTGACCGAGCAGTGAAAAAGATAGATGAGTTGGAACCGTTTGACCGGGGTTGGTATACCGGGCCGGTGGGCTGGATTGGGTACGATGCGGCTGAGTTTGCGGTCGCTATTCGTTCCGGCCTGGTCGCGGGTGACAAACTTCATCTGTTTGCCGGGGCCGGGATCGTAAAAGGTTCCTCTGCCGAAAGTGAGTGGCGGGAGATTGAAAACAAACTCAGCGGTTTCACTAAGGTTTTCATTGCGTAATGTTGACTGAATTCTCCAGCCTGAATGCTCTCTGGACAAGCTTGATTGTTGAGGAGCTGGTACGCAAACGGGTCGACTATTTCTGTCTGTCACCCGGTTTTCGAAACTCTCCCCTGACGGTGTCGATAGCCCACAACAAGAAAGCCCACAGTGTTGTCCACTACGATGAAAGAGGAACGGCTTTTCATGCTTTGGGGTACGCGCGTGCTACTCGTCGCCCGGCAGTTATGGTCTGCACTTCCGGGACGGCTGCGGCCAATTTCATGCCGGCAGTAATCGAAGCCTCGATGGACATGGCGCCGCTCATTGTCCTCACCGCCGATCGACCGCCTGAACTTCGCCACACCGGCGCTAATCAAACGATTGACCAGGTGAAGCTCTTTGGCGGCTATGTGCGATGGTTTTGTGATCTGCCGTGCCCTGATGCGGACATCGAGCCGCAGTTTGTGCTCACGACGATTGATCAGGCCGTCCACCGGGCAACCCGCCCTCCCGCCGGGCCGGTGCATATCAACTGTATGTTCCGCGAGCCGCTGGCGCCGGTCGGTCCAAAAAAAGATTTCGCCCGTCACCTGTCCGGCATCAAAAGGTGGATGAAAGATCAAAGCCCATATACGGAATATATGTATGTTCCCAGCGCTCCAGACGCCGAGACCGTCGCAAAAACAACCACGATCATTAGTGAGGCTGACAAGGGGATTATTGTGGTGGGCAGGCTCCATGGCAGTGAAGAACAAGAAGCAGTCAAAAGAGTGGCTCGCCACCTCAACTGGCCTGTTTTCCCCGACATCGCCTCCGGTCTGCGGTTGGGAGTCACAAGTGACAATCTTATTGCCTATTATGACCAGTTGTTGTTATCGGACGAATTTGTTGAAAGCTGTCAGCCTTTGACCGTAGTGCATTTCGGAAGCATTCCCACCTCAAAGCAGTTGCAGCAGCTCTTGGAGAAGAGCCGCCTCTCAGAATACATAATGGTGGCTGGCCACCCGTGGCGGTATGATCCAAGCCACCGGGTAACCATGCGCATTGAGGCGGATGTAGAAGAGTTCTGCAAACAATTACTGGCGCTCATAGAACAACCGAGTGCAAATCGCCCGTGGCTTGAACAGTTTACTGTTGCATCTGATATCGTGGGACGAGTCCTGCATGAAGTGATTGACGATGACGATCGGCTGAGCGAACCGGCCGTGGCCAGGCTGATCTCGCAGAATATCCGGCAGGATTCCGGGCTCTTTGTGGCTAATAGTATGCCGATTCGGGATATGGATATGTACGCTGGCCCCCATGGCCCGGCGGTGACCGTCGCGTGCAACCGAGGCGCCAGCGGAATCGACGGCATCATCGCCTCTGCGACCGGATTTGCCTGCGGCCTGAACAAACCTGTGACTTTATTAATCGGGGACTTGGCTTTCCTCCACGATGTGAATTCACTGGCGCTGCTCAGAGCGCTTGCACACCCCCTTGTTATTATGGTGATAAACAATGATGGCGGAGGTCTCTTTTCCTTTTTGCCAATTGCGAAGGTGAAAGAAGCGTTTGAGCCTTTCTTTGGAACGCCGCATGGTCTCAGCTTTGATAAGGCAGCGGATATGTTCGGCCTTGATTATTACTGTCCCGACTCCAGGGAATCATTTCTTGCATCCTACGTGTCAGCGCAGGAAGGGAACCATTCGGCCATTATTGAAATCAAAAGCGATCGGGCGGAGAACTACAGGTTTCATCAGGCGCTGCAAAAGAAGATCATCTCCGCGCTGAACGGTCTTTAGATAATCATGAACTCTCCCTACACCTTTCACTTCGTTCAGGCTGGAGACAAGTCAAACCCGCCGGTTCTCTTTTTGCACGGCTTCCTCGGCAGTGCCCAAGACTGGTGTGATGTCACTCCTTTTATTTCAAAAGACTATTGGTGTATCTCCGTTGACCTCCCCGGCCACGGTAAAACGGTTGTGAATGGGTCGGAAGAAACGTATCGGATGGAAAACTGTGCCAACGGACTTGTCCACTTTCTGGATAGCCTCGGCATTGATAAATGTAATATCATCGCCTATTCCATGGGCGGAAGGATCGCCTTGTACATGTCTGTCAATTTTCCGGACCGGTTTGAACGAGTTGTGCTTGAATCGGCCTCGCCCGGTCTCAAAACGGAACAGGAAAGACAGGAACGCCGGACACACGACAATATGCTGGCCAAACGGCTCGAAGTGGGTTCACTGGAGCAATTCGTAAGCGAATGGTACGATCAACAGCTGTTTGCAATGTTAAAGCAGGACAAGAAGCGCTTCGCCCAACTGTTGACCAACCGAATCAGCAACAATAAGAGTGGTCTTGCCGCCTCGCTGCGGATGATGGGAGCGGGTGCTCAACCTTCGTTGTGGGATCAGCTTCACAAGATTGAGGCTTACCTCCTCTTGATAGTGGGCGAAAAGGATGATAAATTCAAAAGGATTGCCGCTGAGATGGTGCCGAAGTGTCCGAGGGCGTCAGTAAGTATTGTTAAAGATGCCGGGCATAATACGCACTGGGAAAAGACGGAAGAGTATACACGGCTGGTGAAGGGTTTTTTGTCTTCATAAGAGTGAGGTAGATAATGGCTGTTATTGCGTGGGTTGAAGCTGGAAGTTTCACTGACATAAAGTACCACAAGGCGGAAGGGATAGCGAAAATAGCAATCAACCGCCCCGAGGTGCGCAATGCTTTCCGCCCTCTGACTGTCCATGAAATGTCGCAGGCGCTGTCCGACGCCCGCGAAGACCCACAAGTGGGGGTTATTATATTGACGGGTGATGGTGATAAAGCGTTTTGTTCCGGCGGCGACCAGAGAATCCGCGGCGACTCCGGCTACTCCGATGAGAAAGGCGTTAACCGTCTTAACGTGCTTGACTTTCAGCGGCAGATGCGCACCTGCCCAAAGCCGATTATTGCCATGGTAGCCGGCTACGCCATTGGTGGCGGGAATGTACTGCACCTGATGTGTGACCTGACCATCGCTGCGGACAATGCCATCTTTGGCCAGACCGGCCCGAAAGTCGGTTCCTTTGACGGCGGCTACGGCGCAAGTTATCTGGCTCGTGTGGTCGGACAAAAAAAGGCGCGGGAAATCTGGTTTTTGTGTCGTCAGTACAGCGCTGCCGAGGCGCTTCAGATGGGGCTGGTCAACACGGTCGTCCCCCTTGCGAAGCTTGAAGAGCAGACAATAAAATGGTGCCGGGAGATTCTGGCCAATTCGCCGACTGCCATTCGGTGTCTCAAGGCGGCTCTGAATGCCGATTGCGATGGCCAGGCCGGTTTGCAGGAACTGGCCGGTAACACTACCATGCTTTACTACATGAGCGAGGAAGCGCAGGAGGGACGCAACGCCTTCAATGAGAAACGGAAACCGGATTTCACCAAGTTCCCCCGCCAACCCTAAGAGGCAAGCTTCATTTATGACTCGTTCGAGGCTTAGTGTATGGGCACTTGCGGCCCGCCCGAAGACGTTGTGGGTAGCAGTTGCTCCGGTGTTGATTGGAACGGCTATGGCATTCGAAGCCAAAGCGGGCTATTGGCCCTCGGCGCTGGCGGCTCTGGTTGCAGCGGTGTCAATTCAAATCGGGACCAACTTTGCCAACGACTACTTTGATTTCAAGAAAGGAGCCGACCAGCACGAACGCCTTGGCCCCACAAGAATGACACAGGCCGGTCTTATCAAACCAGACTCCATGAGGACAGCCGCCATTATTGCCTTCTCGCTGGCTCTGCTCTTTGGTCTCTATCTTGTCTGGCGAGGTGGCTGGCCGATAGCGGTTATCGGCCTGCTGTCGATTCTTTTCGGGATCATGTACACCGGCGGGCCGTACCCGCTTGGCTACCATGGCCTGGGAGAGATCTTTGTGCTGGTTTTCTTCGGACCGGTAGCGGTGGGTGGAACATACTACGTACAGGCACTGGACATCAATTCAATCGTACTGCTTGCCGGTTTGCCACCCGGCCTCTTTTCGGTAGCGATACTGACGGTGAACAATCTTCGTGATATAGAATCCGACAGACTTGCCGGTAAAAAGACGCTAGCAGTGCTCTTTGGAAGAACCTTCGCCCGTATGCAGTACCTGCTGTCAATTGTCGTTGCAACGCTTCTGCCCGTTTTCTTTTACCTCACCACACACCGGCATTTCTTCTCTTCACTTACCCTGCTGGTGCTGCTGGCGGCGGTTCCAGCTGTCAAGACGGTGTTCGGCAAAACCGACGGCCCGGCGCTGAATAACGTCCTGGCCACAACCGGAAAGCTGCTGCTTTTGTACAGCGTGATCTTCTCGGTCGGGTGGCTGATATGAAAATCGCAGGCTTTAAGCTATTCAGATTCACTCTTCCCCTTGCTCGACCGCTGACTGTGAAAGATACGAAACTGACGGATAGGTCTGGTCTGGTCATAGAACTGGCCAACGGACACGACCATACCGGTTTGGGCGAGGCTTCGCCGCTACCGGAGTTGAGCGCCAAAGACCTGACCGTTGTCGAATCACAGTTGCTGTCTTTGCGCTATGCGCTAAAGGGAATAGAGATACCGCAAAGCCTCGAGGAGTTATCCGGCGGATTCGAGCGATGGTTAGAGCAATATGAACTTGCTCCGTCCGTGCGGTTTGGGTTTGAAACGGCGGTACTGAATCTGCTGGCCAACAGTAATCGGTTACCCTTGCGCAGACTCATTTCGGACAGGTCCCGTGATTCCATGTTAATTAATGGCTTGTTGTCCGGTTCTCCTGCTGAAATCCTCGACAAAGCTGCCAGACTTCGTGAGGATGGGTACAGAGCCGTCAAACTGAAAGTGGGACGAGGCTCTTTACACGAAGATATCCAGCTTACGCTCGAAGTCCGCAAGCGCATCGGCGACGACGTCGCTCTGCGGCTGGACGCCAACCGTTCCTGGAGTGTCGAAGACACTCTTGTTTTTGCACGTGAGGTTAACGACTGCAAGATAGATTACATTGAAGAACCGGTACACAATTACGACATGCTGACAGGATTGAGCAATAAATGGGGCTTGCCGCTGTCTGTGGCGTTGGATGAGAGCTTGCGGGAGTTGACGCCGGAGGCGCTGGCGCCTCTTCCGAAGCTGAAAGCAATCGTATTGAAACCGACGATACTCGGTCTTGAGAGGAGCATGCAATACGCTCGCAAAGCCATATCTTTAGACATAATTCCAGTCGTAAGCTCCTCATTTGAAACCAGCCTTGGTTTGACGGCGCTGGCCGAGCTTGCTGCCTGCCTTAACACTACCGACGTACCGGTCGGTCTTGACACCCTTGACTGGTTTACACAGGACTTGCTCAAACGACCTCTCCAAATCGAAAGGGGTAGATTGAAACTCTCTGAGTCAATCGTTCAGTCTGACGAAATCCGACCGGAGCTACTGCAAGAGGTCGCGGATGACTGATATTCCTTGTCCACTGAGCGAGGCCGCCCGAAGATACAAGGACCTGCCGGCTGTAATCACTGACGATCGTATCATCAGCTACGGTCAGTACGACCGGCTCGTGGAGTCCGCTGCTTACAGGTTGAAAGACACTGGCGTCACGCCGGGCGAACGTGTGGTTATTGTATCACCCAACTTTATTGAGTTCCCGATTCTCCTGATGGCGCTATTTCGTATCGGTGCTATCGCCTGTCCGGTCAGCCCGCGTCTGCCGCATCAGATGGTTGCAGAGTACATTAAGAGAATCAGATGTAGTAAGATTTTCGGCCTGACAAATCAACTGCATATTGATAGGTCGCTCGGCATCACGACGCTCCCCGTCGCAGAGGTCATCGATTTTACTAGCGTAGTCGGAACAGCATCAGGTCACCATTTCGTCTCATTAGGTCAGGAGGCAACCATTATCGCCACCTCCGGCACCTCCGCACAGCCGGAAGCTGTTTTGCACACGTATGGCAACCACTATTACAGCGCCATTGGGTCGAATAAGAATATAAAGGCGCAGCCCGGTGATCGCTGGCTGCTGTCGCTTCCGCTGTACCATGTGGGTGGGCTGGCGATTCTGTTTCGCACGATGCTCGGCGGCGGGGCAGTTGTGATTGCGAACAAGGATGCGGATCTGCTCGATACGATCCGCCGATATCAGATTACGCATCTTTCACTGGTTCACACCCAGCTTTACCGCCTTCTGCACAGGAAGCCTGGCCGTGACGAGATAAAAGGGCTCTCAGCCCTGTTAGTTGGGGGGAGCGCTATGCCCAATATTCTCGTAACGCAAGCTTATGAATGTGGCCTGCCACTTTTCACGAGCTACGGACTTACTGAAATGGCCTCGCAGGTCACAACCACGACTCCAGGTGATTCGCTTGATAAACTGCTGACCTCCGGCAGGCTGCTTGACCATCGCCAGGTCAAAGTCTCTACTGAAGGAGAAATTCTTGTCAAAGGGGACACGCTTTTCCGCGGTTATGTGGAGCAAGATGAGGTTTACTTTCCTGTCGACGGCGATGGTTGGTTTCACACGGGGGATATTGGCCGCCTCGACGAAACCGGCTACCTGACCGTCAGGGGACGAAAAGACAGCAAGTTTATCTCCGGCGGCGAGAACATCCACCCGGAAGAAATCGAAGGGACGTTGTCCCTCTTAGATGACGTATCGGACGCAGTTGTGGTGCCGATGGAAGACGATGAATTTGGCTTCAGGCCGGTAGCTTTCATCAGAACTGCAGGTAGCAAGCGTGTTTACAAGAGTGACCTCGTCAATCAACTGGAGCAGTATCTCCCTCACTTCAAGATTCCCGTCCGTTTCTACAAATGGCCCGAGACGGCACAAGAGAGCAATATGAAACCGTCTCGCCGCTACTTTCGCGAACTGGTACTGGCAGTAAGCCACGAATTGACCGAACTTACCTGACGCCGGCAAGCTTCTCCCGCAGCTTTTCAGGTAGGGGGATTTTGCCTCCGTTTTTTTTATCAACAGTCACGTGAACGGTCTTGACCATCGCGGCAACGTCGTTTTGAGCGTCTTTCAGACGATGCGACAGCACAAAAGAGGTTTGCCCGATCTCCTCCACTGTGAGCTCCACGGCAAGCTTTTCCCCCAACCGTAAAGGTTTTTCATAATCCGCTTCGGTGTGGGCAATCAATATCAAGAAATCCGCCTTGGTGATCATATCAGAGAGGCTGAATCCGATCGACTCCATAAATGCCTCGTAGGCATCGTGGGCAAGCCTGAAATAGTTGCCAAAAAAGAGTATTCCGGCGGCGTCGCTGTCGGACAGTCTTACTGAGGAGTTCATCTTGAACATAGTCACAGTCATCCTAGTCAGGCCAACAAATTACGTGTGTTGGCAAAAAAAATGGTTATATTGCTACCTAATATAAGGTAACCAGAATGAGGTTCAAACAAAAACCAAGAACGGATAAGGAGCAAGCATGAGATTCAGACAACATCTCAGCAGGTACGTGGTCCTATCGCTGACGCTGCTAATCGTTGCGGTCGTCCCGGCCTTAGCAGCCGATACCGGCTCAATACCGCAGCGGTCCGACATCGAGGACAAGTATAAATGGAAGGTTGAGGACATCTTTTCCGACAACGACGTCTGGGGGGCAGCTTTCAACTCCCTTAAAGCCGGCATCGGCAGCTTTGAGCAGTACCAGGGGCATTTAGGTGATTCCCCTGAATTGCTTTTGAACTGCCTGAGGCTTTACGACAGCCTGAGCCTGATTGGCGACAACCTTTATGTCTATGCTTATCTCAAGCTCGATGAGGACAACCGCGTCAGCCAGTATCAGGAGATGGGCGACCGCATCTCCGGTTTGTGGGCGGAGTTGGAGGCCGCGACAGCTTTCATCGAGCCGGAGATCCTGTCGTTGGACAAACAGAAACTGGAATCCTTTATGCGGGACAATTCCGACCTGGAGCTCTATCGATTCCACCTGGAAGACCTCATGCGCACCAAGGCGCATATCCTTTCAGAGAAGGAAGAAGCGATTCTGGCGCTGGTGGGTCCGGTAGCTTCCGCACCTTCCAAGGTTTTCACGATGATAAACGACGCTGACATCTCCTACGGCTCAATCATTGATGAGAACGGTCAGGAACTCCAACTGACCAAGCAACGGTACTACAAACTCATGGAGTCGACCGACCGGCGCGTGCGTCGCGACGCCAATAAGGCATATAATGAGGCTTACCTTAACTACCTCAATACCCTGGCGGCAACGCTGGCGGCGTCGGTCAAACGGGATTACTTCTATATAAAGGCCCGGGGCTACAACAGTTGCCTGGAAATGTCTCTGGACAGGTACCACATCCCGGTCTCGGTTTTCCACAACCTTATCGACGCCGTCAATGCCAACCTTGCCCCTCTGCACAAACTGACCGCCCTTCGCAAACGAATCTTAGGATATGACACGCTTTACACTTATGACCTGTCCGTGCCGCTGGTTCCGAAAGTGAAAGAAGATTATCCGTACGAGGAAGCCAGGGCAATGGTGCTGAACGGCTTAAAACCTTTGGGAGAGAAGTACTTGCATCAGTTTGAAAACGGCCTGAATTCCGGCTGGGTGGATGTCTTCGAAACGGAGGGTAAGGGTTCCGGCGCATATCAATGGGGAACCTACAGCACCCATCCCTATGTGCTGCTCAACCATGGCGGTACCCTTGAGGATGTCTTCACCATCGCCCATGAAATGGGTCACGCCATGCACGCCGAGTACACCAATCGCAGAGAGCCGTATATCTATAGCAACCATTCCCTCTTCGTGGCCGAAGTGGCTTCCACCTGCAACGAGGCGGTGCTGATGAAGTACCTGCTGGAGAATGCCAAAGACAAAAAAGAAAAGATGGCTCTGCTGAACTACTACATCAAACAGATTACCGGCACTTTCTTTACTCAAGTGATGTTCTCTGAGTTCGAGCTGGCCATCCACGAACGAATTGAAAGCGGTCAGGCCCTCTCCGCCGACTACCTTCGCAAGACCTATCGTGACATCTACCAGAAGTACTGGGGCCCTGAGCTTGTCATCGGTGAAGACAGAGACCTGGGCTGCCTGCGAATCAGCCATTTTTATCGGCAGTACTATGTCTATCAGTACGCCACTTGCTACGCCGCTGCGCAGATGCTGTCCCAAAAGTTACTGGAAGACAAAGAAGGCTTCTGGAACACGTACAAACAGTTCCTCTCCACGGGATCGTCAAAGTATCCCGTGCAGATTCTTAAAGACGCCGGAGTCGACATGACCACCCCGGAACCGATCGACCGAACGATCAAACTGTTTGGCGAACTGGTTGACGAGATGGAGCGTCTGCTTGACGAGAGCTAACGGAAAAGTAGTAGGGTAGAACCCGTAGCGGTTCTGCCAACTGAATTGATGGCAGAAGCACTTCGGTTTCTACCCTATGAAGGTTACGCAATAGGGGAATTATGACCGTCTCACCTTTGCAAGTCTTGCCGAGATGGCCACCCCAAGGTAGGCGGCGCCGGCAACAACTATGATAGTCGCACCGGATGGGAGGTTCGGACTGTAACTGATTCCGAGGCCGAAAACTGTGAAAAGGACGCTGCAGAAAGTCGCCAGCAGCATCGTCTGCCACAGCGTCTTTGAGAAATGCCCCGCCACCGCAGCCGGAAGGGTCAGCAGTGCGATCACCATCACAATCCCCACTACCGTCACCAGGATTACCACCGTAAGAGCGGTGAGGCAAAGCAGCAGCAGGTAATAAAACTCAATGTTGATCCCCCGCACCCGTGCGAATTCCTCGTCAAAGCAGACGGCCAGAAACTGGTTATAAAACAGAAGTCCCACGGCAACAACCAGTACGTCTAACCCTGCAATCAACCATAGATCTCCGCTTGAGACCAAAAGGATGTTGCCGAACAGATAACTCATCAGGTTCTCGTTGTAACCCGGCGTGGCAGAGATGAAGATGATGCCGACGGCCATGCCGATAGCCCACAAGGCGCCGATCACCGTGTCCTCCCTTTGTTTGGCACGCAGACTTACCAGCCCTATGAGTACGGCGGCAAGCAGGGCGGCAGCCACCGCTCCATGCATGGGGTGAATGCTTTTGAAATCGTGCACCTGCGCCAGGTAGTACGCCACTCCCATGCCACCGAGCACGCTGTGGGCGATGCCTCCGGCAAGGTAAGTGATCCGGCGCGTGACAACATAGGTGCCGACCACCCCGCAGGCGACACTGGCGAGGATGCCCGTCAGCAGCGCATTGAGCATGAAGCGATGTTGCACCACCGCCTCGAAGAACTCATTCACACGCATCTCCCATTGGCATTGTACTGATCGTGCCGCACCATGCGGACCCGGCGGCCGTACAGCTCGTTCATGATCTCCTCTTCCATTTCGCTGGTCGGATGCACTGCCACCTTCCGATTCACGCAGACCACCCGCTCAACGAACTGGGAGACAAAAGCCGGGTCGTGAGACACCATGACGATCGTCAGTCGCTGGTTCAGTATGCGCAGCAGCTCAAACAGCTCCTGCTCCACAGCAAGATCGAGATTAGCTGTTGGTTCGTCAAGCAGCAGAAGATCGGGTTCACAGGCTAAGGCTCGCGCAATCAACAAACGTCGCTGCTGTCCACCCGACAGCGTTGAAAAAGAGCGTCCATGCTTCTCCCATAGACCCACCTCACGCAGCGCCTGTACGGCTGCCTCTTTGTCCTGCCTGCGGCGAGGTCCCCACTGGACGCCGTTGCCCAGCCTGCCCATCAGCACAATATCCATGACATCAACCGGAAACTGCGGATCAAGCCGGACATACTGCGGCATGTACCCGACACGCGGCCGCGCTTTGCCGGGCGACCGGCCAAATACGCGTACTATGCCTCGCACCGGCTTCAGTAGCCCTAACATAAGCTTCAAAAGAGTGGTCTTGCCGCCGCCGTTTGGTCCCACCACCCAGACAAATTCCTTTTGATTGATTGTAAGGTTTACATCTTCCAACACCGGCACGCCGTTATATCTGAAGGTAAGTCCTTCGATAGCTATGACAGCTTCATACTTCATTCACCAAATCCTCCCGGACAGAGACCATGCCAAACGGCTGCATAGAAACATCGCTGCATATGCAATTCTATCTATTCCTTCTCTTTCGCCAATCCTCGCGTGATCTTTTCAGCTATATCTTCGAGGTTCTTCAAGTAGTCCCGCGCCAAGGGATCGATCGGCACAACTACGCCTTCGATTGCTTCAGCCACCGCCTCAGCGCTCTTGGCTGAAAACTGCGGTTGTACGAAGATTACCTTCACACTGTCTTCTTTGGCTTGATCGTTCAGGGCTGCAAGCCGGCGGGCGCCCGGTTCCTTGCCTTCGACCTCGACGGCTACCTGTGTCAGGCCGTAGGCGTCGCCGAAGTATCCATAGGAGGGATGAAAAACGTAAAACTTTCGCCCCTTCAGCGGTTCCAGCGCCCGGGTTATCCTGGCGTCAACTTCATCCAGATCAGCTTTGAAAGTCTCCAGGTTCTTTTTGTACGCGTCTGCATTCACGGGATCGAGACGGCATAGCTCCTCGCACACAGTCGCCGCCTGAACTTTGACCAGCTTTGGATCGAGCCAGATGTGGGGATCGGAGCCATCGTTATGGTGCTCATGCTCCATGGTACGAAGCTTGATTCCCTGGCGGGTATCGACCACCCGCAGGTCGCTAATAGCAGTCTGAATCTTGCCGACAAGTTGCTTCTCAAACGGAAGGCCGATGCGAAAATAAGCGTCTGCCTGAGTGAGCTTGGCCATTTGCTGTGGTGTCAGTTCGAAAGTTGCCGGCGACTGTCCCGGCCCGACCAGTACCTCCACCTCAACGTGCGAGCCGCCCACCCGCTCGACAAAATAAGCCTGAGGCAGGATGCTGACAAATAGGCTAAGTTTGACCTTTTCATTCTCCGCTCTGAAAACAGAGTTGAAGCACAGCAGGTACACTGCTGCCGACAGAAACAGAACGCCCTTTCCCAGGAAGCGTTTCACAAAGTAGATCTCCTTGTTATTTCACAGCGCCTTGTCAATCGAGTGTTCGTTGTCAAGAGTGCTTCCTTCTGTGAGGATGCTTCCTTGGTTGCTTGCCGCAGACTAAATGAACCTCATGGCAATCACCGCACTCGCGTATAGAGTGATCTTCGGCGAACGCATCCCAGTGCCGCATCTGATTTACCGTCAGAATTCCGGCGCCCTTGCAAAGCGGACAGACATTCTCCAGCGCCGCAAAGACCGCCTCGCGTATGAACCGGGAACGGTTTTCTATTCCCCTGAACGCCTCAATAAGAGACTGGTCCACCTTAAAGGTGACGATCTCAGACTTTTTCCTCATAGGTGCAACACCAACCTTTCAAAGCATAAGTAACGTTTATAAATGGCAATTAATACATTGTATTACCCTGCTGTCAAGAGAGATTTTGGGCTTTTGAATTAGCCTCCATTTGGCCTTGACAATTTGCCGAATATGGTGTATTTTTCCTGTAGTTGGATGTGTCAAAACTGCAAGGGTTTTGACCTACGGAACTACTTCAAACGACGGAGGGAATATGTGTAATACCTTTCAAACCATCGTGGCCATATTCGCATTGGCCTTGCTTGGGAGTAACGCAACAGTTTTTGCGCAGGCTCTTACTATTGTATCCACCTCACCAACACAGAATGAGCTGAATGTGTCAGTTAACACCAACATATCGGTGACTTTCGATGTTGATATGGATTCGACAACTATCAACGACACCACTTTTGTGGTGAATGCGAGGTCTACTGGCCTTCACACCGGTACAATAGTCTACGACAGTCTGACTAAAACCGCAACTTTCGACCCCACAGAAGATTTCGACATAGGTGAAGTGGTAACGGTCGTGCTCACCACCGATATACAATCCTCTCAAGGGGTTCCCTTGAACAGGAGCTACATCTGGTCGTTTACCATAGTAGTCAACGGTGGTACAGGCACCTTCGTTGTCTCTTCGGCCTATCCAGTCGGTTCCTTTCCTACGTCTGTTTTTGCTGCTGATCTTGATGATGATGGTGACCTCGACCTGGCAACTGCAAATGGGTTGGCTGATAGCACAACCTCGGTTCTGTTGAACAACGGAAATGGCACTTTCGGCCCCCATTCGGTCTACCCTGTCGGTTTAATGCCTTTATCTGTTTTTGCTGCTGATCTTGATGCCGATGGTGACCTTGACCTCACAACTGCAAATTCGGCTTCCGACAATGTCTCGGTTCTGTTGAACAACGGAAATGGCACCTTCGCCTCCCACTCAGTCTATCCAGTTGCTCATATGTCTATAAGTGTCTTTGCTGCTGATCTCGATGGTGACGGTGATCTCGACCTGGTAACTGGAACCATCTATGAGGAAGTCTCTGTTACAATAAACGATGGGGATGCTACCTTCGATCCACACTCAGACTATCCAAGCGGTGCCGTGGGTGAAGAACTCTTTGCTGCCGACCTTGATGGCGACGGTGATCTTGACTTGACAATTGCAGATGCAGGTCTGTTAGCGGGCACCGAGGTCTCTGTTATGATGAACAATGGTGATGGCACCTTCAGTTCCTATTCGCTCTACCCGGTGGGCATAGCCCCTCGCTCGGTCTTTGCTGCTGACCTTGATGGTGACGGTGACCTCGATCTGGCAACTCCAAACTACCACTCTGACGATGTCTCGGTTCTTTTGAACAATGGCGATGGCACTTTCGGCTCCCAATCGGTCTATCCAGTCGGTGGCGGCCCACTGAGAGTCTTTGCTGCTGATCTTGATGGTGATAGCGACCTTGACCTGGCAATTACTAATGGTGGTTCCGACGACGTCTCAGTTCTGTTGAACAACGGGAATGGCACTTTCGCACCTCATTCGGTCTATCCAGTTGCTACTGGCCCTGTGAGTGTTTTTGCTGCTGATCTTGACGGAGATGGGGACATCGACCTCGCAACCGCAAATGGTGGCTCCAACAACGTCTCGGTTCTATTGAACCAGGGTACCTTCATCTGCGGCGATGGCAACAACGACGGCGAAGGGCCTAACGTTGTGGACTTGATTTACCTTGTCGACTATCTGTACTTCGACGGCCCTCCACCGCCGATTATGGAAGCAGCTAATGTTGATGGCATAGGTGGGATAAACGTTGCCGACCTGACCTACTTGGTTGAGTATCTCTTCTTTGGCGGTCCTGAGCCGGACTGCCAACCGATACAATGAGGTCCTCGAGAATCATAGCTGGCAGATGCTTTTGTGGGCGGCAGATATGTCAAAACCACAGGAAAGCTGTGACATAAGTCCTACGTCATCGCGAGCGACCGGAGGGAGTGTGGCGATCTCAATTGTGTAGCTGCTTGCACTGTAAGAGATTGCCACGTCGTCCGCCCAGGCGGACTCCTCGCAATGACGGTTCCTGGAGCTTATGCGATCAAGAATCATACTTTTTATCACAGACTCGCAAGGGTTTTGACCTACGAGACAAAACATTTCCCTACCGCCCCTCCTTGTCTAGCACATCCAACACCTGCTTGAAATCCTGTGGCACCTCGGCTTCGAGGAGAACCGTTTGTTCATTTACCGGGTGAGTGAATTCCAGTCGCGTCGCGTGCAGCGCCTGGCGATCAATGACGTCCAGCAGGCGCTTGGCAAGCTGCCGTTCCGGGGCGAAGATCCCCCGGTGCCACTTGTGGCGGCCACCATAGTCGGGGTCGCCGAAAACCGGATGGCCAAGGTGAGAGAAGTGGACGCGGATCTGGTGCGTCCGCCCCGTGTGGAGCAGTACCTCCAACAAGTCATACGAACGAAAGCGGTCTTTCAGCTTGTAGCTGGTTTTTGCCTCACGGCTGCCGACGTTGGTGACAATCATTTTCTTGCGATCTTTCAATGACCTCCCGATCGGCAGGTCAATCACACCCTCTTCCTCACGCACGTGCCCGCAAATCAGAGCAAGGTAGGTGCGCTTGATTTCACGTTTTTGCATCTGCTGTTGGAGCTTAAGGTAGATGTCATCAGTTTTCGCAACCAGAATCAATCCGGAAGTGTTTTTGTCAAGGCGATGGACAATGCCGGGGCGTTCATAACCTGATCCATGGGCCAGCTTTTCAAAATGATGGATCAGCGCGTTAACCAGCGTGCCGGAGTAGTTGCCAGCACCCGGATGTGTCACCAGGCCGGCAGGTTTGTTGACGACAGCGAGGTATTCATCTTCGAAAACAACATCGAGCAGTATGTCCTCCGCAGCCATGTCGACTTTGGGCACAGGAGGGATGGTAATGGATATGGTTTCGCCGCCCCTTAACGTATAATTTTTTACAACACTTATACCTTCAACCAGCACCAGGCCGTCGGTAATGAGCTTCTGCACTCGGCTGCGGGTGAGGTCGACTTTTGGGTGAGAGGCAAGGAAGCGATCCAGTCGTTCGGGCTTTATGTCAACAGGGACCTCAACTTGCAATGATACAACCCTGTTGTGACCGGCCGGGTCCATCAGGGAGCCTATTCTGAGCGCTGCGGGAGCCGAACGAGTTCGATCATTTCCCGAACGGCGCGCTCAAACCCTACCAGCATGGCTCTGGCACAAATTGAATGGCCGATCACAAGCTCGTCGATATACCCCAGCTCGACCAGCGGAGCGACGTTCTTGTAGTTGATGCCGCGGCCGCAATGAACGGCGAGGTTTGTCTTGGAAGCGGCCTGCACCGCCCGGTCGATGCGATCCAGTTCCGCCTGCGCTTCTTCCACGGTTCTTGCTTGGGTGTAACCGTCGCAGTTGATAAGCACCGCCGAAGCCCCGGCTTTGGCAGTTCCCTTGAGTTGCTCTGCCTCCGGGTCGACGAAGAAGCAGACGTTCACGCCCACCCCGTCAAAGCGCGAGGCGACGTCGCCAAAATCAACCGGCGCCGAGTCAAACTCGATGGGCGAGACAGGGCTGCTGCTGTCGGCATGGTCGGCCACGAAAGTCACCATCCAGGGTTTTACCTCGAGGGCGCGTTCGATGAGGTCGTCCGTCGGAGGCATTTCCAGGGTCAACTTGGTTTTGACAATGCCTTTCAAAAGATACAGGTCGCGGTGGCGGATGTATTTACGGTCGCGCCTGAGCTGAATGGTGATTCCGTCGGCGCCGGCCAGCTCAGCTAAAACGGCCGCCTGCGCCGGATCCGGCTCATTGAACCGGCTGACTTCCCGCATCGCTGCGGCCATATCAAGGTTTACAGACAAAAGAGGCAACATACACTCCTTGTATAGGTTCACTAACTACATAAGCTTCTACACAGTCAATCCCTACATCTGTGTGTAGTGCAATCATAATATCTTACGCGCTATCAAGCGCTCCGTCAATGTCAAAAACTGCGTCGTTGTCAACTGCTCGGCGCGACAATTCTCCGGCAGCCCCAACTTGCGAAGGATCTCCCGGGCCGCTTGCGCCTGGGAGATTATATCCGGCACGAGATTATTGATGAGGAGTTTCCTGCGATGCCGAAAAGAGGTGCGCACCACTTTCTCGAATTGGGCAGAGTGTTTGATCTGTACTTTCTCTTTTGGCGTCAGGGTAATAACGGTCGAGGTGACCTTCGGCTTTGGCTGGAAATGCTCCGGGGCGACATCAAAGCAGTGAACCACCTCAAAATGAAGCTGGGTAAAAATAGACAGAGGAGACCAGTCTTTGCTGTTTGGCTCTGCACACAACCTTGCGGCCATTTCCTTTTGCACCATGAAGCAGGCACTTTCTATCATGGAGCGGTGATTGATAGCCCAATCGATCACAGGGGATGTGATGTTAAATGGCAGGTTGCCCACCAGGGTAAACTTCACAAGTCCGACGCTGTCGGGTTCAAATGTCAGAAAGTCCTGGTTGACAACCTTGAGGTTGCTTTTCTTTGCCAACCGCCGACTGAGGTATCGGGCAGCGTCACGGTCAAACTCGATGGCCACAACCTCGGCACCCGATGCCACCAAAGGAAACGTGAGCGCACCACGTCCGGGACCGATTTCAACAATGGTCTGGTCGGCACGTGGTTCTATCAGATCGAGAATCTTTTTGACGATGTCCGGCGATTTCAAAAAGTGCTGGCCGAGCCTTTTCTTGGGACGGAGGGTGGACATGGCTCAGTCCCCGAAGGTTTCAACCAGCCCAAAGAGCTTTTGCGCCGTGCGGTCGACAATCTTCTCGACCTCCTCTATGTCGGTCTTACGCAACTCTGCCAGCTTCTGATAGACATACTTCACATAGGCGGGACGATTCTCTTTTCCCCGGTAAGGCGCAGGGGTCAGGAAGGGCGCGTCGGTTTCCAGAATGATTTTATCCAGCGGCACCTCGGCTGCCACCCGGGCCATTTTAGCATCCTTGAAAGTGATGACGCCGCCCACAGAAATCACAAAACCTAAAGCGATGACCTCATTGGCGTCTTCAACGCTCCCCGGAAAACAATGAAACACGCCTCCGGCCAGACCTGATGCATGTTCCCGTACAATATCCACCGTTTCCCGAAACGACTGACGGGTGTGAACCACAATCGGCAGCTTCAGTTCTGCGGCCAGCTCCAGTTGACGCCGAAACGCTTTTCGTTGAAGGTCACGCCGCGACAGGTCGCGGTAAAAGTCGAGTCCGATCTCACCGATAGCGACCACTCTTTTCCGGTGCGCCAACTCCCTGAGCTCCTGAGCGACTTCATCATTGAGTGTTTTGGCATCGTGAGGATGCACGCCGACGGCAGCGTAAACGGAATCATAGGCGTCGGCCAGCTCGACTGAATGAACAGATGAGTTTCGATCCACGCCAATGTTTATGATCGTATGCACCCCGGCGGCGTTTGCCTCTGCAACGATCTCGTCGCGGCGGTTGTTGTAGACATCAAAGTCAAGATGGCAATGAGTGTCGATCATCAGCTCACTTTGGCGCCTGCCGGAAGGTCGCCGTCGGGTGTGAGCAGAACCAGCTTTTTGCCGGACGTTGCCGCCAGCAGCATGCCGTTGGACGGGATGCCGCGAATGACAACCGGTTTCAGATTGGTCACCACGATGATTTTCATGCCGGTGATCTTTTCCGGAGAATAATGTTCGGCCACCCCGGCAACAATCTGACGCTTCTCGCGACCAAGGCTGATTTGAAGTTTCAATAGCTTATCGGTTCCCTTGACCCGCTCAGCTTCGAGTACTTCGGCCACGCGCATATCGGCTTTAGAAAACTCGGACATGTCAAGATTGCCCTCGGTGCGTTCTTCACTGCCTTGTGCGGGCGCAGGAGCGGTCTGCGGTGGCCGTGCCTTCAGCCTGGGGAAGATTGCCTCTTTGAGTGTCACTTTGGCGCCGGGCTTGAGGTCAAAGAAGATACGAGCACGGTCGAGTGTCAGAGTGCTGTCGTCCAGACCGAGGACGGACCGGATCTCGCGCATCTTGCCCGGCATGATCGGGTAGAGAATGATAGACACGATGCGGATGACTTCGCAACAGGCATACAGCACCCCGCCCAGTTCGGCTTTCTTCCCCTCCCTGGCCAGAACCCAGGGTGCCCGATCGTTGAAAAACTTGTTGATCGCCCGCACGAGGTTCATCGCCTCGGAAATTGCCCGCCCCAGCTCAAAATGCGTCACATGTCCGTATGACATTGAAGGCAAAGCCTCCGCCTGTTCCATCAGTTGCTGTAGTCCTTCGATCTCTCGTTTCGACTCAGGCAAGACGCCATCGAAGTTCACGGTGACCATCTTGGTCACCCGGGAAACGAGATTGCCCAGGTCATTGGCCAGGTCAGAGTTATATTGCGTCACAAACAGCTTGGCCTTGATGTCGCCGTCAACGCCAAAAGGATATTGTGTCAGTAACAAATAGCGGGCCGCATCGGGACCAAATTCCGCCACCATGTCGTTGGGATCAATAAAGTTCCCCAGGGTCGTTGACATCTTCTTACCGTCGACGGTGAAGAAACCGTGCAGAAAGATAGTGTCAGGCAGCTTTACACCCGCGGCCAAAAGCATGGCGGGCCAGTAAAGGCAATGGAACTTAAGAATATCCTTGGCCATCAGGTGCACCACTTCTCCCTGGTTCCACCACTTGTCGAAGGTCGCCTGATCGTCACCGTAGCCAATAGCAGAGATGTAGTTGCTCAACGCATCCACCCAGACATAAGCCGATTGGGTTTTGTCGAACGACAGAGGAATCCCCCACTTGACCGTTTCGCGGGAAAGCGAGAAGTCGGGCAAATCCTGGTTAATCAGCCCTAAAACCTCACGTCGGCGCTCCTCCGGAAGAATCACCAATTCGCCGGATTCGATCTTTTCCTTAATCTTGGGCAGAAACGCTGATAGACGGAAAAAGTAGTTTTTTTCCTTCAGCTTTTCCGGGGGCCGATCGTGAAAAGGGCATAATCCGTCAACAAGTTCCTTCTCGGTGAGAAACTTTTCACAGCCGGTGCAATACAGACCCTCATAGTAGCCGCTGTAAATGACGTCCCGGCCGTCATCCGTTTTGGCCTGGCGCATGGCGTCAAGAATCTTCAATACCGCTCGTTTGTGCCGCTTGGAGGTGGTGCGAATGAAATAGTCATTCTCAATCGAAAGGTTCTTCCAGGCCGTTTTGAACGTCTCAACGGTCCGGTCGCAGAACTCGATTTCCGAAAGATCGGCCTTGGCCGCCGCTTCGGCAACTTTGGAACCGTGTTCGTCAGTGCCGGTCACAAAAAAGCACTCGCGTCCGGCCAGGCGATGAAATCGCGTTATCACGTCGGCTGCAATGGTGGTGTAGGCGTGCCCTATGTGCGGTCGATCATTTACATAGTAAATGGGCGTTGTGACATACAAAGGTCTGGACATTTCCCGTCTCCCAACAACTCAGCCGTCAGTCTTCCTCTTGGGTGTCATCCAACTTCTTCAAGGCCTCTTTGGTCTCATCATCGTCAAGAGAGCCGTCATCAAGTTCAGCCACGGCAGAAGTGGCAGCAAGCACCTTCTCACGCTCCCTGGCGCCCGTCGTCAGGATATCCTCGACCCGACTGCGGAAGATGTTGTTCTCTTGATCTCGGATAATGGCCTCTTCCCGGAAAATATCTATTCGTTCGATCGTTCCCTCTCCTGCCTTCGTCTGTATCCAGGAGCCGGGTGAAGGAAACTTCCTCAAGCAAGCGGAATAAATATCGGCTTCATACCGCAGACAGCACAGGAGCCGTCCGCAGTTGCCGGATAACTTGGCCGGATTCATCGGGAGGTCCTGGTCGCGGGCGTGCTGGGTGGAGATAGGGGCGAAGTCTTTCAGAAAGCTGCTGCAGCATTGCTTCAATCCGCAGATGCCGAGGCCGCCGAGACGTTTTGCCTCGTCGCGCACCCCGATCTGGCGCAGGTCGATGCGTGTCTTGAAGCGGGCGGCAATGTCTTTAACCAGCTCCCGAAAATCGACCCGATGGTCGGCGGTGAAGTAGACGGTCAACTTGCTCCAATCGAACTGGCATTCAACATCAACTACCTTCATTGGCAAGCCGTGCTTGCGAATCAGGTTCACGACCTCGTCTTTATACTCTTTCTCCTTTTCTCGAAGCTCTTTGACCCTGGTCATGTCGTCTCTGCTGGCTGGGCGCAGAATCGAGCCTGGTCTGGCCGTCGGCGAGAAATCCATTTCCACGTCGACCTTCTGGGTCAGAAGGCCGATATCCTCCCCCCGTTCGGCTTCGACAACAACATGGTCGCAAAGCTCGAGCGAATGGTAAAAGGCATTGTAAAAGTATTCTTTACGGTAGCCTTTGAATTCCACCAGGTATAACTCAGCCATTAACTCTCTCCACGGCTGCCGAGCACCGTCTTACAATCAACGCCGTGCACGGCCTGACATGTTTGCCTTAACTCTAAGAGCCAGCGCTGCTAACGCCCCAAGAATATGCACATTGCGCTGCAAGTCTGCAAGCGCAATCTTGATGCTATTGACCATCCGAAAGGAAAGTTGACTGCCGGCAAAGCAGCTGGCCAGTTTCTTTATCTCCGACAGAAAATCAACATTGATAATCTCTTCTTCGTTGCTGGAAACGGCGTAATTAGCACAATCGCGAACCAGTGACTGCCATAAGGCCAGGAGGTTCTCGGCCTGTCCTTTGTCCCGTGGACCGAGGAAATCGGCTATGTGGGACACGACCTCAGGCGACGAGTCGCTTAGCAGAGACTTAAACAGGAGGAAACCGACCGCCCGCTGTGATGAATCTTCCTCGTCGGGAGCTTCAGTCATCTCGATAGCGCTACCGAGCGAGCCGTCACAAAGCCGCGCTGGCAGCGCTGCCTTTTTACCCGACAGCCCGTACTTCTCCGTCAGGTAGTTCTCGATCGCGTTTTCGGGAACCCTGTTAAGCCGGACTTTGAGCGCCCGGGACTGGATCGTCGGCAGCAGCGATTCCGGCCTCCGGGCAGTCAACACGATAACGGTATTATCAGGCGGTTCCTCGATGAGTTTGAGCAAGGCGTCAGCGGACGCAGGCAACATCTTTTCCATCTGGTAGAACAAAACGAGACGGACAGTGCCAGCGGAGGCTTTGCGAGAGAGCCGTTTCTTGATATCGCGGGCAACTGCAATCGGTATGTTGGTGTTGGCGGATGGCGCCAGTATCTTGAATGGCTCGGCCCTCTTTAGGCTGAGAACTTCAGTTGTAAGTTCGATAGCCTCGTCAAAATTCTTGTGAGGCGGGATCGGCAGGGCAAAGTAAAACCCCTCAAAGTTCAAGGAGAAAATGTTACGGCATGCCCGACACCGACCGCAGGGCACCAAAGGTGCCTTTTCGCCATCGCCCTTGTTTGGCTTTTCGCAGTTCAAAAGGGCCGCCAGCGAAATGGCGAGCGCCCAACGACCGACTCCCTCCCGACCGTGGAAAAGGTACGTTCCGGCGACCCGACCCGATTCGTATGACTTTGCCAGATTAGCCCAGGCCTTGCTCTGGAGTTTGCTTATGTCAAAAGGAATCAATTCTAATCCATTTCACAGGGTCAAGAGGTTCTCGTCCATGCCGCAGCTCGAATTTTACCAGCCCCTCTTTCCCCGCCTGCGCCAGGATCGTCCCGGCCAGGACATACTCATTGGTGCCAACTGACGTTTTGCCGAGGCCGCCGTAGGTCGAATAGTATCGGTCGCCATGGTTAATGATAACGAATTTGCCATAGCCTCGCAAATTACCGACATAGGCCACGGTCCCGTCGGCAACCGCCATAACTTTCCGTCCGGGTTTTCCTTTGATTGTAATACCGGGCGAAAAGGACTTCAACCTGGTGATCTCATCCTGAGAATGGCCGAAGCCGATGACAATCTTTCCCCTGAATGGCGACAACAACTGACCCTGCAGGGTAGCGAAGACTGAGGGGCTGGAGGGCTGCCCCGGAATGGCCACTGGTGACTCCTGGCACTGGCGCTCTAACCGCGCAATAATGCGCTCGATTTCTTGTGCCGCCTGCTGAAGAGTCAGGATACGGTCAGCCTCTGCCGACTTTTTCCGTCGCAATTGTTCCAGCGCACGCTGTTCTTTTTGCTTTCTGGTTTTCTCCAGCGAGGTGGCTGTTTCCTTCTTTTTCTTTAAGCCGGTGACTTTCTTCTTTTCACCGGTCAGTTGCGCCAGTCGGTCATGTGACTGCGACAGATAGGCCGTGGCCTGGGCAATGTTTCCCGATTCAAAACCGGCCATCGCTGTTAGATAAACCACCTGCCGATTGAGCTGAAGCTCGTCGTTGACCTGTTCTGAGAAAACCTCCCCGGACCGGTGAGTGGCGAGGTAAAACTGCCTGATGCTTCCCAGGTAACGACGACGAGCGCGGTCGAGCAGTTCCTGACCGGTTGCCAGTTCTTCTTCCCCCTGGGTGATTTCCTTTTTCAAGTTTTTCAACTGCCGGTTCAGCCGCGTAAGGACCTTTTTGTTGGAGGCAATCTTTTGGTCATACTCGGAGACGTTTTTTTGTACCTTCAGTTCTACCTGTTTCAATGAGTCAAGTTTGTGGCGGCTTTGTTCAACTTCCCTTTGGATTTCGTCCAGGTCCCTTTTTTGAAAAAGGATGTCGCCCTCTTCATCCGCCGGCGCAACCCACGCGGGCACGAGAGCCCATAGGAGAAAGACGCCTATAGCTAAACGGCCTTGCATACTCTTACCTCAAGAGCTTCCTGATACCCAGATAGCCGCTGATTATTCCCAACAGAGCCGTGGCGCCGCAAAAGATTGAGATTTCCTCGACCGTGGGGATCACAAGTTCAAATTGCGTAAATGTGATCTTTTGCCTGGCATAAAAGAGCAGCAGCCAGCCTACCGCTGCGGAAAAGCCGCCGATAAGCATGCCTTCGATGAGGAAGGGCACAGCCAGAAAAAACCTTCCGGCGCCCAGCAGCCGCATCTGATGAAACCCGACGGCCCTGGCGCGCGAACTCAGGCGGATGCTGTTCACCGTACTTATCAAAGCCGTCAACAGAATCAAAGCCCCGAGCCCCATCCCGAAGTTAAGGATGGTCTTCCGGGTCGACTCCGCCTTTTGCAGCCATCGCTTACTGTAGAAAACCTGTGATACGTCAGGTTGCTTTCTAATCTCACTTACAATACCGGCCATTTCAGCGGTCGTCAAATAGTCCGATGAAAAATCCAGAACAAAGGAGCGCGGCAGGGGATTTAGAGTATCATATCCAACTAAAAGGTCAACGCCAACCAATTGACTCAACTTCTCCCGCGCCTTTTCCCTTGATATATACTCAACAGCGTTGACCCCCTCCATGGCGACTATAGCGGCCTCAATTACCGGCAGGGTCGAGTCGGCCGTTTCTTCGGAGATGAAAACCTCCATTTTGAGTTCGGATAACAGTCGGGTGTAAAACCGTTCCGAGGTGCCGGCCGCTATCCAGTACAGGTCAAACAACAGGAACAACAGTGTCAGAGAGAGAAACGAGCCCAAAGCCGTTCCCGGATTGCGGTAGAGATTGCGGCTCAGTTCCTTCAGGATATAGGCGATTCTGCTCATACCAGGGCTCCGTCGATGATTTGGTAATAGTCAGTGTTGGGAAGCTCCCGGGAAAGGATTTCCGAACTGAGCATTATCATCGAGCGACCGGACAGGGAAACCGAGATCAGATACTCGAAAATCCGTTGATAGGTCTTTCGGTCGAGTCCGGCCAATGGCTCGTCAATCAGCATCAACGGCTGGTGGGCAATCGAAGCCCGGGCGAATTGCACGAGGGTGTTTTCTACTCTCGTCAGCGAGTGCGGGTACTCCCCGGCCTGCTTCAGTAAGGAGAACTCGGTTAGCATTTTCAAAAGCCGCTCCCGCCGTATCCTTCGGCGTTCTCCGGCTAAAATGAGGGGGAAGGTGATATTCTCTGCCGCCGTGAGCGAAGGCATCAGGCCAAATATTCCGCCTACGCCGCCGATTTTTCTTCTGACCTGCTTTATGGTTCTCACTTTTTTCGCTTTGATGGTCAGCCCCATTACCTCCACGGAACCGCTCTGTACCGGTCGCAGGCCGACCAGCAGCTCCGCCAGACTGGTCTTGCCCGACCCGGCGGCGCCGGTGATAACAGCCGAACGACCCGCCTTCAGCGTGAAGGATAGGTCTCGAAACACCTGCCCGCCCCGGTCGGATTTCAGGTATACATTGTTCAGTTCAACTAAGACATCCTGTGTCACGGGTGCGGTTCCCTCAATCGCAAAGTCGGCGGTTGATCTTTGTCCGTCCTCAACGTATCTTCGACCAAACTTGACTGTTAAGAACTTATACCGGCGTTAATGGTACAAAGCAATAACTTTTAGGACAATGTAAAATCGTATGAGAGATTTCATCACAGTCATCCTGGCGCTGCTTATTATCTGTTCGTCAGCTGCTTCTCAGGGCTGGAAGATCGTCAACTCTCCCGTTGAGGACAACATCACAGGTATCTGTTCGGTACATCCGGACACCTTCTTTATCGTCACCGTCAAGGGCAACTGTGCTCGAACCTATGATGGCGGTAAAAGCTGGCAGGTCGTTCAGGTAGCGGACGGCATTCACCTTGAGGATGTCAGCTTTGCCAACTCTAAACTTGGAGTTTCATGCGGACGAAGCGGGGCGCTTTATCGAACCGTTGACGGAGGTGCTACCTGGGAAAGCAAGTCTTTGAAGGACACCATCCCCTGGTTTATGGATGTGGAGATGTTTGACGCGCAGACCGGCCTGGTGATCGGGATGACCAGAGATTCCGTATCTCCATTAAGGGGTCTGGCCCTCAGGACCACCGACAGCGGCCTTACCTGGAAAAAACAGAAACCGTTGGGCCTGGGCTACGCTGAGATCTTGTACAATCGGGGCGGGCTGGTCTACCTGCTCTCCTTTGGTCAACTCCACTCTTCTGATGACTTCGGTAAAAGCTGGAAATCGGCCAAGACTGTCGACGGGTTGGCGGCACGGGCTGTCTCCTTCGTCGGAAAGACGGGCATTCTTGCCGGACCGAACGAGATGAGTGCCTTTTCGTCCGACACTGGCAAGACCTGGACCAAGCTCGATCAATTGTCGGACAAGATTTACATCGCCGCCGAGATGGTCGATGAGGAAGTGGGTTACATCGGCGGTACGAACGCCGCTATAATGCGAACCGCCGATAGCGGCCGCACCTGGAAAGCTGAGCTGATGGCGAGGTCATTTGACGTACTGGACATGTGTCTTATCGGCGACCGCCTTTTCGCCGTCGGCAGCAAGGGCGGGATAATCGCCAAGAAGGTGAAGTGATGGTTCTCCCGTCGGGTCTGAAGACCCGCCGGGCACAATATTCAGCGTTATTGGGGGATATACACTCATAAATCGAGAGGTGGGGGAAATCGAACCCCATACTCGCGTTGTGGCACAAGGACTTACACCCTATTGTGACCATATTGTGACCGTTTTTTTCGGACTACTGCGTAGCTGCAAACCAGCTCAAGATTCCCCAATATAGCTTAGATTGGTGGTAGTAATTAGAAACATTGTTGCGAGCTACTAGCTGAAGAAAGCGGTACACGTATTTGTTATACTCAACGCCGCAGACAAAGAACTTACCTTGTTCGATGTCAGTGGCATCAAACAGGAGTTCCAATACAATAACACTTTTATGGGCGACCTTTACGCGCCACATATAACGTGGCATGTTTCTCAGCAGTACCTTTCGCCTGACAGAATCGTCAATTGACGATTCTGTCTGAAGATCCGACTTGAACTCGTTTACGGTTGTCAGGAAGATGTCCCACTCGAAAGGTGAAGGAAGAGATGAGACCGTACTAGGACCAAAGATAGCTTCGCGAAAGAACTTATCGAAGCCCATGACTACATCTCGAATGAACTCAAAGCGAATTCGGATTTTGGGATAAAGGGGAATTAAGTGAAAACGAGGAACAGCGCGTACACTGCCGACTACACCATCATCACCCCTCCAGGAAGTCGACAGGGAATTCCACTTATAGGGCTTTCTTGCAACCTTCTCTGAGACCGAAGTATTATCAATCTTCATTTTGGCAAAGGGTCCGACTTGGTCATCGTGCACATATAACTTGTCTATTCTTGTAGCTTTCAGTTGAAATCTTACTGAGTCGTATGGAAGTGCTTTCTTCCGACCCAGACTGAAACCAGTGACTGCGATTGCGTGACCTCCCATACGCTTGGCATTGGGTTTGTAAGAAACATCGTATAGTATAACCCGGAGTAAGAGAGGGATCCCGGCACGCAGATAAGCGTATACAGAACCCGTCATATTGAATATGTTCTGTGCATTTGTATGATCTACCTCAAGCCCCAATTGCCTTATAGCGTAGATCTCTTGACGACCAGTTAGTCCGCGAGACGGAAGAATCCCCGGGACATCCTCGTCTGGGATCTGCGTAGCCATCTGAGTAATCTCAAGCTGGGATGGAATAGCATGCTGAAACAGTTTGCCTGTACCTTGAAATACGGACCACAGCGCACTGGTGGCACATGCCGCCGCACCGCGATCCTGTTCCTGGAAACCAAGCGTCTCCTGTACGTGGAGCTTAAGACCATATAGTCCGACTGGATACTTCCGGAGAGTCGGATAGAAACGTCGCCCTTGATCTGAGCCATACGTTTTAAGACAGGTGCGGCCGATGAACGTCTTAGGAAGTTTCTTTACTACAACAAAACCGAGATATGAATCCTGTAGATCACTAAGGTGTAGTTTTCGGCCCCTGCCTATGAGCGTATAACTGAACTGCCGAGAAGTAAACGACCGATTGAAGAAGTGTAGTCGCGTGCATGAGCTGTCGTATTTTCCGAAGCAGCGCGAATAAAACCCGGCATAGTCCTCCATAAAGTCTCTATCAATGTAATCATTCTCGACCAAAATCGTTGCAGCACTCAAATCATCGAAGTAATTCTTGAAGTAAAGCGTATGCAGCTTACCTTCAACCACAGAAGGCAGAGCCCCGGATTTACTTGATAAGATGCTTTTCAGTGTTTGGATACTGTACGTGTGTATCTCGTAATGTGGCACAATTGACAAGGATCAAAGAGTAGCGGGTTCATCCAGAAGTTTTGGGTCCACCTTGCTATCTTTCCTGAGTTTCTCAAGTGTCTGGTCAATCTGCTTATCCGATCTCTCGATAGACTGCTGCCATTTTGTGGTTTTCATTAAGGCTGTCGCCTTCTTTTCAGCAGCTTTGATTTTTCTGTCCAAGTCCGTCATGATAGTCTCCCATAGCAGCCAAGTTCTCCACTACTCATACACTTATAACATCGACAAAAACCCAAAGATCAGCGCAGAAATTGGAATCGGGTATCATCCTATCTTTTGCGCTTAAGCGCAAAAGATAGGATGATCACCAAATCTGTCAACAACTTTTATTTCAATAAACCTTTGCCACAGAATACCCTGGATTGAGTACCGTTGGTGTCTCGCGAAAGATTATTGACAAAATATTGTGACTAAATTGACTCCGCGTTATTCCTTGTAATCCAAGAAGATACACTAAGAAAGCTCCAGGGATGGGGGTATAATACCCACGTCCGGCAGATAACTTAGTGAAATGTAATGGCTTAGATTGGTGGAGGTGGGGGAAATCGAACCCCCGACTCGCCTCGCGGCACAAGAACTTACGCCGTGCTGCGGCCAAATTGTGACCGTTTTTTGACGGCTCCGGATTCCTCTCACGGAATCCTTTTCGGTTGCTTATCTTGCTTCTTCTTTTCCTTTTGTTCCTTTTTGCTTTTCTTCTGTTTCCGACTCTTATCCTTGTCTCTTTTCCCGCCTTTGTCTCCCATGGAGTGTCTCCTTTCCGTTTGACATTTGCCGTTTCGCGATCATTTAAGCACAATAATTTGGAGGTGGGGGGAATCGAACCCCCGTCCGAATTTAACGTCAAGCCGTCTTCTACGTGCGTAGTCAGTCTTTTATTTCTCGCCCTGACAACTGCCGGCTAACAGGCCACTGGCAAGGCCAGCCTTTTACTTTAAGCTCTCATTAAAGGCGTCAGAGAGCCGAGCCTTCTGTTATCGACGCCGTATCCCAACCCCGAAGGCCAAGGTCAGGTACGACGGGCTGGCCTTTAGTTAGGCAGCCATGGCGTAATTGTATTCGCCATTTGATGGTTTGCCCGGTTTGTTAACGGGGACCCAGACAACCCCGGCACGCCAACAACCCCCCGCTAAACCCGTCGAAACCAGTTCACCCCCATTCTTTTGGCTTGGATTCGCTGAGGTCAGCAAAAGGAGGCCATGCCTCTACCTGTCAAAGAGCCTACTACTATAATATACACTATCGGCGCTTGAGAACCAAATGCTTTATTTGATTATAACAGTTTACAGTCGTAGGAGTTTCCCTTACGAGGGCTGACGGAGTTGGACTTGCCGAAGCTCTCTGTCGTAGGCCGGTGCTTAGACTGATCATCAATTGCCGTGCTGCAAAAGCGGGTTGAGACAAAAACAGATTCCGCCAGCCCTGGTTTTTTGTTATACTGTTTACATATGAGCTACCAGGTGTTTGCCCGCAAGTACCGGCCGCAGGTGTTTGAAGACGTTGTGGCACAAGAACATGTAACGCGGACCGTGCAAAATGCGGTGAAAAACGACCGAGTCAGCTCCGGGTACCTTTTCTGCGGGCCTCGCGGTACGGGCAAAACCACCACCGCCCGCATCCTGGCCAAAGCACTCAATTGCATCAATGGCCCGACACCAAATCCATGCGGCACCTGCTCACCATGCATCGAGATCGCCGCCGGTACCTCGCTGGACGTGCTTGAGATTGACGCTGCCTCCAACACCGGCGTTGACGATATCCGCACCCTGAGAGAAAATGTCCGCTACCTGCCGACCAGCGGCAAAAAACGCATATACATTATCGACGAGGTGCACCGGCTCTCGGGCGCCGCCTTTGACGCTCTTTTGAAAACGCTGGAGGAGCCGCCGCCGCACGTC
>Ga0307437_1000061_pt1 | contig 75851 bp, 60 predicted proteins | sample SalMarWE160390MG_FD_202146 | JGI IMG/M metagenome (GOLD analysis project Ga0307437, IMG submission 202146) | Salt marsh sediment microbial communities from the Plum Island Ecosystem LTER, Massachusetts, United States - WE1603-90 | ecosystem: Environmental > Aquatic > Marine > Intertidal zone >...
ATCGCGATCTGTACGAACTCCTTCGCCAGATGCCTTCCTGCCGATCAACTGCCCGAAGCCCTGACTGAAAGATGATATAACAACCGGAAATGCTTTAATCAGTGAAACAAATCCGCCTACTGCCACGGCTCCCACGCCCAAATACCTGATGTAGAAATTACGCAAATCTGATGAGTTCATTTCACTGATGGGAATGGTGCCGGGTGCGATTATTACGCCGGGTATCTGGTCCCCGATAAAGGCTATCAGCGGTCCGATGCCGAGATATCCCAAGACCGCTCCGCCCATCATTAAAGCGGCGATGCGGGGACCGATAATGTAGCCGACGCCCAGCAGGGCCGGGGTAGCGTCAATGCCAAGTGTGCCGCCTTTCAGGACACCTTTGAAATCGTAATTGACCGATTCCGACCAGCCCTTGAGCATGTTCATCAAAACCTTGTACACGGCGCCGAGACCGATTCCCATGAAGACCAACTTGGCCTTTTCTCCCCCCTCGTCTCCCGCCATAATCACCTCCGCGCAGGCGGTACCCTCGGGGAAAGCCAGCTTGCCGTGCTCACGCTCAACCAGGTATTTCCGTAAGGGAATCATCAGCAGAATTCCCAGCGAGCCGCCGAGCATGGCCAGCCAGAAGATCTGTGTTTTGGAGATTTCATGTAAATAGCCGGCGGCCGCCAGTTCCTGGTTGGCTGACCAGATAAAAAAAGCCGGTATGGTAAAAATTATTCCAGCCGCCAGCGACTCGCCTGCTGAGCCGACTGTCTGGACAATGTTGTTTTCAAGCACTGTGACCTTTTTGAATAATATGCGCAGAACAGCCATCGAAATGACGGCTGCCGGGATCGAGGCGCACACTGTCATGCCGAACTTCAAACCGAGATAGGCGTTCGCGAGGCCAAACAAAACCGAAATGATCACCCCTAAAATGATCGCTTTCCAGGTGACCTCGGCTATTGTCTTATCAGCGGATATAACCGGCTTGAACTTTTCTGCGGGCGCGTCGGGTTTGTTCACGTAACCTCCAAACTTCGTAAGTGGTCGTGTATGATGGCGATAAGGTAGGTCATGCCGGTACCGTGTCAAGTAATTAGTCGGTGTGCGATGTGAACGCCGGGTAGCACAACAATTGAAACAGATCGATGCACGGCAAAAGCCGAGCCGTAGGCGTTCAAAGAGCCTCTGCCGCGGCTCGCACACCTGGTCGTAGAAAGTGTGCTAAATGAGGCCGATGTACCGGCATCGGGTTGTAACTCTGCCGTCGCATCGCTCTCAAGAACGCATTTTTTGCGCCAACGGAGAGGCCTCGTTTCCGCGCTGGTGGAAAAGATTTTTCTGGTGCACTTCATTTTTTTCGGATATTATGGAACAAGCAAGGCGAAACACGTGTAGCAGATAGTGGAAAGGAGGAAAGACTAAGAAGGTAACCTTTTTTGTTTCCGAAGCTAGGGCGTCGTGTGAACGGGTCCCTGAATGGGCGATAATAAAAAGACTTGACAAAAGGCCGAGATTTGCTTATAAATATTATGGCAATCCACCCCTGCCGTCAAGTGGCATACATATTAAGAGTAACGGCTTCCAGTGCAACAGTTCGTATTACGGATGGCGTAGCGGCTGCATGGAGCAAGGGATTGAGTTGATCCATGACAGCCAAAACAAGAACACACTCAATCCTGAGGAGGTGAACCTTGAGTAAACGTTTTCACACTTTGACGGTCGTCATCGCTGTGTTACTGGTGCCGTCGGTGATCTTTGCCGGTGTCCAGCACAAGTTTATCGTCAGTAAGGCGGTAGCCAAGGACAACACGGTTGTTGTTCCTTTGGTTGTTACCAACGAAGCACATCTTACGGCTATTGGCATTCCGCTGAAGTTCTCTGAGGGTGTCACCCTGCTCGAGGTCGACTTCGAGAACACCCGGGTTTCCTATTTTGACCTGAAAGCTGCCAATATCAACAATGCGGAACGAACGGTGGTAATCGGCTTACTGCCCCAGTTGTCCTCCACTTACAAACCTGAGTTGGAAGCCGGAACTGGCCCGGTGGCGAACCTGGTGTTCGAGGTCAACGACCCGACAGTGACCGAAATCAAGATCGAGGCGGTCGAACTGAAGAATCCGGACCATTTCCTGGTTTTTGTCTATCACGACTGGGACCAGAACGGTATTCCGCACATTCGTATGGAAAGTCCGGAATTTGAGCCCGTGACGGTTGCTTTGAGTGGTCTGTCACAGAACAGCGGCCCGGAAGTTCCGGACGTTTTCGCCCTCAACCAGAATTATCCGAATCCGTTCAACCCCAGTACCGAAATCGCGTTTGATTTGCCGGTGGCTTCCCATGTCGATCTGACCATCTACAATGTTCTGGGCCAAAAGGTCGAGACTTTGGTGGATCGTGAAATGGAGGCCGGCAGCCATACGGTCACCTGGAATGCCGACAAAGTCTCCACTGGCGTGTACTTCTATCGTATTTCGGCGAAGGACTTCACCGAGACGAAGAAGATGCTCATGTTGAAGTGAAGAGGGAGTACTGAAGTATCCCTTTTGAAAAGCGTTCGATGGATGATCTTACCAACGGGCCCTTTCCTTTAAGCCGGGAAAGGGCTTTTTTTTTGCAAAGAATAGTTTCTGCGCTGGATTGGAGACAGAATCTGCGTTTGGCGCCTTTCTCTCTGCCCTTTGCACTGCCGTCTGTTTTTGTAACTTATTTCTTATCAATCGATTAACATATTAGCTCTTGTCAGGCATACCTTTTGATAACAGGCAATGGCAGTCGGGAAAGCGGGAAAACAACGACAGCCCCGCAACCTGTTGGTCTATCGGGGCAGGTGAAGCAGTTTTTGGTGGCGGTTAGGCTGCTTCATGTAGATTTCCCGACTGGTGAGGAGAGGAAGGTCTCAACGTCAAGTTGAGGCCTTTTATTTTTGCAGGCCTCCGATAGGTAAGATTGCTGCCCGCTCGGGCAAACTTCCGGCTCAGCGCACGGCCAGCGGCTGTAGCTCTTCATCGGCCGCCGGGGCGACAACCACCTTCCTCTCGCCGCCGTCGCCTGTCAAAGTGAGTTCAACCTGCGGTCTATTTTTTGCAGATGTATAGCGGGCGGTAATCATGGCAGCCTTTTTTATATTCTCGTCGGTCGCATTCCCCACCAGCAGGGTTATCGGGGAGCCGACATTCAGCGCCTCAAGCTGCACGTGATACGGCTGTTTGAACGACAGAAGAAGCTGGTTGTCCTGCTCGTTGCGTCCCACGATCACTTTCGTGTCTTTGTCCAGTCGGAAATGACGGCCCACTTTAAGCAGATTCAAATCGTCAAATGTGACTCGCTCAGTGTGTGCCAGCAGATCGCGAAGGCGCACCGAATATGCCGCATCAGTCAGCAGGCAGCCCGAAGCCGGAGTGTGGTAGTCATCTAAACCAAACTCGTCGGCAAGCTCCAACTGCCGTTTGCGACCCCTTCCGCTGATCCCTTCGAGTTGTTCACGGTCGACCAGGCCGCTTAGCTCCGGCTCGGTGGGGGGCAGGAGCTTGGCCGAGAGAGGGCGAAGCAATTTCCCCTTGAGGTTGGCTTGTTTGAGCACGAGATTCAACTTGTCTTTGGTCTGTGACATCGGCCGCTGGCCTAAGACCTCGCCGGTGATGACAAAATCAGCGTCGACCATATCCATGAACTCTCTGGCCTCACGGAGCATAAGGATGCGGCAGTCGATGCAGACATTCATGTTTTTCCCCCGGCCATACTTGGGATTGACGACAATGTCGACGAACTTCTGTCCGAGGTTTATTTGTTTGACGCTAAAGCCGAACTTTTCGGCAGTTCGATAGGGGGTGGAGGCGTTTGAGGAGCGATTATTCAAGTCAGAGCTGAAGTGCGTCATGAAGGTCAGGGCGGTGACCTCGATCTTCTGCCTGAGCATCAGCAAAATGGCGAGTGCCGAATCAAGCCCGCCGGAAAAGAGGGCGATACAGTGACCTCGTTTGTTGCCGTTACGGCTGTGCATTACTATGCTTTTCTCCTGAGGTCGAGTCAACAGGTGTCTCACCTAAAAAAGATACACAGTACTTAACGATCAGTCAGCCCGTTATCTTTGACATCACTATTCAATATAACTATTTTGCAGCATGCTCAAACCCGAAATTGCCCCGACTGGGTTGCGGACAACAGCTGTAGAATTCAATTCCTTCATGGGAAAGTATGCAGATTCTTAGAGCAATAAATAACTGGCTGAAGAATTTCGCTTATGAACTCCAGCGGCTCTTTTTCTTCTCGCTGCGTATGCTGGCGGCTCTGTTTGGCCAGCCGTTCTATGTGACGGAGACACTGGAGCAGATGTATCTCATTGGAGTCGGATCGCTGTACCTGTTAGTCCTCACGGGCGTTTTCGCCGGTCAGGGGTTGGCGCTGGCTTTTTCGGTTGAACTGGCCGACTATGGGGCCAAGAGCTATCTCGGCAGGATTATGGCGATTGCGATTATCCGTGAGCTGGGGCCAATACTGGCGGGGCTCATGATTGCCGCCAGGGTGGCCGCCGGAATTACTGCTGAGATCGGCGCTATGAAATCATCAAATCAGCTCGATGCTATGATCGCTTTCGGCATTGACCCCATTCGTAAAATCGCCGTGCCGCGACTGATCGCCTTAGTGATCATGGTGCCGGCCCTCACCATAATCTGTGATGCCATCGCGATTCTTGGCGCCTACTTTGTCGCTGTGTTTGTCGCCCATGTAACCTCCACTACCTACTGGACAAACGTCAGAGGAAGGCTGATTTTCGGCAATATCTTCATCGGGCTATTGAAGCCCTTCGTGTTTTCGTTTATTATTGCATTCATCTCATGTTACAAGGGGTTTACCTCGGAGGGAGGCACCAAAGGCGTAGGTCGGGCCACCACCAACTCGGTCGTGATGGCATCCATCACTATTTTAATCGTAAACTTTTTTATCACCAAAGTCATTTTTTCGCTCATTAAGGGTTACCTATGATCGAGTTGAGGGAAGTAAGCTTTTCTTACAGCGACAAGCCGGTCCTGCGCAATGTTTCTTTCCGGGTAGAGCCGTCTGAAGCGGTCGTAGTCATGGGTCCCTCAGGGTCGGGTAAATCGACAATCCTGCGCCTGATTCTTGGCTTGGAGAACCCGCAACAAGGACAGGTGCTTATTGACGGTCAAGATATCTCTGCCTTGAAAGAGAAAACCAAACGCGAAATACGCAAAAAAATCGGCATGGTCTTTCAGGAAGGAGCTCTTTTTGACTCTCTGACAGTGGGAGAAAACGTTGGATACTATCTTCTGGAGCATACCAAGCTGTCTTTTGAAGCGATCTCACATCGAGTGTGTCAGATGCTGGGTTTTGTAGGCTTGAATGCCGATGAAGTTGTAGACAAACTGCCGGAGCAGCTTTCCGGGGGTATGCGGGGGAGGGTGGCCATCGGGCGTGCGCTGTTGTCGACAGACCCTAAAATAATGCTTTACGATGAGCCGACGACCGGCCTTGACCCACAGGCGACGGATAAAGTTCTGGACTTGATTAAGAAGCTCCATCAGGAGAAATCAGTATCGTCGATTGCCGTCACCCACCAGATTGTCGACGCCTTTGCCATGGCTGACCGGTTTATTGTGATCTATGAAGGAGAGGTTGCCTTCGATGGTTCCCTCGCAGAGCTGCGCAATTGTCAGGACGATCGCGTCCGGGCCTTTTTGGACCCCTTCCGGGCATCGTTTACCGGCGTAGCCAGGAGGGGGTTTGTTGATGGTTTGTAAGTGGGACAGGACGGCGGACGAGGACGTCCGCCGTTCATGGGTGATATGAGGACGGGGAAGATGTGGAGAGATCGTCTCAAAAGTGTATTGGTATCACTCGCAGGCGTCATTGCGAAGCGCGAAGCGCTGTGGCAATCTCTTGTGACAGTGTTAATAGTGTTAATTGTATGGCTGAGATCGCCACGCTCCCTCCGGTCGCTCGCGATGACGGTGCCTTATGGGACAACCTCGAGTCACCTGACGCCACAGTGAACGAACATAGTACATGAGCGTTTGAGGATATAATTTGTGAGACGCACGTACAACTATTGGAGATAATGCGAGGTCGAGATATATGAAACGGACAGTAGGCATCAAATGGGGTAGTCTGACAGTTGGTGTTGTTCTCATGGTGGCCATCGCCGTGGCGCTCTGGGCATCTCTTTCCGGCGGGGGGACATCGATATTTGAACGGAAGGAACAATTTGTTTGCTATTTCAAGAACGTTAGCGGCCTGGTACTCGGCTCGCCGGTCTGGATGTCGGGAGTCGAGGTTGGCAACGTCCGCTCGGTAAGCTTTGTGAATCTCGATTCCCTTCGCCAAGTTAAGGTTGTATGCCGGGTCAAGAAATCGGTGTGGCCCATGTTGACTGAGGATGCCGAAGCGATGCTGGGCACTATTGGTCTCGTGGGAGATAAATACGTTGAGATCATCCCCGGCACCAAAGGGAAACCCGAAATTAAGAAAATGGGTGTGGTTGCCACGCGCGACGCCGGCGACGCCTTGGCTATGTTCAAGGCCGGGGAAGAAGCTATCGGTGAAGCCAGGTCGGTAGTTGACAACCTTGACGCGCTGCTGAACCGTATGAACCGCGGCGAAGGGACACTGGGGCAACTGGCCACTGATGACCAATTGTATCATGAACTCACGAAGCTGGCATCCCGGCTGACCCGTTTGACGGCCAACCTGCAACAGAATCAAGAGCGTATCGTTTCCTCTGTGGAAAAGACCGCCACAACTGTCGAGCGCCTCTCGGAGCAGGTCAACAGCAACACCGGCACGATCGGCAAGCTGGTCAATGACCCGCAACTGTATGACAATCTCACAGCTACATCAGCCAGCCTGGACACAATTATGCACAAGCTCAACACCGCCGAAGGTAGCCTCGGCCTTCTGGTCAGCGACACCGCTCTATATGTCGAGATGACCAACCTTCTGGCCCGCATCAACAATTTAGTGACGGATATCGAGAAGAACCCCCGGAAGTACTTCAAGTTTTCGATTTTTTAGAGGGCACAATGCTTGTTAAGTTTTATGCACGGCGTGATATTAAACGATGCATCAAACAAGGTGAACAGTTTCTTAAGCAGCTGCCCAACTCAGACAATGTAATTGAATTCAAACAGATTCATCGGTGGCGAGATCGGAGTGTACACACGATCTGCATTTGGTTTGGTAGCGATCATTTTCTGACGGTTGATATTGGCAAGGAAAATATAGTCTCTCCTGGTGCGGAATGGCGTAAGTACAACGATGACCATTCGCGGGAGATAGGATTACGAGAGTCATATCTTAATAACATCCCGAGGATAATGGGGCTTCTGAAGGAAGCTTTGAATGAAATTGCTGAAAGCGGGCTTACCAAGTACGGAGCCGCGAACATTGTCTCACTTCCAGCAGCGATCATTGCTGTTCTTACTTTGACTTGGGGCATTGTGAGTTGGACAGCAAATCGGCTTGAAAAGAAAACGAATGACATGGTTGCTGAGTCAGTTGGGACACATTACAAGGTAACAGAGGTTGAATTCTATCACTGGTATCGTAATCTCCGCTGGCAGTATCAACACGGCCTCGACTCGGTCGCCGAAGATGTGAGACGCACAGCGAGTAGAGGACTTGTACACTCGATGACTTTAAAAAAGTGGCTCGAGTATGCAGAGAAATTTGAACAGCAGATTGACAAGACATTGGATTCATTTTTGATGGAGTATGCAATTCAGGGTGGAGACACACTCACCTTGAACTATAAAAGAAAACCTCTTGGCAATCTTTCCCAAAACCTACGTAATTCCCCAGCTTATAGAAGGTAGTTTTACAGGTCAGGAGGCTTGTCCTCCTGACATTTTATGAACTGGCTGGTGTCGCCACATACATACAGGCCAGGCAGGGGCAAACCCCACCTATACGCGGTTACGGGGGTGGTCTCCGTTAAACTTCCCTTGCCAATAAGCCCTCCGCTGTCTTGATCGGGCCCTCTGAACTTGCCTCGGCTTTGTACACATCGTAAATTGCACCATGCCAACTTACGCCAGGCTGCGCTCTGATTTGGTCTCTTCGTCGGCGGTTATAGACGGCGTCACGGTCTATAATATCAAGGACCCCGTCACCGGCAACTACTTCCGCCTGCGGGGACCGGAGTTCTGGCTCATACAACAGCTTGACGGCAGGACCTCCTATGAAGAGATTGCCGAACGTTTCCGGGAAAAGTTTAACCTGAACCTTACCGCCGACGCCGCCATCCAGTTCGTGGATCGGCTTGAGAAGCTTTTCTTTTTGGAGAATACCCGCGCAGAGCAAGAGCTGTCCAGAAAGAGTTACATTGCCGGCAAGGGGGAGTCGCTTTTTTCAAGGCTGCTGTTTGTAAAGATTAAAGGTTTTAAACCGGGTAGGTTTCTTGACGGTCTCGCTGCCATCTACCGCCCCTTTCATAACCGCTTCTGGTTTGCCGTCGAGCTGTTGATTATCGTTTTCGGTTTCGGGTTGTTGGTTGCCAATTCACGGTATTTCTATGTCGACCTCATGGAAATCTTCAATATCGGCTCGCTGCTGGCCGTAGTTCTGTCAATCTTCATCATTGTCACGCTTCATGAATTTGCTCATGCCGTTGTCTGCCGCTACTACGGCGGCGAGGTCAGGGAGATGGGCTTTTTGCTTTTGTATTTCCAGCCCTGTTTTTATTCGGACCTTTCCGATGCCTGGCTCTTCAAAGAAAAGTCGCACCGCCTGGCGGTGACCTGGGCCGGGCCGTATTTTCAATTCGTTTTAATGGCCATGGCGGTGTTTGTCTGGCGCGTGACGATCGTCGGTACGTTTGTCAACGATGTAGCTCGCATTATCGTCGTGGTCTGTGGGATAACCGTGCTTTTTAATTTTAATCCGCTTATCAAACTTGACGGCTACTACCTGCTGTCCGATTGGGTTGACATCCCCAACCTGCGCCGGAAGTCGTTTGCATACCTGGGTAACCTTCTCAAACGAAAACTGTTGGGCTGGCCGATCGAATCCTACCTGGCTACTAAGAGAGAGAAAAAGATTTTTCTAACCTATGCCTTTCTCGCCGTTGCCTATTCCGCCTTTCTCATCTTTTACGTCCTGGTGATAGTTGCCCGCTTCCTGATGGCAAAAGCGGGCGGCTGGGGATTACTGTTGTTGTTTGCCGTTTTATTCTATACCTTAAGGCCGACTCTTGCCGGTTTGATGCGAGGTTTTGTTCAGCATCTTTCGTATATGAAAAGGCTTGCGAAAAATCCAAGGCGCCTGGCGGTGCATGTTCTAATAGTTATTGCCGCCATTGTGCTTGTATTTGCGGTGCCTTTTCCACACCGGGTTTCCGGCGAGGTGAGCGTTCGTCCGATCGAAGAGTTCACACTTCTGCTGAACGAGTTTGGCCTTCTGGAACGCAACTATCGGCGGGGGGGTGCCAATCCGGAAAACAAATCAAGCTATCTTCAGATGACGTCCACCGAAATGGCGGTGCTGGATCTGGTGCCGCTGGTTAGAGACGGCCAGAAAGTGCAGCCGGGGGATACGCTGGTGGTGCTGATTTCTAACCAGGTGATTCAAGAAATCATTGCCAGTACAGCACTGCTGGAAAAGTATGAAGGGGAACTGGCCCTCCTCAAGGCGCCGCCTAAAAAAGAGGAGATTGCCGAAGGTGAGGCGCAGGTGGCGGCGGCCCAGGCGAGCTATGACCAGCTTGTGCGCGAGATGAACCGCAGCGAGGAGTTGACCGAAAAAAACCTGGCCAGCCGGGAGGAACTTGAGGCGGTGCGATCGGCGGTGGAGATTGCCAGAGCTCAATTGGCCAACAAAAAGTCACGGCTGGAACTGCTCAAGGCGCCCCCGAAGCCGGAGGAAGAGACAGTAATGCAAGCGGAGGTAGAAAAACAAAGGGCCAGAGTAGATTTCCTCAAAGCACAGCAGGACGCACAGTCGATCACAACTCCCATTAAGGGAGCAGTTGCCGCTGATCGCTCTGATGACAGGATTTTGTCGGTCGTGGACAGCCGTCAGATCGAATTTTTGGCGCCGGTGAGCGATTTTGACATCAATCTCGTTAAAGCCGGACAGGCGGTGAAACTCAAGGTGCGTTCCTATCCAGAGCGGACATTTATCGGGCGTGTCGTCCATATACCGAGAGGGGCGCATAGCAGTGGCGGCAGTTCGCATTTTCTCGTATCGGTCGTTGTGGACAATGACGACGGTTTGCTTTGCAAGGGGATGACCGGCTATGCGAAGATTGAAGTCGGCAGGTCGTCCCTTTTCGGTTTAATCGTGCGAAAGCTTGCTTCTATTGTGCGAGTCGAATTCTGGTCGTGGTGGTAATTCTTTCACACAGCAGGAAAATGCTTCCCACTTCTTGTGTGTGATGTTATTGCTTTCGCTGGTTTCTCCAAAAATATAGGATAATTTCGGCTTTGCCTCTTGATCTTTCTGAACTTTTCATTATATTCTACGTCAAGAAACAATAAGTGTTTGTTTGGAAAGAAAAAACCTTCCATTGTGTGGAAGGTTTAACCTGTGCTTCCAAGGAGGTGAGTCATGAAGGATTACCAACTCGATGTTGAGGTCCTGGAAGCAAGGATTGCCCCAATGGGCCTCAGCCCGGGCGGCCAGCTCTGGGGTGGTGGCGGCCCATAAGGCGATCCTGATCCTGTGAGGGGGCAGGGTAGGTCTTGTTACGGCCCTGCCCCTGTTTTTTTCCTATCAATGTCCCCAACCGTTTTATTTCCTTCATGAGAAACAATGTTGAGCGTTTATTCTGATATAATTGGTGGTCAGCTTCATCCTCAATGTTATCAACAAGCTTCTTGCAAATCTGCAAGGCGCTTTTGTAGTTACGATAACATTGCTCGTAGTCGCCTTTAGAGAGATCGATCCGTCCTTGCAAAGTCAAAGTGGTTACCATTTCCGGCAACAGTCCACTGGTGTTTGCCAGCAGCTGCGCTCGTGACAAGTAGCCCAGGGCCGACTTCGGGTTGTTGTGTGCCAGCATAAGCTCGGCTGCAACGTTACACATCCATGCGAGTTCGATATCCTCCGACATCTGGTCAAGTTCCGGTAAGGCCTTCTCCGAAACTACCTGAGCTTCGGTGGCCTTTCCCTGCTCCACAAGTGATTCGACAACATTAAAATTAATTAGAGTTTTCTCTCTCTTCAAGTGCAATTCGTCAGCAAGAGCCAAGGCTGCTTCTATAAAGTGCGTCTCATCCGACACTCTTGTAATGAGCAAAAGAGCATTCAACTGGCCTGATTTGTCGTTGATCTGTCGAGCAGTCTTAAGAGCGGTCTCGCCAACCTCCAGGGCATGAGCCTTGTCTCCTAAAAGGTACCTTAGACCAGCTTGCCTTACTGCTGCCTCCACAGCAAGCATTTTATCGTCGATCTCTCTTATAATCTCCTCGCCAGTTGCAAAGTGCCGTTCAGCTTCACAGAATCGCCCCATTCGTTTGAGAACCGTACCTATGTTCAGATTGAACGCCGCATAATGACGTTTGTCAGAGAGAGCCTCAGATAGAGATATCCCCTCTTTCAGGTAGGGCAACACCTCTTTGAGTTGCCCAGCAGTTGTCATGACACCAGTAAGGTTTTCCAGGTTAAACAAGATTTCTTTCTTACTGCCTATGCGGCGGTTGATCTTGAGTGCTTCACTCAGGCAGGAAACCGCCTTCCGTGGAATTCCGCTGAAGTGATAAGCGTAGCCGAGGTTGTTCAAAGTACGCGCTATCTCCCCAGCGTTGCCAATCTCCTTTTTCAGCATCAAAGAGAGATTCATAAGATGGATAGATCGCCTGAAGCGGCCCTTGATGACATAGATCATGGCGATATTGCCCAGTGTTGAGGCAACATCCGAGGGAGCGTTCAGTCGCCGTTGAATTCGCAGGGCACAGCGATAGTGTTCCAGGGCGGCGCCAAGGTTGCTGGCAATCCAGTGAATGTTTCCGAGGTTGTTCAGGGTGTGTGAAATTTCCAGCTCGTCACCCAGTTCCTTGTAGATTTCCAGAGCGTTGTGCAATGCTTTGAGACCCGCTTCACTCTCCTGTTTCATCCTATGCAAATCACCGAGGTCTTTGTACGTTTCAGCAAGCAACTTGTCAGGAGGGAGGCCGCGAGAGTGATCAATAATCTGCCGGTAGGTCGCCAGCGCAAGGTCAGTGTCGCCGTTCTGTTTGTGGATGTCTCCCCGAGTCATTAGCAGTTGTCGCATCTTGGTTGCTTTGCCGATCATCTGAGCATATTCGACAACCCTGTTGATGATTCTGACTGTGGCTTCGTTGTTATGCTCCTTATTGAGCATGACTGACGCCTGATAGGCACACCGCTCAGTGCCCTGAAGCTCTCCGGCCTGAAGATACAACCGGGCTGCCAGCTCGTATGATTCCGATCTTTCCGCTCTGGAGGCATACGTGGCAGAGTACTTACGCAGAAGTCGTGTCCGGATGAGCTGTTGCATCAGTTCCAGAAGGGATGGCGGAGTGTGCTTTAGTTGGTCACGGCTAATGATTCCAAGGTCGCGTGCGCTGGCCATACCGCCCACAATCGCCACTTTGACAACCAACCTCTTATGACCAAAGGGCAACCGCTGGAAGGCACTTAGCGACTTCCGCCGAAGAATCGCTGGCCAGTAGATTCCTTTCGAGAAGGCAAAACGGCGGCCATCGTAGCGCAGGCTGCCCTTGATAAAGTTGGCAGTCAACAGCAGCCTCAGGTCAGCGTCACTCTCGTTGTGCAGAAGATCAAGGCGGCGCCATTGCCTATCGGTGGCTTGAATGATTGCTTTGGTCCTTTCTCTGTAGTTCTTACTGGAGAAAAAGTGCGCCGGGCGCAGAGCCTTCTCAAAGGGGTAACGCGCTCCAGCTTTTCGAAGCGCCTGGCACACCTCCCAGCCTGATTGGGGCCGCTGGCTTTCGTCCTTAGCCAGCAAACGTTCAACCAGGTCGACCAGGTCCTCCGGCAGGTCCGGTCTTATTGAGTGCAGCGGGGCGGGATCTTCCTCACGCACTCTGCTGTTGATCTTAACTGGATCGCTCTCGTCGTCCATGAAAGGATGAACACCGGTCAGCAGCTGGTAGGCGATAACTCCCAGGGCAAAAAGATCCGATTGGAAGGTTGCTCGCGACTGTGCCACCGTCTCCGGCGCCAAGTATCCAACCGTTCCCAGCCCGGCCCGCGCCTTATCAGGCTCATTACTGAAACGGCCGAGGGAGAAATCAGATAGCTTAACATAAAACAGCCTATCATTATCCAGGTTCTGCCATTTGGAAGGCAAGAAGATATTGTGCGGTTTTAGGTCCCCGTGGATGATGGAATTGGCCTGCAAAAACTCCAGGTTCAACGCAACCGCGGACAGTACGTTGAGCGCCAGGGCCAGGTTGTCCAACCTTCCCCACTGCTCGAGAGTCGGACCGGGGCACAATTCCATAAGGAGGAACTGCGGTTGATCCGTTGATATTTCGAGAACCCGTACAAGGCCTGGAAACGTGAGCCGGCCAATGAGGTGATCCTCTCGCTGCACCAGTCGGGCAAATGTCTCTGAGGATTGGGGCTCATTCTGACTGGGATATTTAAGAGCGAGCTGACGCCTGTGCTTTTCCGAGAAGACCTGGATGACCTCAGCCGTGCCTCCGCGGCCAAGTGGAGCTAAGGGTCGAAAACCGGGCAGCTCAGGCGGTTTGCTCATTTGCGTTTACTTAATGGCTTCTTCTTTGCTTGAAAACGGGGAAGAGTCACAGTAAAGGTAGAGCCCTGGCCAAGAGTTGATCGTGCCGTGAGCTGTCCATGATGTTGTTCGATGATCTTCTTGCAGTTGGAAAGTCCCAAACCATGCCCGCCTTTTTTGGTGGTGAAGTGCATGGCGAATATCTTCGGGAGAGTTGCCTCCGACATGCCGAGACCGTTGTCAGTGATTTCCACGGTGACTTTTTCGTTGTCTTTGTCGTACGACGCCGTGACGGTGATCTCGCGCTTGAACTCTTTGCACTCGGCTTCTTCTTTGATGGCCTTTTCTTCGATAGTGTCGGCGGCGTTGTTCAGTAGGTTCATCAACACCTGTTGGATCAGGCCCACGTCCATTTCAAGGTTGGGAATATCGGGGCTGAGGTCTATGGTGAAGTGCATTCGTTTGAAGCGCGGCTGAATCCGAAGGGAAAAGAGCAGGTCATCAATGAGATGCTTCATGTCATAGCTGATAAATTCCGATTTCGGTTTGGAGAAATCCATCAAATTGTCAACGAACCGTTTGATTTTGAGGATGTTTTCCGTGATCGACTTGCTGTTGAAGACAACCTTATCGTAGTTTCCGCGCTCAATATTCAGCGCCATCAACTCAGCGTTGTTGGAAGCGATGGCAAGGTAATTGTTCAACTCGTGAGCCACGGCCGCCGCCATTTCCCCTTTGGCCACCAGTTTTTCTGAGAGAATAACGTACTTTTCCATAAGCACTTTTTCGGTGATGTCTTCCACCGCCATAATCAGCCCGTCGTTCCCGTTAAGCAGGTCGGGCAAGGGGGAAATCTTGATAGATAGGGCCTTTTCCACGTAGCCGGTGTTGTGGAAATAACGTGGATCCGAAAAGTCCTGCTGGGTGGTCAGGGCTGTGTCGATCATTGACTTCCATCGTAGCTGCTCACCTTTTGGCAGCAGATCCAAAAAGTGACATGGCTCATCCGTCCCGCCGATAAGCATCACATCTTCTTTGTTTAAATCGAATATCTCCAGGCCGACTGAGTTGATAGTGGCCAGCCTTCCCTTAGCGTCAATAACAATGATCGCTACCGGCGACTTGCCGACCACCGACTCGTTGTAATGCTTGAGGCTTGACATGGAGTTATACATACCGGCGTTGTGTAACGCATTGGAAACCATCTGGGCGTACAGTTCGAACAGGTACAGATCGGACTTCAAGAACATCTTGGCCTGGTTGGAATTGTCAAGGTAGATGACGCCGATCACCTTCTCCTTGACCATAAGCGGCACACACATGATAGAGCGAAGATGCAGCTCAACCACCGACTGCTTGCTGGCATACCGTTCGTCAGCAAGGGCGTCCGAGGTGTAGATTGACTTTCCTGTTAAGGCGACCTGAGAGGTGATGGAGCGGGAGATCTTGAAATCCTCCTCCATTGTCTCTTCCCGGTGGAGATTGTATACCGACCGCACCTGCAGCTCGCCGTTATCATCCAGAAGCATGACCAGGCCGCGTTCGGCCTGCATCAGTTCTATGGCCTTGTGCATGACGATTTGCAGAATGTCGTCCAGCACCAGCGACGAGTTGGTCGCCAGCGACACTTCCAAGAGCGCTTTCAAGTCGGATACTGTCTTGGAAGAATCCGATTGTTCCGTGTCTATTCGCGGATTGGCCTGGGCAACTTCGTCGAGGGTGGCTTCAAGGTCGGCAAAAACATCTATGGGCTGAGTGTCAGTCGCCTGGTCGGCGGTGTAGTTGTCCCCGTCCTGGTTTTCACCGGGTTCAAAGCCCTCAGGTTGGTATTTCACCGTCGGTTCGTCTTTTGTTTGCCTCATAAGACAATGACTCTCATACAAGTACTTGTTCTCCTCTTATATCGGAATAATCTTGCGGAGAATTAGCTTGAAGGCGCCAGGGCTTTGAGCCAACCGCCGGGTCGTCAGTCTTCAGGACTGATCTCAGACAAAGAAAAAGGACGCGTTTCTATAGTATATTCGTCTCGCCCAAAGCCGGTTAGCCGCAGAAATTGAGTAAAAAGGTACTTGACTGGAGAACCGGGCTCCTCCGAGGAATCGTTGTCGGCAGCTAAGTTAAAATTCGTTAACGAAATACAGGTCAGCTTGATCTTTAGCACGTACCGGCGGCGGCGGTCCAGCTCTTTGTAGGTGGCCAGGTCAATCACAATAGAGTCGCTCAAAAACTGATGCAGCCGGGCCAGCGAAACAAAATGGCGATCATCCCCCAGGTCGAACTTCCCGGCAGAGAGAGAGAAATCTTCAGTTACGATCCGGTAACCAATCTTGACCAGACCGCTGCTCTTGGCTACTTCTTCAGCGCCCCAGATGCGTTTCGGCCTCGATAGGATAAGACGGTACTCAATGGCAAGATCAATGCCCTCTTTCATCTGTTCAACGCGCCTGGAGGAGAGGTACTGAGCCAGGTTAAGCCATACTGAGAGGCGGCCCCCCCGTTGGAAGATGTCATACTCGACCGGCTCCGATTTGTCCCTTGCCGCGATTGGTGTTGCGGCAAGCAAGTACGCAAGGATCAGTGTCCAAAAAGGCAGACGTGTTAACATACGTCATCGCTGCAGGAATCTGACTTAGAAGACATGGTCCAACCGGACATAAATCTTGGGGCTGTCGTCAAAGGAACGATCCAGGCGCTTGGACAAGTTGATGCGCAGATCGTCCCCAAAAAAGGCAGCGATCCCAAGGGAGTGTTTTACGTTGCTGTCAAAGGTAAGGATGACGTCTTCGGTGGTCTGTCCGCCATCCCAGAAAATCGAGGCGGCCAAATCTGTCCTTGGGAAATCAACGCGGTATTCCACGTTGGCCATCCAGAATTGATTGCCCATGAACTCCTTGTGTTTGTACCCTCGTAGCGTGCCCAGACCGCCGAGGTAAAACCTTTTGTACATCGGCAGATATCCGTCGCTGCCGCCATACATGCCCCGCAGCAAAAGCGTAACGCGACGGTGTATTTTCTGGTATCGGCGAACAGCAAGCATATATCGGCGGTAATCAAAATCGGAATTGAGGTCGGGATGTGACCACTCGATATCGCCAGTCAGATGCCAGGCCGACTTTTCAAACGGATCTTCTTGATCGCGGGTGTCAAACTCGACCCTGCAGGATAGATGAGCGATATCCGTGGAATCAATTTCCGCGATACTGTTCTCTCGGAAATCTGCTTCAACCCGACCGAAGTTTTCACCAAACAACTTGTCGCCTCCTAAGAGGGACCACAAATGGGGATGAGCGTCAAGCCACTTCGTACTTTCAAAACGATACCGCCCCTCAAGGCTGAGAGTCGGGAATGGTTTGAATACCGTATATACCGAGCCACCTTCAGCCTCGTAATAATCCTTAAAGTCTTCTGTAACCAGTAATGCGAACACTGTGTTTTCACCGTCGGTTAACAGCCAGTCATCGTCCGAAGCCAGTCGGCGATAAAACGACCCACCAATGACCAGCGGTCGCCGGCGCCAGATCGTCTGTTCCAGGCCGAAATCGTAGCGCCATCTCTCTGATTCAAAGCCATACCCCCCTATGGCCCAGAACGAAGGAAGCAGCGAATCGCGATCATCAAACCTTGCTCCGCAGTATGGCGTAGCCCCGTCGACACGATTATATTTGAAGGTACCGGAAGCCGATAGCGTCTTTTCCCTGCGGCGAAAGCGATATTTACGCGTGGCGCGAGGCTCCTCCCTGGAGTAAACTTCCCCGTATACCGAAGCATCTCTGGCGATGTCGATACGGCCGAATATTGATGCAATGTCCCCCCGTGCCACCGCTCCGGGGCCAATGTACACGTCACCAAAAAGGGAGATGATGTCCTTGTTGACTTCGCCGTAGACCTCTATGTCGCCGGTGATCGAAAAGAGGATGCCTCTGACAAATTCATCCTCCTCGACAACAATGCTGTTGGCGAACTCGATCCGGTTTCCCTTCTTGAGCCGCTCTGTTCTCCGGGAAGCATCGGGCCGCGTGAAAAAGGTTATCGTGACCAGTTCCTCGGCGTCGGTAATACGTGTATCTGAGATTTCCCGATAAAGGTATTTGTCATCGCCAAAAGCCAACCCATCAGTGTCAAAGGCGACCGACTCGCCAAGAGAAATAAACGTTTCTGCTTTTTCGATTTCGATGCGATTACACCGTCGTGTGAATTCCTCACCCTCCTTGAACACCGTCACAGAAACGCTTTTCCTATCGAACGAGATCTCAAAGAACTCCTGCGCTCGGTGCGACGACTTGTAGTCTTTGTAACGAGACTCCACTGCAAAAGCTGAGGGTGCCAACGACACCGTCAGTATGCTCGCCACGAACCAGAGACGAAGATTGGTCAAAGCTATTGGGCGCATGTTATCCTCCGTTTTCTATAATGATAGAACAAATTCCGTGCCGCCAAGTCAAGTTGTGAATCTACATGCGGTTAACTAAAGAACGGAGCGCCGGGCCATGTGTCAAACACACATCCCGGCACAATTTCTAGTCAGTCTTCGACAGGCAATGATCTTTATTCACTTGGTTCTCAACTCTTGTCATGTCACATGTAATTGGAGTGCTGCCCCTATTTGGGTCCACCCAAAGGCTGCACATTCCCCATGTCAATCTATGGCTATAATTTTCCAAACGCCCTTCTCTTTTCGGTAAACAGCTGCCCACCCGTCATGTACAGGAGAACCGACTGCAGGTGGAAACAAGATAAGAAAATCTCCTGGGAAATACTCAAACCCAACCTTTTTCCCAGCATCCTTATGTGGAGAATTCACAATTTCCTTGTATGAGTAAACTGAGCTTTTTTCTAAGTCAACTAGTTCGCTTATCTCCCTTCCTCTGATCTCGTCATACTTGGTACTTGACAAGGCGTCAACGAAGTATGCTTCATCAAACTGAACCTTCCCGGTCCCATGGGGGCCACCCCCTATGTCAAGACAATTACTGGAGAAAGCCGCCGCCAATCCCTTTGCGTTACCCTCTACAAGGTAGCGAAGGTTTCGTAAGTGAATCTTCACCACTTCTTCCTTAGGTGAAAGAGTCTCAGATTGAGTATGCAATTGAGCAGCGTTGTGAGAACAACCGAAAATGGTAGATATTGATAAGATAGTTAAGAAAGCGTTTTTCATATCGTCACCTCAATAACTGTCAGTTTCCTTAAGTTTTAGCTCCTTGACCTTTTTCGAAAGATTGGCGCGGTCGATCTTCAGCAGGCGGGCGGCCTCCGAGATATTTCCCCCGCTGTCCTCCAGGGTTTTCTGTATCAGGTACTTTTCAAAGCCGGCCACCTTTTCCGACAACGATAATGCTTGAGGAGGAAGACTCGTCGGTGTTGGGGACGGGGTTACGTGCGACATAAGATCGCTTGCCTCCACCGTTTTCAGATGGAAGAGAATGGTCAGCCGTTCAATGATGTTTTTGAGCTGGCGTACATTGCCCGGGTAGTCCAGTGTCGTCAGGTAGGCAACAGCCTCCGCTGACAGCTTTGTTGTCTTGGCCGGGTCAAACCGTTTAAGAAATTCTCCCACGAGGAGGGGAATATCATCAAGGCGGTCGCGCAAAGGAGGAACCTCAACCACAAAGACCGAGATGCGATAAAACAGGTCTTGGCGAAGCCTCCCTTCGTTGATCAGCTTCTGCAAGTTTTGATTGGAGGCGCAAATCACCCGTACGTCGACGAGGCGTTTTTGAACTGACCCTAAGGTTTCGACCTCGCCGGTCTCGAGTGCCCGCAGCAACTTCGCTTGACAGTCAAGCGAAAGGTCGCCTATTTCATCGAGGAAGATAGTTCCACCGTCGGCCAACACGAACTTGCCGGGGTAATCCTTGACGGCTCCCGTGAACGCTCCTTTGACGTGCCCGAACAGTTCCGACTCGAACAGGGTGGGAGGGATGCCAGGGCAATTCACTTTGACGAACGGTTTCTCTCTTCGCTTACTTTCCAGGTAGATACGCGTGGCTACCAGTTCTTTGCCGGTGCCGTTTTCCCCGGTGATGAGGACGCTGGTCTCGGTCGGGGCGACCTGTCTCACGATCTTAAGAAGCTTTCTTACAGCTTTGGAGGCGCCGATAATCTGTGAGCGGCTGTCAATGTCATTGACCATCAGATTTCGCTGGCGGTTAACCGCTGCCAGCAGCAGAGAGGATCTGACACTGGCAATCAGCTTCTCCGCCTGCACCGGCTTTTCCAGGTAGTCAATGGCGCCCAGCCTCACAGCCTCAAGGGCGGTAGGAATATCCGATTGACCGGAGACAACCAGCACCATCGGCGGGTACGGTTCCTCTTTGATCCATTTGAGAAAATCTATCCCCGATTGACCGGGTAAACGCAGATCCAAAAGGACCAGGTCAAAACTGGATTCCCGGCATTTTCCGATGGCCTGCTTGGCCGATTCAGCCGTTGTTGTCTTGTATCCTTCATCCTGCATCAACGAGGAAAAGGAACGCAGGATGTTCGGCTCGTCGTCGACAATCAGTATCTTCTGTGGCACTGGCGCTCACTCCTTCCCGGGCAGCGACATCGTCACAGTGGTGCCGTGTCCCTCTCTTGAGCTGATTAGCAGTTGCCCGCCCATCTCATTTACCGTTTTCTCAACTATGGCCAGCCCCAGACCGCTTCCCTTTTCTTTGGTGGTGAAATACGGCATCCGCGCCGAGGCGACGACAACGTCTGTCATACCCTTCCCGAAGTCCTGCACGACGATGTCGATCGAGTCACGTTGCCTTTTCAGTTCAACGATGATTTTTCCACCTTCTTCGGAAGCGTCCATCGCATTTTGCAATAAGTTGTGCAACCCTTCCCGAAAGTACGTCTCGTCAGCTTTAACATAGATTTTCTCTGACGGCAGCAGCAGGGCAAAGTCGTAGGCGGCAAGCTGCTCCTTGTAGAGAGTTGCCATTGACGTAAGCAACTCATTCAAATCAACTGTTTCAAGCTTTGGGGGTGGCAGCTTGGCAAGCTGTGAAAACCGGTCCGCCAGCATCGTCAGGTGCTTTATCTCCTGCGAAGCTGCCTGCAGAGCTTCTTTGACCTGGGCATAGTCGGCCGGCTCCTCCAATGACTTTTCAATACGATAGAGTGAAATGAGTATCGGCTGGAGGGGGTTTTTTAACTCGTGGGCAAACCGCCGGGCCACGTGCCGCCAGGCCGCGACGCGTTCGCTCTGGGCCAGCCGGTTCGTCACTCTGTCCAACTGTTGGGCCATGTGATTGAAGTTTGTAATCAACGTCTGGATTTCACCGGTTCCTGAGGAATGCACGGTCTGCCGGAAATTACCGGCGGCAATCTCCTTTGAAGCTTGACTGAGTTCCAGCAGCGGGCGGGTGAGAATTTTAGAGAAGCGAGCGGAGAAAAAATAGGCAATGCCGGCTGTTACCAGCGCCAGCACCACGAACACAACCGTGAGAAAAAAGAGATACTTCGGCCGGAGTTCTTCGGCCCACCTTCCGGAGGCATACCCGTTCTGGAACGACGCCAGCAGCCGCGAATAGGCGCTGTCATGGCCCAGCCCGCCGCAGAGGACAGCCGTATCAGACAGCTTTCGGTAAGAATACTGATACACACCTCCGCCGTATTCAACAAAACCATGCGGGCGGTTTTCTCCGGAAGATACTATCTTGGCAATCAAGGCAGGGGACAGAACGGTATCGCTGTCGGTGACCGTCGCCTTACCGTTTGGCTGTAAGAATGCAAAATCAAGCAGGGGTGAAAGGCGGCTGCTGTCGGAAAGGTATGACTCAAGGCAACTGTCTATGCGCTGAAACAGCAAATTGTTGTAGTAAGTCGTCAGCTCCTTGGCATACCGATCGGGTTGGGCGGACGGAAGGGAGCTGGTGTCAACGGCCAGGTAGTACCCGGCGAGGGCAAGCAGGACGGCAGGAACAAGAGCAAACAGCAAAAACAGCCGAAACAATTTCCTCCTGAAGGGTGACCGCATGGTACTTTCTTTATTTTCGAAAGCGTCGATCATAGTCGGCCAATGCCTGACGATGAGCCTCAAAAGCAATATTAGCAGGGATCTTGTCGAAACTGAAGAAACGCACCTCCAGGGCGTCATCGGCAGCCTTTACCGTCCCGCCGACTACGTCGGCGAGGTACAATAGCAAGAGAGCGTTTGTTCGGGGATCGTCATTACCGCTATAGACTTCAAAAAAAGACGTCAGCTTGATTTGAAGGCCGGTTTCCTCGGCGATCTCACGGACAGCCGTTTGTTCAGGGTGCTCATCCCATTCCATGAAGCCGGCTGGTATGCACCACCAGCCGATTCGAGGTGGATGGGCGCGCTTGACCAGGAGTATCCGATCCTTTTGGACGATTATGGCTCCGGCTGCCGGAACGGGATTCTGATAGTAAATATAACCGCAGCTTTTATCCCGGCAGCGCATTCGGCGGTGCCCTTCCACCTCGGTCGCAGCCATCGGCTTTCCACACAGAGGACAGAAACGGTAGCCGCAGTAAGCGTCTTTGCGCTCGAACAGTTTCTTTTCGTCAAAATCTTTGTGTTTGTTATCCATGTTTTACCGCTAGGTCGTTCATCTTTATGGTGACAATGGTCGTATCATCCCGGGGGGGATAGGTCGGATCGTGAGACCGCATGTCGTTCAGAATTATGTCGACGATTGTCTGCGGCTCTTTGTTTCTGTGCTGTAACAGCATGTCGCAAATCCGATCTTCGCCGTACTCATGTTCTTCGGCGTCCATGGCTTCGGAAAGACCATCGGAGAACAGAAAGAGGATGTCCTGGGGCTGAAGCTGTACCTCACACGATGTATATTCCATGAAAGGAAGAGCGCCGATTATCGCCCCGCCCTCCTTCAAAAGCTCCACCTGGCCGTCGCTTCGCACTAAAATGGGATAGTTATGTCCGGCATTGGCATAGCAGAATTGGCCGCTCTGCACGTCCAGCTCGCCGTAGAAAAGGGTTGCATACTTTTCTGCCGTAGACGAACGCAGGATTTGTTGATTCATGTTTTTCAGCATAGCGCCAATAGGGCTGCCATTATTGATCTCGCTGCGGACCATGGCCTGTATCTGGGCAATCATGAGCGCCGCCGGCATCCCTTTGCCCGAAGCATCGGCGATAACAACCCCGATGTTGTGGTCGCCGATAGGGATGAAATCATAAAAGTCCCCTCCGACGGTGCGTGACGGCGTGGAATGAGCGGCCATCGCGAAGGACTCCACCATTGGCGGTTCCGATGGTAACAGGCCAAGCTGGATCTGCCGTGCCATAGTCACTTCTTCTTGCAGCCTCAGCCGCTCCAGCGAGTCAACGTACAATCTGGCGTTGGTCAGGGCGGTGACCATCTGGTTTGACAGAACGCCCAGCAGGTTGATGTCTTCCGATGAGTAACGATAACCGGCGGCCTTGTCGGACAGGGCTAAAAATCCTAACAGATCGTTGGCATCTTTCAGGGGAAGGACCAACCTGATCCGCTGTTCCTCGAGAAAGGTTGCCAGGGGGGAACCTTCTTTATAATCGGAGAGTGAGCGCAGGTACGTCGGTGCATCGAGAAGGTTTACCCCACGAAGCATGAGGTCGTCGCGGGACAGGACAATTCGTCGGGGACGGCCTTCACCGGGCTGAATGGCATACTCGCCCACGGTGTCGTCGAACAACACAAAATGGACTTTCTCAACCAGCAGGGTGGTTTTCAGCGTTTCCTCGATTATCTGCCGCAGCTTCTGGGGATCAAAGAGGGAGATTACCTGCCGTGAAAAGCGCTCGAGGACGTTGCGATGGTCGGTGCGTGTGCGGATAAACATCGAGCGAATCAGGTTGTCAATCCAGTTGTTGATCGGCTGAAACAGCAACAGGATGAGAATGATAAAGCCGTAGCTGACCACCTCGGCCTGTTCGCCGAATAGCGGCCTAAGAATCCTCTTGGACTGCACGACCACCAGAATATAGGCGCCAACCAGCAGGGCCGAGGTGATGGTATAGACAAAAGACTGGCGGAAGACCAGCCGCACGTCGAGAAACTGATGCCGGATGGTGACAAAGATGAGGTAGCCCGTCCAGGTCAGAAGCGCAGCCAGAAACAGGGCTAACTTCAGATCGTCCGGAATCTTATCGGGGAAGAAAGACCAGCCGAGAAAGGTCACCGTGTAAAGCCCCCCGCCAAGGCGTGTGCCCCAGGCCACTATTCTCGTTTGGGTCAGCAGGCGCGGGTTGGTGACCAGTTTTCTTCCCGATTCCAGAAAGTATATAGCTGTTCCCAGGTAGATGAGGTGTATGGCGCCGAAAATCGTCGCCTGGTAGGTGCGGAGAAGGCCGACAAAGATGAACAGCAGGGAAGCCAGTTTCGACAGCGGCCGCAGGATCATACTTGAGAACCCACCCTCTGCCGCAGCGGTTTCCAGGAACTGGACGGCGTCGGCCAGTTCGTCGAAAAACAGCGCCAGGACAAAGTGCATTACCTGGGGGAGAAAAATGAGATACCGGATGCGCAGATACTTGAATCCTCTCAAGCGGTCTACCGGGAAAATCCATGAAAAAAGCAACAACAGCGGGAAGAACAGCTCCCAGACATACTGCAGATGATGGATAGTGGATTCTTCGAATCCTTCGGTTGCGGTTGACTGTTGGACAATGGCGCCCAGGGCCACGAAAAGAGGGCCCAGACCGGCAAAAAGCAGCATCGCTCCGGTTACCCGGTTCAGCCGATTGGCAAAACTGTCTCGTGTCACCGTGAGGGCCAGAAAGATCAGAAAACCCCCGGCGAGAAAGCAGACGACTATTTTTGCGAGTTGTAAGTCCATACGCCGCTGCCCGGCCTGACTCCGTCAGTTATCAGAGCGCCTTGGTAATTGTTACCGTCGTTCCCTGCCTGCTGGCATCAATGTCCACGGCATCCATCAGGGAGCGAACAATAAAAATCCCCCGGCCCGCCTCTTTAAGGAGATTTTCATTGGCAAGAGGATCCGCTATATCATCAGGATTGAAGCCGGTTCCCTGATCAGATACGGTTATTGTGACGGCACCGTTCATTTTGTCGATCGTGATAATGATAGGCTGGTCCGGCGCATACCGGTTACCGTGAGCAACGGCATTGTTGACAAGCTCGGAGACGGAGATGGCAATATCGGCCACCACCGATTCCTCGGCTCCACAGTCTCGCAGGAACCCTTCGATGAAATCGTCAACGTCGGTAAGGTACTTAAGGTCGGCAGGGATTTTGATCGTATTTCCCGAAATCACGGGTTTGTCCATCAGCTCTACATCTCCTAAAAAAACAGGCAGGTCACCGTGGAGCCTACCTGCTGTGCGGACCTCATCCTACGAATCACGGCAGCGCGTGTCGGTCACTTAAGCGCGTCTACCGCGTCCCCGACGGAATCATATGAGTCAAACACCGTCACCAGTTTGGTTATGGTCAACAGGGACTGTATCTTGTCCGTCACGTTGGCCAGCTTGAGCTCGCCATCGTTGTTGCGGAGAGTCGTATAGCTTGAGATCAGGATACCCAGTCCGGTGGAGTTCATCCAGTCGACTTTGGAAAGGTCGATCACGACTTTTTTATTCCCCGCTTCAATGACTTCATGCAGCTTGTCGTGGAGCAGACTGGCGTCAGGACCGCCCATGATCTTGCCCTTCGGCTGAAGAATGACGACCCCGTCCTGTTCACGGTCGGTTAGTTGCATCTTCGCAAAGCCTCCAATATGGGGTTATCTATTTGATACGCAGCTTTCCATCCTAAGGTTTCCAAGCCTCAGTCTCGTCAGTCAGGTAGTACCGCCGATTTCCGGTCCGGGCACTGCTGGTTCGCCTTCCCGACTGAACCGGCACAAAACATACCCACGCTGGCAAGAGACTGTGGAATTCGTCTACATATCTAATCAGCTTAAAACCGACAGCCAAGTCAAGGAGTTTTAATGGGCAACGAGAGCCAACTCTCCCGTCGACTGTACTTGGTGAGCCTACAATCATATCCTCTCTGGGGGCAGCCTCGGTCCGCCCAACAGCTAATCGCGAAGCGACTACTGTTCCGGGCCGCTTGACAGAACGCTAAAATTAAATGTTAGTTATCGTTCGAAAGATGGAGGTCGAAATATGCCATACGTCATTGAGGTTGTTCGAGGTGACATCACCAAAGCCGATACCGAGGCTATCGTCAACGCTGCCAACAACGAGTTCTGGATGGGGGCCGGTGTCGCCGGAGCCATAAAGAGGGCGGGCGGGGAGGTGATCGAAAACGAGGCGGTCAAAAAAGGCCCCGTCATGCCCGGCGAGGCGGTGTACACCGGTGCCGGGCGGCTGCCGTTTAAGGCGGTCATTCATGCCGCCGTCATGGGGCAGGACCTGCGCACCTCAGATGAACTGATTCGGCAGGCTACTATCGCCAGCCTTAATATCGCCGAAAAGCTCAAAATCGAATCAGTGGCGTTCCCGGCTTTCGGTACCGGCGTGGGAGGGTTTCCGATGACGGCCTGCGCCAACATCATGATCAAAGCGGCGCGCGGGTATCAATCGTTGGCAAAAAACATCAAGCGGGTTCAGTTTTGCCTCTTTGATGAGTTGGGACACAAGGTATTTTCAGATCGTCTGAAGGAAAATGCCTAATTGCTGATTTTCACTTTGAATTGTCCGTCAAACCCGAGCGGGACGCTGGATCTGTTTTCGTACTGACCGTGGATGGTGCCAAAGAGATTCTTGGACGTAACGGAGTCGACAACAAAGGTTCCCGAGACGGGTAGGAATATCTTGGACTCTGCCGACAAATCATAGCGACCCAGGAGATGAACAAAGGAGTTGCCCGGCAGGTCGATTGTGTCCGCCACCGGTGTCTGCGGGAGCTGAATGTAGATGCGGCATCTCAGGTACTCGTCAAATCCCAGCATAAAGACCCGTTTATCCTCCGGCTTATACCACCTGGCGCCGGTGGTGATGATGACCGTAGTGGCGATACCGTCAATGGTTTTCTGGCGGGCATAGGGGTCATTCAGGGCCGAGCCGGCAAGCAGGTCCGTGTTTTCGACTTTGACTTTTTTCTGATTGCCTTCGCTGGTCAGATATAGATCAAGGCGGTAACGGCTGGCGCACCCGAAAAGCAAAACCGAGCTGACCAATACCCACAGTACCCGTTTCCAGGTTTTGTCCATGATTGCCCGCAGCATGTTATAACTTACGTAACCCGTCAGGTTAAGTCAAACGTTCCGTTCCGACGCCCTACCAGCTCCTCCTTTTGGAAGCCTTCGGAAGCTACAACGGCATTTCCACGATACGGTAGCGTTTGTACATCTTCGCGCCTAACTGCTCGACACCGCGCCGCATAAGGTCGTTGGTTTCCAGAATCCAGGATAACTCCGCCCAGGTGTACCCTCTTTCAATCCCGCGCTGGTACGTTGAAACGTACAACATCGAATCGATGCCCCGCTTCTGGAACCGCGGTATCACACCCAACATGATGATCCGCGCGCCGTCAATCTTGTTCCTGACCTTGGTATGCCACAAAAGCTTCAACAGTCCCAACGGAAGCAACTTGCCGTTCAAATGGATCAAGGCCTGGTTGACATCAGGCACGGCCAGAGAGAAAGCCACCGGCTTACCCTCATGCTCGGCAATAATTACCAGATTGGGATCGACGATCTGCTTCAACTGCCGCGCCATGTAGAAGAATTCCTCTTCCGTCATAGGCACAAAGCCCCAGTTTTTCTCCCAGGCGTCGCGGTAGATACTGTTGATTCTGCGGGCCTCGTTATCAAAGTCTGACATATTTATGCTGCGGAGAGTAATTCCGGCCCGCCGCCGCATTCTGTCGGCCACCGTTTGAATCCGCTCGGGGATCGGGTCATCGCTGGTGAGCTTGTAGGCCAGCAGGTCCATAGCCTTCTTGAGTCCGAAGCGCTCGGCCAGTTTGGGCAGATACGGTTGATTGTATGTCATCATCACCACCGGCGGGGAGTCGAAACCCTCTCTTAGAAAACCGCACTCATGATTGGTGGAGAAACTCATCGGCCCCCGCATTTTCTCCATGCCTTCCCTTTTGAGCATTATCATGGCCACCTTGAGAAGCATGGAGGCGATTTCATAGTTGTCCGGACAGTCAAAAAAGCCAAAGAACCCTGCCTGTTCGCCGTGAAATTCATTGTGATTGAAGTTGACGCAGGTGGCGATACGCCCCACGACCTGCCTGTTCTGCATGGCCAAAAACAGTTTTGCTTTGGCCGAGCGGAAGAAGGGATTTTTTTTGAAATCAAAAAACTCCAACCGCTCGGATGTCAGGGGAGCTACGTAGTTGGGGTCGCCTTTGTACAGTGCATCAGGATAGGCAATAAACCGCCGGAGCTGCGACGCCGACTCGACCTCGACTACTTCGATTGCGGACATACTGCCTTACGAGATAAACCCTTTTTCTCGACCCACCTTGGCTACGACCTCCACAATGCGGTCGAGATGTTCATCGGTATGGGTGGCGGTATACGAGGTGCGTATCATTGCTTGTCCCGGCGGTACAGCGGGAGAAATAGCCGTATTGGCAAAGATACCATTATCGAAAAGCGCCTTCCAGAACGCGAAGGCATCCAGATCGGCGCCGACCACTATTGGGACAATCGGTGTTGCGGTCCTTCCGATATTAAACCCCAGGTCACGAAATTCTTTTTGCATTCGCCGCGCGTTCTTCCACAGCCTCTCGCGCCGTTCGGGTTCAGACTCAACGATATCGAGTGCGGCCAGAACTGCCGCGGCATTAGCCGGCGGGATCGAAGCTGAAAAGATCAAAGCTCTGGCGCGGTGCTTAATGTACTCGATAACATCCTTTTCGCCCGCGATCACGCCACCCAGCGAAGCAAACGATTTGGAGAAAGTTCCCATCTGCAAGTCGACTTTGTCCACGACGCCGAAATGCTCCGCCGTTCCCGCCCCCGTTTCGCCCAGGACGCCAATTGCGTGAGCATCGTCAACCAGCACCCGGGCGCCATAGCGAGCGGCAATTTCCACCAAACGGGGAAGGTCTATGATGTCGCCCTCCATGGAAAAGACGCCGTCGACAGCCACCAGAACCCCCCCGCGGCTGTTATTGCTGCGGACATTGGCCATGACTCGCTCGAAATCATCCATATCATTGTGGGCAAACTTGTAGACTTTGCCGTAAGAAAGACGGGCGCCGTCGACGATGCAGGCGTGCACCTGGCGGTCGATAACAACGGCGTCGTTTTTGCCGACGAGGGTGGAAATGGCGCCCAGGTTGGTCTGGAAGCCGGTAGAAAAAATGAGAGCCGCCTCACGTTTTAAGAACTTGGCCAGCCGATGTTCCAATTCTAAATGCAGGTCGAGGGTGCCGTTGAGAAAACGAGAACCGGTACAGCCCGAACCAAACTTCAACGCGGCATCGGCAGCAGCCTCCTTGACCTTGGGGTGGTTGACCAGCCCGAGGTAGTTATTGGAGCCGGCCATAATGACTTTTTTTCCATCGACAACGACTTCGTCGCCGGGCGGCGATTGAACGGGATGGAAATAGGGATAGACACCCAGCTCTCTGACCTTTTGCGGAACGTCATATCGGTAACACTTCTCGAAAAGGTCGGAGAGGACAACCTCAGTCTTGTTTTCAGCCTGCAAGCGCGGCTCCTTGAAAGTGGTTAGTTGCCATACGACTACAATTCAGGATAAAACCTATTTTGCTGCAATTTGTCAAGAAAATAGGCAATGGTGCATATTCGGGTAGTGGTCTGTTTCGGTAGGATCATCCGTGACGTGGGTATTTTTTGGGAAAAAACAGGAATTTTTGTATTTTTTAAGGATAATATAGGATTTTCAAAGAAAATTCTTAATTTTCTTTGACTATTTCAAAGAAAACCCTTGATTTTCTTTGAGAATTTTCTTAAGTTTTTGGTTGACTTTCCCCTTTAGTTGAAGCACCCTGGACACATAGCGATCTATATGCAACGTTATGCAACCAGACAGCTATCTGGAATAATATTGGATATTCTGAACCTTTGAGCTTGACATCGGCGTTTAACACTTATAGGTTGTATAGGAAGGGCTGCCGTTTGCTGCAAAAGCCCAAGTATCGTTGGAGGCAGTTATTGTGCCTTCATGTGTTAAAATGAGCTCGTGGAACTTCTGTTCCGGAGGATTTAAGGTGTCGTTGACCTACAAAGACTTAAAGAACGAGGAAGCAAATCTGAAACAGGTCATTGAACATGCGCAAGAGGAATTGAGAGCAGTTCAAATCCTGATTCGGTGCAGAGAATTGAGGCAGGAGACAGCCGTTACAGTTTTAATCCGCCAAAACCTCAAAGGCATGACGGTGAAGAATGCTGTGAGGACAGTTTCCTTAGAATGGCGTGAAAAAAAGTTCATTGCTATTGAGGTGACCGAAGAGCTTGGGAAAAGAGGTTTTGAGGATCAACCTAATTTGCGAACGAATGTAGGCAATGCCTTGAAGGAACTGTATGATGACGATTTTCTTGGCCGAGAAGATATTGGAGACAAATTGAGGAAGTACGAGTACTGGGTAAAAGAACAGAGCCAGTAGGGTTAGCTACTGGCTCTGTTAATCTGCTTACGCCCGCGTAGTGTAATTGGACAACACACCTTCCTACTAAGTAGGAGATTCCCGTTCGAGTCGGGGCGCGGGTAAGCAACCTCACAAACGAGGATTTTATGTTTCAACAAACATTATACGGTTTCTGTAACCATTTGTCAATAAAAAACTTACGATCCTCAACTATCTCGTTGTGTATTAATCACTTATGGCCAAAAGCTCGCGCGCCACCACTACTATACACAGTCAATTGTACGCCCTGGGCAGTGATTAGGCGCTGCCCAGGGACAAAAGTAACTTTGCGATCTCGCTGCATGAACTACCCATTCCATTATACACATTCATCGGTCTGATCTCAACAAGCATGAGGAACTAGGCTGTGAATAAGCTGTAACGAGAGAAACAGGAAATGGGGCAATGGACCATTCTGAATAAAAGAAGTGCCGGATACGGGTGGCAACCACAAACTTGTTTGGGGTTGAGACTGGTAAAATTGTATGGCAGGTCTCTCCGAGACCTTCCCTACGGTTTTGAAATTGGTTATTATAATCAATAGCAGCGAATGTCGGGTTTCTCCCCGCCTTAAGCGGGTCGGAACCCGACCTACAAGGCTGACATTGAAGTATTTGACTGATGCAAATAGGTTATTCTTATGTTTGTTAGGCACCGGGAGACCAACGAGGTCGTAATAGACGCCCCGGCCAAGGTCAATCTGTTCCTGGAAGTGCTGAACAAGCGTCCCGACGGCTACCACAATATTAACTCCCTGTTTCAGGCGGTGTCGCTCTTTGATAGGCTGTATTTCACGCCGGTCCGCAAAGCGGGCATTTCTATCCATCTTCAGACCAACGTTGAGTTGCCGGTCGGGGAAGATAACCTGGTCGCAAAGGCATATCGCCTGATGAAAGAACGCTTCGCTCTCGACCGGGGCCTGGTCGTCAGACTTGAGAAGAGAATACCGGTTTCCGCCGGGCTGGGCGGTGGGTCCTCTGACAGCGCCGCCGCCGTTTTGGCCTGCAATCTTCTGTTCCATCTGGAGTTACGTAGCTCTCAGATGGCTGAGTTGTCTTTAGCTTTAGGCTCTGATCTACCGTTTTTCTTTTCCTCCGGCCAGGCGTTGGTGTCGGGGCGCGGCGAAGTTGTTGAAGAGACCAGTTATCCAATCGACTACAGCATGATTTTGGTTACGCCCGACATTGCTCTTTCTACTGCCGCCAGCTACGCAGCTCTGAAAAGAGGCTTGACAAAGTCGAAGAGTCCGTTTAGCTTATCTCGTTGCCGGACGGTTGAGGATCTTGTTGGATCGCTGCGCCTTGCAGGTAATGATTTTGAGGAAGCTCATCTTCGCTCCTTCCCCGAGCTGGGCAGGATTAAAGATGAACTTTTGAAACGTGGAGTATTGTTAGCGCGGATGACCGGGTCCGGGCCGACAATGTTTGGAATCTTTAAGGAAACTGCGCGAACCGAGGTCGATAAGATGTTCAACCGGGGGGATTGGAGTGTGCATACAGTCGAGCCAATATCCCCGACAGGGCAAAAGTGATTGTGATGAGGGAGGCAACATGGAAATCACAGAGGTGCGGGTAACGTTGTGGGATGAGACAAGGCTCAAGGGTTTTGCGAACGTGACATTTGACAATGTCTTTGTTGTTCGTGGGATGAAGATTATCAAGGGCAACGCCGGCTTTTTTATCGCTATGCCCAGCCGTAAACGTCCAGATGGCACCTATCAGGACGTTGCCCATCCCGTCAACGGAGAAATGAGACGGATGTTAGAGGAGAAAGTCCTTGAAGCCTATGACGTGGAGCTGCTGGAGCACTCCAGCCTGCTGTAGTGGCCAGACTTCCTGGGGCGTCGTCAAGTGGTAAGACACCAGCCTTTGGAGCTGGCATTCCCAGGTTCGAATCCTGGCGCCCCAGCCAATGTACGATGGAAGATACAACTGTGAACTAACATAAGGCTGAGCTGAAACAAGCTTGGCAGACAAATAACAACGAGGGTCTCTGGAGATGATCGTTCGCGAAGAGCTCAGGATTGTAACGGGTAATTCCAACCGTTCCCTGGCGGAGACGATTGCCGCCTACTTAGGAGAGAAGTTAACGGATTGTGTGGTAACCCGCTTTTCCGATGGGGAGGTATTTGTTCAGATCAACGACAACATCCGGGGGGCGGATGTTTTCATTATCCAGCCAACATATGCCCCGGCGGAGAACATCATGGAACTGCTGATGCTGATCGACGCCTCGCGGCGGGCCTCGGCTATGCGCATCACGGCCGTCATTCCCTACTACGGCTACGCCCGCCAGGACCGAAAAGACCGCCCCCGCGTGGCCATTACCGCCAAGCTGGTGGCAAATCTGATTACCACCGTCGGAGCCGACCGAATCATCACTATGGACCTGCACGCCAGCCAGATCCAGGGCTTTTTTGACCTTCCCCACGACCACTTGTATTCGTCTCCGCTGTTCAATGCCTACTTTCGCAACATGAACCTTGAGAACCTTTGCGTCGTCTCCCCTGATGTCGGCTCGATCAAGCTGGCCAGAATTACCGCTAACGCTCTTGATGCTGAACTGGCGATAGTCGACAAACGACGCCCCCGGGCAAATGAATCAGAAGTTATGAATCTCATCGGCGATGTACAGGGTAAGAATGTGTTGATTCGGGATGACATGGTTGATACCGGCGGAACACTCTGTTCCGCGGCCCATTTTGTCAAGGAACTCGGGGCTCTTGATATTTATGCCGCCTGCACGCACGGTGTTCTTTCAGGCAAGGCTATTGAGAAAATTGACCAGGCTCCGATCAAAAAGATGATTTTTACCGATTCCATTGATCTTTGCGGGCGTGATTTGCCGGAAAAGTTTGAAATCCTGAGCTGTTCGGAACTGTTTGGAGAAGCTATAAAGCGGATTTTTGATGAAGAGTCAGTATCTTCCCTGTTTGAGGATCATCCCTTGGTGATGTAACGTTGTATTGAAGAATCCCTGATTTTTGGAGGACACACATAGCTTATGAAAGAGATATCACTTGTTGCCAGTATGAGGCCGTCGGTCGGTAAAGGCGCCGCCCGCCAGGCGCGAATGGCCGGAAGTATTCCCGCCGTTGTCTATGGCCCGGAGGTTGAGCCGTTTTCCATTGCCGTGGAAGAACGTGCCTTTCGTGACGCAACGAAATCTGCCGGCGGCGTTAGCTCCATCATTAATCTGGAGCTGGACGGCAAATCGAACAAGGTGATCGTTCGCGATGTCCAGCGTGATCCCGTAACCAGTAAGATCATCCATCTTGACTTCTACGCCGTATCCATGAAGAAACCAATCCATATCTCGATCCCGATTCACTTTGTCGGTACCGCCAGGGGTGTCAAGACCGACGGCGGCATCATGCAAACCACCATGCGCGAAGTGGAGATTTCCTGTCTTCCTTCGGATATCCCGGAGGATGTGGAGGTTGACGTCGCCGAACTTGGGATCGGCGATTCCCTCCATGTACGAGACCTGTCTATCCCTAAGGCTCAGATTCTGTCAGAGCTGCAACGGACGGTGGTGGTTATCAGCGCCCCAACCGTCATGAAGGTTGAAGCTGCCGTTGAAGAAGAAGCCGTTGTGGAAGAAGAGGCAGAAGTTGCCGAAGCCTCAGCCGAAGAGGAAGAAGCCAAGGTCGAAGAAAAGAAGGATGAGAAAAAGGACGAGAAGAAGGAAGAGAAGAAGGAAAAAAAGAAGTAAGACGGTTTTTTACGTATTACATTTGATAAAAACCACCGGACATGCGGCGGTTTTTTTATGCCGGTTTGCTGGTACCGACAAGTATTTGTTACACTGTTCCTCCATAATGTCCTGATAATCGAGGGACTTATCAGTTCCTGTAAATCAAAACCCTCGCGGTTCTGACATTCACCACCGCGGTCGGTGAATCTTCAGGTTCACCAGAAACTGCTTGACAAAATGGACGCAATTTATTCTTTTTGTTTTGTTTAAGTACTTTGGTTTAGCTGTCTCAGCACCTTGCGCTGAGGTGGGTCGAGCTGAAACGATGGCTGAACATAGGTCGAGAATTGGTTTTGATGCCTTGAATAGTTAGAAAGACTTGAAGGAGGTTCCCAATGGCTGAAACAGTACGAAAAGTTGAGTACTTCTACGCGACGGTCAGCGACAAGCCTGGAGAGGGACGGCGACTGCTGGAACATCTCAGTGAGAAGGGCGTCAATCTGGTCGCTTTCACTGCTTTCCCCATCGGCGGAGACCAAGCCCAACTCGATTTTTTCTCTGAGAACCCGGAGCAATTACAAAAAGCCGCTGCAGATGCGGGTATAACCATCGTTGGCCCCAAGAAAGCATTTTTGATCCAGGGAGAAGATAGATTAGGAGCGCTCCACGAACACCATCTAAAGCTTTCCAACGCCGGGATCAATGTTCACGCCGCAAATGGTGTATGCGATGGCAGCGGAAGGTTTGGTTATGTCTTGTGGGTTAAGCCAGAAAATTATGAGGCGGCTGCGCGGGCGTTGGGAGTTTAGCCGCGTCAGCAGAGCAGAAGCCCTTGTGTTTCTGCCATTGTTTTGGTTGGCAGAACCGCTTCGGGTTCAGCCCTACTGCTACGTCTCTTCCAACTTGCGCTTGGAGAAGTACAAGACCTCTTCGCTATATAGATAGCCGTGCTTCTGAAACAGCACCATCGAAGGCAGGTTGTAATCCTCGATAAGGCAGGCGATGATTTCCGCCCCCTGACTTTCCAGAAAGGCTTCGCATTCGGTAATAATCTCACCCGCCAGTCCCTGTCTTCGAAAAGGAGATGTCGACGGTATGGCTGGTCCAGTTGGGGCAATTAACGTGACTGAAGTCGTGTTTCTTGATAGTGTAGTGTCTCTTAACTTCCATTACTATTTGCGAAAGGCTATGGCCACGACAGTCAATCAATTAGGGTAACTTGTTTTGCTAAGTTATTTCTGAGACACTACACTAGTGGGTGAGTATTTAAGGGGAAATTGAGACACTATGCCATGAGAGAACAGCAAACTGATTGACAACTCTTGGTCAACTCTTATCTTTTCTCGCAAGATGTCGCACCTGCATTCTCCCAGAAAGGCAAGAATAGGTTTAATTCTCGCGCTCTATTACGTCACTCTGCTGGCCTTCCTGCTGGCTTCGTTTTTCCCTAAGTATAGGTTATGGGGCATCAATTGGTGGGCATACTTCCCACACTATGTGACGTTCATTCTCTTTGCCATTGGCGTTGTTGCGCCCCTTGTACTGCTGACGATCTTACGACCAGAGATACTCGAGGGTCGTCGCCAGTTAACCGGGTCGCAAAGCAATCTTACCTACATTCTCTGTGTGGTCGTCTTGACCTCACTGTATGCTTTGACGTTCTACTTTATGCGAACGAGAACGCACTTCTTGGGCGACGGCTATCAGTTGCTGACGAACTTGACCGATCGAGCACCTTCGGTGAAAGCCTGGGATATGGGGACCTCATTCGTTAATGATGGTCTTTTCTCTCTCTTGAGAGGCCAGCCTGATGTCCGCGCCCTAATGACTTTTCAAATCATATCAGTTGCATCAGGGGTGGCTTTGCTGGTCGCGGTGGCATTTCTGTCGCGTGCGCTTTTTGACCGTAATCTCCAACGGTATCTGTTTCTCCTGGGGCTGGTTTCTGGCGGGTACATGCTTCTGTTTTTTGGATATGTTGAGAACTATGCGCTGTTCATTGTGGCGGTGATGCTGTACACTCTTGTCGGAGTGGCTGTAGCAAAAGGTAAGGTGTCACGGTGGTGGGTGCTGCCGCCGTTATTGGTGACACTCTTTCTCCATCTGTTTGGAGTTACACTGCTGCCGAGCCTGTTCTATCTTCTGTTGAGAGATTCTCGTTTCGGGAGATGGTTGGGAAATCTGTCCACCAAGACCAAACTTGTTATGGCGGCAGTGCTCGTGTTACTAGCGGTATCGATCTATTACTACCTGTACACCAGCTATTACTTTTTCACGTTTGCGTTGCTGCCAATGGTCCCGGACCGCTTCACAATCGAGGATGATTGGCTCTTTTCATTAAAACATGTCACTGACATCTGTAATCTTCTGATGCTGCTGGTTCCGGGGTTACCGATCCTTTTGACGGTGGTTTTTGTATCGCCTGTTAAGGGGTGGCTGAGGCAGGCGGATTATCGGTTCCTTCTGATACTGACGCTATCAACGCTTGGTGCAGTGTACATCTTTAATCCGGGGATCGGCATGCCCCGCAACTGGGACCTCTTCTCTATTGCCGGACTTCCGTTGGTGGTGCTTTGCTATTATTATGCCCTTGAACACCGCCGAAGTGGTAGGTCTGCACTTTTGATGTGCGTGCCGGCGATTGTCCTCGGGTTCCTCTCACTTGCGCCCCGGGTAGCGACGCAGGTTGTACCGGGCCTCGGTGTTGCTCATTTCAAAAACTATCTGGTCTTGGATAAGATTAGAAACCGAAATGCTTGGCGACTGCTTATAGATTACCACAGGCGACGGGGAGATACTCTGAGCGCTCAGGCTGTCACACATCAGAGGCTCCGAGAGTTTCCGGAGTTACAGTATAACGCTCAGGCACAGGCGCTCATGAATGAGGGCCGGTACGCCGAAGCCCTTGCACCAGCACGAATGGCCATACAGCTGGACCCTGTCTACTGGTCTGCCTATCATAATCTCGGAGCTTCCAACTATCAGATCAAGCAGTTCGACTCGGCCGAGTTCTTTCTTGAGATTGCCAATGGTTTGAACCCGTTTAACGCCGAGACATTGGCTCTCTTGGGTGGTGTACAACTCAACAAAGGTAACTACGGTCAGGCAAAGAAGTATTTTGACCGATCTTTCCACATCGACAATGGCCTGGAGAACGCAATAGTAGGCCTAGTGTGGGTTCATCGTTCGATGGGCCAGTATGAGCGCTCTTTTGAATATCTGACTCGATTATATGATCTCAGCCTCATGACTAACGACTTTTTCCGAGAAGTTGGGGATTTTTACCTACACAAAGGGAAGTACGGATTGGCTGCGGGAGCCTACACGTATGCTGTAGATCGTGGCTTAGATTCGTCCTATGTCGACAGTCTTCGGGTAGGGTTTCCTCAGCTCCGTAACTGGATCGAATAGCAATCAGCGAAGGTTCCCACTTGGATATAATGGTCCTGCACTTCCCTGCTTCGAGGAGGGTGATGCTGATGGCGATGGTTCGATTAACGTTGGCAACGTAGCCTACTTGGTTGACTACCTATTCGGTACCCCTAATGGCCCGTTACCCACGCTATGCCCGGGCTATCAGCTTGATCAGGTCTTCAGGCAGAGGTTCTGAACGATGTAAGGCAAGAACAGCCCCTGCTTGTGACCACGCGGCTACCTTGCTCTATCAGGGGTGGCCGCCTGTCTTTTCCGTCCAAGCTGTTGTCGGGTTTCTCCCCGCCTTTGGCGGGCTGTGTTCTGCTACGTCTCTTCCGACTTGCGCTTGGAGAAGTACAAGACCTCTTCGCTATATAGATAGCCGTGCTTCTGAAACAGCGCCATCGAAGGCAGGTTGTAATCTTCAACAAGACAGGCAATGATTTCCACCCCCTGACTTTCCAGAAAGGCTTCGCATTCGGTGATAATCTCACTCGCCAGTCCCTGTCTTCGGAAATCGGGATCGACAGCTACATGATTGATCCAGCCCTTGCGGCCATCGTACGTAGCCAATCCTGCTGCCAGAAGCCGGCTATCTTCAAACAAACCGATAAACGCCGTGTCCTGCCGCTCCATCTCTTTAGCAATGCGATCTTTTCTGTCTCTACCGAACGGGCGATAGGGAAGACCGGCGTCGGCCCAGACTCTGATTAAGTCGTCGTAGTCATCAATAGTCAGTTTCCGAATCTCTCTTGCCATATTCTACTTTCAGTACACTGCTTGGGACTCTGATCGACATCGGGACGAAGGTTGTAGATATTGCCTTTCATGTCAAGGGATAAATAGCAGGGGGGAGGCGGAGGCTTGTCTGCCGGCCTGTATTGGTGAGGCTACACTCTGCGAGAATAGATGCAGCACAGCCGCCACCTTTTTGTTGACTTGGTTTTGAGAGGATGGCTATTCTCTCACATGGAGGAGTGCGAATGCAACACAGTTTGTTTCAAGTAGAGGCGATAAGATGAACAATACGTTGAATATCCTCTTATGCATAAGCTTAGCAGTGGCTGCCGCCCCTGACGCTGCCGATCAGGGCTCTTCGGAGTGGCAGCAGAGCAGCCTGTATGAGGTACCCCCCAGATGGCTGGTTGATGTGCCCACCGCCGGTACCCTGCCACGCGCCTACTATGCTATTGGCTTTCGCTTCTACCCCAACGGAGGCGCCCTGGCCAATACCGACATCGGACTGTCTAATCGCTTGATGCTGGGCATATCGTATGGGGCCGAGGATATTATTTCCAACCGTGAACCAAACTGGAACCCGCGAATCGAGTTCAATTTGAAGTTCAGGATCATTGACGAACTGGAGTACTTTCCGGCGATTACGGTGGGGTTCTCGTCGCAGGGGTTTGGCGCCTGGAATAAAGAGCTTGACCGTTACACATTCAAGTCCCGTGGCTTCTATGCAGTGGCAAGCCGGAGCTTTTATTTCTACGAATGGACCTCCGGCTGGCACGCCGGTATCAACTATTCACTTGAAAATGATGTCGATGAAGACAAGAACCTGAACTTCTTTGTCGGTTTCGATGCCACCTTCAAGTACAACCTCGCTTTGCTGGCAGAGCTCGATGCCGGTTTGAACGACGACAAGTCCGGGCTGCCGGACAATTTCGCCGGCAAGGGGAGGGGGTACTTCAATCTCTCGATAAAATGGTTGTTCGCTGAGAACCTTGAGCTTGAGGCTCTGCTCAAAGACCTCTTTCTCAATCGCCGCAGAGAGGACGGAGAGGATATTACCATTACCCGCGAAGTACGTTTGACCTATATTGATAGGTTTTAAGAACAGCGTCATCGGTCCTGCTCGCTTTTCTCTTCCCGTAGATTTAGATTTACCCAGTAAATAATATGGAGTATATTACTAAGAGATAGGAAGCGTTAAGAAAAAACAGATAGTCCCTATGAAATGTCAGAATTGCGGCTATAGTCTCCCTTCGCAATCGAAGTTCTGCCCGGAGTGCGGTGCTCCTGTGGAATCATCTGAGAGTTCATCCGCGAAGGCGCATGTGACTCGTCAGGCAGGCAAGCCAACGGGCAGGCGCGATTTATTGATTATTACCGGCGTTCTGCTTGTTGTTACTGCAGGCTACTTCGCCTTCAAACGGCCGGTGTCTGTGCCGTCAAGGACGAAAGCAGAAATCCAATCACACGGCGACGTGCCAATGGGAGATATAGCTGACGCAATGAAAGTGCTGGAGAATCTTCCAACCGACTACAGCTCCTTGGTCACCCTCGGCAATGAATTCATGGATGAGCGCGACTACCCTGTGGCGGCTGAATGTTACAAACGAGCCCTCGCCTTACAGGGTGATTCTCCGGATGTTCGAGTCGATTATGGCGCCTGTCTGCATGGCATGGGGCTGACTCACCATGCGATCGAGGAATTCCGGCGGGTCCTTGACATCAATCCTTCGCATGCCATTGCTAATTTCAGTTTGGGGATTGTCTATAACGATCTTAATGAGACTGACTCGGTGCGAGTTTACTGGCAGTAATATCTCAACATCGAGCCTAACGGCCAGGTTGCCCAGGCGGCCCGGGATTTGTTGAGGGAGACCGGTGGATAACGACGTCAGCAGCTGCTTACCTTTATGAAAGTCGCCGGACGGCCCCCCCTGTTTTTTGTTGAACAACCAGAGGCTAATTCTTTTCTTAAGTCATGCTTTCCAGCCTCACGGACAAGAGCCCCCTGCTGAAGGGGCTGCTGGATTTTGTCTTTCCTCCCTTGTGCCTCGGGTGCGGGGAATTTAATGATAATCATCCTGTTATATGTGAGTCCTGCCGGAGTAAGATTGATGCCTACGAGCATCCGATTTGCCTTAATTGCTTTGAGCTGATCCCGGATGCCAAAGGGTGCCCCATTTGTCGAGACAAATATGTACCGCTGTTTGCGTACGGGAATTATGTATCCCCCTTGCAGGAAATAATCATTCGATTCAAATTCAAAGGGATCACCACGCCGGCGGCACTGTTTGCCTCGCTGCTTTATGAGCAGTTCCAGAAGCAGTTGCAATCATTGAAAGCAGAGATGCTGATACCGGTACCTCTTTACCCCAGCCATGAGAAACATCGCGGCTACAATCAGGCAGCGCTATTTGCCGAGCAGCTTGCGGAGTTACTGGACCTGCAGGTCAGGAAAGATATCCTTTTTCGTGTTGAAAAGAGGAAACCCCAGGCAAAGCTAAAGTTCGAGAGGCGAGTTGAGAATATTAAGGGAGCGTTCACTGTCGCCGAAGAAGCTGAAAACGACGAGAGAGTCATCCTGGTTGACGATGTGGTTACCAGTGGGGCTACGGCGAAAGAGGCCAAAAGGGAACTGGAAGAAGCCGGCTACAGAGTTTGTGCGGTAGTGGCGATAGCGCATGGTCGGTAGGGAGTTGAAGAGTTATGCGGGCGCTTATTGATGATTACCTACAGTACCTCAAACTAGAGCGCGGGCTTTCGCAGAACAGCCTCGCAGCTTACCGGCGCGACCTGGTCGAGTTTTCCGACCGCTTGGGTACTGTCGAAGCTGGGAAAGTATCGCTGCGTACGGCCACGGAGCATGTCAGCTACCTGACCGCGGCGGGCCGCAAGCCGGCCACGATAGCGCGCAAGATATCAAGTCTCAAGCAGTTTTTTGCCTACTTGTATGATCGAGGGACAATCAGCGAAAATCCGTTTTTGGCCCTGTTGGCGCCGAAAATTTCGCGCTACCACCCTCACTACCTGTCGCCGGAAGAGATAGGGAAAATAATCACCTCTATTGACGTGCAATCGCGGCTGGGGAAAAGGGATCGGGCGATAGTTGAGCTTCTCTACGGCAGCGGCCTGCGAATCTCGGAGCTTATCAACCTCAAACAGAGTGACATAGAGTTCGAGGCAGGCTTTATACGGGTTGTCGGCAAGGGCGGCAAGCAACGGCTGGTCCCTTTGGGGGAGTATGCCCGAGAGGCTCTGGAAGCTTATCTTGATTCCCAGGCTCAATCGCTGCCCCATGGGGAGAGCAACTATCTGTTCATAAACAGGTTGGGCAGTAGTTTCTCCCGGGTCGGTCTGTGGAAAATAGTTCGCAAACGGGTGACGCAGGCCGGTATCACCAAAAAGGTATCGCCGCATACGTTTCGACATTCCTTTGCCACCCATTTGCTTGAGGGGGGGGCTGATCTGAGGGTCGTGCAAGAAATGCTCGGTCATGCCGATATATCTACCACACAGATATATACCACTATTGACCGGGACTACATAGTTGCCGAACACAGAAAATACCATCCTCGAGAACTGGCCGGACCCAAAGACCGCTAACCTGCCGAGAAAGCCGAGCTACCATTTTGCCCTCAAGCAGGACAATGTCAACCTTGATTTCCATCTCGAACAATTTTACCACTCCAGCAAAATCAGCCTTCATTATTTCGATAGCTTTGAGCAGTTGGTGAAAATCTGCCAGCGTTTCCCCGTCGACGCCATCGTGATCGGCGGGAAATCCGATTTTCTCAGAGAAATTGAGTTGGTCCAGGCCATAAAACAAAATGTCTTTCTATCTATAATCCCCATCATCCTCTATCATCCTGCTCCTGAGGTCAGCGTCATAGTGGCGGCCTACGAAAACGGAGCCGAGGATTTTCTTTACGGTGAGTGGAAAGACAAACTGGTCAAGGTGCGCATAAAACGGGTGATTGAACGCAGTCAACGGGACCTAGCGGTGAATCCCTCCACGCGCCTGCCGGGCCCGGCCATAATTGAGCGTGAGATAACGCGCCAGCTTGACATGAAGGCGGAGTTTGCCGTCTGCTATGCCGATCTGGATAATTTCAAGGCCTACAACGACTACTATGGGTACATCGAAGGGGATAAGGCTATCCGCCTCACGGCTGCCGTAATCAAAGACATTGTCTTTGATCTCTGCCGGGAAGGTTTTGTCGGTCACATCGCCGGCGACGACTTCATCATGGTTGTTCCAGCCGAACTTGTAGAACCTGTCTGCTGCTGGACCATCCGGACTTTTGACTCTCTCATCCCGTACCGTTATGAGTCCGCAGATCGCGAACGGGGATACATCACAACGCTAAACAGACGGGGGGAGATTGAAAATTTCCCTATCTTGACCATCTCGATTGCGGTTACTATAAATTCCAACGGCAAGTTTTGCCACGTCGGAGAGATGTCGAAGATGCTTGCCGATTTGAAAGAAGCCATCAAACGGCGCGAGGGGTCCAACTACATGGTCGAGCGCCGCAAGAAGTACTAATATTTGGAGCTGTCGGACAGAGTCATCCGACAGCACCAGGCAACGAATCGTAAGCCTCTTGAGACAGTCTCCCTGGCCTTTTTTCCCTTTATTGCTTCTCCCCGTACGGCTCAAAGCCGTGGGTCATGCCGGGGCCGTAGAGGATAGCGTTGACGAACATCCTTCTGGTGCCCCAGAAGTAGGCACGCGTGTTCGGGTCAGTGGCAAACATGATGATCTGGCCCTTGCCCTTCGATTCCCGCGTGACATAGGCAGTGCCCACCCAGCGCTGGCGCGCCTCCGGCCACAACAACCCCGACAGGCGGAGGTCGTTTTGTTCGGGGGCGAAGCGGGCAGGTGTCTTGACGGGTGCGGCGGCCATAAGCGCGTGACTGGTGTACGCCATCACAGGGACTTGTCCCCTCATGCCAAAAGCCAGCCAGTCTTCGGTGTCAATATCAGCCTGCAGGATGGCGCCGCGCGGGTGGAACTTACGCTGCCACTTGTCGAGGTCCTCAGCCTCCTTTTTGCCCGGCTTTGAAGGCGGCGCCTCTTCTTTCTTCTGCGTCACGTTCTCACCCGCAGGGATTTTGTCCGGATGCCAGAGGGCCATAGTATCAACTGTCGGCGCCTCAGCCTGCAGTTCCCTCTCGAGGCCCTTTTTGTACACATCCAGTTTGTCCAGCGTCTGCCGTTTCAGGCGCACCTGCGAAAGCGCTACCGATGTATCAGCCGCCCAGACGGCGGAGCGTCCGGTCATAACCAGCGTGCCGCCCTCAGCGACCCATTTATCCAGTTTCTTCACTCCCCGTACCCCAATCAGCCCCCGCAGTACATCCCCCCATGCCGACGGCAGCACGATAACATTGTACTTCGACAGGTCGGTGTACTGAATGTAGGAGACCTGGATGAGCGAATGCGGAATCTCTAACTCCTTATCGATAGTGTACCACAGAGAGCCAACCGAGGTGTAGTCCATTCCGTCCCCAATCACAAGGGCAAGCCGGGGCTGGGCCAGGAGGCGAAAAGTCGGCGCGCCAAGGTGGGAGCCTTCGGTGGAACGAGCCGTGTTGACGCCATAGATATCGATGCCAACCTCCTCGGCCAACCTCGCCAAAATGCCAGAGAGCTCCTTTGGATTGCCACGCTTGCGCAGCAGAAGAGCGCCGGGCTTGAATGATTGCTCCTCAACCGTGAAAGGCTTCTCGGAGCTATACACGATCAGCTCCTCAGCAAAAAGACGATTGAGAAGTCGGTATGTCTTCTCACCCTCCATGTCGACAACAAAACCGAACTGCGCTTGCGGGTTGACAAGCTTTCCTTCGGACTGTTCAACACTATTTACTTGCTCGGTGGCTACTGCAAACGATGAGGTGGTGTAATAGGCGTCGATGTCATACGCCAGAGGAAGAGACCAGGCGCCAACCTCGTACATGCGGGTCTCGTTGTGCTTCTCCAGCTCACGTCTCTCCTCTTCCAGAAACTCCTGTTTGAGGTGGGGGTCAAACTCTAAAACTGCTTTTGCCAGGGCGCCGTTTGGCTGTGCGGTGTTGACAACATAAGTCCCCGCGGGGAACTTGCGGGAGCTATGCTCTGTGTGATAGATGTCGGTAGCCTTCCCGACAGAAAACTCCTGCGTGGCGCGCTGGACAACAATGCCCTGTCCGATAAGAGACTCGATGAATCTCTTCATTTTGAGTTCATCATCGTCCGGCACAAACAGAAACTGCAGTCGGCTTTTTTTGCCGTCGTCCACTATCCCTTTCCGAGCTTCGTAGTAGTCTTCCAGGATCTGCCTACGGTTGTTGGCGGTGGTGAACAGATTCGTCAGAGAAGAGGTAAATTGATGATTGACGGCTTCATGGAAGGTCAGAAGGTAGCCGTCGCGCTGTTTGACGATAGCCCCGTCGACACGCGCTTGTTCATACAGTATACCCACTGTGCCGAAAAAGGTCGGCCAGGCAGAGGTGTAGCCGGGATACCACTGCTCGTTCCATTCTCCTGAGTAGTATGGCCATCCTCGCCGGTCGAAGGCCGCCGCCTGATCTTTGTTGTAGACTTCCCACCACTTCAGGACATTGGGGGGGGTGTTATAATTGATCGGCTCACGTGGCGGGGAAAACAAGTAAGTAGCGTTGGAGCCCATCCCGTGCGCATCAATGGCCAGCACCGGGTGCCATTTTTGTATCGTTTTCACTTTACTGATTGTTTCCGGCTGGGTCAGAAGGATGCAATCGCGGTTGAGGTCAAAAAGGTAGTGGTTGGTCCGACCCCAGGGCCACACTCCGCCGTGCTGCATAGCATTCGGGTCATAATTGGGAACGTGGCTTTTGTAGTTTTGAAGCATGTGAACGTAGCGCTCGCGGCCGTCCGGATTCTCAAGGGGATCAATTATGGCAATGACGTTCTCAAGCAAGTGCAGCGTGGCTGAATCGTTAGCGGCGGCCAGATGATAGGCCAGTTGGACGGCGGCGTCGGTCCCGGACAGCTCGTCCCCATGGATCGTGTACCCCAACCAGGCGAAGGCCGGAAGGCTCTCTATCAATGAGTCCAGTTGTGCTCCGGCTTCTATCCGAGCGGGGTCGGCCAGCGTCTCCGTTGCGGCGCGGTGCCTGTCGAGATTCGCTATGTTCGCGGGCGTGGATATAAAGATATTAAACATGTCACGCCCTTCGTGTGTCTTACCGCGCGTATCAAGCACAACCCGCTCAGAGTAGTCCGCCAGGGCCTCAATGTACGCCACCAGCTCATGGTAGGGCAGCGGCCATTGGCCCAACGGGTGCTCTAGGAAGTCATTGGGTTTGGGCACGGTCGGATCATACCGGCCCCCCTCATAAAAGGGAACCGTGTCCACCACCGCCTTGTCCGAGTAGGAGGGGTGCAACCCCCCGTAGGCAGTCATATGTGCGCCGCCAAGTAGCAGGGCGCCCATACAGAGCATTGATAAAGACTTTGGAATTCGCAGCATGACTGACTCCTTAAGAGATCTATCGGGTTTTGACTTGTGCCATAACTTAAGAGCAACTTTCTCTACGGCTTAAACGTTTCTCATCTTATCGCCGTTTCACAATGGCCTAACATAAGGCGGCGTTCGTTCAAAAGCAAATCCCGATAACGGAAAAATCCTCACTATGTGCTGCTTCCGCGAGGCGATACGGTTTTTGAGTTGTCATGATGCGAATAGGAGACCGACATAGGGATGTAGCGAAACACCCCCAAAATGTAACGGTCTCCAGCATGAGCATCCCCGCCTGCATCATACGTCGTGCTCCTCTAACCGCAGGCGGCCATATCTCTCCGCCACGTACACCCCCAGGCTGATCAGCGCCGCCCCGATTGCCAGCCAGAGAGTGACCGGTTCGCTCAACAGAATTCCTGCCGCGGCCACCGTGATGAGCGGCTCCACATACAGCCACACCCCCACCTCAGCCGCTGTGGCTCGCGCCAGCCCTTCCGACCAGAGCCAGAACGCAATCGCCAAACAGAAAACACCGAGAAAGACAAGACTGACCAGCGTCACCGGCTTCAGGCTCAAGAACTTCTCATAGCCACTCGTAAAAAGGGTGTAAGGGACAAAGACAAGTCCGGCCACGCCGGTCATCCAGAAGGTAGCTACCAGCGGGTGAACTTTGGTGGTGATCTCCCGGGTACCGACCGTGTAAAACGCCCAGGTGACGCACGACCCTAACACGATAATATCCCCGCGCGAGTTGATCCAGCGAAGGTTGGCCATATCCCCGTTGTATGTCAAAAACAACACCCCGCCGGCGGCCAGGAGCACCCCCAGCCACTGCGAGGCGTTGAATGCCTCCTTAAGATATATCCATGACAGCAGGGCGATGAAGATCGGCGCCGTGGTGAGAATCCAGGCGGTGTTGGAGGCGGACGTCTCTTTCATGCCGGTGGCCATCACCCAGAAATGCAAAAATACCACTCCCGCCGCGATTATCAGTTTGCCGTGCATCGCCCTCGGCCAGGCGGCAAGCCGCTTTTTCTTGATGATGATGTACAGCACGGGGACGGCGAGCAGAAACCGCACCGAGATCATCTCCACCGGCTCCAGCTCCCTCAGTACTACTTTGATTGCGATATACGACACCCCCCAGAACACCACCGGGACTAAAAGCAAAAACGATGACCAGCGCATGGTGTCAGTAAATGTAACGGAAGCAAAATGCGCAACTTGAAATGGAGTACTGTTAGCCGAACCTGCCTGACACTAGCCACCGACCTCTCAGGAGGCTATGGGGCTGAGGCGTCCGACGGCACATAGGCCCTCCGAGTAGACTTACCTTTCGTCTATATCCCAGTTGGCTTTTTTGGTGTAAACCGCCGTCTTGCCGCAACAACGACCAGAGAAGCCAACACCACGTTTATGAGTGACTCTACTATCAGAAGAACTCTTTGAGGACTATCCGGGGGTGGGGAGAGTTCATGCTTACGGTCAATGGTAGACAACGACAGGTTTGAGCAAAACACGGATCGGTAGTCTCTCCAAAACTGAGACCAATCGGTTTCGTCAAATATACAACGCAGACCATAGTTGACCGTTACGACTAACACCTGCCCGTTGGAAGTTCTTGATACTGGCATACCCATCATGAGGAGAAATACTGGAAATACCAACCAGATTAGGAACAATGTAAGAATGGCCCTTCGTTTTGACTCACCATAATTAGATGTTTTTTGATAGAGCCAGTTAAGAACCTTCGAAGGCCAATAATAATTCTTATCTTTACGCAGGGCAATCATCTGCCCGATATAAAACTGGCTGGCAAGGCTATAGTCTGATTTATCATAAAAATGTTTTTCAAGAAACCGGTAAGTGTCAACGAGCTTAACAGGATTATCCTTAAGGGTTTGCTCGTCCCGAATCTTCAGTCTTCGTACCTGATACCATTTCCTTTTTTCATCCCACTTTTTGATATTCTCGAATTCAATCTGGGTCTTATGCCTCGGCAGTGAAGAAATTTGGAGGCCTTCCAGGTTACAATATCTAAAGGCAATCCCAATGTTCTCGCCACTTATACGAAAATCCAAGAAGGCATCCTTCCTGAATTCGACCTGCCGAAATTCCAGCAAGTGAGACGAGAACGCAATCTCCGCCCAAGCGAAATTCGCTAAGTCATGAAATATGGTCCCGTTGAATTCAGGTGGAGCCGCAAAAATGCACGACTTAAACAAACCTTCTTTGTGAAATTCGGTACTTGTAAATATGACGGTATCGTGAAACATTGTCTGCTTTTCATACGGATTACCGTCATCGCTGAAATCGGCTTTGCCGAAAAAGTGCGCACCGTGAAACGAAACATAGCTGGGAAAATGCTGCCCTTGGAATGAAACATCACCATAAAAGCGGCAGTGTACAAAGAATGTTGGTTTTCGAATTGCAACAGGGAACCGCATTGGCACTTTCGGGAAAATGAAGTAAGAGCAATCAAGATCCTGCCCACTTTCTGAAAGCTTTTTTATTTCTTCTATGAGAGGTTCTAGGGGCTTGTTGGGATCGTCAAGGTGGCAGATACAACGTCCGTTACTCACGGCCTCTCGAGAACATTCTTTCTTAATGGTATGAAGATTCACGCCTCGAAGAATATTCAGTTGATACTTAACCTGGCACTGTTCAGACACCGTTCATCCTCATCACGCTTGGAACTTTGCTTCCAGGAGACTCATGGCTGAAGGACACAATAGTGTATTTATGAATTAAAAACAATAAGAGACCACTTTGGCTTCGCGACAGTCCCGCAGGGGCAGCAACCACGCGCTTTTGCCAATGCCTCTGGCACGAAAGCGGGCAACGAGAAAAGACTTGTAAACTGCATACATTTCCCTTAGTTTTTCCCACAGGATGTGCAAAGCTCTACAAAGAAGCGCAGGAAGCCGTCGCAGAAGTACGCCCATTGATGGCAAACCGCCGGTTTTTCCACAGTGAACACTAAAAATAAGATCTGCTGACATGACACGTAAAGCAACGAATACGATTCTCCTTTTGATGCTGGCAGGGGTAATCCTCGGGGCGGCACTCGGGTATTACGTCCCTGATGTTATGCTGTCTATCAGCGTAATCGGCACGCTTTTCATAAGCGCCCTGCAACTGGTCGTGATACCGCTCATAGTCGCTGGAATTATAGTGGGCGTTGCCTCGCTTGGAGAAGCGCGCAGACTTGGCCGCCCCCTCATCACAACGCTGATATACTTTGTGGGCACCACCGCCCTCGCGGTGGGTATCGGCCTTGGTCTGGCGATGCTCCTGTTGCCCGGCTGGGGCGTCAGTACCGTCGGCGCGACCCTTCCCACGGAAGTCGCCGGATTGAAATCGATGGGCTTCAGCGACTTTCTGCTTGCGTTTATCCCGACCAGCCTTCCTCAAGCCGTAATCGAAGGACAGTACTTAGGGATAATTATCTTTTCTCTTTTTTTCGGAGGCGTATTGGCCACTCTCGGGCAAAGGGGAAGAGTTGTTGTCGATTTTTTCAAAGGTATCAGTGAAGTCGTCCTCAAGCTCGTCTATTTGATTCTTTATGTCGCCCCGATCGGATTGTTTTCGGTAGTCGGCACGGTTGTAGCCAGGAATTCCGATTCGCTGGGTGAGCTTTCCCATAGCCTCTCTTACTATTTGCTGGCGCTTGGCACCGGCCTGTTGATTCACAGCGTCATTGTTTTGCCTTTGCTCCTTAAGTTTGTTGGGCGACGTTCGCCGCTGGGGTATTTCGGCAATATGGTACCGGCCCTGTCGACCGCTCTGGCGACCGGCTCGTCAGTTGCAGCTCTGCCGGTTACCTATGCCGGTGTGGTGGACAAAAACAAAGTTGACAGCCGGGCCGGAGCGCTGGCTCTGCCGTTGGGAATGACCATGAATTTGAACGGCACCGCCATGTATTTGGCGATAGCCGCCCTTTTTGTCGCCCAGGCCTTTGGGATGAGCCTGTCGGCAGGGCAGATAATCTCGATAGCCGTGGTATCCGTCCTGGTTTCGCTGGGAGCCGCAGCAATCCCGCATGCCGGCATCTTGTTCCTTCCTTTTGTCCTGCGTGCGGCGGGATTTCCACAAGAGGTCTATGCCGGGATCGGTTTGATAATCGCCGTGGATTGGCTTTTTGACCGGTTTCGAGCTGTCGTTAACGTCTGGGGTGACTCGGTCGGAGCGGCTGTTGTGGCCAGGGCATTAGAGCCGAAAGCTGCTCGCGAAAGAGGCACGGCCCGCGCACAACCGCGAAAAGTTGTACCAACAGAAGGAGTGACACGCGCAAGGGCCGGTTCACGCAGGAGAGACGGAGAACCGTTGCGCACAACACAGCGCCCTCGCCATGAAAAAGGAAGGCCACCGGGCGGCAGGGACCAGCGCGAAAGGACGAGAGCAACAAGGACAAGGGACACAACAGGTCGCCCTCGGCCTGGACGGCAAGCTGAGCCAGCAACGCGTGACAGCTCAAGCTATAACCGGCCGGAACGCAAGAACGAGCCCAGACGGGCAGATTCACTAAGGCCAATGACCGCCAGAACGAGAGAGGAGACGGCCCCATCGACTACCACTGAAACAAAACAGACAGTGCCAAGCAAAGACCGCACCGGAGAAACCGCCCCTCCACAGAAAGCCATTGAGCAGGAGACGCCTTCGGTTGAAACACCATCCCCTGAATACGGCCGAATAAAAACCCGCCGGGGGAGGATCGTCAAGAATGGACAACCCCCGACAGAGCAGGGCGAGTCTGACGCCTTAAAGGGCGAGGAAGAATTTCCACTGGAGAACATCTCCTTTGGGCGACAAAAAAAGAAAAGGCGCCCGCGGTAAAATAGCGCCGGTCGAGGCGGTCTGCGGCGGAGTATTAGCAGGTCAAAATTATCCATGCAGAACTTGAATTACAAGCAGGTTAGTTCTATAAGCCTAAAGCTCCGATACAGAGAGCAAGGTTTTGTATGAGAAGGTTCATGTTCGCGATTCTGTTAGTCGGTTTTCTCGGTGGGTGCGGCAAAGAGCCGCAGACCGTTGCTGAGTTGAGCCGGGCCGGGGAAAAGGCGTTCGATAACCATGAGTATGCCAAGGCCAGAAAATACCTTACCAAAGCGGTGGCAAAGAAACCATCCGACCGCCACCTGTTGTACCTACTGGGAGTCAGTTACCAGCGAGACTTTCTGTATGATTCCGCCTTTCATTACCTGAAACGATTCGACCTTCTGTTTCCCGATGACCGAGAGGTAAATCTCCGACTGTACGAGATCGCCAAAACGGTCAAGGAGTGGAAAAGCGCCATCAAAGCTATCCAGGTTCTGGTCGAAACAGGAGACCCGGCTGAACAGTATCACGCCGAGCTGGCAGATCTGAACCTCAAGATTGAAAACTACAAAGTCGCGTACTATTTCTATCGCAAACTCCTTGAAGCGGACCCGAATAATCCCAACTATTATCTGCTAGTTGCGAACTTGGCCACCCAACTTGACTCACTGGACATTTCGCTGGCGGTTGTTGACAGCGCTCTTGAACGTTTCGGTGACAGAGACGAGTTTCTGGTGAACAAGGGACTGTATCTGGTGGCCATGAAACGCTACGAGGAGTCAGAGGCTACATTCCGCTATCTACTGGCCAAAGACAGCAGTTCCCTACCAGCCAAGCTGAACCTTGCCCACGCACTGGCCACCCAAGATGATCGGGCCAAGAAGAGAGAGGCGCTGCAATTGTACCTTCAGCTAAGGCCGGTGGCAGACGAGGTGCTTAGCCTCGATTCCATCATTGCCGCTCTTCGAGAAGAACTCAACATCAAGAATTAGGCAAATAAGAAGGGCAGGATTAGTAATTAATCCTGCCCAACGCAGGGCTGTCTCGGTAAGAGACAGAGGGGGGGTCTTGCAAGCTTTTCTATACTTTCTAACCCAATTTAATGATAATTGTTCATTTGGCAAGAAAAAAATATAAGAAAATGCGATTTTTTTTCTTGCCTCGAAGTAACCCCGGTAAACAGGGGACACCGGCCGTCGAGGGGAAAGCGGCCGGTATCCGTGCGTTTCCAGCCCGGATCGCGGACCGGGCCGGGATTCTGTCAGCAAACGGGATCACTTAAAACCCTTCTTCGTCGTCAGCCAGCTCTGACTCAATAGCGTTGCAGTGCAATTTCCACCGTCCCTGGAAGAAACCGTTCTTGTGACACGGGGCTGATCTGTATCTACCTTTCAGGACACCTATCTCGATCCGATTGGCGTTGAAGATCTTGCCGGCAAACCAGCCATGGGCGTGTTTCCTCGCGGCCTCGGTAACCTCCGGACGGGGAAGGTGGCCGTAAGTTCCCTTCAGGAACCCCTTGAACTCGCCATTCTTTGAAATCCACTTGCCAAAAAAGACCTTGGCGCCGGAGTTATTTTTGCCAAAGTGCCCTTTCAGATAGCCGCTGATGTACCAGCCGAAGAAGTTCGGGCGTTTTGACCACCAGACACCCCGGAACCGACCCTCTCCGTTCTCATCAAAACCCCAACGACCGGCCAGGAAACCACGTGGGCAGGGGTAACGGTGAAGCTCAAAGGCGTGGAAAGCAACGGCATTGGAGTCGTCAAGATAGACGACTGTGTCGAGGGACTTGAACTCCTCAAGCTCGAACGTACGGCTATACGGACCGGTCTCGAATGACACTGTCGCCGAGTAGGAGGTGTCAATCACGATTACGTAACTGGTATCGCCCAGCGAGTCGATTTCGACCACTTCGGTGGTGTCAAATATCGGCGGTACAAAAATGTCAACAGCTATGCCATCGTTGTGAACGGTAGTTTTGGAGACCCACTCGATGAGTTTAGGGTCTGTGCGCGGGCGTATAATGTAATCCTGGCCCGGTTCAAAACGGATCGCGCGCCGGATAACCTCTACTCCGCGCGAGACGTTCAAAGAACCAGTCCAATCGGTAACTTCAGTGACCTCTGAGTCATAGCACAGACGTCCCCAGACAGCCCTCAAATGGTAGTAATCTGTTCGGGGGCAAGAAATTACCGTGCCCACCTCCGGTGAGGTTAAGATTTCGTCGTTGTATACCGTGTCACTCGCAGCTTCATCTACTAACTCCGAATCGCCAAAACCGGGATTTTCCATCGAAGCCGTGTAGCCGCCGAACTCATCCTCAAGATTGAGGTCTTCGCTCGCACCAGGTTCGATCGGGCTGTCTGAGCAGCCGCTGACCCAGAACAGAAGGGCGACAACCATCATCAGCGGTGTCAGCAGGTTGCGGATCATGGTTGGTTCTCCTTTCTTTGTATCAGTTAACGACTTTTTGTTTTTCAGTTCTGCCTGAGATAGTATCAACCTGCGTGCCATTTCAGGTCTCTTACAATAATCTTTTGATATTCAATAAGTTAAGGCAATTGTTAGGGGAATAAAAGGGGCTTCCCCCCCGTACCGGATGGTACAGATGGAGCTTTTTGGACGACTTGGTACAGGAAAGGTGGGGGCACAATCCCCGCGATCGTGCCATCCACGCTTCTGGCAAAAGGGAGAAGAGGCGTAAGTGCGAGGGCTTCTGCCCCACGATGACTACCGCCTGAAGTGGACTTCCTGGCTACTTCTCATAGTCAGTATCGCCTCTACGGCCGCTCAAAGCAGATGGGTTGACGATCCAAAAACATTGAGCGCCATCCCAATCGGGATAAACCGTCTCACCGCTAGTTGCCCACAGCCAGAATCCGGCCGGAGGGTAATACGACGAGTCGATACAAATCGTCCGGCCGTGATATGACGTGCTGATCGGCCCGATCTGTACCGTAAAGGCAATGTCGTCAAACCCAGGTAGAAGGCCGGGACCGAAAAGCGTGGCACCTCCGAAGCTGACAGTGTCGGCCCCCGACCCCGAGATGCTGAAGTCCTTGATAACGAACGCAAGGTCAAATTGCGCCTTCCCAACAGTGCCGGTAGTATCACCGATAGCGGTGGTCCACCGTGCTCCATCGGGGGAATAAATCCGAAAGCCGTGCGTTAAACCGAGAATCGCCCCGCCGGTGTTGTTGGTAAGCCGTATATAGAATGTGATCAGCGTGTCGGTCTTAACGCTGTCGATCGCATAGAGGCCATCGATACTGTCCAGTGTAACTTGCTCCCCCGGTTCATGGCCATTTCCTCCGTCGCCGTTACCTGAGGTAGTACCGTTATTGTCTTTCTCATCACACCCGACTGCTAACATAGCGCAACACATCAAAAAAGTTAAGAACCGCTTGCTCATCGAATAACTCTCCATAAATACCTTTCTCTTGTTGAGCGTTAGAAAGTAGCGTACGTCACAGTTCCTATGGTTTCTTCAATTGTTTTCACGCAGAGCGTGGAATGTGAAAAGCACAAAGCCTTTGATCTACTTGACTGATTCTCCGACAACTATACCGATAGTGAAAAAAATACGCCCAGGAGGACTTGAACCCCCAACCTTCTGGTCCGTAGCCAGACGCTCTATCCAATTGAGCTATGGGCGCATTCTCGTTATCAATTAACCCGCACGCTCCCCACAAGTCAAGTGGTTTTCAGTTGCCCGACCTACGGTATGCCATCCGTTGACAGGCTGGAAATTATTCTTATCTTTTGTCCATGAAAGAGCCTAGGGAGTTTGTTTCGATTATCAGATCAGAATTTCCCGATGATAGGGTTACCTACCAGAAAGGGATCGCCACCTTTCATCCTGAGTCGGCCGCCGAGGTTGCAAAACTCTTCAAACTTGCCAATCAGCACAGTCAGAAGATGTACATCACCGGCTTCGGCAACAACATTGACCCGGTAGGCGAGCCATTTGTCGACATGTTGTTGATCAGAACCGACCGGCTCAATACCCTTTTGGAAGTTGTTCCGCAGGATTTCTTTGTGACCGCCGGTTCCGGGTATCCGCTTCGGGAGGTCAATCTCCAGTTGGAGCGGATAAAGCTCTCTTTGCCCCATTCCTCTCTTCCCTATGTTGGCTCGGTGGGTGGAGCCATTGCCACCGGGCTGAGCGCCGAATTGGACGGTCAGGATATTCCCCTGAAGAAGTACTTCATTAAGGCGGAAATCGTCACTCCCGAGGGGGATATAATCAAACCGGGCTCCGCCTGCTTTAAGTCGGTTTCGGGGTACGACGTCGTCAAGGTCTTTTACAATTCCTGGGGCTTGCTGGGGTTTATCGTGTCGGCAACGTTTCGAGTTATGCCCACCGCAACCGCAGCGGAGTTGGGTCCTATGAAAATGAAAGGGATCAACCGGGAAGATTTCCTGGCCGGTCTGGCCGAGACTAATACCGCCGTCGACGCTGTTTACTCACGCAAAATGAAGGCAAAGTTTGACCCTCGCGGCATCTTGCCCATTGTCTGAAGATGCGCTCTTCGCTTGAATTTCAGATGGTGACGACTTATACTGAGTTGCTTTCAAACAACAATTAACATTTCAAGTCAGGGTGCTTTCATGCGACCCCGCATGACTGCCCTTGCGCAAGCGGTAACACGTTTGGAAACCTCGGTGTGACTGCCACGCTGCCGGGTTTTCTTGTGTGCTTGTGTCCGGATCAAGTCCTGCAGGCGACAACAAAGTCCTTTGCTTCCACACAGCTTGTTCCGTATGTTCTCAGCGTGACTATTCAAACCGTTAACCCGTAGCTCAGGGAGTCCGACATGCGCCAGCTTGTTCTGCTCGTTTGCATGGCAGGGACAGTGTCCCTTTTATCTATGTCAACGTCAAGAGGCGGTGTTATACCGTCGTGGGAAGACCCCTCGGGGAAGTTAGGCTTCTTCCCAATTTCAAATGAGATTTCCTTCTACAAGAACTATGACGACGCAGGCGAAGACCGCGGAACGACGCTCCAGTTCGTGTTGATCAACTCGTTTAGGTTCTATACTACGTTCAACTTCGAGTTCACGGCCGACTATAACTTTGACATGACGCCGGGGCTGAGCGACGACCATTATGTTGAACTCTCGTTGGTTAAACCGATCTACAGTATTCTTAGCCTGAATATCCAGCGGGTCATATCGACCTTTGAGAATGAGCCGATCAACCAGTTCGGGCTCCGCCTCAGCTTCTGAGCGCCAAGCCGCTTTTATTTCTTGAACGCGGCATTTTTGAGATTGCATTATGCGAAGGGAAAGTGGCTGATAAAGGTTGAAGAACTGGTAAGTCAATAATTGGAGTTGCACCGCTGCGATAACCCTGTATATTGCATGTGGAGGGATGTGAATGACTTCAATAGATGCCATCGTAAATCGCCAGCTTCTGAGATGGGAGCTGGAGAGAAAGAGGGCTGATGAAGAAAAGCGGGAGAGTCCCACCCTGCCGCGAATTGTGACCGTCAGCCGTCAACTCGGCAGTAGCGGATCGTACTTTGCCGAAAGGCTTGCCGAAAGACTGAGGTACCAGATTCTGCACCGGGAAGTGATCGATGCTATTTGCCGATCCTCGGGGTATCGGAAAAGAATCGTGGAATCGCTCGATCGGAAGTTCCACGGGGTCCTGGAAGTTACGGTAGAGTCGCTGTTCACCGGGGAGTCGGTAGATCATGGCGATTACTATCGTCACCTCTTTGGAACGGTATTGTCGTTGTCCCGACTGGGAGGCGTGGTGCTGCTTGGGCGAGGTGGGAGTTTTATCCTCGGCCCCAACCGCGGTTTCCATATGCGTTTTGTAGCTCCCAGAGAGAGGCGCATTGAGAACCTGATTCGATACACGGGAGTGAGCGCAGACGAAGCGGCCGCAAAGATTGAAAAATCAGATGCCGAGCGCAAAGAACTCATAGCCAAGCTCTTCCATTCCAATAACGACGACGCCCGCCACTACGATATGGTCGTCAACACCGCTTTTGTCGATGTTGACGATCTGCTGGATACCACGGTGAGGCTGATAGAAGCTAAATTCAAAAAGCTGGCGGCAACAGACACTGGGTCGTCCTGAGCGACGGGCGTGCTATAGATCGTTTTGGTGGTTGCCTACTTCCCCAGTCTGTCTTAAGAGTCGGTACTTTGTCCCAAGAAGGGTTCGGCAAATACATTTACTGAAAATTATTAACGTGGTTCCAGCACTGGAGTATCTCTGACCATCGGCGATTGTTGTTACCTGCGACGGTACCATAGATAATGAATGGCCCGTTCCTCGGAGCGCCATTTCATTTCAAAAAACGTCGGCTCATAATCTGCAAGGACAGAGCTATCCACAAACGGCGTTCCCATGTTGTGTAAGAGTCTGACCTGACGGGCATTTTCCAACACCCACACGGCATAAAACGTGACGTCGGTTGCAATAAAGAGATCCCCTCCCAACTTCAGAAATCGCGTCAGGAGGGAAAGGAACTCCGCGTTAAGCAGCCGCTTGGGGGCATGGCGCTTTTTTGGCCAGGGGTCCGGAAAAAGGACATATATCTTTTCAAACGTCTTCTCGGCAAAGTACCTCGGCAGAACGATGCGGGCATCCCCCTGTATCAAGAGTATGTTCTCGATCTGTTTTTTCTTAATACGGGGAATTAATTTGTAGTAGCGTTTTCTCCCCAGCTCGATCGCGGCAAACTTCTTGTCCGGAAATGATACCGCCAGCGAAAGCAGCAAATCTCCGCGCCCAGGACCGACCTCCAGTATATCGCCGCTACATTCGCCGGGTTTATCGGGGTAAAAAAGTACCTCCTTGGCCGACTCAAATTCCCACGGGAAGGATTTCATTGTTACCGCGTTTTCCCCAACTCGTGCCGTAGCGCTGCTTCAAGTTCAGGAAAGCGAAATATGTACCCCGAAGCCAGAAGGCGGGTTGGTGTCGCACGCGCGCTGGCCAGGAGAAGCTCATCGGCCATTTCACCCAGCGCAAGACGCAATGCCGCCGCCGGGACCGCAAACCAGGTCGGTCTTTTGAGAACCGTGCCGAGAACCTTTGTAAATTCACGGTTCGTAACCGGGTTGGGCGCCACCAGGTTGACCGCTCCGTGAAGGGATTCATTCACCAGGCAGTGATGGATTGCGCCCACGACGTCTTCCAGCGTAATCCAGCTTGTGTATTGCCCTCCGCTTCCCAGTCGTCCGCCCATTCCGAATCGAAACGGCGTCAGCATCTTCGCCAACGCCCCTCCTGACGAGCTAAGAACCATCCCGGTGCGAAGGTGCACCACCCGAATCCCAGCTTCGGCCGCCGGCTTCGTTGCCACTTCCCACTGGCGGCAGACATCGGCGAGAAAACCTGAGCCGGAGTGACTTTGTTCATCTAATATCTTATCGCCTTGATCGCCATAGTAACCAACAGCAGAGGCGGAGGCTAATACAGCCGGGGGCTGTCCGAGGTTCGCCAGCGATTCACTCAACAGACGCGTGCCCTTGATCCGACTGTCGCGGATACTCGCCTTTCTTACTGTCGTCCATCTACCGGCGGTAATGTTCTCACCCGCCAGGTGAACAACGGCATCAATCCCGCGGAGACCGTCAATGTCAATGCTCCCTGCCTGCGGATCCCAGAGAACCTGCTTCTCGTGCCGCATCGACTTTGAGCGGACAAGACGGGTTATGTCGTGCCCCTCCGATTGGAGAAAAGCAACGACAGCCGAACCGATCAACCCGCTTGACCCACTAACAAGGACGTTCATCATAACCTCCGTGACGTATATAAGCAATCCCCCGCCTCTTTGCAAAGGAGCAAGCCCCTTTTATTGGGGAGAGGTTCTTAAACGTTGTAAGCCGCCTTAACATATCGGAGGAAAACAGAAAAGGCGGGACAGGTTGCGTTACTGTCCCACCTTGTTGGGCGTGGATTTCTAAGAAAGGAGGTGTTATACCACGCCTTGATCCATCATCGCATTGGCGACTTTAATGAAACCGCCGATGTTGGCTCCATTTACATAGTTGCCCGGAGTGCCATAGGTTTCGGCCGCCTCGACGCAAGTTTGGTGGATACTCTTCATAATGCCGTGAAGACGGTTGTCGACCTCTTCGCGCGTCCAACTCAGGCGGAGGCTGTTCTGCGACATCTCCAGCCCGGACACGGCCACGCCGCCGGCATTGGCCGCCTTGCCCGGCCCGAACAGTATCTTCCTTTCGAGAAACACTTCAGTAGCCTTAGGGGTACACGGCATATTGGCACCTTCGGCGACGCAAACGCAGCCGTTGTCGACAAGGGTCTTGGCGTCGTTGCCGTCCAGTTCATTCTGGGTTGCGCATGGAAGGGCAACGTCGACCTTGACATTCCAGACGCCGATGCCTTCATAATACTTGGCGTTTGAAAACTTCTCGGCATACTCTTTGATGCGACCGCGGCGGACATTCTTGAGGTCCATAACGAAATCCCACTTTTCGCCCGACACGCCATCGTCATCAACTATGTACCCGCTCGAATCGGACAGCGTCACGACTTTACCGCCGAGCTGGTTGACTTTCTCGGTGGCGTACTGAGCCACGTTGCCCGACCCGGAGACGGCCACCCGCTTGCCCTCAAAGGATTCACCTCTGGTTTTGAGCTGTTCCTTGGCGAAATACACCGTCCCATAGCCGGTCGCCTCAGGACGAATCAAGCTGCCGCCCCAGTTCAGCCCTTTGCCGGTAAGCACACCCTCAAAAGCGTTGCGCAGGCGCTTGTACTGGCCGAATAAGAAACCGATTTCGCGGCCCCCGACGCCAATATCACCGGCGGGAACGTCAGTGTTCGGACCAACATGGCGGAAAAGCTCGTTCATAAAGCTCTGGCAGAAAGCCATGACTTCGTTGTCCGACTTCCCCTTGGGGTCAAAGTCGGAGCCGCCTTTACCGCCGCCCATCGGAAGGGTGGTCAGGCTGTTTTTGAAAACCTGCTCAAAGCCCAGGAACTTAAGTATTCCCAGATTGACGCTGGGGTGGAACCTCAGGCCGCCCTTGTACGGACCGATAGCGCTGTTGAACTCAATCCGGAAGCCGCGGTTGACCTGAACCCGGCCTTTATCGTCAACCCACGGCACACGGAACAGGATAACCCGCTCCGGCTCGACGACGCGCTCGACGATTTTTGCCTCTTTGTATTCCGGATGTTTCTCCAGAACCGGCTCCAGCGAGGCGACCACCTCATGGACAGCCTGGTGAAACTCCGGCTGGGCCGGATGTTTGGCTTTCAGATCGGCCATGAACGTGTCAACATAGCTCGACATGGACTTCTCCTTAACTGTTTAAACATTTAATGTTAGTTAGTACCTATAAACACCGCTTACACTATAAGTGAAACATTTCACATGCCTATATACGGTGGTTAGAGAGCAATGTCAAGAGCCTCTGGTTTAGGGAGAGAAATTTCTTGACCTGAGTCGGTAGGGCAATGCGTTAGTGAAAAAGGCGTGGACTGAATCCGCCCTCCACAGCAGTAGGTCGGGTTCCGAATCCGTCTCTGGCGGATGAGAAACCCGACAACAGGTTGGCCAGCGCATATCGGGTTTCTCTTCCACCGCGCACGGAATTTAGTAGAAACTTCTTGCCGGTTTGTATAGAAGTTGACATCTTATCAACTTTTAAGCGGGTGAATTAGAAAGCCGATATAATTAGTGGGCATTGCCGCTTATATAGGGAGAAGGAGTTATGCCGTTGACCGTTTGCTTTTACGAGGATGAAACATATAAGCATTTCTTCCCGCTGTCTCTGCTTCGTCCAGTATATGTTTTGAGGGCCGGAATTGTGCCGCTGTTCAGAAGGTCTGAGCGGTATTTCAGTGCGGATAGCGTCTGCCTGGTGGGTAGGAATCAGATTGCCCCGCTTTTGGCCGAGACCTTCCGTGACTATCCGGTGAACATCATAAAGCGGCAAAAGGCGGATGTTTTGTTCATTAACGGCAGGGTCCGCAGTTACGGCGACTTGCCAAAGCTGGCAGGTCAATCGACATTGTCAGCAGTCTTTACAAGCAATGGTGAGGTTGCGGCGGTTTTGTTCAAGGCGGAGTCACTCAAAGCTTTCCCGGAGATAGTTACCCAAAAGGAATTCCAGGAACTCTACCTTAAGGAATCATCCAATTTTCTCCACTCCAGGACCACAGCCACGTTGTACCGCTATTGCTGGGACATCATGGCTGACATCGACTTTGAGATAACGGCCGACTTTGAGCATCTTAAAGCCTCATTCCCTTTGCCCCGAAATGTGAAGGTTCACGAGGGCGCTTTTCTGATCAATCAGGATAATGTGTTCCTGGGGTATAGTGTCGAGATACTCTCTGGAGCGGTTATAGACGCCTCCAACGGCCCGGTGTATATTGGCGACAATGTCAGAATTCAACCGCACGCGGCGGTCGTCGGACCTTGCTTTATCGGACCTAATTCGGTTGTGCTGGCGGGCAAAATCACCGGCTCGTCTATTGGTCACACCTGCCGGGTCGGGGGCGAAGTGGAGGAGTCGGTCTTCCAAGCTTATGTCAATAAGTACCATGCCGGTTTCATCGGCCACAGTTACGTAGGCCAGTGGGTGAATTTTGGGGCGATGACCACCAATTCCGATCTGAAGAACAACTACTCCAACATTCTGGTGACTCTCAACGGTGAGCTGATCGATTCTGGTTCCATCAAGGTTGGCTCGTTCATCGGCGATCACACGAAGTTCGCCATCGGGACCCTTTTGAACACCGGGATCAATATCGGCGCCTGCTGCAACATCTTCGGGGGGACGCTGGTGACGGACAAGGAGGTGTCGTCGTTCAGTTGGGGCAACTCGGAAAAGTATGAGAAATATGAATTCGAGAAGGCGCTCGAGACGGTGCGCAAGACTGCCGAGCGTCGGAGCTGCACGCTGTCAGGCCGGGAAGCCAGTGTGCTGCAGGCGATCTTCAACGATTTGCTGACTGATGATGGAATCATAAACTTCAATTCCGATTAGTGTCGGCTGTCAGCGACGGCGCTTGCACGCAAAAGCAAGCGTCTGTTGACAACAGCCGATGGGGTTGGTATAATCGGAAGTTCAAACTGGAGTAAAAATGCCCGAACTGAGAAAAGACCCAATCATCGGCCGCTGGGTGATAATTTCGACGGAACGAGGCAAACGTCCCAGCTCGTTCAGTTCCGTAACGAAAAGTGTTTCACCCCGGCTCTGCCCATTCTGCCCAGGTCAGGAAGAGAACACCCCGCCGGAGATTCTGGCCTACCGCAAACCCGGGACGGAACCCAACAAACCCGGCTGGACGCTGAGGGTATTTGCTAACAAATTCCCGGCCTTGATGGTGGAAGGCTCCCTGACAAGAGAACCACACGGCCTATACGACAAGATGAACGGCATCGGGGCTCACGAGGTGATTGTCGAAACGGACAATCACGCGCGGGATATGGTAGATATGTCGGATGAGGAAGTTCGTAACGTCTTCTGGGCCTATCGTGAGAGGATGATGGACTTGGAGCGCGACACCCGCTTTCAGTACATCGTGGTCTTCAAGAATCACGGCGAGGCGGCGGGAGCCTCGCTGGAGCACTCTCACAGCCAGCTCATTGCGACGCCTATCATTCCCAAGAGAGTAGTTGAGGAGATCCAGGGATCAAAGAAGTACTTCGAATTCAAAGAAAGATGTGTCTATTGCGATATCGTCCGGCAGGAACTGAAGGACAAGGAACGGATGGTGATGGATTATGATTCCTTCATTTCGATCCAGCCGTTTGCTCCGCGCTTTCCTTTCGAAACTTGGCTTTTGCCAAAAACGCATCAGTCAAGCTATCTTGAGATGAGCGAATCGGACTTTACCGTTCTGGCCAGAAGTTTCAAAGACACCCTGGGCAGGCTAAAACTGGCTTTGAATGACCCGCCGTTCAACTACGCGCTGCACACTCGCCCCATTTCTAAAGATCATAGCGAGTATTATCACTGGCATTTTGAAATTATCCCCAAGCTCACGAAAGTCGCCGGGTTCGAATGGGGCTCGGGATTTTATATCAATCCCACCACGCCCGAGGAAGCCGCAGCTTTCCTCAGAGAAATAGACCCGTTCAAGGACACCAAAGCGGTCAAACCTGATACTGTCGAGGAAAAAGTTTGAGATGAAAATACTGGTGGCTGCGTCAGAAATGGCGCCGTTCGCCAAGACCGGCGGATTGGGAGATGTGCTGGGGGCGCTGCCGAGAGCTTTTGCCGGACTGGGGCATGAGGTTAAGACCTTTATCCCCCGATACAGCTCGATTGACGAAAACATCTATCCGCTTCAAGCACTTGACTGGTCGCTTGACGTACCGGTTGAGCCGCGGCCTATGCCAATGACGGTTGAGGTGCTCCGTGACAAAAGGCGGAGACTGGAAAGTTATTTCATAGATAACGAAGACTATTTTGACCGACGCGAGCTGTACCAGGATTCAAAAACCGGCGCCGACTATACTGACAACGACGAACGCTTTGTCTTCTTTGCTCACGGTGTTCTGGAAGCAATCAAGAAGATGGACTGGAAACCGGACGTAATCCATGTCCATGACTGGCAGGCGGGACTTATTCCGGTATATCTCAAGACAATCTACGCGGGGGGTTCGTTTCTTGCCGGAATTCGGACGGTTTTAACCGTTCACAATCTTGCTTATCAGGGCGTGTTTGACAAAGAGCGCTTCCCCAAACTGAATCTCCCCGACGATTTGTTCCATCCCACGGCGCCTTTTGAATTCTATGGGAAGGTAAATTTTCTGAAGGCGGCCATTTTGTTTGCAGATAAAATCACTACTGTCTCACCGCGGTATGCGACGGAAATCCAGTCATCGGAAGAGCTTGGGTGTGGGCTTCAAGGGGTGCTGAGAGAACGACGCAATGATTTGACAGGTATTCTCAACGGGGTAGATTACGCCATCTGGTCGCCGTCACGTGACAAGAACATTCCCTACAGGTATCACATAAATAACCTTTCCGGTAAGCAGATGAACAAGGTGGAGCTGCTGGGGGAGGCCAAAATGCCCATTCGGGCGAAGACGCCCTTGATTGGCGTCATATCGCGTTTAGTGGACCAGAAAGGGTTCGACCTGATTGCCGATGCCGCTGAGCGGCTCTTTAAGCTGAATATTCAGATGGTACTCCTGGGAACCGGGGAGGGGAAATATCACCGGCTTTTCACGGAGCTGGAGAAAAAGTATCCCGGCAAGCTGCGGGTCTATTTGACGTTTGATGAAGCGCTGGCCCATCGCATTGAAGCCGCCTCCGATATCTTCCTGATGCCGTCGCGCTTTGAGCCCTGCGGTCTGAACCAGATGTACTCGTTGAAGTACGGCACTGTGCCACTGGTTCGAGAGGTAGGCGGTCTGGCCGATACAGTCATTGACTACAATCCGGAAAATGGAGAGGGTACCGGTTTTGTATTCCGCGAGTATACCCCTGAGGCGCTGCTGGGTGCAGTGCTACGGGCCGTTGAGCTGTTTGCAATGAGACGCCGGTGGACAAAACTGATGAAAGCCGGTATGCGACAGGATTTCTCCTGGGCGCGGTCGGCTAAAAAGTACGCTCAGCTCTTTGAGCAGCTTGCCAACGGCTAAACGGGTCGACATTGTCACTTAAGCAGAGCACAAAAGTCCTGTTGCCCCTTGTCCCGGCCCTGGTGGTGTATGCTTTCCTCTGTCACCAGCTCAATTTCACGCAGGACGACGCTTACATTTCGTACCGCTACGTGGCCAATTTTCTAAATGGTGACGGCCTAGTGTACAACATTGGTGAACGGGTAGAGGGATACACGAACTTCGGGTGGGTGATTTATCTCATCATGTGGGGTGCCCTAGGAGCGAGTTACATCGCGGTTTCCAAGATTACCGGCTTTATCTTAGGGGCCGGTATTATCCTTCTTACCTACCTGATGGCTCGTCTCATTTTCACTAAGGAGCACAGGTGGCTTCCGCTGCTTCCGGCCTACCTGGTCGGCGTTAATCAGTCTCTGGCCTACTGGTCACCCGCCGGGCTTGAAACGGCAGCTTTTGCTTTTCTCGTGATGCTGTCATTGTACCTGTATCTGAAACGAAGCTGGGGGCTGATAGCCGCTCTGGTCCTGGCCGTCTGGGTGAGACCGGAAGGCGCCCTGCTGACGGGGCTGCTGATCATCACCGAGGCCGTCGTTGAAAGGAGAGTCCCTCTCTTTTCTCTTCGCTGCGCCGTTGCGGCCTTTCTGTTGTCGCTGCCGTTCGCGGCATTCAAGCTTGTATACTATGGATCTATTTTCCCTAACCCTTTCTATGCCAAAACGGGATGGGACGTGGGCCAGTTGGCCAGCGGCCTTGAATACGCCGGCAGGTTCTTTTCGCACTACGGCTTTTATGGAGCGGGATTCATCCTGCCTCTCATATTCATCAAAAGACTATCACCGCCGGCCAAAGCAGTGTGGTGGTTTGCCATGCTTTACGTTGCCTACATAGTGTTGATCGGGGGAGACGTATTGAAGGTTCACCGTTTCTTTATGCCCATTTTTGGAATGACGGCAATTACCACTTCTCTTGGGCTCTGGTTGCTTATCAGGAAACTCAGTCAAAAGAGCAGACAAATGGTGTTATTACTTGCTGCCATACCTCTGCTGGCTCTCACGTATCTCTTACCAAGGACGTTTGTTAATCAGTACCATGTACTCGAAAGAGCATTCACCCGCAAGATGAGTTTCTTGGCTACAGAAATAAAAAAAGCCGATGCCTCCAATTTCTCGGTGGCTTTACCTACGATCGGTATCTTTGGGTATGAGCTTCTGGGCCATGAGATCATCGACATGCTTGGCCTGACAGATACTACCATCGCCCGGCAAGCGGAAGAACCGATAGAGGGGATGCAAACAACCTGGAAAGAGCAAAAGCACAACTCAAAATACCTGCTGGGGAAGGCCCCTGACTATATTGTTTTTTCCACCGGTGTCAAGCCCTCAGCTCCGGCTGAACGTGCTCTACTGCTATACCGACAGTTCCTGCAGTCATATCGCACCATCGGGTGGTTTTATCAAGCCTCGGAGAATTCTCGGGGAATGCTGCAGTCTGCCTTCAAACGCGTCCGGGAAATCGAGGGGGAGATTGTACCCAGCTATCCGGTAGAATACGTGCAACACTATAATAGTGGTCTTGACTGTTTTGTAGCGGGAGACCACCGAAAAGCGATTGAGTACTACGACAAAGCCCTTAAAGCGTCGCCTCAGCCGTACAACTTGTACCTAGTTCAAAATAAGGCCTTCAGTCACATGATGTTAGGGCAACACGAGATTGCCTTGGAGCTGATGAATAGGGTGGCGGCTGAAGATTCACTCGTTTTTGAAGCTCACAATAACCTGTACATGTATGCCCGGGTGATGGGGGATGAGGGCAAAGCGAGCGTTCACAGACGCTGGCTGCAAAAACTGGTGCCGTGGTACCTTCCCAGGCTGGATTCCTTAGTAGCACAGCAGCTTAGGTCTTCCGGACGGGGAAGACGATGATTGGTAGTCCTGTGAAAGAAGTTGACAAATCGATTTTCCGATATATAATTTACAACGACTGCTGAAGGCAGTAACACAAATGCGGGAATAGCTCAGTTGGTAGAGCACCACCTTGCCAAGGTGGCTGTCGCGAGTTCAAGTCTCGTTTCCCGCTTTTTTTTGGCGCCATAGCCAAGTGGTAAGGCGGAGGTCTGCAAAACCTTTATTCCCCGGTTCGAATCCGGGTGGCGCCTTTTTTATGTTTGCTGTTTAATACCAAGTTGCAACCATAAGTATAACATACACTCGTAGTTTACGTACGTCCTGAGGTCGTCTCAGAAGTACCAGCCAATTGTGGCAGGTTTCGGATAAACCTGCCCTACGAATATGTCATTATTCAATTAGAAATCTATATCAATCACAAATACAGCCAGAAGTAACACGGCGCGGGACCGCCAAAGAAGATATATTCGACAAAGTAGGTCAGGTCACCCACATTTACGTCACCAAGGCAGTCGACATTGCCCGACCCCAACGGATCCGGCGCCGGGCCATCGTAGAATATGTAATCAACAAGATAGATCACGTCAGCCACGTTAACACCCGGCCGGCCATCCATGTCCCCCGACCGGGTCCATACCCGAGTAGTATTCTCGATAAGGACAGCCTCGGCACCTGATACCTCGTTTTCAGGAATATCGCCGCCGTCATAGTGACTCACCGCGCGGCATCCCTCTTCGGAAATACCTATCAGCGCCGTCTGTTCCAGCCCGCTGGCACCGACGTCCTTATACTGGAAGAGGATGTTGCCATCTATCGTTAAAACAACCTCGAAGTTGGTCATCGTGTCGTTGGGATCATTGAAATTAGAGACGTGATACCATTCGATAACGCAGGTGTCGAGTTGTAGACTTCGGTAAAGATACGCGCCGACCTGCGGCACAACCGCAGTGTCGAAGACAAGATCATTCCAGAAGGGGGCCAAAAAGGTTGCAAAGGGTGCTCCGGGAAGATCCAGGCTGGAAAAATAGCCGCCCACGCTCAGGTCGTCATCTGAAAACGAAATAGCGCCGTTTACTCCTATGTGGAGCTTTGTGTAGCTGGTATCATAATACCAGAAATCAAAGCCAATGCCGAAGGGACCGGCAGTGCCGTCGTCAAGGGGATTGTAACCTGAAAAAGCATTGTAACTGATCTTGCTTCCCATATCTTTCGCTGAAATCCAGTTGTATGTCGGTCCTTCCGGCTCATCGGACGAGGTTGCCTTGTAGATGGTGTCGTTGCAGGGAACCACCAGGAACGCGGGAACCAGGATCAACGAATCCAAAGAACCACCGGAAGGTCCCCATGATATTTCCAGAACGCCGGTATACGTCTCCACGCGATCTTCAATGACGGTGGCATCCAGGGTGACATCGACCTTGACTGAGTCGGCCGGCAGGACGCTGCCATTCTGGGGAGAGACGACCAGCCAGTTTTCTTCAACAAGTTTAGCCAGAGAATCGTTATCAACAATCGAAAAGTCGAAGGTGCCGGTGGGAGAACGGTTAATGATCCACAGCTCAACAACGCCCACATCGCCTTCGTTGATGGAGGTATCGATAAGAACTGGGTTGGCGTACAACGATGACGGGGCGGTCAGAATTGCAATGGCGGCCTGCAGGTCGGGACGCGGCCCGATGTGCAGGGAAGTATCCCCCTGCTGCGGGGTACCGGTAGCCACCAAGGCATCCCTGATCCGGTCGGACGTCAACGGTGGTCCATAGGTCGCCAGGTAGTATCCCTGGAGACAGGCCGCGGCGCCGGTAACAATCGGTGAGGCCGACGACGTCCCGCCGAACGTCGCAGTGTAATACTGGTTTTCATCGCCGTCGCCGTCAAAAAGGCCGCCGTAGCCGGCGGTGTAAACCCCGGAACCATATCCCTGCAGGTTCACACGGGCGCCGTAATTTGAGAAGTCCTGTTTCTGAAGGTCGTACGATGACGCCGCCGGGTAGCCGGCGCCAACAATGATAGCATGTGAGTTGCGATAGGTAGTGTCAAAGAGAGGGCCATATAATGGGTCATCAAAATCCTCGGCCCCGTTGCCGCCGGCCTCGATCACGACAATCCCCTTTGCCCAGGCGTACTGTATAGCGTCATAGTTCGCCTGCCAGTATTCCATGCAGACATACCCGAGCTGATCGGGACGGGACTGAAAATCATAGCGCGGGCCAGGGGCGTGCAGCTCAATCAGAATCATGTCGCCCTGCTGGAGAGTGTCGATGGCCGCGTACAGAGCCTCAGCGGTTGACCAACCCCCAATTGAAATCATCCCGATATCGGCGCCCGGGCAGATGCCGGTGACGCCGTACCCGTTGTCGCCGGCTATCATTTCGCCGATCACGGCCGTACCGTGATTGCGCCAACTTGGGTTGTCGATGGGGTCACCCGCAGTGATCCCTCCCACGGCCTTGTCGAGGTCCTCGTGCGTCGTCTGCCAGTTCCCTTCGATGTCAATGATCATGACGCCGCTGCCGTCGCCGCCGGGGAGAGTGTTGGCATAGTCGGCATCAACGCCGTCCGGAGCGGCCTCACGGTAATCCTGGTTGGGCTGATAATCAGGTGTCGGGGGAGGGATGTCGTCAGCCGGTTCCGGCATCGGCTCAAAGTACGCAATTTCTATAACGTTGAGGGTATTAAGGTCATTTACGACTTGTTCCGCTTCGGCCGGACTGGAAACCTCGATCCGGTAATAGTTGTTCAAATCAGCCAGTTGCCGCTTTGCCTTTAGCCGCAACGCCTGCCGGTCATGATCCAGCTTTGCTTCGGGAAGACTCTTGAAGAGCCGCCGGAAACGAGTATTAAGATAAGGGCTTAGCACCGTTTCTGCTTCACGGATAGAGGCACCCCGCATCGAAATGAGTCTGACATTCCGATACCGTATTTCCGAATCATCCTTGAACTTAACTACCACGTGGGAGACCTCGGCGTCGGGACTGATGCGGGTGACTGGCGGCTTTCGTACAACCGCTCGAGAGGCAAGTTCATTCCCTGACGGTGACGGTTTGGCTCGTTCCGCTAAGCCGGGACTAACAAAACAAAACAGCGACAGAAATAAGGCGGCGAGGATAAAAGTGTTGAAATAGAAAAACCCTTTGGGTTTCATTTTACCTCCGGCAGTTTTGCCTGTCTATAGTTGGTAGAAAGCCAGGCAACAAGTTCAGCAGTAATGCAGGCTACACAGAAAATATACCCTTAATGTCAGAATTGTCAACAGGTTATCGTCTTATTAGGGTATCGGTCAGTGTGTTAGAATAATAAGACAGAGCCTACAGGACTTCTACGATCTGACTTTACCCTGGGACCTCACCCCCAGCCGGTGCTTGCCGTCAATCCGGGGTATCTTTATCGGGTACCGACCAGAAAAACAACTGGCGCAGAAGGTGGTGTCCGGCAGCGAGGGCATCGACAACATCCCGGAGAGAGAAAGATAGCGCAGAGAATCTGCCTGGAGGTACTTCTCGATCTGATCAACCGACAGGCGAGACGCGATCAGCTCTCGTTTGGTGGGCATGTCGATCCCGAAGAAGCATGGTGAAATGATCGGCGGCGCTGAGACTCTGAAATGAACCTCCTTCGCGCCAGCGTCACGAATGAGCTTGACCAGCTTTTTCGAGGTGGTCCCTCGAACGATGGAGTCATCCACGACAACCACCCGCTGTCCTTTCAAGACTCCCTTGACCGGGTTGAACTTCACCTTTACGTCCAGGTCCCGGACATCCTGCTGAGGGTCAATAAAAGTGCGGCCGACGTAGTGGTTGCGGATCAAGCCTATCTCAAAGGGGATACCGGACTCCTCGGAGAACCCGAGTGTGGCGGTGTTGGCCGAGTCGGGGATACCGATGATAATATCGGCATCGACCGGGTGCTCGCGGGCCAGCAGGCGACCAAGGCGGCGTCGGATTTTGTCCACGTTTTCTCCAAAGACAATCGAGTCGGGTCGGGAAAAATATATATACTCGAAAATGCAAAAGGCTGACCGGATTCTCTTAAAGGGGTGAAACGACTTGAGCCCGTTTCTCGATATTTCCAGTACCTCTCCCGGCTCGATATCTCGGACATACCTGGCCCCGATCAGGTCAAAAGCGCACGACTCTGACGCCACCAGCCAGGCCTTGCGGTACTTCCCGAGCGCCAGGGGATGGAAGCCGTGCGGGTCACGAGCCGCGATAATGGTATTCTCTGTTAAAAAGAGCAGGGAGTAAGCTCCTCTGACTTTCTTCAAGGCGTCACAAATCCGTTCAATCCGTGTTTTCTTTTTCGACCTGGCAGCAAGATGCAGGATGATCTCGGTGTCGGAAGTGGTCTGGAATATGGAGCCTTTAGCATCGAGATCAGTTCGCAACTCCAGCGAGTTGGTCAGATTCCCATTGTGTGCAATGGCAAGGTGGCGGGAGCGGTTGGTTATCAAAAAGGGCTGGATGTTTATCAATGACGACGCCCCGGTGGTGCTGTAACGCGTATGGCCGATAGCGATGCCGCCGCTGAGTTTGGAAAGAACATCTTCTTTGGAAAAAACCTCGGAAACTAATCCCATCCCTTTGTGGAGATGAATTGCTCCGTCATCCGAGGTGATAATGCCCGCCGATTCCTGCCCTCGATGCTGCAGAGCATAGAGGCCAAGGTAGGTCAACTCGGCAGCCTTGGAGTGGCCGACTATTCCGAATACACCGCACTGATCGTGTATCATTGGGTCTAACATCTGCCGCTCTCCTTGCGCGGTAATGTAAAAGATGTGAATTTAGTCCCGTCTACATGAAAAGTCAAATAGTTTACGGCGGCAAATTGCAGACCTGATGCGCATTCAAGTGCAGTCTCCGGCTCGCGACCAGCCGGTGTTCAGTTTTTACACACAGAAAAGTCTGGTGAACCTGCTGCTTTTGCAGTATCTTACGGTGTACGGCATTACTACTGATGAAACCGGGGATTCTCCCGCAGGGGCACTGCTTTTGCTCGGCAGGGTTTGTCAGGCAAAGCGGTAAATGTGATGGAAAAAAGCAACAACGACAGATTTGAAATCCTCAAGCAGTTGGCTTTAGCCGGGTCAAAAGGAGAAGACCTTACCGATATATCGGAAAGGGCGCTCAGCCAGGCTGCCGGATTTGTCGATCTGACCGCGGCGGCCTTATTTCTGTGGGATGAGGAGTTCAAAGTCACGGTTACCGTCAACCACGCCGAATCCGATGACGCCCGGCAGCGGCTGGCTTCTTTAGAACAGGAGCTTTTTGGAAGCCTGCGTAAAGACCAAAACCTTGTCTCAGCCTACATGTCTTTTAGCGGTGAGACGCCATACCATTCATTTACCCTTCCCCTCAGGCACAGAACGAAGATATTTGGGGCGGTAATCGGTCTGCAGGAGGGCGAGCGAACCATCATTTCAGAGGATGACTTCCTCGAAACGCTGTCGGCCCTACTGGCTCTCAACTACGCCGCCGAGGGTATAGGAAAAGAACACGCCCCGGCCAAAGAAGTACTGGGCAAGGAACGGCTGAGCGCTATTATAGAAACCGCCGTCGCGGTTAACCACGAGGTAAACAACCCACTGACAGCTATCTTAGGAAACGTACAGCTACTTCTGCTCAAGCGGGACGACCTCGACAAGGAACTGGCCGCCAAGCTCAAAACGATCGAGGCCTCAGCTCTCAAAATCAAAGAAGTCACCCAGCGTTTGATGCGCATCACCTCTCCTCGCTCAGTCGAGTACAGCGAGGGGACAAAGATGCTTGACCTCTCCTCCGACGAGGAGTAAATGCAGGGCGCCATCCCTGCGAGCCCCAATGGCTTATTTCTTAACCTATAGACAGCCAGGCAATTACGTGGGTGGTGGGTGCCCCACAGCTTGCTGTGGGAACCTACTAGGACTTGTGGCCGGCAGATGTCCACATCTGCCCCAATTTCACGTAGGTCGAAACCCCTGCGGTTTCGACAATTGTGACCGAACGAAAAATCTCTCGCTGGCAATAGCAACGGGGACACACCTGCTCCCATTCCGAACACAGAAGTTAAGCCCGTCTGCGTCGATGGTACTGCGTGGGTGACTGCGTAGGAGAGTAGAAAGCCGCCGGGGTTAAAATCAAAACCCCCAATCACGGAAGAGGTTGGGGGCTTTTTGCACTGACGCCCCTTGTCAGCAATCATCAAAATGTTGTTGACGAGTGCATAGTTGACTTAGCTTATTTGAGAACAAGAGGAGTTCAAGCCCAGGATATGGTTGGAAAAGTTGTACATCGGATCAAGAGTCAGTTCAAGGTCGACCACGATATTGTGCTCTATGAAGGTGATTGTCTCGATCTCCTGAGGCAAATCCCTGACTCCGCAATTCAGCTTGTTGTCACGTCCCCACCATACAATCTTGGCAAGGAGTATGAAAAACGTCTGAAACTGGGGAACTATTTGGAGCAACAATCTAAGGTTATCGCAGAGTCAGTCAGGGTCCTAAAAGAGAATGGAAGCATATGTTGGCAAGTCGGCAACTATGTGGATAAGGGCTCCATCATTCCTTTAGACTCAATTCTTTATCCAGTGTTTGCAGACTTCGGATTGAAGATGCGAAATAGAATAGTGTGGCATTTCGAGCACGGTCTGCACTGTAAGAAAAGGTTCTCCGGGCGGTATGAAACCATTAGTTGGTTTACGAAGTCAAGTACCTACAAGTTTAATTTGGACCCTGTTCGGGTACCCCAGAAGTATCCGGGCAAAAGGCATTTTAAGGGACCACGTGCAGGTCAATACTCTGGCAATCCGCTTGGGAAGAATCCAAGCGATGTGTGGGTATTTCCGAACGTAAAGAATAATCATGTCGAGAAGACAGATCACCCATGTCAGTTTCCTATTGAGCTTGTCGAGAGACTTGTTCTGTCGCTCACGGAGGAAGGTGATTGGGTCTATGATCCGTTCCTTGGGGTAGGTTCCTCCGTGATTGCTGCAATTCGTCATCGTCGTAGGGGAGTTGGATCAGAAATAGTTAAAAAGTATGTTGAGATTGCTAGGCAAAGGATTATTGCTCAACTTCGTGGAGAGTTGAGAACCCGCCCTATGAACAGGCCTGTTTACGATCCATTAAACGCTGGGAATAGCCTTACAGTATCACCATGGAACAGTGATTCTTATGATCAACAAAAGTCGCTTCAATGTTCAATACACAGTACGGTAGGTAAGCAGGGAAATGGTTGACAAAGGTACCGAACTCAATAAACGAGTGTGGACTCTCTTTGAAAAAGCAGGGTTCATAACTACTCCCAATAGACATAATCCTAAAGAAGCTGAAGTTCGCATCTCGCCTAGAAAAACGAGACCAATTGATCTACTTGCAGAAGATCCGAATTTAAAAATAAAGATTATAGGAGAAAACAAATCAGGAAAAACAATTCAGGGATCTATTGACACCCTCGTAAATGATCTCATTGCTAAAAAGAAAAGAATGGATGCCGATGCCGCATTGCTGGTTTTGCCGGACAAAAATGTATCTTCAGAAGATCGGGAACTCATTTCCCAAGAAGGGATTATACTGTGGCAAAAACCTCAATTGGAGTATTTTGAAGCTGTCGCTGATGCGTTGGGATCTTGGTCTCGCTACGAAATAATCAAGGCGTTGGAACTAACTACCAAAGAGGAAACACCAACAAGCATTTTTCTCGCACTCCGCCTAGCACAGCCTTTTTTCGATTCCTCCGTTAAGCTCTTTATGTTTTCTTGTTCTCCTCAGTTTCTACTGAAAACCGGTGCTGTTTTCCGATGTGCACAAGGAAGGGCTGATGCATATCAGAGAATCGTCAATAAGAACAGATTAAGTCAAATTATGCGATTCGTTACTCGAGACAACGCTATTCTTCCTCCGAACATTATCGTTCACCTCAGTGATAGAGTATATTGGGACGAAGTTCAGGTAAGCTCAAAAACTAAGGACGGTAAACCAATCCAATTTATATCACCCAATACGGATATAGTCGCCTTGCACATACCTAACGTGTACGCATCTTTAGAGATCATAGATGGCCAACACCGATTATATGGTTTTGCTAATACCGAGGAGGGGACGCGCACAAGGTTCAATCTTGTGGTTTTGGGAATATTCGGATTAAACGAAGAAGCTCGTCGCGATACATTCATCGCAATTAATTCAAAAGCGAGACGAGTAAATGCAAATCTTGTTGCTTATTTAAAGCACACAGAAGACGAGCAATTGTGTCAGCGTGATCCGGAACTCATGGCTATTCGATTAGCAGTATTAATGAACAGTACATCTCCGTTCAAAAACCGAATCAGACTGCTCGAACTTGGTAAACAGAAGTTAACTCTTAAAGGACTTAGCGGTTACGATCTTCGCTCACTTCTCGGTCCACGTGGACTCCTTCGTAAGTACTATCCTAACAATATAAGCTCTGAGTACCTCGACGCGCTCTGTCTTTTCTTCTCCCGAATTAGGAGTGAATTCAAGAAGGAATGGGGCGACCCCGACAGTTACATCATTGCCACAAACAGAGGCATCTCAGCTTTTCTAAAGCTTCTCAAGTCAGTCCTCAAGACTGATAAGGACAAACTAGTACAAGAGAAGCTTGATCTTTACCTAGCTGCCCTTAAGCGCAATTGGAGTGACGGATGGGAAACGTCGTTGTTAAGAAACTCATATATTGGTTCGAAAGGCTGGAATGATTTCCATAGAGACATGGTGAAGGCAATCCGAAAAAACTACAAATACTTCAAAGAATAGTCTTTGTAGGGAAGGTCTGGAACAGACCTGCCATCTACTGTGCGGCACCGTCACCTCAAAATGTCGAAACCGCGGGGGATTTCGACCTACGATTCTGTTCTCCAAAATTATTGTTGACTCTATCACATATACGGAACTCCTTCTCAACGGAGTAAACGGAAAAACTTTGAACCTCTCAAGCAAGGAGAGCAATCATGGAAGAGAAAGCCCTGATTCAAGAAGTGAGCCTGCCTCTCTATCAGGTAAGAGGCTGGTTAAAGCTCCTGGGGGTTGTGCTTATCATCGAGGGGGTCCTCAGCATCTTCACTCTCATTGGCATACTGTGGTGCTGGGTGCTGATCTGGTTGGGAATCCTGTTGTTCAAAGCCGCCGGCTTTGTGGATGCCGCCCAAGCGAATGGTGAGAAACAGCAGTTTATTGAATCTTTGCGGCGCCTTAAAACGTTCTTTGTGATAAATGGCATACTGCTGCTGATTGGTTTGATAGCTATGGTTGTTATGCTTATCACCACCGGCGGGACGTTTTTATCACTAATGGACAGATTTTGATGCGGCGGGTGGTCCCTACAAACTTGTTTGCAGGGGAATTGTTGTGGAGTAGGTCAGGAGGCTCGCCTTCCTGACAAAATAAAACAGATGACATCTGTGCGGGACCCGTGCTATCGCCGGTCTAATTGATGACCTGCGAGGTTCTCACAAACCAAAAGTTCCGCATTATTTGCACCTGCTCGGCGTGGAAAGCCTCGACCCCTTTTTCGAGCTGCCATTGAATCTGCCGCACCCGGTGAAAATCCTCGGTGTCCTCAGCGGGCTGGTGCTGGTAACCGGCGGTTGCCTACTCGTATTTCGTCGATAGGCCAATAAGGACAATGTCGGTGCCAACGGCTATACCGACTATCTGTTCCTCTACGTAATGTCTCTTACCGGTTTGACCGGTATGCTGTCCTGGCTTACCCGTTTGAGCGGTTTGCCGATGCCGGCCTATGTCCCGGTCCACCTGTTACCTATGTAATGGTACGCACAACCCGGTATGACAGCTTCTTCGCTACTAAGTGTCAGGCGGGGTCGCCCAACACCACCAAAATTGCCGGTATTCTTTTGAATGCAACTTGGTATTAACTAGCGATAATTCGCATGTATGAATCACATACCGTAGGTAAGTCTGCCGGCAGGCCCCATGAAAGCAGGGACCTGCCGGCAGGTTTTAATAGTCGATCACTAGAAGATTAATTCAACCAACAGGCTCAGGTCTGCGACCTCAACACTGCCGTTGTG